>Ga0302325_10005908_pt1 | contig 27698 bp, 18 predicted proteins | sample Palsa_T0_2_FD_201948 | JGI IMG/M metagenome (GOLD analysis project Ga0302325, IMG submission 201948) | Peat permafrost microbial communities from Stordalen Mire near Abisko, Sweden - Palsa_T0_2 | ecosystem: Environmental > Terrestrial > Soil > Palsa > Peat permafrost | place: Sweden: Abisko... | reverse complement strand
CATCTTCGTTACCGTCCAGCCGCACCAGGACTACGGTATGGCCACCATCTGGGACGCCGACATCCTCATCTGGGCGGCCTCGGTCCTATGCGACCTGAAGAACCGCGGCACCAACGATATTCCGCGTGAGCTGAAGTTCCAGCCGCATGATCTGCTCAAAGCGATCGCGCGCTCGACGGGCGGCAGGGACTACGCCCAGCTCCGCGACTCCCTGGAGCGGTTGAAGACGACGGTCGTCACCACGAACATCCGCACAAACCGAAGCCAGAAGACGACGATGTTCAGCTGGATTGACCAATGGGATGACCTCATAGACGCCTCAACGCGAGAGAGCAGGGGACTCACCCTCACCGTCTCGGACTGGTTTTACCGGGGGGTGACGGAGGACGGCGGAGTGCTTTCCATCGATCCCGCGTATTTTTCCATCACCGGAGGCCGAGAGCGCTGGCTATACCGCGTGGCCCGCAAGCACGCCGGTGGCAACGGTGCCGACGGTTTTGCCATTTCCATGCCGGTCCTCTTTGAGAAATCCGGCGCCGAAGGCACCTACCGCCGTTTCAAATTCGAAATCCTGCGCATCATTCAGAGCAATGATCTTCCGGGATTCTCCCTCTCTGTCCGATCCGAAACCGGAGGCGAACCGCTCGTTCACATGCTGCGGCGCGAATTCGCAGGGGAGGGGGACCAACAGACCTGGAAACCTGCCCCAAGGCAGGCGCCTCGGCCACGGCAGACGGCGCAGAATGAAACGACGCGAACGCACGACCTACCGCTTCTGAACCCGATCATCCGGACTCTATCCGAGCGGGCGATTGCCCAGATTCGCAAAGAATTCCCCGGATGGGATGTTTACGCGCTGCAAGCTGCCTTTGACGATTGGATCAACGAGGACCCCACCAGAACGCCCTCGAACTACGACGCCGCGTTCTATGGATGGGTACGGCAGCACCATTCCCGCAACCGCGCCCAGGTTTCTTGAGAAGCCGTTCCCGATAACCCGTTAGAACCGCCTCTCGCAAAACACCTATTGATGGATTTCAACAGCTTATCCAATGGTCGTCGGGGTATCAGGAACGCCATACTGAATGAGCGTCCATTGAGTGTCACTAACCTGTGGATAACTCTGGCGATACTGACGCATACGACGGGAATCAGGAACAGAATCACGGGGTATCGAGAACTTTTCATCGGGGCATTGGGAACGTTCATTCGGGGTATCAGGAACAGGCTAGCCGGGCATCCCATTGATCTTCAGACGCAATAATCGTGTACCCAACCTTCTAACTTCCTTAACTTAAGATATTTAACTTATCTAACAAAGAAACCGTTCCCGATAACCCGACAAACCAACAATTCTGATAGAACATTTGGAAGCTCAAGGCTATCGAAGCCTCTCGCTTCCCCAGGAAGGGGACACCCCTTCCTGGAACCTTCCCCATGAAACATGGCGGGGGGCGTGATGGGCGTCTATTAGTGGTGCAAAGCTATGCACCGCTTGCATTGCTCGTTGTGTGCCGCTAGTGTGTCTCCCGTTGCGTCCTGCTGTTGGCCTCGACCCTTTGCGGGAGGCCAACAGCAGGAGGAACCTCGATGAACAGTCTCGACGAAGCGCTCAGGATGCTCGACATATTTGCGAGCGTGGGAGCCACCGGGTTCTACGTCACGAAAACCGGCCTGCTTGAGAACAAGACGCGGGCCTGGCCGGCAAGTCCCGAACGGCTCCGTCAGACGCTGCCTGCCATCCTGAGAGCCGCCGCTGCCCGCAAGCCCTGCCACATCACAGACGGGCTAACCGTCATGGCGGGCGAGAACGTCATTGTCCGGCCGATGAGCGATGCCACGACGTTCATCCAGCTTGACGACCTGTCAGCAACCGCCCTGGACCGGGTCCGCTCCGGGGCCTTCCTGACGCTGGCCACCAGCCCCGGCAATCACCAGGCATGGCTGGCCGTATCGGGCCTGAGCGAATTGCCCAAGGATCAGGTGAAGGACTTTGTTCGCCGGGTGAAGAACGGCATCGGCGATAAATCCGCCTCCGGCGCCGTCCGCCTCGCCGGCACGGAAAACTTCAAGCTCAAATACCAACCGGATTTTCCGAGGGTGGCGATTGTCGATGCCACACCCGGCCGCACCGTCACCAGGGAACAGCTCGAAGCCCTGGGACTCGTCGCTCCATCCGAGCCCCCAAAGGAACCGCTTACCCCCATTCGTGCTTCCGGCAGAGGCCGCGCCAAAGCATGGCCGAGCTATGAGCGCTGCGTTGCCGGCGCTCCTGCCGCCAGCCATCACAAGGGCCATGACCGCAGCATGGCCGATTTCGTATTCTGCATGACCGCTATCGACTGGGGCTTCGGCATCGAAGCCACAGCTGAAAAACTCCTGGAGGAGAGCAGCCGGGCCCGCGGGAAAGGCCGCGATTACGCCTTGCTCACCGCCCGCAACGCCCGCCTTGCGGTTGAGAAGAACCGGGGAGGGCAGGGGCGGAGCAGATGACACGGGGAGAATGCCAAAGGTGAAGAGCCATCACCGGCGACGAAAAAGAGTGCACGCGTTAACGCTTTCTAAAGCCTTTCTTCCACATAATGCACATGTGGCAAACCGCGCAGGGGAGGGGACACATTTGCATAGGGCACGTCAGCGAGGCTTCACACTGATCGAACTTTCGATCGTACTGGTCGTTATCGGCCTCATCGTCGGCGGCGTGCTGGTCGGCAAAGACCTCGTCGGCGCCGCCGCAGTACGCGCGCAGGTTACGCAGATTGAGCGGTTCAATACGGCGGCCAACACATTTCAGACCGTATACAACTGCCTACCCGGTGACTGCTCGAATGCAACGGCCCTCGGTTTTGTAGCAAGGGCGGGAACGCGGGGCCGTGGCGACGGCAATGGCCTGATCGAAGGATACAACTACCCTTATGCATCGGTTACACCAACGGTCCAAAGTGGAGAGCCTCTATTCTTCTGGGAGGATTTATCCTCCGCGCAGTTGATTGATGGTTCTTTTAATACCGCTGGCGATTGGGGTATCGGAACCACAAATCTTGCACCCTATCTGCCTGCGGCAAAACTGGGAAACAGTAATTTCGTATATGTTTATAGCGGAGGAATGTGCACTTACTGCAGCGGGACAACTCTTACCGGCGGTGATAACACAAACTACTTCGGACTTTCCGCTCCGACTAGTATAACCGCCTCCACTAACGTAATGGTCTCGAATCCAGGAATCACGGTGAGCCAAGCGTACGCGATTGATACAAAGGTCGATGATGGCTTGCCCACGTCTGGCAGAGTCACGGCAAAGTATGTCTATTACTGGGCCGGCAGCAACGACGGTGTAATTTGGGCGGCGGGCGGCACGTTCGGTGCCACAGGAACAGCTCCTGGCAACGCGGCGACCGGGTCCTCGACCACATGCTACGACAATGGCAATAACGCGGCCAACCCGATGCAATACTCCACGGAAATAAGTAACGGCACGGGCATGAACTGCGCACTCTCGTTTCAGATGCAAGGCGCAGCAAGGTGATCCCACGCCTTCAGTGATGCGCGGAAGCAACGCCCGCTGAAGCAAGACGCAGGCGATGCATCTTATGGTTGCAAATTAATGCGATCTGTATATACTCCTACGTGCCTCTCACGTGCATTTTCTTAACAACCTTAACGGAGGAAACTATGTCTGAGTCCACAGCATACCTTGCAGAATCCGGCGAAACCACGGCGCGGCGTCCGGAATTCACAGTCAAGGTCGGCAATGTCGAGATCGCGGGTTGGCGGAATAAGGGGATCAATGGTGAGTTCTACACCACCTCTTCGCCCACGATCCGGTACAAGGACGATAAGAGCGACGAATGGAAAGACGGCAGCAGCTACGGCGCGCTCGATTTGCTCTCGCTGGCGGAAGCCGCCCGCGAGGCGAGCGCGAAGATTCGCGAGCTGTCGAAGGGCAGGGGCTTAAGCCGCTAGCGCTCCAGGCAATGGCGCATCGGTAACGCGCCAGGGGGCGGTTAGGCCCGCCTCAAGTACCGCCCCCCGCCATGCTTCTCCAACGGAACAAAGTTCCACTCCGCCACTCATGAACGACATTGCCAGGTTAGAGAAGGAACCACGCCAGCTTCAGCGCCTTGCCGCGCAGCGGCAGCTCTATTCGACGGCGAAGAGAATATTTGGAGCACAGTTGCTGCTCGGCGGCCCCGTTGCAGTCGGCTGGGCGCTGGCCGTGGTCGCTTCGCCGGAGCTGAGAGGATACGCAGCCGCATGGGGCGCGTTCGTGTCCTTCTGCGATGTTCTGTGGCTCACGCCCTGGCAGAAACGGCTCAGGGAACAGGCTGCGAAAATTCAAGAGGCGTTTGACTGCGATGTGCTCCAGCTCCCCTGGAACGACATCAAGGCCGGCAGGCCTCCGGACCCGGAACTGGTCAAGGAACAGGCCGACAAGTATCGGCAGGCCCCGGCGGGCTTGCCGCCACTGAGCAACTGGTACGCGCCGGTGGTGAGCGACCTGCCCCTAGAGGTGGGCCGCGTGATCTGCCAGAGAGCGAATTGCTGGTGGGATTCCCACCAAAGGCGGCGGTACGCTGCCTGGGTCATCGCGAGCGCGATTGTCCTAACGCTGTTGATGGCCGGCCTTGGGCTTGTCGGCGGCTTAACGGTCGGTAAGCTGTTCCTGGCCGTCCTTCTGCCCCTTTCTCCGGCGTTGATACTTGGCGTCCGCCAGGTCGCAGAGCAAACCGAAGCCGCAAACCGGCTCGACAAGCTAAGAGATCACGCAGAGCGCCTCTGGTCGGATTCGTGCAACGGCGCTGCGTGCGCAAGGCTGACAAGCAGATCGCGTGCGCTCCAGGATGAGATCTTCGAGAATCGCAAGCGCAGTCCGCTGGTGTTTGACTGGATCTTCCGCAAGCTGAGGAACGACTACAACGCGCAGGTGAATCATGGGGCAGCGGAGCTTGCCGCGGAGGCAAAACTGAGACTGGGGATTACGAGTTCGCCGATTCGAGGATAATAGGAGCCGGATCACTTCGGGATTGCCGACCGTTCCAACTATAGATGGCCTCAGCTTTGGCTTTGATGGCGCAACGGGCAAGTAAGGCGACGTAGACGGTGCCACCCGCGATACCCAGAGCGGCCGATAATTGTGCCTGACACGGAAAAGTTGCTCTGATAGATAGAGGTTTCCAATAAAAGCCCCAATGGCAAAGAGAAATGCGTTGCGATCAGTGCGAACGGGAACCTTAATTTAATGCAGCCTGAAGAACTCAAACAAAACGTCACGGTTTACGGCCCGCTGTTTCCGGAGCCCGTACAAATCATCATCGCCGTGCCGATGGGCAGCTCGGTCAAGCTGATAGGCAAGGGCATTCGGTCGAACACGGTTTATGAACCAATCCTGAGCGCTGAACAGCTCGCGCAGCTTCATGCCTCACCCGCCCAGGAGCCTTTCGATGGTGATGCCGGCAAGTTCCGGCTTGGGGTCGAGGCCATGCGCCTGGGGCTCGCCTACGAATACGATCCCTACTTTTCTCTTTCCATTGCTCGCGTTGACCCGCTTCCTCACCAGTTGGAAGCGGTTTACGACTATTTCATTAAACTGCCGCGCATCCGCTTTCTCCTGGCCGACGATCCGGGCGCCGGAAAAACCATCATGGCGGGCCTTCTTATCAAAGAACTCAAGATACGCGGACTGGTGAAGCGAACGCTCATCGTGACACCGGCCAACCTGTCGTTCCAATGGCAACGGGAGCTCAAGGACAAATTCCGCGAGAGTTTTGAGGTTGTCCGCAGCGATGTGCTCCGCGCCAATTACGGCATGAATCCGTGGCAGGAGAAGAATCAGGTCATCACTTCCGTCTCATGGGTTTCGCGCGTCGAGGATGCGAAGGAATCGCTGCTGCGAAGCAATTGGGACCTGATTATCGTGGACGAAGCTCACAAGATGAGCGCTTACAGCGCGGACAAGAAAACGCTCGCCTATCAGCTCGGCGAGGCCTTGTCCCAGATGACGGATCACTACCTCCTGATGACGGCAACGCCGCATAAGGGCGATCCGGAGAACTTTTGCCTTTTCCTCTCGCTGCTCGACAAAGACGTTTACGGCAACATAAAAAGCCTCGACGAGGCCATGGCAAAACATGAAGCGCCATTCTATCTTCGCCGCCTCAAGGAAGCCCTTGTCAGTTTTCCGGACCCCGAGACCGGAGTAGTAAAGGCGCTATTCACCAAGCGAATCGTCCATACCACTCCGTTCCAGATCAGCGACGAAGAGCTAGACCTCTACGACCAGCTCACCCGGTACGTGGAGGATCAGTCCATTAAGGCGGCAAGGGAAGACTCGGCCCGCGGTCGTGCCGTCGGATTCACGATGGCCATGCTCCAACGGCGATTCGCCTCCAGTATCTATGCCGTACGCAGGACTCTGGAGCGCATGAAGGAGAAGCGCGAGAAAATCCTTGAAGACCCTATCAAATATCGTCAGGAACAAATCACCAAGCGGCTGCCCGAGGATTTCGAGGATCTGACTGACGAAGAGCGGCAGGAAATACTGGCTGACCTCGAAGAGGCCGTAGCTTCCTTCGACCCGAACGACCTTCGGCTTGAGATAGCCGATCTGGAAAAACTCATCCGCCAGGCCAAGATACTCGAGAAGCAGGAAGCAGAAGTCAAAGTCAGACGCCTCAAGGATCTACTTACAGAAGAGGGGCTCTTCTCCGATCCGACGATGAAGCTCCTGCTTTTCACGGAGCACAAGGACACACTCGATTTTCTTGTGGGCGATGGCAGAGACGGCCGGCCCCTTGGCAAATTGCGCGAGTGGGGACTAACCGTCACCCAGATCCACGGCGGGATGAAAATCGGAGACCGTGACACACCAGGCACGAGAATCTATGCCGAACGCGAATTCCGCGAGTCATGTCAGGTACTTGTCGCCACCGAGGCCGCGGGCGAAGGCATTAACCTTCAGTTCTGTTGGCTCATGATCAACTACGACATTCCGTGGAACCCGGTTCGCCTTGAGCAGCGCATGGGCCGCATCCACCGTTACGGGCAGGAAAAGGACTGCCTGATCTTCAATTTCGTCACCACGAACACCCGCGAAGGAAGGGTGCTCCAGAAGCTATTCGAACGCATCGCGGAGATTGAAAAAGACCTCGATCCCAAGCGCACCGGCAAGGTGTTCAATGTGCTGGGAGAGGTTTTCCCGGCAAACCAGCTCGAAAAGATGCTGCGGGACATGTATGCGCATAATCAGATGACCGAAGAGCTAATTAAACAACGCATCGTCGAGCAGGTAGATCCCGAGCACTTCCGAAGCATTACGAATTCCACGCTTGAGGGACTGGCAAAACGAGAGCTCAATCTCTCCGCCATCGTCGGCAAGTCCGCCGAAGCTAAGGAGCGCCGTCTCATCCCTGAAGTCATCGAGGACTTCTTCCTGCAGGCTGCCCCGGTGACCGGGGTTGAAGTGAGCGAGCAGGGCAAGGGGCAGCACACATATAGGGTCCCTCGCGTGCCCCGCCACCTTTGGCCCATTGGGGAGCGGCTGGAGCCCAGATTCGGGAAGTTGGGCCGCGAATACAAACAGGTTGTCTTTGACAAGGAAATCCTCAAGAAACTTCCCACCTACGATTGGGTCACGCCTGGCCATCCTTTATTCGAGGTGGTCCGCGAAGATGTTCTCGAAAACGTCCGCACGGATATGGAGAAGGGAGCGGTCTTCTTTGACGTGCACCGAAGTGTACCGGCCCGCCTCACGGTATATTCCACCGCCATCCGGGATGGCCTGGGGCACGTGCTGCATCGCCGCCTATTCATAGTCCAGGAGGAAATCAACGGCACCCTTACGGTGCGCCAGCCCACGCTACTGCTGGACTTGATGCCGGCACCCACAGGCACGCATGTTCCGGGCGAGACCGGGAAAGACCAGACTTCCCTTGAACACTTCCTCGTGCAGGAAGCGCTCGAACCCTTTCTGGCTGAGGTTGCTGCACAGCGCGACAAAGAAACCCAGACGGTAGCACATCACCTGGAGATCAGCCTTAACGAGCTGATTCATCGTCAGAATCTACGACTCGCTGACCTTATTGGGCAGCAGCAGACAGGGGACACCAGCCCTCTCCTTGCCGCGAACACCAAACAGGCGGAAGACCGTCTGGACGAACTAAACGGCAGGCTCGAAGGGCGCCAGCGGGAGCTACAGAAAGAGTGCAACTGCACCATCAGCGATATTCAGCGCCACGGCACTGCCTGGGTCCTGCCGCATCCCGAGCGCGCCGCACCGAATGTGGCTGCTCTCGTCCGCGACGATGAAATCGAGCGCATTGCCGTTGATGTCGTAATCGCGTATGAGCGGGCCCGCGGCTGGGAGGTTGAAAGCGTCGAAAAAGACAATCGGGGATTCGACCTCATTTCACGACGACCGCATCCCGAAGACCCGAAGACTGCGATGGATGTTCGCTTCATAGAAGTGAAGGGTCGTTCTACGGTCGCCGAGATTGCATTGACAACCAATGAATACAAAACTGCCCAACGTCTCAAAAATGACTACTGGTTATATGTTGTCTTCGACTGTGCGGGCAAACCTGGGATCAACATAGTTAGGGACCCGGCGCAGCTCGATTGGCAGCCCATCGTGAAGATCGAGCACTACCAGGTTAGGCCACAAGCCATTCTCGACGTGGCGACGCAATAGAAAATACGGCAAACAGATGACTCAACAGTATCCGAAGCGCCTGATCGAAGTCGATCTTCCCATCAAGCGCATTTCGGCGCATTCCAGGCGGGAGAAGTCCATTCGTCATGGGCATATCTCGACCCTGCACATCTGGTGGGCACGGAGACCGCTTGCCGCCTGCCGTGCGGTGATCTGTGCGGCCCTCTGGCCTGATCCCGCTGACCCGCTGTGCCCGCAGGATTTTCGGGACAAAGCCTCAAAGCTAATCACCGGATTCGCTAACGCTGCCGTTACTGATCGTGCGCTAGGCGAGAGCTGCGATCACCATACGTGGGTCAAATGGCAAGCGTTGGTAAAGAGTGGCGGTCTTGATAGTCGGAAGGAAGCACAGTGGAACGTGCTGCGCTTCGCCCTGCTGGACTTCATTGCCGACTTCGCAAATTGGGACAATTCAACCGTACAGGAATACCTCGATACAAGCCGCGCCCTAACGCAGGCCGCCCACGAGGCGCTAGGCGGCGCGGCTGGCACCCGCCCTCTCGTTGTGGACCCGTTTGCCGGGGGCGGCTCCATTCCGCTCGAAGCCTTGCGCGTCGGCGCGGACGCGTTCGCCAGTGACCTTAACCCAGTGCCGGTGCTGCTCAACAAGGTTGTCCTCGAATACATCCCTAAATACGGCCAGCGTCTCGCCGATGAAGTCTGCAAATGGGGCGAGTGGATTACGCGAGAAGCCGAAAAAGAACTGTCCGGGCTCTATCCCAAGGACGCTGATGGCACAACGCCCATCGCCTATCTCTGGGCGCGGACGATTCAATGCGAAGGCCCTGGCTGTGGCGCGGAAGTCCCTCTATTCAATTCTCCGTGCCTTGCTCAAAGCGGAAAGCGTTCCGTCTACCTCAAGCTCAACTGCGACAAAGCAAGAAAGCATATTGATTTTGAGATCATCTCAGGTGCTCCACCAACGAACGAGCTTGCAGGCGTGCTTCGCAGAAGCTCCGTGACGTGCCCAATCTGCGGATATACTACGCCAGCGGCAAATGTTCGGTCTCAGTTCAAAGGTAGAAAGGGCGGCGCTGGGGACGCACGTTTGCTGGCCGTTGTTACAACGCGAGCAGATCAAGGCGGTCGCTCCTACCGGTTACCACAGCCGCACGATCTTGAAATAGCTAAGGAAGCCGCTCGTCAGCTGGATTCGATTCGCGTAAATCAGCCCGAAGATCTCCCAGATGAGACTCTCCCTTATTTGCGAAGCATTTTTAACATCCAACTCCTCGATGCCACAAAGTGGAGTTACTTGTTTTCGCCGCGTCAGCTGTTGTCTTTGATAAAACTTGTTCGGATCATCCGAAAGCTAGGAAGTCATCTTGAAAGCTCAAATATGGAAGCTGACCTTCAAACAGCAATCTGCACATGTCTTGCCATGGCGGTGGATAGGGTCGCATCTCAATTCAGTACCCTGACGCGGTGGCAGCCCAACGGAGAGTTTTCAGTCGGAACATTTGGCAGACAGGCATTGGGAATCGTTTGGGATTTTGTCGAAATACGACCAGTCAACGGTGCTTCGGGTGATTTAAATGGCGCTATCGAATGGATTCATCGCGTTATCGATTCGGTGATTCCAGCAGGTGGTGTTCAAGGTGTCGTTCAAATGGCATCTGCAACTGCGCACCCGCTTCCTGATGATTCTGCCGCGGCACTCGTTACTGATCCGCCGTACTACGATGCGGTTCCCTACGCAGACTTATCCGACTTTTTCTATGTGTTTCTCAAGCGGATGCTCAAGAAGCAACACCCTTCGCTTTTTGAGACGGAATTATCCCCCAAGCAGGGCGAGATCGTCCAGCTCGCCGAGCGGAATCCCATCTACGTATACAAAACGAAGGAGTATTTCGAGAAGGGAATGCAGGAGGCACTTGCAGAGGGCAGGCGAGTCACGGTCCCGAGCGGTGTGGCCGTCGTCGTCTTCGCCCACAAGACAACTCAAGGATGGGAGGTGATGCTTTCCTCGGTGATTAATGCGGGTTGGATAGTCACTGCCTCTTGGCCGATTGACACCGAGCGGTCTGTTCGTCCTCGTGCCAGCAACTCTGCCGCACTTGGTTCATCAGTCCATCTCGTTTGCCGCCCGCGCGAAAATCCAGACGGGATGATGCGTACAGACGAAATCGGCGATTGGCGAGACGTGTTACATGAGTTACCCAGCCGCATCCATGAATGGATGCCGCGTCTAGCGGATGAAGGCGTTGTGGGTGCAGACGCCATCTTTGCTTGTCTCGGCCCGGCTCTCGAGATCTTCTCCCGTTATTCGCGGGTGGAGAAAGGCAGCGGCGAAGGTGTCACGCTCAAAGAATATCTGGAGCATGTTTGGGCATCAGTTGCCAAAGAAGCGCTCGCCATGGTCTTCAAGGGTGCCGACGCTACCGGCTTCGAGGCCGACGCGCGCTTGACTGCGATGTGGCTGTGGACACTCAAGTCGCCGGATACGAACGGCAATACCGAAGACAGCGATGAGGAGGGGGAAACTGAAGATGACTCCGAAACGAAGAAGGCGAAAACCGGCGGCTTCGCGCTTGAGTACGACGCGGCGCGCAAGATCGCCCAAGGTCTTGGGGCAGATCTGGAGAGCCTCGGCCATTTAGTGGAGATAGCTGGCGACCAAGCGCGTTTGCTGCCGGTATCGGAACGCACAAGGCATCTCTTCGGGAAGGATGAAGATGAACCGGCTCGTAAGATCGGTAGAAGGAAGAAATCAGAACAGCTTGATATGTTTGCCGAGTTGACGGCATCCGAGGATGCCGAAGCGGCTTGGAGAGAGAAGACCGTGAAACGGGTAGGGGAGACCACCCTCGACCGCGTGCATCAGGGAATGATTCTTTTCGCAGCCGGACGAGGAGAGGCACTCAAGCGGTTCGTCGTTGAAGATGGCGTCGGGAGAGACGGCAAATTCTGGCGGCTTGCCCAGGCACTTTCTGCGCTCTATCCTTCAGGCTCAGACGAAAAACGCTGGGTGGACGGAGTGCTCGCCCGCAAGAAGCAGCTCGGGTTCTAAATATGGAAATGACCCACGAGGAGATGTCAGAGTATGGCGCTCAAACCCTGGTATAAAGTCGTCACGCCGAGGGAGGACCTAAGAGATGGGAAACCCCTCGATGCGTCAGAGTTTGCCGTTCACCTTGATCAGGTCAGGGACGGACGCGCCCCGGCGGTCTATCAGGACCCGGAGCGGTTTTTGGAGCGTACCTTTCTGACCAAAGGGCTTACCGGCGTAGCCGCGGAGGTTCTGCGCCGGTTGTCCGGCGAGAAGACCGAGACGTCAGCTGTGTTCAATATGACGACACAGTTTGGGGGAGGCAAGACCCACTCGCTTACTTTGCTCTATCACCTCGCCAATAACGGCTCGAAAGCGAAGGAATGGCCGGGCGTTTCCAGATTGCTCCAAGTCGCCGGAGTCAACGGGGTGCCTACAGCCAAGGTCGCGGTATTTGTCGGCACAGAATTCGACCCCATTGCTGGCCGTGGCGGTTCCGATGGAACTCCGGTGAGGAGAACACCCTGGGGTGAAATTGCTTTTCAGATTGGCGGCGAAAAAGCCCTTGCGGTTCTCGCGGAACATGAGAAGCAGGCGGTTGCACCCGGCGGCGATGTCATCCGTGCATTCCTGCCCAAAGAGCAGCCCGTCCTAATCCTGATGGACGAGCTGATGAATTTTGTCAGCCGCAGTCGCAAAAGCGGAATGGCCTCCCAGCTTTACAGTTTTCTTCACAATTTGAGCGAGGAGGCGCGCGGTCGCGACAACATGGTGCTTGCTGTTTCGATTCCGGCATCAGAGCTCGAAATGAGCGCCGACGACCAATCCGACTACGAACGCTTCAAAAAGCTTCTCGACCGTGTTGGCAAGGCTGTGATTATGTCGGCGGAGTCGGAAACCTCCGAGATCATCCGTCGCAGGCTTTTCGAGTGGGAGGAAAATGCGGTCACGAGTGACGGGCGGGTTCTGCTCAATCGGGATGCTCTGGGCGCCTGCAATGAATTCGGGGACTGGGTGAAGGACCATCGCCAACAGGTGCCAGAGCAATTCCCGTTCGATTCTGCACGCGACGCCTTTGCAGCGACCTATCCGTTTCATCCCAGCGTTCTGTCTGTGTTTGAAAGAAAATGGCAGGGCTTGCCTCGATTTCAGCAAACCCGCGGCATCCTCCGGCTCTTAGCCCTCTGGGTTTCTCACGCCTACCAGGATGGATTCAAAGGCGGCCATCGCGACCCTATGATCGGACTTGGCACCGCACCCCTGGACGACCCCCAGTTTCGCGCGGCCATGTTCGAGCAACTCGGAGAACACCGGCTTGAAGCAGCGGTCACAACAGACATTTGCGGGAAGAAGGACTCTCATGCCGTTCGCCTGGACAATGAGGCGGTAGAAGCGATTCGCAAGGCCAGGCTCCACCGCAAAGTGGCGACGACCATATTCTTTGAATCGAATGGCGGGATGACGCGTGCGGAGGCGACGAGTCCTGAAGTCCGTCTGGCAGTCGCCGAGCCGGACATCGACATTGGCCATGTGGAAACCGTGTTGGAGGCCCTTACCGACGCCTGCTATTACTTGACCGTTGAGCGAAATCGCTATCACTTCAGTTTCAAGGAAAACCTGAATAAGAGATACGCTGATCGCCGGGCGAACATCAAAGACAACGCGATAAATGAATGCGTCCGCTTGGAGATTGCCAGAGTGTTTTCCGCGAGCAACGGAATCGAGCCGGTCCTCTACCCCGAAAAAAGCGGTCAAGTCCCGGACAAGCCCCTTCTGACCTTGGTGGTTTTGTCCCCCGAGCAGAGCATGGAGGATGAAAAGCGAACCAAGTCTTTCATTGAGGGGGTGATACGAGAGCACGGGGCCTCGGCAAGAACTTACAAGAGTGGGCTTGTATTCGCTGTCGCGCAGTCCGCTGGCCCGCTTTACGAAGACGCTCGCCGCGCTTTAGCCTGGGAAGAAATTCAGAAGGAGCTGCCCGGCATTAGTGTAGACAAGACCCAGATCACGCAGCTGGAAGACAATATCAAGAAGTCTCGCCGGGACCTCAAAGAAAATGTCTGGCGAAGCTACAACAATGTCGCCCTGCTCGGCAAGAATAACGAGGTCAGGTTCATCGATCTCGGAAATATGCACTCCAGCGCGGCATCCACGCTGATTCAGTTCATCGTCAACGAACTCGTCCACGTCGATGAAATCCAGAGCGGCATCAGCCCGAATCTGCTCGTCCGCAACTGGCCGCCGGCGTTTCAAGAGTGGAGCACCAAAGCTGTGCGGGATGCCTTCTACGCTTCGCCTCTGTTTCCGCGCCTGCTCAACCCGGATGCCATAAAGGAGACGATCGCGCGCGGCGTGTCTAACGGGCAGCTTGCCTATGTTGGCAAGACCCCAGGCGGAAAATACCATCCATTTAGCTTCGAACGAACAATCAGTACTGCGGATGTCGAAATCTCTGAAGAGATGTTTGTCATTACTAAAGAGATCGCCGAGGCGTATCGCAAGGACGCAACGCGGCCTGGAGGAGCGACACAAACGCCACCCTCGACCCAACCGGGCGAGACCGGGGAGCTGACGAGGCCAACGCCGGGCGAGACAAGCACGTCGCTCGTAGCTGACGGCGGCCCAACTGGCCCACAAACCCCTCAGCAGAAGTCAGGGCTGACATGGTCCGGCGAGATACCATCCCAGAAATGGATGAATTTCTACACCAAGATTCTGACGAAGCTGGGTGTCAGCAGCGGCCTCACACTCACCGTAACAGTCGACTGTACCCCTGACGACGGAATTTCGCCTCAGAAAGTAGAAGAAATTAAGAGTGCATTGCGGGAACTAGGTTTGAATGACAGGATTGACTGATAGCCCGGCGCCATAGGCTGGATGGGCGGATGGCCCTAATGATCTGAAACGATAAGGTGAATTCATGCCGCAGTTTCGAAAGAACGTGCTCTCGCAGTACTTGCGGACCAAGTGCGACAAACAGTTGCGCCTATCGTTGTATGCGCCGCCTGAATTGAAGGCGCTGGGATGGCCCGTCCCGCTTGAGGCTCGACCCGCCGTTCAAATCCTGCGCGATCGGGGAAAGGAATGGGAGCAGGCCAAGATGCAGGATTTGGAACTCGCATTCGGGCCTCATCTCAGGGGAATAAAGGAGGACGGAAAGTTCAAGAGAATCGAACTCGGACTAGTCCTCGCCTCAAATCCGGCTAGTCCTACGATCGTTGCACAGGCGCGGTTCGAGCACGCAGATCTGCGGCCTACATTTCTGGCAAATATCGGCATGACGCCTGGCGAGATTGCAGCGATTCCATCCTTCGGCGCATTTGAACCGGACATCGTCCTTATACGGACTCCGGCCGACGACGAGATAGAGATTCTTCCGAACGGAGATACAGCCCCGATTGCCCCAGGAAACCAGCGGAAAGCGCTACTCGTTTCCGACATAAAACATGCGGGAGAAGCAAACTCAAGCTACAGTTCCGAAGTGGCATTGTACGCGGTTCTGCTTGCGAACTGGCTTCGTCTGAATCATCTGGAAGGTAGTTTCTTCGTGGCTGACCACCTTGGGCTCTGGACCCGCGCCAAAGAAGTCTCCGACTTAGCCAAACTTATTAGCACCAATCCCGGTGCAGGGATCACGGAAAGGCTGCAGTCTTTCCTGAACGACCTCGAACGGGTCGATTTCCAGATTTTTTTCCAGGCGGTAAGCCATTTCTTCAAGCAGGATCTTCCCAGGGTGCTCGCGCTTACGGACTGGGCGGCACTCGACTGGCATGTCGATTCGAGGTGCTCGGCATGTGATTTTCTAGGCCATCGAAACTGGCTGCGGGCGACGGATCGCGCGGTTCTGGACGCTAACCGGAGCCACTACTGCGTGACGGCGGCAGAGGATAGTGAGCATCTGAGCCGGCTAGCGACGATCACCCGCGGAAGCCGCAAAACTCTTTACCAGGCAGGACACACCAGCGTGACTGCAGTATCGACCATTGCGGCCGCTGATCCAGTTTTCGACCTACATAATGCCCTCAAAGCCGACAGAAACCATCTTCCTCACCGGGCAACTGCTTTGATCTCGGGCGATCTCACGGTGGCACCCAACACGACGACCATCGATTTTCCAAAATATGCAGACCTGCAGGTTTTCGTGACGGTCAACTTTGATCCGGGCACAGGACTGTTGTGCGCTCTGGGCTCGGAGGCTCGCTTTCGGCAACGCGTGCCTTTCGGGCAAACCTCCACCGTCCAGCGCACATGGCCTTCGGAAGCGCAGACGCTCCTTACGCCGACGATAGAGGAGGAGCGCAACATAGTCATTTCCTTCCTTTCCCGGTTGGCCGAAGTATTCTCGTTCGTTCACGACAGTTCCGCCGACAAAGGCGGCGCCCTTGCGGAAAAAACGACGGTTCAGGTCTATTTCTGGGATACGAACCAGTTCGAAGAATTGGCCAAGGCCATCGGCAGGCACCTGAACTCAATCGTCATGCCGCAAACCGAGAAATACTTGCGCGGCCTCGCGTGGCTCTTCCCTCCCGAGGAGCTTTTGGAAGAAGACGAGATCACTCTCGCCAATCCGATAACGTTCATGAAGTCGGTCGTTCAGCGCGATCTTCGACTACCCGTTCCGCACTGTCTGACCTTGTTCAACGTAGCCGAGGCGTATCACAGCCCGCAGTTTACACCATCGATTCCCGGCTCTTTCTACCGCGATCCCTTTTCCGATATGATTCCGCGAGAGCGAATTTACGAGATCTGGTCCCAAGAGCCTCTTGTTCAGATTGGAACCACCCAACGGGCGCGGTCACAATGCATCGCGGATTACAGCGACGCGGTGAAACGGCAGGTCGCTGCGCTCCGATCAGTAGTCTGGAAATTCGCGGCGGATATGGCGGGACGATTGAATTTCGCGGCCCGGCCTCTGAAGATCGGCGTCCCGTTTAACTTTCAGAGCATTAGCGAGGACGGCCGGCTTTGGTACGGGTGGGCGCTCCTTGAAGAGGCATGTAAGGTGGTCGAATTGCGGAGGGCCTGGTCCGCCGAACCGGAAGAGCTGGAGTCAAACTACAGTATCCTTCGCTTTGAACAGATTCAGGCAACCCAGCCGAATGGCGATCTGGTCTATCAGGTTCGCGTCACCTCGCGCGATTGCAAATTCAGAGACAACGAGTCTTTTCTGGCCTTGCAGGATGAAAGCATCGCGGGTTTTCTGGATCTGCGGGTGCGGGATCTGCTCGATGCAGCGGCGCTGCAGCAAGTCGCATATGAGGATCGGAACCGGAAACTTTCAGACATTTTCTCAGGAGAACTGATTGCATTTGATCGTGCGACGCTAAGGGCTCGAATCAGGCTGTCCACGTTTCGCGGTGCCGATGTGATCCGAAGCCTGCTTGTTGCGAATGGCGCGGTTGATATTTCGCAAGATGTCAGCCTTGTGGAGAGCTCGGGCCCCGGTATGGCCGAGCGGGTAAGGGATTGCCTCCGCGCAATAGGGCGGCCGCCGATCGCCTCGGCCGCTGCGGCAACATACGCCGCCTTAGGGCATCCCGCCGGTCAGAATCCGCCGCGCAATGACCCGATTACGCCCGCTGCCCGCGTTCTGTGGGACGCCAGCGCTATGGCCGTGGAGGACACCGGCCTCGCAACCCACACGATTGCTAACGCCGTTCAGGTAATTGCAGAAACACAGTGGCCTCTGAATCAGTCGCAAAGGGATGCCGTTTTCCACTGCTTGAGTCATCGCTTGTCGATTGTTTGGGGACCGCCAGGGACAGGAAAGACAACGACGGCCGCCTCGCTCGTGGTGGCTCGTATATTGGCGGCGCGAGATCTGGGGCAGAATATCCGCATGCTGGTTACAGGCCCAACTTACACCGCCTGGGAGAAGCTCTTCGGAGAAATCCTCGATCTTCTGGAACGCACGCACGTTGCGGGGGTATCTTGTTACCGGATCTATTCCTCAACGCACCCCGACAGAGGTCCCCTGCCGACAACGGGCAACACAGTGCGAGATATCGAGGCGAGAAGCACTGATCCTCATTTCCAAACGCTCTGGGCAGAGCTGGAAAACCCAGAGGCGATAGTCCTGGTCGGAACCGTCGCTCATCAATGCTTTCGTATCGCGAAGCAAGGCAATGGCACCGCGATGGCCCAACTGTTCGATCACGTGGTTATCGATGAGAGTTCGCAGCTCGATGTAGGCAAGGCGCTGTTTCCTCTTTGCCTGCTCTCGGCGCAGAGCGAATTGGCGCTCTTCGGCGATCATCTGCAGATGCCGCCTGTCATAACGACTCAGCCCCCACGAGGGGCCGAATGGCTTGTAGGCAGCATCCAAAATTACTTGCTGAACCGCCATGGCCTTACACTTCAGAACTTGCTTATCAACTACAGGTCAGCTGCGGCTTTCGTTCAGTTCGGAAAACGGATCGGCTATCCGCCCGCTCTCACCGCGCACTCCGAACACCTCAGACTTCACCAGTTGGCCAGCGGCAACGGCGAGCCGGACGACTGGCAAAACACAGTGGCCTGGTTTGCCGGATTGAATGAAATCCTCCAACCTGAACGTCGGCTGGTGGCGGTAACCTACGAAGACGGGAGGGCGGGCCAAGCCAATGAATTCGAAGCCGATATCGTTTGCAGCATGGTGCAGCGGCTATATTTGGCCTACTCACAGTTTCTCGACGGTGAAAAGGACGCTGCTTGCCAAGAGATTATTCCGGCTCATATCGCCTACGACCCTTCCAGTTTCTGGGAACGCGGAGTTGGCATCGTAACTCCGCACCGTGCCCAACGAGCCTTGATCGTTCGGCGTTTGCGTGAGATTTTTCCCACCCATGACGGGCAGAAGATTGACGCGTCGGTGGACACGGTTGAGCGCTTCCAAGGGGGACAGCGCGACTCCATCATTATCTCGTTCGGCGTGGGCGATCCCGACCTGATTTCAGCGGAGGAGAGTTTTCTTCTGCAATTGGAGCGGACCAATGTTGCGATCTCACGCGCCCGCGCAAAATGTATTCTGGTAATCTCAGAGGATCTTGCGTACCACCTGCCTTCAGATCGCGAAACAATCCTGACATCGAAAGCCGTGAAAACCTACGTCTCCGACTTTTGCCGTGAGCTGGTTTCGGTCCAGGCACCAAGTGGACAGGCCGAACGGCAACTCACGGTCCGTTGGCACGATCCATTAGAGTGAGACCTCGTAATCGTGCTCTGCGATGGCTGTAGATTTAACTCTTCCTCCCATGTGGCAGGCCTGTCGCTTACCTGATGCCGCGGAGTCCGCTGGGTGCACACCGCAGATCTTCCAAGCGAACCGGGAATGCTCCAATGAAGCATCTATGATTTCCCGGGGATTGCGCTTCCGGGACGGAATTGCGCCGAACCTGACAAACATTCTTCCACTCGATGAGAGGCGATCACCGATGCGGTCCCACACCTGTGCCAACGATTCTGCGAATGCATCCGGACTCTGGTGAGAGAGAGGGTTCTTCTCGCCATAAGGGACTGCGGGAGGCCCGCCTAAGAACCAATTTCGCAGCCACTGATCCGCTACATAGGTTCTCATGCCATAGTAGGGTGGCGACGTGATAACCAAGTCAATTGTCTCAGGCATCGACGAATAGCCGCGCACGAGGCGCGCGTCAGCAACGGAAACCTTAGACTTGCCAGCACAATTTGGCAGCGTATCCAATTGCAGTCGCGCGATGCGATTCTTTACGATTTTCAAAACATCTACCGCTGCTGGCCGCAGGCTGTTGGCTTTCCAATACTTGACGGAATAGTCAGGCTTGGAAGCAAAGGTACGCGGCATCTGATTTGAGAAATAACTGCGCGTCTCAACAGTCAAGGTCAGGGGGCCATGCAAAGCGCCAAGACAAATCGCGCGTAACATATCTGCCGCGTGACTGCGTAGCCCTCTGAGTCCCTCACGCAGTACACAGACCTGCCGGAGAGTCGCCGGAGCATAGGCCCACTGCCAAAACTCGCTTTCTGGCACTGCAATACGTGCCTTGCTTTGAAGAATTCCCTCGGCGAGCTCTAAGATCTTGGCATCCGTGGTTTCCGCGAGCTTGGCACGCGCGATCGCGATCGCAATTGGGGAGCAGTCTATTCCGTATGCCCGATGGCCCTTGAGGCGAGCCGCAAATATGGTCGTGCCACGCCCGCAAAACGGATCGATTACCCGGAGCTTCTTCTTACTAAACTTTGACAGGACCGAAAGCGGAAATTCCAAGGGAAACATCGTGTAATAGGGGCAGACCGCATTCAGTGCTGCTGAAGGCTCAACAGCTCGGTTTCGATACAAACGTTCCTTCTTGTGATCGGCCATAGTCTCGTTTTCCTGTTTTGGCAAAAGACTCCATATTGCAACTCTCTGGAACAGTCATTCTTCTGTGTCAACAGGGAACCCAAATTTTTCCAGCACTCGGTAGGCGTCTTGGGACGTGATCGCGATAGTTGGCAGTTTCGTGACGGCGGAGAGCACCTGGCGGATCGGGTAGCGTTTGCCGCCTACGACCGTCGAGTATTTTTTGACACGCCCCGGCTGAAGCCCTTTTGTAGCCTTAATAAAATCGTCCGCGCGCTTCTCGAAGGTTTTGCCTCTTAGCGTGAATGTGATTGTCGGGTCCACGTTGAATTTCCTTGTGCGGCGGACTTGCTTCTGCGGTGAGCATCATACTACATCTCATACTGCTACACAACAACATCATCATAAGCCTCCTTGGAACGTATTTCAAATCGGTACCTTTTGCGAGGCTGAGTACCGGACGCCTTTTGGCATCGTGGTTGCTTTCACTTTTGTATCTATGGAAAGATTACTTCCGCTCTGCCCTACTGCTTGAAGTTGGCAACGGAAGGTCTGTGTATCGAGGTAGCTTCGCAGTTGCCGAACGTGTTCGATATACGTGCGCAAAGCGATGAGCACAAATCCGACGAGTTTTCTAAATATTGCAGCATGGAGAGCACTATCACGTGCGGCAGGATTGAATGCAACCTGTGCAGCCAATTTCTGCAAGTATTTCTTATGGTCAAGTTGGCTGAGCTGCTTAAGGCCGCGACCTTAACGGCCTAATATCATGCGTTAAAACAAAAGGCGAGAGAACTTCTGTTTCCATACCCGGCATGAGCACGAGCCGCGATCCCGGCTAAATATATAGCGAGTAGTCGCCGGACTCGCTAATGGCCGCCGAAACATCTTGAAACCATTCATGATCCGTCAGTGCAGGAAACTCCTGGGCTAGCAAGGAAAGCTCCCGCCTCTTGTCCTTCGCGTGCGACAGAGCAACCGTTGCCGCCCGTACAGCGTATGTCGTGTCGTCGCTATCGCTGACCATGAGCCTTATCGCAATGTGGAGTTTGCTGATGAGGTTCGGGTCCTCGTAGAACAGCACATCCAAGCATTCTCCCAGCGTGTGGTAGCCCCAGTCGGAGTAATCAACAGCCAATAGCATCCGCCTGATCTCTTCTGGAGACCAGCGGAACGATGGAAGTATCTGCGCCTCGACCGCAGGCGGAATCCAGTTGTCTTTTGTCCAGAGGATATTCGGGTGCGATCCGGCGTGTGAGAGAAGGAAAATCGCGCGGCGCAGCGGATCGAGTTCCAAGTCCAAAATGAACCGCCGCATGATCAAGAGGTATTTTGCGTCAGATCGGCTAAGCGCCCATGCATCATAAACCGCATCGGTCTGCAGTCGTCCCGGCGTTAGCAGGTTCAGGGTGAGGCCGCCAGGCCCGCTTGCCGCATATGCCTGAACCGCCGACTTGAACGCCCCACCAAGGCTAAGCACATCCAAGCAGTGGCGCGGAGAGACGGGAACACGGCCGCCGCTCTGCTCGGGATGGGCGCGAAGGTAGCCAGTGATGTCAACCCACCGGATCAGTCCATCATCCGGATCATAGACAAGGCCAAAGACCGGTACGGTCGAGCGCCGCCAATTGTCCGAATGCTCTTGGACGGGAATGAAGTATTCGCCCTTCGCAGTTCGGTACGACGTTCCCGACTTTATCTGAAGTGCGGCGCACAAGTTGGTGACGATGCCATTCTCGCCAATATCCACATAGGAGTCTTTCCCGATATCGTTCTGCTGAGCAATTTCCTGAAAGACGCATCCGTGGAGCTCGAAGAACGTGCGAACAGCGTTCACGCCGTCCTTGCCCGTGATACGTTCGGCGGAATTCTGCATGTTGGCCCGTCATCCATGGTACGGCCAGCGGAAGCGTAAATCTGAAATGAACCGCGTCGCTGGGCATGCGGCCCGCATTGCGGTAAACGTCATGCTCGCGGGAACTTCCAGCTACGACGACCGCGCGCCCTGCCTGTAATCTTCAGAATTATTATCGCAGTTCCTTTATCGCTATCTGTCGCCCCGCAGGTGTCGGTGGCCCAAGTCGCCACTGCTGCATCGGCACGGCGGCAAATAATTCTAAGATCCGATAAATAATTCTGAAAATGACACCCAAAGCCCTTTGTCGCCGTCCTCAGTACGTGATCATCGCGTTTATCCGGTTGCGGTTGCCGTCGTCTGACGATGCATCTCATCGAAGATTTGGTCCGCGCCCCAAGCCTGCGCGGCGGTGAAGGCCAACCGCCTCTTCTGGTCGCTTGTCAATTGGCTGGACGGTTTGTAGCCCAAATCATGCTCCGCCTCAGACCAGGCATGTTGAAACAGGGTTTTTATCTGTAACTCAAAAAACTCAACAGACTTGTCACTCTCCAGCTTTTCGTCAATCAAGTCCTCGGGAACGAACAAGATGAAATGACGGCCCTCGTAACCAAACTCGCTCTCCGACTCGGGAACAATTTTCTTCGATTCGATGTATCTGAAATACTTCTCGATTTCTAGCCGAACGCGCTCAACGTCGCTGGCATAGAAGGTGACAATCCGAGCTCCCACCTGATCCTGAATCTGATTCAGCGGATCGTTGTACTTCTGTTTTGCGTTTTCTTGCTTTTCCGCTTTGGCAACGAACCTATCCACGCTCTTCGCTCTTACCGAAATTCGATCAATGCGCGGAAACTCATCAAACAGACCTTTCAGATGCGTCTCCAACCGGCCGGCCAGAGGCAAAAGCACGTGGGTACGTCTGGCGGCAAACTCCTCTTCAAGAGTCACGGCTTAACCTTTCTGAAGCGCTGATCCACGATTCTACCTTGCGTTGAAAACCGGATGACATCTTGCGATGCGTCCACCGTCTCACTGGTAAATACATCATCGAATCGTTCCGTCGAAGCGGTGAGCAATCCTCCATTGTCCAGCTCAACCGTCCGTAGAGACACGTGCTTCAAAAACTCAGCTGGAACGAACTGGAAATTCTCTTCGAACGATTTCGCTCGCGGAAAGTGGTTCTTGATTTCCTCCTTCGTCTCGTCGGAAACATTGAACTGATCCAGAAGGCCCTTGGCGTTGACCATTCTCCTGGGCAGGCCCGCCAGTAAGCGGTGTAGCGCAGTAATATCTTCTTTGACATTGGGGTCGCTCGACCGATTCATGGCGTCCCGCACGGCAATTGCAAAGCGGCGCGTTCCTGCCTCTCCAGGCGTCAAGAAATCCGATAGGAGGAAGTCCTTTATCCAATAATCGGAGATGTAGCTCTCTGCGCTGTTGATCTGCTTGTCAACTGCATGACCCTTCCAAAAGTCCTTGACATAAGATTTTCCAAAGTACACAGCAGCCTTGTACGAGGTCGCGCTCTTCATGAAAATGCGCTCCAGAAACTCAACCGTAAGGCCTTTTGGCTTTTCCTCCGCCAGGATTCCACTGTCAGCTGGGAATCGTGATACGACAAGTTTCGTTTCGCCCTTGTGTTGTCCGGTCATCAAGAACATGAGTCCGAGCCTCGACCTATTGGTGGTGACGCTTTGAAGCCGTTTCGCCACTTCACGGCCATGAGGGACATCGCAATGTTTGATGTAGTCAAGAAGCAGGTCCCGGCAGTCATTCTTCTGTTTGCCGTCGCCGTCGGCCGCGAAGGCAATGTTGTGCTGGCACTCTTCTTCGGCCTTGTCGAAGACCCGCCTCAGCATATCGAACAGCAATCCTGACATCGGTACTGCTGTACCGTTGATCTCGTGTGGGTTTTCATCGTTCTTTCCCGGATAGACCAGAAAGCTGTGTATCGCTCCGACCTGCAACGTGGCGGCCGGCGCGGACGGGTGCTTATCAGAAAGTGAGTCCATCAGACAAACTCCTGCATTCGTTCAAAACTACCGGAGGCTAGGCCAATAGAGCGCCTAGAGCAAATTAAAACTGGTTAACTCACTAGTATATGCTCCTAAATGCAGCGTCACCGGCTGAGGAGTCCCTTGATATTTCGCATGAAATGTCGGGCTGTCCTCCGGCTCGCTCTTGCGCTGGTCGCAAGGTGCGCCAGTCATTTGCTTACACGGAAATCTTATCCACGATGTTCTTTTTGATCCGGCGCTCGCGGCGGTCGTAGAGGTTGGTGGTGCGGGGGTCGGCATGGCCGGCCAGGTGCTGCACGTCTTCGCGCGGCACGTTTTGCTCCAGCAGGTCGGTGATGGTGGTGACGCGGAATGAATGAGGGGAGTAGAGCAGGGGCATCGCGAAGTCTTTCAGGCGGCGCTTCATCATGCGGCAGATGTCGTCCACGTGGATGGCTTTGCCGGAAAGAATCCGCTTCTTTTTGAGCGCGCTTTGAAATAGCGGCGTATCCTTGGCGGCCTCGCGCAGGCCCGCCGCGTCGATATAGGCGGAGATGATTTCCTTGAGATCGTGCCGTACCGGTATTTCGCGCGACTTCCCGCCTTTCTCCTCGAAGTGGAGCATCCATTGCCCTCCGGCGTGGTAGAAGTCGCCGCGTTTGAGCTTGGCCGCGGCTCCGGCGCGCGAGCCGGTATAAACGAGCACCGCGAGGAGGGCGCGATCGCGCAGACCGACGACATGGGAGGTGTCCATCGACGCGAGCAGCTTTCTGGCGTCGGGAATGGGGATCTCCGGGGTCTTGCCTTCGATCACGCTGTAGCGCTCGCCGCGCACCGAGAGGGCAGGGTTGAGCACGATGGCATGGCGCGTCACCATACGGTCGAAGAAATGCCGCAGCGCCGAGAGGTGCTGGTTGCGCGTGGCGATGCTGGTGGTTTTCGCGAGTCCGGTAAAATACTGACCTACATGCCAGGGAGCGATCTGCGTCAGCTCGCCCCCGCCGTGTTTCTCTGCCCACTTGAGAAACTGCTTCACCGCGTGCCGGTAGGCGCGCTGGGTATGCTTGTTGCGCAGCGTGCCCTCGAAGAATTCCTTTGCCGCAAAGACGGCGTTCGCGCCGGCGCGGTGGATCATCGCGGGCAGATCCTCGGCGCCGGTTGAGGGAAGAATCCCGGAAGGAGCGGGGAGAGCAGGGGGCTCAGAGGTCATGACTCATCCGTTACGCGAGCGCATCAGCCGGCCTCCCAGGGATTCAGAAGGCTGACGCCGAGCCCGACGAAATTCTTTTCGTTGCGCGTAACGAGCGCGAGTTCGTGTTCGAGCGCGGTTGCTGCGATCAGACCGTCAATGACCGGCAACGTCCTGCCTCTGTTCTTGGCCTCTGCACTCAGAAATCCCCAACGTTCCGCAATGGGAGCGGTTACGGCCAGTATCCGGCCCGCGAACCAGGGCCGCATAACCGTGTCGAGTCAAAGCTGAAGACTGAGGCGTTTCGCTGTCGCTTCCGGGCGCAACTTTCCAATGCCGTTGCAAATTTCGCCGAAGGTGAGCGTGCTGACATAGAGCCGTTCCTGGGCAGCCTGCCTGAGAAAGGCTGCCACACGCGGCTCAGGCTTCAGGCGTGTGAGCTCCGAAGGAATGTTGGTATCGACGAGATACCCGTTCACAGATCGAGATCGCGACCCACGTCCTGGTCGCGCTCAAAATCCATGTTGGTGCCTGCGAAGGGCGAATTTGCAAAAAGATCCACGAGGTTCCCGGCATTGGCGACCTGCGCCGCAGCCTCGACCGCCGGAAGGCGTCTGCGGAGGTGCTCAAGTCCAACGTCGATGACATCCTCGGCGCTATGGATAACACCGGCCTGCATTGCCTCCTGGATTTGGCGTTCCTGGTCGGGTCGGGGATGGATGGTCACGGCGTGCCTCGCTACGTTGTCTCAAAAACCGTCTGAGCACCTTAGCGGATCGCGCCCTGCCCGTCAATCCTCTTATCGCATAATAATGTCCTTTATCATTCATTAAAACAACAGGGAAGGGGCACCGCGATCAGTGAGGCCGCCAAGCCGCAGAGAGACCGGAAACACGGCGTGGCGTCTCGATTGGATTGACAATTACCAGCGGCTCGTTCTCGCGCCGAAGGCTACTTACTATCCGGCCAGGCGCGAATCGAAGAATGATAGCGGGATTCTGAATCGGAATGAGCGGGATTCCAGTTTGGCTTGGTGAGGCGCGAACACCGCTTCCATTCTTTCTTGCGGGCAAATCGATGGACCGTGAAGCAAAGATGGCGTTCGCCGACGGGTTGCTGTCCGGCGGACTTCAACACTTGCGATACGTAAACGAACTGAACCGGAGATGGCTTATGCGAATCTTCTTCCCGCCGGACCCATAATCCGGCAGTCTCCAGCATGGCAAGCAGCCGCTGATGCCACTCCTCGGACGCTGCGAAATCCTGGTACTCGGCCAAGCTATGCGCCGGCATAAATCGAGTATAACGCTCGACATAAATCTCTTTCCGACCAAGCAAAGCCGCGCTTCCAAGAGAGCTCCGTGGGGTTTGGGCAGTTGCCGCTGTAGTGGATTGGGGCGAAAATAAGAATCTTCAACGAATCCTGTCCAGCCGCGCGTCTCTTAGTCGCGTTCGTAGTCGAGAGGCTCGCTGTCTTGCATAGCCTCGCACCATGCCTCGTAGGCGGCCTCGGCCCGACCATCCGCGATCTCGGGTAATACGTCGCACGCTCCAGAAAGTGTGCTCAGGACTTCGTCCATCGTTGACGCAAATTGTCGAACGCTGAATGTAAAGTGACCACCCAACGATCCCGTAAGATCCTTCTTAACGGGGTATCGGAAGCTGAATGACGATGGATCGGCTTTCTCAAACTCCTCCACGATGGCCGTGAAGTCATCGAAGGTGATGGCCGCCTTCGATCCAAAGGTCTTGTCCCACCCGCATTCAACGAAGATCCGGCGGACATCGGGGAGCAACTTGGTTAAGGAGTGACCCGCGTTGACGACCGTTTCAGGCGATGGCGCCCAACTGACAAGTGATCCGCCGCGGCCGATCAGAATTTCTTTCAGGAACAGTTCGAGCGCATGACGGTAGAGATAGACGATGACGCTGGCATCGAATGAAGCAATGGGCAGCTTGTCGAGCTCGTCGTTCTGAAGTAGAATTTTCGCGGCGTTCCAGAAGGCCTCGCCGTAGAGATGAAATTCCTTCTCCGGCTCTCGATGCCAATTCAGAACGGTATTGTGGTACTTGTCCTTGACGAACAGCTTCGATGCGAGCGTTTTACCGGCCATGCTTTGAGCATACTCCCGCTCAAGGCTAGACATCTCAGTGCGCAAGGTCGGCTCAGTTCTTGGCCGTCGTCCTGTTCGTGCCGTACCTCTGAATCCACGTCGCCACATCCGCATAGTCACGCAAAGTGAGCTGATATTGGTGTTTCTGTTGCAAGGCATGAGCTTCCTTCGAATACGACGATGTGGTAACGAGCATCGCGTTCGTGGCCTGGTAGTCGCAGAGGGTTCCATAGAGCGCCCTCACCAACGAGACGCCGATCTTTCGATCTCCGCGTTAGCGCTTGGCTTCGACTAGGCACAGCAAATCGCCAACTTCGGTCCTGATGGAAGCAAGAATATCTTTGCCGCCGTCGCGCGTCGCTTTCGTCAGCGTCACCTCATAGCCCATATCACGCATGAGTTCGGCCACGAGCTCCTCGTACTTCCTTGGAGAGAGCGTGAAGATGTCCTTGGGCTGTTTCTTCAGGGCCGCGATCATGCCTTCGTTAGCAGATATGATGATTGGTTTCGCGACCGATATCAGCTTTCCTCTTCGAGCTGAAGGA
>Ga0302325_10005907_pt1 | contig 27700 bp, 20 predicted proteins | sample Palsa_T0_2_FD_201948 | JGI IMG/M metagenome (GOLD analysis project Ga0302325, IMG submission 201948) | Peat permafrost microbial communities from Stordalen Mire near Abisko, Sweden - Palsa_T0_2 | ecosystem: Environmental > Terrestrial > Soil > Palsa > Peat permafrost | place: Sweden: Abisko... | reverse complement strand
GTTAAACAAGCGCGGGAGTAGCATCGAGCGCAAATCCCTGATAAGCGGGTCCTTCGCTGCGCTCAGGACGACAACATTTGTTAAAACAACTTCAGACTCATGACACTAGGGAAAATGCTATCGTCGCACTTTCAATTGCGCTAAGGTTGCTGTGCGGCTCCGGGCGCTGATGGCTGAGCTACATCTGCTTCGCGGATGAGGACTGCGAAGCGCGGGAAGGCGAAGCTGCCGCCGGCGTCGTCGATGATATTCAACTGGCCGATGTACGGGCCGGGCTTCAGCTTATCTAATGGCACATCCAGTTGCACCGCGACGGCGTCGCGTCCGGCCACGTTTAACGCGGTCGCCTGCACCACCGGGGTCTCGAATATCTTCGTTGAACCCTGAATCAACTCCAGGCTGCTGATGAGATTGATGCTGCCTTTCGCAACTTTACCGGTTGCTCCATTGGCGTCCGCAGCCGGCTTGACCTTCGCCGGGCTATAAACCTCATAGAGTAGATATAAGTGCTGACCCGCGCGGAAGACATGGCTGATATTGGGCACGTATTGCTCGCCGTCGTGTACCAGCGGGTTGGTGGACTTGGTCGGGACGCGCTGCGAAGCCAGCAGAATGGAACTGAGCTTCAGCGGCGTCTTGCGCAGATCTGGCAAGGTGATGTCCGTCTCAAATGAGCCCATGTGGCCTGTCTCATTTTCGCGGACGACAAACTTGAGGTGATACTTGCCCGGCGGCAGGTTGAAGTTCGTCGAGTACTGAATGTTCTTCTGCCGCACCTGCTGGTCTTCACTGACGGCAAGCTTCACGGTTTCGCGCACGTTGCCGATGGGGCGCTTGGCTTCGTCTATCACTTCTCCTATAACATCCAGCGTTGCCTTGTCCTTGTCGCCGCCTTTGACAAATGGGATCTGCGAGCCGGGAACGATCAGCGAGACCGGCACGTAGAAGCGGTTTTCGTCGAGACGGAAGTAGTAGGCATCGAGATAGAGCGCGACATCGGTCGCCGGCAGGTCGCTGGCTAACTGATCCTGTAACTCGCGCTCGCGGTCTTCCTTGCCGGAGTGCTTGAAATCCGCAGGCGCGTAGTAGCCGGGGCGGAATTCGAGCTTGACGCCGGGACGGTTGACACGCACCTGCAGCTTGCGGAAACGGCCGTCGCGGGCGCGGTTGGTGGAGTTGAATCCGATGACGTAGTAAGCGGAGCTGTCGCGCTGGATCTGCGCGAAGGCGGGAGAGAAATCGTTGCTATCGAAGAAGGCTTTGCCGCCGGTATCCACGGAGAGCGCGCTCATCGTCTCCTGCGAGGCGAAGTTGGCGTTGAAGTTATTCTGAATGGCGGCGCCGTTGTAACTTGCCGTGCCGCGAAGGCTGCCGGTGGATGCGTCGCCGACCGGAGAAATGGCCTGCAAACCGCGTGTATCCAGGCTGTAGATGGCGAGATTGGCGCGCACCGCGGCGTTGATAGCGGCGCGCAGCGAAGCCTGATTCTCAATGCCGTCGCGGGTGAGTCCGCCGGAGAAATAGAGCAGCGATTTCTTCTGATTGATGCGCTCAAGCGACTTGGAGATGGCCTTGAGAGCGTATAACTCGCGGTCGGTGTTGATGTCGTTGTATTCGCTCTCGTCGGGGGTGTAGCCGCTGGCGTCTTCCACCTGGTTGGAGTTGGCGGTGGCCCCCTGCGCGAAGGCGCTGCCTTCGGTGCCGTTGTACATGCCAATTTCCGCGGCGAGTTTGTCTTTATCCGAGGTAAAGTCCTGATCCACCTTCAACGCTGTGTCGAGCGACACCAGAGCGATCAGATCGGCGGGCTGCATCTTGTGGGTGAGAAAGTCGCGCGCCGCTTCCACGCTGCGATCGATGTCCTCAGGCTGCATGGAGGTTAGGTCGAAGAAGAAGACGATGAGGCGATGGTCTTTCAAGTCTTCGGGCCGCACGCCGCTGGTGGCTGTCTTGCCGGTGGCGGAAGATGCGAGGCCGCTGATGGTAGCTTCATTCAACGGCTTGGCCATATCCACGCTTTCAAAGTCGAAGCTGGAGATTTGCTGCGGCTTGCCGTCTTCGAGAACCGTGAAGTCGCTCTGCTTGAGTCCGGTAACGACATCGCCGGTCTTCGAGTCGCGAACGACAATGTTGGTCAGCACCAGGTCGGACTCGGACCGGAGCACGTAGCCCATATCCTGATTTGAACTGCTGGCGCTATTGGAACTGCCCGCGCTCTGCTGCGCAGGCAACGGCGTGGCCAGTAGGGTTGCCAGTCCCAGAGCGAAAACGCGTTGTATCTGCCGAAGCACGTTGTATCTCCTCTAACTTAAAAACGGAACCGGGCAAGGAAGGTGAACGATCGCATTTGCGAGGCCGAAAGCACTTCCGCGAAAGTAGGTGAATTGGCGTTGGTGTCTACGCCCGAGTATTGCACGGTGTTGAAGACATTGCTGGCCGTGGCGCGAACTTCGAGGCTGCGCGTATCTCCCAGTTGCGCGGTTTTTGAGAACGACATGGCGTTGGAGATAGTGCCGGGGCCGGGGATGGAGTTGCGCGAGGCATTGCCGATACCGTTGACCGGCGCAGTCGTGCTGAACGCGCCTTTGTTGAACCATTCATGGATGTTGTTTGCGCCGGCAGTGAGCGAACTGCCTGGAATGCGATTGGGCCGCTCCGAGCCTTCCGTGAAAGTGTCGACTTCCGATGCGGACGCCTGGTAGGTCGGCGAGAGCGGTGTCCCTGTGGCAAAGGTAAAGGTGCCGGAGACCGACAGGCCTTCGAGCGCTTTTGACGCGAAGCCGCCGCCGGTGAGATAGGCCTTATCTTTGCCGAATGGTAACTCGAAGAGATAGTCGCCGGTGAGGCGATGACGCTGGTCGATGCTGGAGTTACCTTCTTCGGCCGGCAGATCGCGCCAATTCTGCGCGACTACCGTGGAGGTGCCGCCGATGGAGCCGGCGTCGTCGATGGAGTGCGAATACTGGTAATAGGCGCCGAGCGATACTCCCTTTTGCAAACGCTTGCGCAGGCGGATGGAGCCGTCATGGAAGTTTGAGTAAGCATTGGATTGCTCGTACTTGAAGGAGTTGAGATTGGGAGCGAGGATTCCGTTGTAAAGCTGGCAGGGCTGGAATGCGCCGGTCACCTCGCTATTGCAGGGCAGCGGCGCGCTGGTGACATCGAGATGCGTTCCCTTGGTTCCGTTATAACCCACGTTAAGCACGATGCCCAGCGGCAAGGTCTTCTGCACATCGATGTTCCACACCTGCACATAAGGCAGCGTGTAATGCGGATCGAGCGAATAGGTCGGGATCTGTGCGGATTCCGCCGTGGGGAAACCCTCTGCCAAACTGATGGGCGTGGTGGTCGCGCTGTTCTGCTGCACGTTGGCAAAGGGCGGCTGGTGGACCATGGAGGTGACGAAGGTGGAGTACTGGCCGTTGTTGAAATTGATGGCGTAGCCGGCGCGCACGACGGTGGACTTAGGCAGGCGCAGCGCTATTCCAATGCGTGGCGCGATGCCGCCGTGAAAGGGATAGACCAGCGAGCGCGGAACCGTGCCGCAATAAGTTCCGGTGCAGCCGGGGAAAATTTCGGCAATGTTTGTAAAGCCCGGATTGGCGGCTATCTCGGCCAGATGATTGAATTTCTCGATATACGGCGAAAAATACTCATAGCGAATGCCGTAACTCAACGTGAGAATGGGATAGGCGCGGAAGTCGTCCTGCGCATACATATCCCAAACGTTCTGGCGCAGGTAGTCTTTCGAGACGGAGGACGAAATGGAACTGGCGTCTGGCGTACCGGCCAGCAACTCGGCGAAAGCTTGGTCCGCTGTTCCTGTGAAGTCGAAGGTGCCGGTGGCGTTGGAGCTGCCGAGAATATCGGAATGGACGCGGCGATAGTCGCCGCCGAAGCGGAAGTTATGCTTGCCGTGGCCGTAACTCAAGGTATCGGAGAGCGAGATCGTCTGCTGAATGCGGAAACTGGGTTGCAATTCGTTCAATCCCGTAGTGCCGCTTAGAACAATGTTGGGAACGCCGTAGTTGAGCGAACTGGAATTGAGTGGCGCGCCGTCCGGGCCGAGCACTCCGATCTCCGTGGCGATATCCTGGCCATCGGTAAAGAAGTTTTTCACCTGGCTCAGGCTGCGATTCCATCCGCCAGTGAGGTTGTTATTGATGCGGTGATAGCCGAGCGAGTAACCGGTCTGGAGCGAGTAGTTATGACCGGCAGTCTTGCCGCCTAGCGCGGGAAAGAGATTGCCGTCGTCGGAGGCGGAGTCGGCATAGTTGAAGTTGCCGTTGACGCTCTGGCGCAGGCCTTGGTTCTGCTGATTGCGGCGTCCGCCACCACCGCCGCCTCGGCCTCCGCCAGCGGGCAGGGACGCGTTGGGGCCGATGGCGCGGATGTAGCGGATACCGCCCTGGGTGGAGTTGGCCTGAGTCGTGGAGGCGTAGTAGTAGTTATAGCCCTGGCTGTTGTTACTCAGGTTAGGCATGGGAAAGAAGGTGAGCAGGTTGCAGCCCGGCTGCGGTTGCGAAGACGAAATCGTGGGCGCGCATGAGCCACGCTGTTCTTCCGTGGGAACGATGGCGTACTGGTCGAGGGGCACAGAGGAGCGTGTCAGCGAAAAGTTGAGAAAGACGGTGTCTTTGCCGCTGGGCTTGGTAAGTTTAGGCAGATACGGCTCGCCGATGAAAGTCAAACCAAAGTTATTGGAGCCGTAGTCGGGCTGCGTCTCCTGCTGGCCGCTGACGGCAAAGGGCAGAGCGTTGAGCGCGGAGTTGTTGCCGTTCCAATAGACAGCCCCGTGGGGCTGGTCGGCGCGGAAGCCGCGAAAGTTGCCGCGTCCGCCGCCGCCAAATCCGCCAGGCCCGCCGCCGCCGAAGCCGGGACCGCCGAAGAATCCGCTGGCGTTGCCGCCCTGCGCCTGGATGGTGGCGATGGCGTCTCGGATGCGGTCGGGATCCATGCCGACGATGGGACTGACCGAGCCGGACTGGCCGGTGATGGCGACGGAATCTGAGCCGGCCGCGCCGCTGGTTGCCGCTTCGGGCAGAGCTGCACCGCCGGAATTCGTTCCGCCCTCGGCCGCGTCGGTGCCGGCAGCCAGCGAGTTCATCAGGCTGAGACTCTGCGCGCCGGCTCCCAACTGACGCATGGCCGCAGCGGTCTGCTGGGCCGCGCCCTGTTGCTGTTCGCGGACATCCTGCTGGGCCGCGCGAGAGGCGAGGGTGAGGTCGAAATTGACGGCCGCGTCGTGCGAGGTGGCATTCAGCAGCGCTTCATGGGTGCTGGCGGCAAAAGCTGCAAAGTCGGTGCGGATCACATAACGGCCGTTTTGCGGAATGGTCATGGACCACGCGCCGTTGATGTCCGTGGTGGTCGCGAAACTCTTGCCAGTAAGCGTGTTCCTGGCGGTTACGGCCACGCCCGGAAGCGGAACTTTGCCGGAGGTGATGACGCCGTGGAGGGTGCCGCCGGCGACCGTGGCGACGGGCGTGGCCGGCGCTTGCACGGCTGGCGCGGGTGCGGCTGATTCGGGCGGAGTCTGCTGGCCGAATCCCGAGAGCGGTGTTGCCAGAGCAAGCGCCGCTACCACGAGACCGTTCAGGACAAGACTCTGGGCCGCCACACGCCGGGACTGTCCAGCCCTCCGGACCGCATCGGCGACGGTCCACACATCCAATGTCCTGATCTGTTTCAAGGAAGCTCCGCAGGGGTGAGTAGGCTTGCATTCGTCTGACGTACCGGGCCGGAATAAGGTTTACGCGATCGCGATTGGACGCAGGAGGGCGAGAAATTTTCATCGCAAACTCACCTGGGCCCGGCGCTCGAAGGCATTATCTATTTGGGAAAACAGCTCTGAATTGCGCCAAAATGTCCTTGCTTTCACCCTCGCCGCATGTTAACTATTAAAGCAACATCTCAGACATTGCACATGCGGATGAAGTAAACCGCAAGCATGAGGATTGGGAGCTCCAAAATGATGCAAATCGGGACGACGATTCGCGGCCATCGCCTGCAAAAGGGCTTGTCTCAGGGAGATATTGAAAAGAAAACCGGCCTTCTGCGCTGCTACCTGTCGCGCGTGGAAAATGGCCATACCGTGCCGTCGCTCGACACGCTGTCGAAGATTGCACAGGCGCTCGATTTGCCGATCTCGCAGTTTTTTGTCGAGGACTCGCTCAATCGCGACCTGCAGACGCACAAGCTTTCCGACGAGGAACTGAAGTTCCTCACGCAGATCCGGCGCTACTCCACCAATCTGAATGACAGCGACCGGAAGCTGTTGCTTGCGATGGTGAAGAAGTTTGCGGCTACGGCGGTTCGGTAGGCGATTGGCCGCTTTATTTGCCGGTCCAGATTGAGCCAGGAAAAGCTGACGTCAGGTAGACGCCGAAGAAGACCAGCACGCTGGTTACCAAGCCTACTGCGACGCGACGCCGGAAGAGAAATTGCTGCCGGGAGGCCGCGATGAGCGGCACCAACGGCAGGGCAAAGAGGATGCCGCCCAGGAATCCGCCGAGATGGGCCATGTTGTCGACCTGCACGCCAAGATCGAAGTAATCGCTGAGCCTGTTTCCTCCGAAACCGATGAAAAAATTGGCAGCCGCGAAGTAGATCACCAAGCGTCGCAGGCTTTTCAGTTCCTTGGGGTCGATTTTCAAGCGGGGCGATTTCAGCAGCACGATCAGGACCCCGGCCAATCCAAAAACAGCTCCAGAGGCCCCGGCTCCTACGGCAAGGTCTGCGCTGCTTTGTGGAAAGCTTGTGTAGTCGAACATGTTGACGCAGATGGAAAGAAGATTGCCGGCAGCGCCTGAGAGGATGTACGCCGCGAAGATGCCGAATGGGCCGATGAGCGGCTCTCCCAGCAAGCCGAGATTCCACAGGCACCACATATTCGTGGCCAGATGCACGATTCCCACATGGACAAACATGGCCGTGACCACCAGCTGCCATTTGCCGCCGAGCAGCACCGCTTTTGGCTGGTTTGCGCCAAACAACAGGAGTTGCTCCGGCGTTGGGTTCCAGATGGAGAAGTGGTGCAGCAGCATGGCGACGAAGACCAGGCAGTTGATGGCGACCAAGACATAGGTGGCCGGCGCGTAGGCCCAGGAGCGCTGGTCAGGATCAGGTCGCTCTTCGGATTCGGACCGCTGCTCGGGATCGGTAAGTTGGCGCTCTTGCTGGGCCGCGTCGCGGACTGCTTCCGGCAGCAGAATTTCTTGCGCAATTCCTGGAGGATGTGTCGGAAGGCCAGACGAGGAGGGGGAACTGCCCATGGCTCTACTTTAGTTGGGTTCCGGCGCGCTGGCAATTCGGCTGCGGAATTCCAGAACGAGCGGTTGCGCCAATCTGCGCAAAGCGCTCTGGCCCGCGGTTTGGATGTACCCTGAAGAGTGGACTTCCAGCCGCCAATCAAGCTGGCAGGCATGACACGCATTTCCCGCAGGAAGGGTAACAATTCAAGACATGAGCAACGATTTGAAACCGATTCGCCGCGCGCTGTTGAGCGTAACCGACAAGACCGGCCTGGTGGCCTTTGCCCAGACGCTGGTGGGATTTGGCGTAGAGCTCGTATCGACCGGCGGGACGGCCAAGGCGCTGCGCGAGGCTGGCCTCGCGGTTAAGGACATCAGCGAACTGACCGGCTTTCCGGAGATGCTGGATGGGCGCGTGAAGACGCTGCATCCGCGCGTGCATGGCGGGCTGCTCTACATTCGCGGCAAGGCGGAGCATGAAGCGGCGGTGGCCGAGCACGGCATTCTGCCCATCGATATGGTGGTGGTGAATCTATACGCCTTTGAGAAGACGGCTGCGCAGCCGGGCGTGGCATTCGGGCATCTGATTGAGAACATTGATATTGGCGGCCCTTCGATGGTGCGCTCGGCGGCGAAGAATTTCGAGGACGTGGCCATTGTGACCAAAGCCGCGGATTATTTGGCCCTTTCTGAAGAACTGGCGGCGAATCAGGGCAGCCTGGGCCGCAAGACGCGCTGGCGGCTGGCGAAACAGGCATTTGCCACCACGGCTGCGTATGACACGGCGATCGCCAACGCGCTGGACACCATCGCCGAGGCTCCAGAGCCGGAGTCGCCGGCGTTTTTTGCCGGGGACGCTCTGCCGGCCACGCTGCGCGTCAATCTCGGGCAGAAAATGAGCCTGCGCTATGGCGAAAATCCGCACCAGCGCGCTGCGCTTTACGCCGACGGCTCAGGGCTGGGCGTGGCCAATTCGCGGCAGCTACAGGGAAAAGAGCTGAGCTACAACAATCTGGTGGATTTGGATGCTTGCTGGGCGCTGGCGGAAGAGTTTCCCGAGACGGCTGTGGCGATTATCAAGCACACCAATCCCTGCGGCGCGGCGACGGGCGCAACGGTGCTCGAAGCCTACGAAAAGGCGCTCGCTGCCGACCCGGTCTCGGCGTTTGGCGGAGTGATCGGGATCAATCGCGAGGTGGATGCGGCTGCGGCTGCAGCGATTGCCAAGCTGTTTGTGGAGGCGATTGCCGCGCCGGGGTTTACGCCCGAGGCTCAGGCTATCTTCGCCGCCAGGAAGAATTTGCGGCTGGTCGAGGTTCACGCAGCGCCTGCGCAACCGGTGGTCAAGCAGGTCTCCGGCGGAGTGCTGGTGCAGGATGCCGACACCGGCCATGTGACGGAGGCCGATCTCAAGATCGTGACCAGCCGGCAGCCCACGCCGGAGGAGATGGCCAGCCTGCTCTTTGCGTGGAGAATCTGCAAGCATGTGAAGTCGAACGCAATTGTCTACGCAAAAGACGGCCAGACCATTGGCGTGGGCGCGGGGCAGATGAGCCGGGTGGACGCGGCGCGTTTTGGAGCGATGAAGGCGGTGCTGCCGCTGGCCGGATGCGTGGCTGCTTCGGATGCCTTCTTTCCGTTTCCCGACGGCCTGGAGACGGTCGTCGAGGCGGGGGCGACGGCGGTGATCCAGCCCGGAGGGTCGGTGAAGGACGCGGAAGTGATTGCCGCGGCCGACAGGCTGGGCGTGGCCATGGTCTTTACGGGAATGCGGCATTTCCGGCATTGAGAGCGGCGGAGACGCATAATTCGCACAAGACACGCAGCCTTTTGCTGGCAATCTCCCTTTTTGGGCAAGATTCGCGCCACTTTTGACCGCATTGAGGGTTCGCCTCAGTGCGGTCTGAACCATTTGCAAGATACAATCGTCCAATAGTCGATGGCTCAGCCCAGAACTTGCCTTCGAACCTGAACGGTTTCCGGCCCTTGGAACGGTTGCCAGTCAACCGCGCCAGGGGCTATCCAGTCCGGTAAAGGAAAGCAAGGGACAAGGCCGACCATCCACCCCGGCAGCCGGATCGCGCCGTCCGGGAGAGAGAGCGTGGATTAACCGAATATGACGGAACCGCTTTACACCCGCCTTGGCCCACAATCGGGCGTCCTGTTGCCGATTCAACGATTTTCGCCCTTCCTGCGCCGGCCGAACCGGTGGGCCATGGCCGCTGCCGCTGCGATGCTGGTTTGCGCGCTGCCCAATGTGTCGCGCGCGCAGGACCCAGTGCAGCCTCAGGCATCTCCGGTGGATGTTGCGCCGTTGCCGGCAGCCAAACCGTCCCCCAAGCCAACTGCTGTTCCGCCCGGTGAAAAGCCCGCCCTGCCCACGCCCGCAGAGGATGCCCCGGCGGATCGCGCCTCGGCCTACTACCACGCCGCGTTGGCCGACACCTACGAAGATATGGCCACCAATACCGGTCGCCAGGAGTACGTGAGCCGCGCCGTGGAAGAGTTCAAGTCGGCCCTCAACGCCGATCCCAACTCCGCTGAGCTGGCAGCCGGTCTGGCCCAGCTTTATTTCCGCGCCGGGCGCAATGCCGAAGCCGTGAGCACGGTCAAGGAACTGCTCAAGCGCGCTCCGGACAACATTGACGCGCATAAGCTGCTGGGGCGAATCTACCTGCGTTCGCTGGGGCAGCAGGATGGGCCGGGCAGTGAATCCACGCCCAGCAACCAGAACAGCAACCAGGTGCTGGACCAGGCCATTGCCGAGTTTGTGAAAATCATCGCGCTGGAGCCGAACAATCTGGAAGACCGGCTGCTGCTCGGCCAGCTTTATACCGTCAAGCACGATACGGCCAAGGCCGAGGCGCAGTTCAAGGCCGCGCAGAAGATTGAGCCGGCTTCGGAAGACGTGATCCTGAACCTGGCGCGGCTCTACGCCGAGGGCGGCGACGTGAAGCGCGCCGTAAACTTGCTGGAAGCGGTGCCGGTCGACGACCGCACCACCAAAGAGGAATTCGCGCTGGGCGCGGCCTATGAGCAGTTGAAAGACCTGAAAGGCGCAATCGCCGCCTACCAGCGCTCCTACGACATGGAGCCGGAGAATCTGGACGCCGGTCACGCCCTGGCGCAGGCTCTGCTCGCCGACAACCAGCTTGACGCGGCGCTCAAGCAGTTCCAGGAACTGATCCAGGCCGATCCGGAAGACGGCACTTCGCTGGACCGGATTGCCGAAATCCAACGCCGCCAGGGCAAGTACAATGAAGCGCTGGTGACGGTCAAAAAGGCGCTGGAAAAGAATCCAGACTCGCTCGAAGCCGGCTACAACGAAGGGCTGATCCTCGACGTGCTGGGCCGCTACGACGAGGCCATCGTGGTTTACCAGAAGATGGTCGAGGTGACCGGGCACGCCAACGGCGCCTACACCCAGGAAGAGAAAGCCAACCGCAGCGTCTTTCTGGATCGCCTCGCCGCCGTCTACCACGAAGAAAACAAGACCACGGAAGCGATTGCCACCTACCAGAAGATGATTGAACTGGGCGGCGACATCGCCAAGGGCGGCTATCGCGGCGAAGTAGACACTTACCGCGACGTGAAGCAGTTCGATAAGGCAACCGATGTTTGCCGCAAGGCCGTCGCGGCCTTCCCCGACGACTCCGAGATGAAGCTGATGCTGGCCACTGAGCTGGGCGAAAACGGCAAGCTGGACGAGGGTCTGACCATCGCCAACGGCCTGCTCACCGGCAAACCGGCCGACCGCGAAGTCTACCTGCAGATTTCGCTTATCCAACTGCGGCTGAAGCACTATAAGGAAGCCGAGGACGCGCTGGCCAAGGCCGAGCCCTTCGCCACCAAGGACGACGACAAGGCCAATCTTTACTTCCAGAAGGCCACGCTCGCCGAAGCCGAAAAGCACTTCGATCAGGCCGAGCAGTTCTTCCATAAAGTGCTGGAAATTCAGCCCAATTCCGCGATCGCCCTCAACAATCTGGGCTACATGCTGGTGGATAAGACCACGCGTTATTCCGACGCGCTCAAATATATCCGCAAAGCCGTCGAACTGGAGCCGACTAACGGCGCTTACCTCGATTCGCTGGGCTGGGTCTACTTCAAGCTGGGCCAGTTTGAGTCGGCCGAGGATAGCATGGTGAAGGCCGTGCAGCACAGCTCGAACGACCCGGCTGTTCACGACCACCTGGGCGATCTCTACGAGAAGACCGGCCGCATTCACCTGGCCGCCGAGCAGTGGCAGATTTCGGTCGATGAGTACGCGAAGTCCAACACCGCGGATGCGGAACCCGGCGATGTGGCCAAGGTGCAGAAGAAGCTGGAAGGCGCGCGCGTCAAGCTGGCCAAGCAGGACAGCCACATGAGCGAAACCAAGCAGCCTTAATCTGCTTCACACCCTCAATGAAAAAGCCCAGACCGCGCAATCGCGATCTGGGCTTTTCTGTGTGCAGGGCTCAATCCGCTCTACTGCTGATGCTCCGCGGCAGACTTGGCGTAGACATCCACATTCGCCTTATCGACCAGCGCAGTACCGGTGTCGATGAAGACGGGATACTCGCTGAAGGCGTCCACTTCGTAGTCCTTGGTCAACGACTTGGGCTTGTCGTGGAAGATCTCGTCGAGCTCTTTCAATCCCACAAATCCCATGGTGTAGGGCTTCTGCGAAACGGTCGCCTCGATGGTGCCGTCTTTGATCTCCGCCAGCGTATCCTGCTCCACATCCCACGCCAGCACCACGCGGTCCGTCACCTTCTGGCGCCGCACCGCATCCGCAACCACCTTGCCCGAAGAAGCTTCCAGACAAACGAAGGCGGCCACGCGGGCAATGCCGGTCTGGGTCAGATACTGCTGCGTGTTGTCGAAAGCGTTACGCGCGTCGCCCTTGATATTGACCACATCCAGAATCTTCAAGTCGGGGTGCAGCGCGAAAACGTCTTTGAACCCCTGCAGGCGCTCATCCAGATTGGGCTGCCCGGGCATGGAGAAGAAAACGATGTTACCCTTGCCGCCCAGCTTTTCCACCAGCCGGTTTGCGCCAAGCACGCCGGCCGCGCGATTGTTCGTCCCGATGAAAAAGAGCCTGCGGCTGGTGGGCGCGTCGGAGTCGATGGTCAGCACCGGCACGCCGGCCTGAATGGCAGCGTCGATTCCCGGCTTCAACAGAGCTTCGTCGGCCACCGAGATCAGAATGCCGGAGGGCTTGGCGGCGACGGCATGGTTCAGTTCGTCCAGCTCTCCCTGCGGATTGTAATCGTCCGGCCCGGCTGTCTTGGCGGTCACGTTATAGCGCGCGGCGGCTGCATTGAAGCCCGCGATGGCTGTCTTCCAATACGGCAAAGACAGATTCGCCGCAACCAGATAATAAGTTTCCGATTGAGAATGTCGTCCGCAGCTCATAACCAGCAGCAGAGCGGGGGATACTGCAAGTGCGACAAGCTTCCTGACCGATAGCATAGATCCTCCCTGAAGTGTCGTTGCCAACGTGAGACTACCTACCTAAAAGGGCCATTCCGCGCCAGTTACCGCCGGTCTGGCATCGCTCGCCAGCCCTTCCCAAAAGTACCGGGAAGTGTACTCCGGTTGCTTCTGGATGTCCAATTGGGAGCACCGGCGGGTGACAGGAATGGCGCGAAACAAATTACCCTAAGTCCAGCCATGGATGAACGAGTCAGCTTACCCGCGCCCGCGCCGCTTCCGGCAGAAATCGCCGTCCCCGAAAAACTGGACGGTGAGCTAACGTCACGCGTTCATCCGGAGCCGCCCCATCCCTACCGCTCGCCCTTCGTGCGGGACATCGGACGCATCCTTCACGCCAAGGCCTTTCGCCGACTGGCCGGCAAGACGCAGGTCTTCAGCCGGCGCGGCGCGGAAAGCGACCACAGCCGCAGCCGCCTCACACATACGCTGGAAGTAGCCCAGATTGCCCGCATCAATGCCGCCACACTGGGCCTGAACGCGCCGCTCGCCGAGGCGCTGGCGCTGGTCCACGACATCGGCCATCCGCCCTTTGGCCACGCCGGGGAAAAGGCTCTCGACGACGCGCTCCAGGCGCACGGATTGGGATTCGACCACAACCTGCACGCCCTGCGCATCGTGACCAGCTTTGAAGAGCGCTACGCCGGCTTCCGCGGCCTCAACCTGACCTTGGCCGTCCGCGAGGGCATCGTCAAGCACTCGCGCGACTACGCCGCTCAGGAGCATCCTGAGCTGGCGGCGTATTTTCTGGACCGGTTTCCTCCGCTTGAGGCGCAACTGATCGACCTGGCAGACGAAATCGCCTACCTGACCGCCGATTTCGAAGACGGCCTGGGAGCCGGAATCCTCAATCTAGCCCACGTCCGCGACCAGGTTCCCTTCTTTGCCGGCTCCTATACGAAGGCCGAGAGGGAGTTTCCCGCCGCCGAACCGCGCCTGCTGGCCAATGAAGCCCTGAAGCAGATGCTGAACGCGCTGGCCACCGACCTGATGCAGCACGTCGCCCTCCAGGTGCGCGAGGCGGAACTGGAGACGCTCGAGGATGTGCGCCGATTCCCAAAGCGCATTGCCACTCTCAGCCCGGAGATGGAAGAAAAGCGCGCGCAGGCCAAGCACTACCTCTACATGTACCTGTATCAGTCTCCAGAACTCGAAGCCGAGCACGAACATGCCGACCATGTGGTGAAGGCGCTGTTTTCCGCATGGGTCGCCGATCCGGGGTTACTGCCGGCCGACCATCAGGCGCACATTTCCGAGGAAGGCGTCGCCCGCACCGTCGCCAACTATATCGCCGGCATGACCGACGCCTACATCGAGCAGGCGTGGGTCCGGCACGACGAAAGCCAGGGGAATCGGTAGTTACTGCACCTGTCCATGCGGACGCAGACGCCGCAGATCGAGCGCGCACTCGACCGCATTCTGAGCCGAAAGGCGCAGATTGTCGCTGGCCGCCCACAGCCAGAATCGCTTGGTCTCGCCACTGAGACGGTCCACCGGAGGCTCGGGCTTCAGCCAGACCAGCACATCGTTTTGCCCCGCCGCAGCCAGATTCGACGGAGAATCCGTCTCCTCCAGCACCAGATCGAGATGCTCGCCGCCCAGCGCGTCTTCAATCGCGGCCAGCGGAACAGCGTGCGCCAGCTCAATGCAGATGGAAAACGTCTGCCCGTGGAAGACCGGCGCGTGAATCAACTGCAAACGCAGCGCAGGCAGGCGGTCACCGGCCAGCAATGCGTAATGGCGGCGGATACGGTCCTCCGCGCGAGCCAGGTTGGCGATCGCGTTCTCGCCAAAGCTGGCCACGGTGTTGTACGCAGCCTGGGTGTCGAAGATGGCGCGCGGCATGTTCTGAAAGCTGAGCAGGCTCACCGTCTGCTGGTGCAGCTCATCCAGACCGTCCTTGCCGTATTCCGATGCCGGCTGCAAGACTGTGGCGGCAACGAAACGAATCTCCGCAATCTCCTGTAAACGATCCAGAATCAGCGCCAGCGCCAGCGCCGCGGCATTGGCCGGGACGACCGCTTTCGTGAGCAAATCGGGAGCGGAAACGCCGGCATTCGGCCCATCCTGCAGCCACGGAGCGCGCACCAGCACGCCAGGTTCGCCGTCCAGAACTCCGGTTAAATCGAGCACTGAAGAGCCGGCTCGCAACGCATTCCGCCAGTACTTGCGGGTCAGCTCTTCGCTCCCGGCAAAGAACGTAAAGTCCATGCCATCAAAGGAGTTCTCGCCGATGACCTGAACCACGGCGACCTCATCGCCCACCTGGTCCAGTTGCCCCTGCGACTCCTCGACATCCAGCAGCGTAAAGTTCGCGGCAGCCAGCGGAGACTCGGTCAGGCACTCTTTCAACTCCTTCGCCAGCAGCGAAGACGCGCCCACCAGCGCGATCTTGTACTCAGAAGTCATCGCGCCTCACATTTCCGGTTGCAGTATGACCGTGGACCTTGGACCACTCCTCTTGCGCTGCCGTCGTTCCCTGCTCGGGAAACCCCTGCTGAGCCAAATCGGCGGTAAACTGAGTGACCGAGCGCGCCGGAAGCTCCTCAGACTCGGCGGATTCGCCGGACGGAACGCGCCGCCTGCGCCGCGACCAGCCATACGCCGCACGCGCCCAAATCCCGGAAAACATGTACGCGAGCGCCACAAAAAACAGAGCACCGCTCGAAAAGCGCACCAGCACAAAGATGATAATCGCCAGCACCACCAGCAGTTGAAAGGGCTGGCGGGTGCCAAAATTGATCTCCTTACCCGACCAGAAGCGCCAGGTGCTGACCATGAGAAAGCCAAGCAGACCCACCAGGCCAGTCCACAGCAGAGAGAGCCACCAGTACGGAATGGGATAGCCGTAGCAGCAGTGAACCGTGGCCGCTACAAGGCCTGCCGCCGCCGGAATCGGCATGCCGACAAAGTACTTGCGGTCGTGGCGACCGGGGTTGCGCGGCTTTGGATCGTTGCTGATATTGAAACGCGCCAGACGAGAAGCGCCGCAAAGCAGGTAGAGGAAACAGACGAAAGAGCCAACCTGCAAGATCAGCCGGTGCAGCTGCGGATTCATCGTCACAGGCAGAGAATGGAAACCCCAGACCCAGGCCAGCAGACAGGGCGCCACGCCAAAGGTGATGGCGTCGGCGAGCGAATCCAGCTCCTTGCCAAAGTCGCTGGTAGTGTTGGTCATGCGCGCGATGCGGCCATCCAGCGCGTCGAAAGGGATGGCCAGGCAAATGGCAATGGCCGCCCAATCCAGATGATTCGCGCCGCCGTCGTTGCCGCCAGCGGTGAGGGAATCCATGGTCTGGGTGATGGCAAAGTACCCCGCCCCGATACTGCCGGCCGTAAAGAGCGAGGGCAGCAGAAACATGCCGCGCCGCATCCGGGCGGCGCGAATTCCGGCGTCGCGAACACTCTGCGCGCTTCGGGCGGCGCTTTGGGGCGAGCCGGCAAACGGTGTACTCACGAGCGTCCCTCGCCGGAAACCACCGGCATTGAAGCCAAGATCGAGGTCCCACCCCGGACGCGCACTCCCGGCTTGACCTGCAACTCCGCCTCAGCCGGCAGCACCACGTCCACCCGCGAGCCAAACTTGATGAGCCCCACACGCTCGCCGCGGCCGATGGCGGAACCCTGCGCTGGAACAAACACAATACGCCGGGCGAGCAGGCCGGCGATCTGCTTGAAGGTCACCTCGTAGCCGTCGCCGCGCACGGTAACGATATTCTGCTCGTTCTGCTCCGCCGAGGCCGGATTCATCGCGTTCAGATATTTGCCCTTCTGGTAGCGCACCGCGGTGATGGTGCCGGCAATCGGCGAACGGTTCACATGCACATTGAAGACGCTCAGGAAGATGCTGATGCGCTGCCGCGGCCCCTCCGGCGTCTCAAGACGGATGGTCTCTGTCACCAGCCCGTCGCCGGGCGAGACAATCAGTCCGGGCCCCATCGGAATGGTCCGCTCGGGGTCGCGAAAAAACCACAAAAAAAACGCCGCCAGCAAGACCGCAACCAGCGCCAGTGGCCAGCTTGTCAACCATTCCAGGAGCGCCGCAGCCGCCAGCAATCCCACGCCGTAGTAGTAACCGTCTTTCACCATAGGTCCAGACGATTATACGGGCGCAGACCAAGGCGTAACAGACTCCTACGCAATAGTCCGCCCAACTCAGCCACTATTTCCAGTCCGTCTTCGCTACGAATCTCAGGCCATTACGGTTGCCCGATGCTCGATCGCGGTAATGAGGTCCTTGGCGTGCAATTTCAGTTTCTTGAGCCTCACCTCTTCCAATTGTTCGTCGGAAGAAAGATACGGCTTGGTCAGAAGTTCGTCCAAGCGCGAAGAATACCGCCTGTGTTCGGTCAACAGCCGCTGAATCTCCGCGCTTACTTGCGCTTCCTGAAGTTCATCCATGGGATACCTCGCAAAGCTGACTTCGTCTAAAGCAAATCCAGAGCTGCCGTAGCCAGCGGGAGACTTGGCCGATTGGATTTTTCGTCGAGAAAAATCCAATCTCCTTGAGTCAGGCGCGTAGCACCCAATCTCGGGATTTGCTCTCATGTATACGCCCGATGAATATCGGGCGGCAAGTCCACGGTCAAAACTTTCGATACCAAAGTGTGGATAACCGGAAGGAAAACCCAGGAAATACCGTGAAACCCGACCAATCTGGGAATTCCATTTTCAGTATTGTGAAAACGAGTTCCCCGCTTCTCGGATCGGACCGATGACGCTGCCCCACTTCACAATTGAGAGAAGTGGGAACACGGGTCAAGGAAGCTAAGGCGTTTCCACCTGCATCAGCACCGCATCCTCCACCGGATCGCGATAATAACCATTCCGCCGCCCCACTTCGCGAAAACCGGCCTGCGCATACAAACTTGCGGCCGCGCGGTTCGACTCCCGCACCTCCAGCACAATCGCCAGCACGCCCTCAGCCGCGAGCGCCCGCTGAAGCTCCCGCAGCAGCGCCATGCCGATCCCTCGCCGTTGCCAGCCGGGAGCGACGGCGATCGACTCAATTTCGCCCTCCCCGGCGACGAGGACGGCCACGGCAAAGCCGGCGACAGAACCCGCCGACTCGGCCACCAGGGAGACCCGTTGCGGCCAGGTCTCGGATTCAAGAGCCGCCGCATATGTGTCGCGCGGCCAATGCGGCGCCGAAGGGAGCGCGGCGGCAATCGCCAGCACGGCGTCCAGATCGGCCCCGGTCATAGCCCTGATACGCATCGCTCAGCCCCGTCCGGCGCTCACTTTGGCGTCCGCTCCACGCAGGTAGTAGCCATCCAGCGAGGCAACGTCGGCCAACTCCCCAACACGCCATTTGCTCAGGGAAAACCTGAGCGCCGCAGCCGCCCTAGGAGGTGGAACGCGAATCAATTCCGGCTCGCCGTAAAGCTCTTCCAGCAGTTGCGCCACCGTTTCTTCGCAAACAGCCACACGCCCCGTCAGCCCGCCCATCGAGTTGATTTCCCCCGCAGTCAGCAGCATTTCACGCGCGTTGCCGTCACCATACATGCCGCAGTAAAACTGCCCCCGATGCGCATCGAGCACCGCGCATGGGGCTTGCGCGGAGTCTGCCAGCAATGCCAGCCGCGAGAGCGTCACAACCGGCAGATTCACCGCTTCCGCCAGTCCCTTCACCGCGGCCAGACCGACGCGAATGCCGGTAAAGCTCCCCGGGCCAGCAACCGCCACAATCCCCGCCAGATCATGCACCCTAATACCCGAGCTAACAAGCAAATCGGCGATTCCCTGCACGAGCGCGACGGACAATTCACCACCGGCGATTTCTTTTTCGCCCAGCAATTCCAGCGAGCCATTCTGCAAACGCGCGAGCGCAATCGAACCGACTGCCCCACATGTATCCATCCCGAGCAAAATCCCGTCCTCAATCAATCCGTATCTCCAGAAACAGCCGCTTCCACCAGCTCCAGCAACACCCCATTGGCGCTGGCGGGATGCACGAAAACATATCGGTGGCCGCCCGCGCCGACTTGAATCGTCTCCGAAACCAGACGAACCCCAAGCGCCTTGAGCCGCTCGACCGCTGATGCCAAATCGGGAACCCGCAGCGCCACATGATGCAGCCCCTCGCCGCGTTTGGCAACGAATCGCCCCACTGCCGACGCCGGCTCGGTCGCCTCCAGCAGTTCCATGCGCGACTCGCCAACCTGAAGCATCGCCACGCGCACCCGCTCGCGCGGTACCTCTTCGACGCCCGAAACCGCGACGCCAAGCGCCCGATACAGGCCCAGCGAGGCTTCTATCGATCGCACCGCGATTCCCAGGTGATCCAGCACCGCGCCTTCGATTCGCTCAACTCCGCGCTCCGGATTCAATGCTGTCATCGTTGTCTCGATTGCCGCGCGAGCCGCCTTACGGCCAAAAGCTGATACTCTGACTCAGGCCACCGCGCCCAAACCAACTCCAAACAAGTCAAACCAATCGGAGATTCCTTGGCGGCGGCAACTCTCACCTTCCACGATACATGGCGGCCCAAAGCCAATCCCTGGGTGATCGCCGTGACGGTCACCCTGGCTACCTTCATGGAGGCGCTGGACACCTCGATCGTGAACGTGGCCATGCCCCACATGGCTGGGTCGCTCTCGGCCTCGGTCGACGAAGCCACCTGGGTGCTGACCAGCTACCTGGTCGCCAACGCGGTCGTGCTGCCGATCAGCGGCTGGATCGCCAACCGCATCGGCCGCAAGCGCTTTTACATGAGCTGCGTGGCACTCTTCACCCTGGCTTCGCTGCTCTGCGGACTGGCGCCGACGCTGCCCATGCTGGTGCTCTTTCGCGTGATCCAGGGCGCGGCCGGCGGAGGATTGCAGCCGAGCGAACAGGCGATCCTCGCCGACACCTTTCCTCCGCAGAAGCGCAGCATGGCCTTTGCCGTCTACGGCATGGCCGTGGTGCTGGCGCCGGCGCTGGGGCCGACCGTCGGCGGCTGGATCGTCGACAGCCATAGCTGGCGCTGGCTGTTTTTTCTGAATATCCCGGTGGGGATCTTGTCGCTGATCCTCACCCAGCGCCTCGTCGAGGACCCGCCGTATCTCGCCGAACGCCGCAAGAAGCGCGAAGGAATCGACTACTGGGGACTCGGCCTGCTGGTGGTCTTTATCGGCGCACTGCAAATGCTGCTCGACAAAGGCCAGGAGGACGACTGGTTCAGCTCGAACTTTATTGTCACGGCGGCAATTTTGGCTGTTTTCAGCTTTGCGCTGTTTTTATGGCGCGAACTGCACGTCAAGCATCCCATTGTCGATCTGCGGCTCTTTCAGCGGCGCAACATCGCCATGACGCAACTGGTCATGTTCATGGTGGGCGCGTCGCTTTATTCGACTACGGTGCTGATCCCGCAATATCTGCAGGAAGTGATGGGCTACTCCGCGCGGCAGGCTGGGATGGCGGTCTCGACTGGCGGCATTGTGCTGATGGTGTTGTTCCCGGTCGCCGGAGCCCTCGCGCCCAAGTTCGATCCGCGCAAGCTGGTCGCCGTGGGATTCGTCATCACCACCTACGGCCTCTTTCGCATGACCAGCATCAACCAGCAGATCAGCTTTGGCCTGGCGGTAAGCTGGCGCGCCTGCATCGCTCTGGGACTGCCGTTTCTCTTCATCCCCATCAACACGCTCTGCTACGCGGGCGTGCCGCAGGAGAAGAACAACGAAGTTTCCGGGCTGACTGCGCTGAGCCGCAACGTAGGCGGGTCGGTGGGCATCAGCTTTGTGACCACGCTGCTGGCCAGGTTTTCGCAGCGGCACCAGGCCATGCTCATCCGGCACACGGTCGACGGCAATGGGCCCTTCGACCGCATGAAAAGCGGCATGGCCGGCATGTGGACGAGGAACGGCTGGCACGGCCCGGACTCGACACTGCATGCCGGGGCGCAGATTTACGGCATGGTGCAGAGTCAGGCGCGAACGCTCGCGTATGTGGATGTGATCTGGATTCTGGTTGCGCTTACCGGGTGCCTGATCCCGCTGCCGTTCTTGATGAAGCGGCCGGAGAAACGGGCTACGGCGGTGGAAGTGGTGCATTAACCGGTCAAAACTCCGATCAAATCCTGCGCTACAATGTGAGGTGAGCGGAGGAGAAAGAATGCAACTTACTGTCCCGCCCGATCTGGAATCTCTTATTAACAAGCGCCTTTCGAGCGGCAGTTATGCGAGTGCAGAAGACGTGCTGCGCGGCGCGCTGGAAGCTCAGGACGCTCAGGAGAGCTTTGCGGTCGACGAACTCCGCACAATTACAGAACAAATTGAAGAAGGTTACCGGCAAGCGGAGCGCGGCGAATTGATCGAGAGCGATCAGGCGCGTCGCGAGATCCAGGCGATGAAAGAGGCCTGGCGCTCGACCGCGCAATGAGCGCTTACGTTCTCACTCCCCAGGCTAAAGCGGACATCTTCACAATATGGCGATTCATCGCGCAGGATGATGAAATCTCCGCAGAACGAGTTGAGCAAGCAATCTATGAAGCCTGCGCCTTTGTCGCCGAATCGCCTATGCATGGCCACTCGCGAGCCGACCTCACCAACAGACAACTGCGATTCTGGACTCTGACGCGGTATCAGAACTACGCTGTCGTGTACCGACCGGCGACTGTGCCGCTTGAAGTTGTCGCTGTTCTCCACGGCAAGAGGCATCTGCGTCGCATTTTGAAGCAGCGGCGGTAGACAGGCAGCTTCCATAATGCGCTGACCGGGTGCCTGATCCCGCTGCCGTTCTTGATGAAGCGGCCGGCGAAGCGGGCTGCGGCGGTGGAAGTAGTGCATTGAGCCGCCGCATCGCGATTACGTCACCTGAATCGAACGCGAAACCGCGCTGCCAGCCTTATCAGCAACCGTAACTGTCAGATTCGTTCCTGATACGAGCGCCGGCGCGGGGATCAGTCCTACCCACGCCGCATCGGTCACCGACTGCATAGCGACAGCCACAGGCGCGGCGCCCACGGTGGCACACTGCACCGTCAGATTCGCATCCAGGCAATTGCCGATAATCGTAAGCTGCGTCTGTGGTGCAGTCCCAACTGCAGGTGCTGGCGCAGGCGCTGGTGCTGGGGCTTGATTGGTCGCGGCAACCGAAGACACCGTAAATACCTGATAGGACAGCACAGCTTTCTGCGCATCCGGGTTGGTAATCGTGAAAAAGTGCTTACCCAGAAAGTCAAGCTGCGGCTTTGGGATGGTAAAAGCGATCACCGATCCAAAGTCCGGATCGTTAATCGCCGGATCCGGCCTCAAGACCTGGGGTCCTTTTTCGCCCTTGTCGCCCAACAACGGATCCGGAAAGATCGTTGTATCGTCGACCATAAAGATCGCCGACTTCGAGAGCCCGGTTCCAGTCAGCTCAAAGCGCAGCGTATCCATGGGCGCCGCGCCTCCAGCCGCTCCACCCGGCGCAGGAGGATTCGGATTGGGCGAAAGCGAAGTAACCGCAACCGCGGTCAACGTTGGACCCGCTTTCCTAACCAGCTTGCCCGCCAGATACCCGGCCGAACTCAGCCCCATCAACTGCATAAATCCCGACGGAATCGTCGGCAGCCCATCAATGATGCGCGGATCGCTCTGCCACACGATGCTCAGAAACGTACCGATGCCGATGATCGTCCAGATAAGAAACTGGAGCCGGTCCGGTGCAACCACCCCGCCCGTACAGACAAAGTCCGAAAGATTTGGCCCTGGATTGCCTGCGCCCTTGTTCCCCTTGGCGCTGGTAATGCCCGTCGACACCACCACCGTACCGACGCTTGCCAGCAAAATGCCCGGCAGCCCCGGCGGAATGTCCGGAAACACTCCGCTTCCCTGCACAAAACTTTTTGAAACTGCCAGATACACGTACCCCAATACCGCGGTCGCCGTCCACGCGTAGAACTGGCACTTTGAAAGACTGTAGCTATTCGTCTGCACATCGTAAAACAGTATGCTTAGCCAATAGTCCCGATTGTTCAACTTGCGTGAGGTCGCGCTTTTTCCGCTCATCAGCAGCAGCACAAGACCCAGCGCAAGAATCAGCAAGGTGACCACCGCCCAAATCTTCGCCACTCCCGGTCCATGAGAAATCAGCGTAAGGCTCACCGACGAGTTCGGCTCCGCCGCGACGCCATCCACAGCGATCGAGAAGCCTTGGCCCCTGGCATAGAGCTCCGTCTTGGTCGTCAGTTCGTGAATCGTCAGCGTGATCTGCTGGTCGCTATTGACCTTCAGGTCGTAGCAATCCTTCTCCGCCGGGCTGCCGCACACGCCCAACGCCGCCGCGCCGGTAAAGGCAAAGGTCACATTCGGCGTCTCGTCCGCTGCAACATCGGCTCGCGCCTGTCCTCGCAGAAATCCCTTGCCCAAAAGAGTAAAGATGTTGGCATGGGCCTTCTCGTCCTGAAATGCCGCCGCCGGCGCAACTGCCGTAATCACCGGCCGCTGAACCACCAACTGCGACGGGTAGAGGTCATATTCCGGCGGAGGCGTAGCGCTTGGCGGCGAAGAGGCCGGCATCTTGATATGTACCGAATAACTGTCGTCGGCAATCTTGTCCACCATCGGCAGCATCAGGCAAAATCCCGTTGCCGGGTCAGTTCTCTTGGAGGGCACACAATCGGCCGCGTCACCAACCGCGGAAGCCACGGCCACCGCCGTTGCCTGAATCTCCACGCCCTTCGATGACTTAAGGACCGCCGAAAACGATGTGCCCGCCACCACCCCTTGCGCACTCGCCGTCAGGTTCACCACATCCGACGGCAAGCACACCGGCGCGCCGTCGCAAATGCGGGTATTCGTGGCCGAGTGCGCCACGAGCGGAAGACAAAGCAAAAGCAGAAAAGGCTGCAGCCAGCGCTTCATCGTCGATCTCCGATCTTGAAGGCGATGAGCCGGAAGGCCGTCGCACGAGATAAATGGAAGAAGACCGAATTATAGACCCAGCCGCGCTCACGGCCGCAACTTTTTTTTGCGGCCGTGAGCTAGCGACCAGAAGCAAGCCCGATCCCGCGCTGTTGGAAACCTAACTCCACTGCAGCGTCAACAGCGAGTCCGCCGGCAGGTCGAGTTCGAGCGACTTGTTGCCGAGCACCAACTGCGTTTTGCGCTCGCTGCCACGGTTGGCTAACACCACCACGAAGCTGCCGTCTGGATTGCGGAAGCCGGAGTGGGTGACTGCGCCGGAGTTGCGCCTTCTGGGCCGTTCCGGGGCTATCAGGCCGCCGGTGGGCGCAATTTCCAGGCCGTTGGTGGCGATGACCTTGGCGCCGCGCTTGATGTGTTTGCTGTAATGCGCGTAGGCCCAGTACTGCCCGCTCTTGGTAACTTTGTGCGAGCCGTTTTCGATCGTGATCACGCCGCCGCAACTGAAGGGGCCGATGTTCGGTTTGCCGTGCTCGTCGAGCGCGACGTTCCACGAAGTGATGCAGCGGGCCCAGTTATTCAGGATGCCGTTGAAGGTCTCGCCCCACTGCGCCCAGTCTGTTGCGTAATTGGGCGAGGAGACATCCGGGCCGCCTTCGGTCCAGTAGGCGTTTTTCATGGGGAAGGCGTCGTGGACGCGGGTCATGGCCGTGGCTTCGCCCACATAACCGTGCCACGCGATGCCGTCGACAAACTCCTGCACGCGCGGGTCGCTCAACTCGTCGATAGCTCGGCCCCACAGGCTGTAGTTATGGTCGAGCACCCATATCTTGGTCTTCATGCCGGCCTGGCGCAGCACCGGACCGAGATGCTGGCCGGCAAACTCCATCTCGTATTCCTGGCCCCAAAGGCAAGCGGGCATGCGGCTATCCTGGTCGGTATCCACTTCGTTCTGGACGGTAACTGCCTGGATCTCGACGCCTTCCGCCTGATAACTCTGAAGAAACTTCAAAAAATAGCGCGCATACGGATCGTAACTCGGCTTGCGCATGGAGCCGCCCAGCATGGACTTATTGGGCTTCATCCAGTTGGGGGGCGACCAGGGAGAGGAAAATAGATAAAGATCGGGATTGAGTTTGCGGGCATCGCGCAGGACAGGGAGGATGTATTCCTTGTCGTGGTCGATCGAGAACTTGGCCAGCGTTGGATCGGGTTCGTCGCTTTCGTCGTAGGAGTAGACGCTGCGCGAGTAGTCGCTGGCGCCGATGGTGGTGCGGCAGACATTGAGATTCATCTCCGTGGGAGCGAAGAGGTCGTGCATGATGGCGGCGCGCTCGTCCGCGGAAAGCTGGCTGAGCACCCAGCAAGTGGAGTCGGTCATGGCGCCGCCGAAGCCGAGAATCTCCTGCTTTTCCGTGCGCGGGTCGAGGACGATGGCGTCGGCGGTAAGGTCGCCGAGCGGCTCCCACTCGAGAGGTTCCGCGGCGGCATAGCGGCGGTCGCGGTAGGTGGACCAGACTTTGACCGGCGCGCCGGCGGCCTCGTTGGCAGCCAACGCCGGCAATGCGCATGAGACAGCCACAGCCGCAGCCGCTCCCGACGCTTTTTTCAGAAAACCTCTGCGTGACACGCGTCCCATAGACAATTCCCCTTCGAGTTTATTTAACCGGTTTAATTCCGGGCAAAAAGGATCATAACAGCAGACCCCGGCGCTGTGAACATCTTTGCGAATGTATAATTCCCGCCATCCCCGGAAATCCCAGATCAGGCGGTCAGAACCATGCACGAGAAAGTCCGTTCCAAGCCTACCGGCCGCATTTGCGCGGTTGTCGCCTTAGTCCTTACACCCCTGTCGCTATCGGCACAGATGTGGGCCCAGACGCGCCCGCGTCCGGTTGCCGTGGTTCCCTTTCACGGCCAGTACTGTTCGTCCATGGGCCCTAAGGGATGGGCCGTAACAGCGGAAAACCCGCAGAGCTTTGCCTTCGGCGCGGAGTTCTTTAGCTCCGACCTCAAGGCCGCGGCAGGCTACTCCGTCTTTCCCGCCGGGTCGATCAATCCCACGCCCGGCTTCACCAGCGCGGACGCAGCCGTAGCCGCATCGCTGAGCAACATGGGCATGCGCAAGATCGCCTTCGGTCCCAAGCACCAACTGGCGCCGGACATCTATGCCGTATCCTTCCGTCTGCCGCAGAGTGAAGGCGTGGCGTATTACATCGTGTTTCCCGTTCCGGGCGGGGCAATGGTGACGATGCGCACGGCGACTACGCTGACCGGCCTGTGGGCTGCGCGCGGCGCGGAGGCAAGCGGCGTGGCGCGTTCGCTGCACTGCAACGTGCCATCCGTTCCCAACAATCCCGATCCGCCCAGCCTGAACGCCAAGCGCAAGAGTGGCGGCGAGGGCGAAGGCGACTCCGAATACAACGTGTGGCTCGAAAAGGAGTATTACCACGACCCGGCGACGGGGCAGAACTACTGGGTGAGCCCCAGCTCGGATTGGGACCAGAATGGGCCGCAGGGTCCGGGCTATTACACGCGCAACGGCAACGACATCACCAAGCTGCAGCCGGGGTATTCGCAGTAACGGAGACTTCGGACGCGGAATGGGTGGTCAATTCGGGTCAGCAATGGGCCGCGTGGAGGAAATTTGCGTCTATAAACCGCGTCTCCCGAATCGAACCGGGTATGCTGCATGAGAAAGCGGGAAACCGACAGACAGGAGCCGAATACATGGGCCGGGAATTCGATGTGAGGAACCGTTTGCGCTTGCGCCGGGCTGTCTGGGCGCTGTTGCTGTGTGGACTGCTGGCCTCGCAAGTTGCCGCAAGCCAAGACCAGAATCAGACCCAAAATCCGAGTCAGGAGCAACCGGCCGATAAGCGCGTCGACGGTCTGCTGCGCCAGATGAGCCTGGAAGAGAAGCTGGGCCTGATTCGCGGAGCCCCTGAGCCGGCGGCGACGAATCAGGGCCAGGCAGGGTATCTGCCCGGCGTGCCGCGGCTGGGGATTCCGCCGCTTCGGCTCGCCGATGGGCCGCCGGGAGTGTTGACGAGGCAACCCTCGCAGGCGGAAACGGCAACCATGGGCCTGGCCGCGACATTCAACGTTCACGACGCCGAGGAAAACGGCAAGGTGGTCGCGCGCGAGGCGAAATCGCTGGGTATCGACGTGGCGCTCCAACCCTTTCTCAACATCGACCGCGACATCACGTTTTCGCGCGGCTACAACACCTACGGCGAAGACCCGGTGCTGACAGGGCTGATGGGCGCAAGCTTCATTCGCGGCGTGCAGGGCCAGGGCGTGATGGCCGAAGCCAAGCACTTTGTGGGATACGACACGGACGGCCCCGATGTTTGGATCGGCGACCAGGCGCTGCATGAGATTTACCTGGCGCCCTTTATGGACGCGATTCATGCCGGCGTGTCGTCGATCATGTGCTCCTACAACAAGATCAACGGCGACCAGGCGTGCGGCAATACCGAAACGCTGGAACATCTCCTGCGCGATGAGATGGGCTTTACCGGCTTTGTGACCTCGGACTGGGGCGCGGTTCATTCGGCCAGCTACGTCAGCAAAGGGTTGGATATGGAGATGCCGGGGCCGGCTCAGAAGGGCAATCCGCTGGGCTGGATCATCTTCAGCTTCTTCACGACGGTAGATCCAAGCGACCTGAAGGCGCCGAGGCCAACCCTCGCGATGCTGGCCGGCTTCCTGGGCAGCCGACAGCCCGAAGAGCCGTCGCTAAAACCGTTTAATCTTGGCGCCTTTGGCACCATGCACGACTCGCACGTCAACTTCTGGGACCTCCTGAAGAAGCGCCAGTTGGATCAGGCAGCGATCGACCGGGCCGCGCGGCGTGTGCTGCTGCAATACGAGAGATTCGGCTTTCTGGATCATCCTACGCAGGGGCAAATGGGTCCGAAAGACCCTCCAGTGCATGACGTGGAAGCCAATGCGGCGGCGATCGAGAAGACCGCCGAAGACGCGGCCGTCCTGCTCAAGAACGACGGCCAGATTCTTCCGTTGAAGGCTGAGGATACCGTTGCGCTGATTGGGCCGGGAGCGGGGCAGACCGTGGCCATCGGCGTGGCCGGCGAGCGCAGCACCGGCTTTCCATGGCGGCAGGGTGGGCCGGCC
>Ga0302325_10005906_pt1 | contig 27704 bp, 22 predicted proteins | sample Palsa_T0_2_FD_201948 | JGI IMG/M metagenome (GOLD analysis project Ga0302325, IMG submission 201948) | Peat permafrost microbial communities from Stordalen Mire near Abisko, Sweden - Palsa_T0_2 | ecosystem: Environmental > Terrestrial > Soil > Palsa > Peat permafrost | place: Sweden: Abisko... | reverse complement strand
CGACCGCGCCGGGGGGAGCGCCTGCGCGGTTGCCAAGCGCCCGTGCGGTCCTGCCGCCCGCCGATCTCACGCGCCGCGCCTCGGTTAGGCCCGCACGCCGCCGAGCGGCCGCGCGGACGAGCGCCCGGCGATCTCGCGCGCGAGAGCGCGACCCGCGAACCAGCTGCCCGACACGAAGCGGTTGATCGGCCCAAAGCTCCAGGCGGCCGGCGCGCCGACGAGGTGCAGACCGGACACGGAGCTCTCCAGGCCCCGTCCCAAGACCGGGTAGCCGTCGACCCGGCGCATGTCGGCGAGTATGCCCTCGCCCAGGAACGGGTAGCGCGCGACGTCCACCTTGTAGCCCGTGCCGAACATCAGGTGATCGACCTCGCGCACGCTGCCGTCAGACAGCGAGACGCGCAGCTCCTCGCCCTCGAGCTGCGCCCCGAGGACCTCAACGCCGGTGCTGATAGCGACCTCGCCGAGGCGCACCCTGACGAAGTGCGAGCACGCCGGCCGGATCGAGCGCGCCGCGATCCGGTTCTGGGCGTTGCGCGGGAGCCGGCGGAACAGGTCCGGTTTCTCAACGAGCCGGCTATACCACAGCGGACCGACGTCGGTCGGCGCGTACACGATCGGCCCCAGGCGACCGAGGATCTTCTTGACGCCGTGGCCGCGCAGCCACACGACTGCGCTTTTGCGGACCAGGACCTCGACCTGCGCCGCGCCGCGCTCGCGCATCAACGCGGCGGACTCGAAGGCGCTCTGGCCACCGCCGAGGACCGCGACTCGCTGCCCGGCGAAGGCTTGGAGGTCACGATGGTGCGCGGTGTGGGAGATGCGCTCGGCGGGCAGGTGCTCGAAGCCCGCCGGGATGCGCTCGAACGGCGCGATCCCACAAGCAATCACGACGCGACGCGCAGACGCACGTGTTCCGTCGTCGAGATCCAGGCTGAAGCCGCCGCCGGGAGCGCGCTCCAGCGCCGTGACCGCGCGCTCGTCGAGGTCCGGCACGGCCGTACGCTGGACCCACGAGCCGTACTCGATGAAATCGCTCAGCTCCACCGGCTGCTGCGGTGGCGCGCCGGTCGTGGCGGCGTACGCGGACAGCGACAGCGGCCCGCTCGGCTCGACCATGCTCGTCGCCGACAGGTTCGAGCGGAGTTTCATCCCCTCGGGCATCGTCCTCCAGAACCCCATCGGCGCGCCGAACACATGCGCCTTGACCCCAGCGCGGCGCAGATGTGTGGCGGCGGACAGGCCGTGGGGCCCGGCGCCGATTACGGCTAGCTCGAGGTCGGGCGCCGCGCCTGAGCTCGAGGCCACAGCGACCGGTGAACGCGTGCTCATCTCCATGCCGTGCCCTCCACGAGCTCGACCTGGGCCTCCCCAGCGGCGGGTCCGGTGACGATCCAGTCCGCTCCCGCTCGCTCGATCCGCGAGTCCGCCCGCCGGCGCCACCACGTGCTGACCTCGCGCGGGAGGGCCTTCCATGCGGTTTCATCAGTCGCGAAGCGCTCGAGCAGGCTCCGATAGGCATCTTTGATCCGATCGTCGATCAGGTAATCGGGATGGGTGTCGATCAGAGCCAACCCACCGTGGGCGCGAAGAAACTCCGCCTTCTCGACCCACGCCGTCTCGTCGCGGTGGCGCAGGATCACGAACAGGGTGTGGTCCTGTTGCATCGTCAGCGGCAGCTCGACCATGTCCTGATTGAAGAACGGCAGCCATGTGCAGCAGCCGCCGCCCTGCGGCTCGAACGGATCGGTGTCCGGATAGGAGGAGTCGTAGTCGAAGCCGAGCAGCGGCATCAACTCCCACCGCCGCTGCGTCGCCGGGGAGCGGAAGCCGACGGCGTCCCACCGCTCCGCCGCCCTGCGCATCGCCGGCAGTCGCCCTTGCACGCGCGCGAGCGACTCGAGATCGCGTCCGTCGTGGTGCAGCCCGTGGACGCCGACCTCAAAGCCACTGGCGCTCAAATCGCGAATGCACTCGTCGTCCACCTCGTAGCGGCGAGGAACGAAGTTCCACGACGATCGCAGGCCGAGCCCACGCTCGAGCTCGAGAATCGGATCGAGCGCCGCAAGCCCGTCGGCGCTCTCAACGTCGTGGGTCAGCACCAGCGCCCAGGCATGACCGTGCGGCCAGGCCGCGATACGGGGCACGGGTTCGCCACCAACGTCAGCGAGAATCGACGTGAAGAGATCGAAGAAGTCGTGCAGAGCCCGCTCGACCGGCCAGCTCGGGAACTCGGTACGCACCTGCCTGCGCGCGTACTGACGGCGCAGCCAGATCTGGATGGAGCGCGGCAGCAGCCCGCGCACCCGGTAATAACCCTGCATGGCGCCTCGTAGAGCTCGCCGGTGGGCACCGTTCCGGACGACCTCCAGATAGCTCTCGCTCCAGTAGCTCTGGCAGACCTCGTCGGGATCGAAAGGCAGGAACACACTGCCGTCGTGCGCTCTCCAGATCGAGGCGACGCGCTCGCCGTCCTCGCCGGTGATGGCCACCGCGCGGGACCAGGTCCCGCCGCACTCAGCGAGCACACGTTCAGCCATCCGGTCGCTGAGAACCGCAGCGAAGATGCGAATGCTCGAACCAGCGGCCTGCAGCACGGCCGCAACCGGCGGCTCGGCGGCGTCGCCGACGCTCGCCCACAGCAGCTCCGCGCCGCCGTGTGCGCGCAGCCGCTCGACGCCCGGGGGAGCAGCCTGATCGACGACCTCATGGGGAATGCCGAGATGCTCGGCGATCGCGAGTCCGCGCGAGCTGTTGAACAGCGTCGCCACCGACTCCGCTCGGTCATGAAGTTCCAAAGTCATCTCGCCGCGCATCTCCCAATCGGACCATTCCCCACACATCCGCCATCACACCACTCCGCCGGGTGCACCGGTGGGGCGTGGGCGTCGCGAGGTGTTTACGAAACGTTTGTGGCCCGAGAAACTTGTGGATCTCGCCCGCGGCCGGGTGCGCCGAGCTCGCTGGATCGAGCATCACGCCGCGCGGGTACATTCGCACAAGCGTCGAGAAAGCCTGTCGGCGAGTATGCGTACACCGGGTTCGGAGATCGGCGTGGTGAAGTAACCCGGGACGGTCTCCACTTCGATGTCCTCCACCAGCTCTCCCCAGCCCATGTCCGGCGCGGCCTCGATCCCGAGCGGCAGACTGGCCGCGCGAAAGATGACCACACGCCCGGCGTAGGGCTCAGGGTCATACGCGGCGAGCGCCTCCCTGAATGCCAGCCGCGGCGAGACCGTCACCTCCGCACGGCGCAGGAGACCGGAGACCCTGACCGTCAACGCCATGCGGGCACGCTCGGCCTTCGATGCGGCGTAGGCGAGCTTGTCAGCCATGCCGAGGCGAACGAGATTGCCGACATGAAAGCCGAGGATGCGAGCCCGATGGAGAGCTCGGTAGGCAGGCCTCGGCATGAACCGCGAAAGTCGCGGAAGGCCGGGCGCGAAGGCGTCCACGAGCGCCAGCAGCGCGATTTCATCACCGGCGCTTCGCAGTTGCTGGGCGATCTCGTACGCGAGCGCCCCGCCGGTGCACTCGCCGGCGATCAGGTACGGACCGTTGGGCTGAGCGCCTCTGATCTCGCGGACGTGCCGCTCGGCCATCCGCTCGAGTCGCCGATCGCCCCCCAGCTCGCCCGCTGCCGGCGCGCAGAGTCCCAACACCGTCTGCTCGCGCGCCAGGTGGCTGGCAAGGTTGTAGTAGAGCGATACATCGCCGGCTTCGGCGCGCACGCAGAAGAGCGCGGGAGCAGACCCGGAGCCTGGTTGGATCGTCACCAGTTCCGACCCAGCCATCGCTGGGTCCCCGTCATCCTGTGAGCGAAACTGCGGCATCTTCGTTCCGGGTGCCACGCCCGCTAGGATCGCAGATCACCGGCTCGCGGCAAGCACAAGGTACCGATCCCGATTTCACACCCCGGCCGCGACAACACCAAGCTCACCGCCCTGTCGGCGCGGGTCCGATGGGCGGTCGGAGCGGTGCGTCTGACGCTCAGCGAGCCCGGCGACGGACTCGATCGGGCGGTCGGGCGCGCGCGACGTTTGGTCTCCGGGGGCGGCGTTCCGATCTACAAATATGAGGCTGACCCGGAGTGGGAGCGCCACCTGCACGAGGACATCGGCCACCCTTGGCCGTGCGAGCAGACGCGCGAGTTCGATGCGCTATGGCCGGAGGTGACGAAGGCTCTCGAGCTGAAGGGCCTCCCCATGGGCCGCGGCGCCTACGGCGGCTGGGACGACGGCGACCAGGGGTTCGCGCGCGTGGTCTGGTGCCTGGCGCGGCACCTGCAGGCGGCGTCGGTGGTGGAGACGGGCGTCGCCCGCGGAATCACCTCGCGCGTGATCCTCGAGGCGCTGGAGCGCAACGGCACAGGGTGCCTCTCGAGCATCGACCTTCCCGCCCTGGACGCCGCGATTCACGAGGAGATCGGCGCCGCGGTGCCGGGCGATCTGCGCTCGCGCTGGACGTACGTGAACGGGACCAGCAGACGGCGACTTCCAGCGCTGCTCGCCGAGCTCGGCGAGATCGATCTGTTCGTCCACGACAGCAGCCACACCACCCGCAACCTTCGCTTCGAGCTCGAGCGCGCATGGAGCGCGATGCGTAGGGGAGCGATCGTCGCCGACGACATCGAGCGCAACGAGGCCTTCGGCCAATTCACGCGGTCGCGGCCGGACGTCCCGGCCTTCGTCGCAGCGGCCGATGACAGTGGAGCTCTGTTCGGGATCCTGTTGAAGGGCTTCTAGCGGGCGAGGGCGAGCGTTGAGCTCATGCGGGCGGTGCGGAGGCGTTAGGCAGCGTCGGGCGTGGTCGCACCGGTCCGCAAATGGTGCCTGATTCATCTATTTTCAGCTTGTGGAGCCAACCGAGAAGACTCTCCGGGTGGTGCTCGCCGACGACCACCACTTCTTTCGCGAGGGTCTGCGCGGCGTGCTCATCGACGACGGCCTGGCAGTCGTGGGCGAGGCCGTAAACGGCGCCGAGGCAGTCGCGCTCACACGCGAGTTGACGCCCGACGTGGTGGTGATCGACCTGAACATGCCGGGCTCGCGAGGCGTCGACGCGATCCCGCGGATCATCGCGTCGAGTCCCGGCGTTGAGGTCGTCGTTCTGACCGTCTCCGCCGACGACGAGGACGTCCTTGAGGCGCTCTCAGCTGGTGCGTGCAGCTATCTCGTCAAGGACACACGAACCGACGAGCTGGCCGGCTGCATCCGCCAAGCGGCCGGCGGCCAGGCGGTGCTCTCACGAGAGGTGGCTCAGACGCTGACCTCGCGCGCGCTCAAGAATGCGCTCGACAATGGCGCGGCAGAGCAGACGAAGGCCACGCTACCGACGCTCACGGACCGCGAGACGGAGGTGATTCGGCTGCTCGTGGCCGGCGCGGACAATGCAACGATCGGCCGAGAGTTGTCGATCAGCCCACACACCGTCAAGCAGTACATGACCAACATCTTTGAGAAGCTCGAGGTCAACGGCCGCGTCCAGGCGGCCGTCTACGCGGTACGAGCCGGCTTGGCGTAGTAGATCTCCCATCCAGAGACCTCTCGGGGGATCGCGTCTCGAGAGCCGACGGTGAGGAAGCTCGAGATCTCTGGAGGCTGGTTATGCCACGGCGGCAACGTCTGCGAGTGTCTGGACCGCGGCATGACGGTTGGCGACGCCGAGCTTGGCGACACCTGTGGAGATGTGGCGGCGCACCGTGATCGGTGAGAGCGAGAGCGCCTCGCTGATCTCGATCGTGCTGCGACCGGAGTGGAGCAACCGCAGGATCTCCGACTCCCTGCCCGTCAGCTCCACCTCACCCACGCGGACAGGATCCACGATCTCGGCTGTAAAGCCCCGAAATTCACTCAGCACGCGCCCCATCAGGGTGCGTGGCAAAGCCGCCTCCCCCTTGAGCACACCGCACAGCGCGGCCGGCAGCCGATCGGGATGCGTGTCCTTTGGCAAAAAGCCAACGGCCCCAGCACGCAGCGCGGCGATCACATCCTCGGTGCGGTTGGACACGGTGAGCATGACCACGCGTGTGTCGATGCGAGCCTCCGCGATCCTTGCGGCAGCTTCGATGCCGTTCACGGGCATTGAGATGTCGAGCAGGCACACGTCGGGGCGCAACCGCAGGACAGCGTTCACAGCCTCATCGCCATCGGCCACCTCGGCGAGGACCTCGAAGCCTCCACGCATGAGCGCCATGCGGACGCCCAGTCGGATCACCGGATGATCGTCTGCGAGGACAACCGTGGGTACCCCCGCCGTAGCGCTCACGGCAGGACGGCCTCGACCAACGTGCCCGGTGTACCGAGCTCACTCACAATGCGCAGCGAACCGCCGAGCATCTGGGCGTGTCGTCGCATGCTCTCCAGACCGAACCCTCCATCGGTCCTGGCCGGATCGAACCCGCGACCGCAGTCGCGCACCTGCAGCCGCCACTCATCCGCATGGACGAGGCGGACCTCCACGGAGAATGGGTCGGCGTGCTTGACGGCGTTGGTGACTGCCTCGCGGCCGACGTGGATCAGCGTCTGCAGGGTCAATTGGTCCGGCTGTGCCGATGTCGTGACTCCCTCAGCGTCGAAGCTCAGCGGCACGCTCCTGGCAGCGGTGCGCACGACAGTCTCAACGGCCTCCACGACCGACTTGCAATCCCGACCGATCAGGCCGCCGATTACATCGCGGGCGCCGGCAAGGGCGCGTTCGCCCGCCGCGACCACAATGCTCGCCTGCGGCGCCGAAGCCGGATCGTCCGCGAGCGTTCGTGCGGTCGCGAGGGCAAGCGAGAGATCCTGCATGATCAGATCGTGCACGTCGGTGGCCATCCTGTGCCGCTCGTCAGCAAGGGCCTCGGCCATCGCCAGATGGCCCACTAACTCCTGGTTTCCGCGTGCGGTGATCATGCTTGACCTCTCGTCGTCCTTGACTTTGAGCTTGACTTTGGCTCGAGCGCCGCCCTGAGATCGGGCTGGCGCACGTTTCTTACTTGCCCCGTCTCCCGAAACATGCGCCAACCCAAGCTGGTGGGTCGCATTCGAGATCGGGATAAGTGGAAATCATAACTGCCCAAGCCGCAATTTGCGAGCGAATAATACGAGCCCATCCCAATTGATCGAATGGGAAGCCGACATCCCGATGCCTACTCGGCGTTGCGCAGCAGCGCGACGAACGTGAGGGCGAGGATCTTCAGATCAAGACCCAGAGACCAGTGGGCGATGTAGTAGTTGTCCCACTCCACGCGCTCGGCCAGCGAGGTCTGACCGCGCGAGCCGTGGACCTGCGCCCAGCCGGTGATACCCGACTTGACGCGGTGACGGTCGTCGTAGCGAACGACGTCCTGGTTGAACAGCTCCACGAACTCGGGGCGCTCGGGACGGGGGCCGATCAGGCTCATCTCCCCGCGCAGGACGTTCAGAAGCTGAGGCAGCTCGTCAAGCGATGAGCGGCGCAGGAAGCGCCCGATCGGGGTGCGACGATCGTTGCCCTCGACTCCCCCCGGGGCTGTGTCTCCGCCGAGCAGAGACTCGAGCACGCTCGTGCCGTCTCCGTCCAGCTCGGCCTGTGTGGAGTCGATGTGCATAGAACGGAACTTGTAGAGGTCGAACACCTTCCCGTCGCGGCCGATCCGGCGCTGGCGGAACAACACCGGCCCACGCGAGCTCGCCAGCACCGCAAGCGCGGTACAGAGGATCACGGGTGAGAGAACCACGAGCAGCACCAGCGCAAAGACACGATCGAACGCGTGCTTGATCGCGAACCGCACCCCCCGCGGGTCGACCATTGTAAACGACATCAGCGGCAGCCCACCGACGGTGTCATAGCCCACGCGGTTGTTGATCGTGTCGAACATCCGCGGCACCACCGAGACCTCGACACCAAGCTCCTGACAGCGCTGGATCAGACGACTCACACGCGCATCCGCCACCGAGGAGAACGCAACGATCAGGTTCCTCACCCCGGTCTGCCTGACTGTCTCGTCGAGATCCTCCACCGTACCCAGCACCGGCATCTCGCGGCCGCCGACCTCGGCGATCGAGCGCGGGTCGTCGTCCAAGAATCCGATCGGCGCCAACCCGTACTCGGGATGGTGCTCCAACCGTCGCGCCACCTGCGAGCCGACCACACCCGCGCCCATGATCAGCACCGGCTTGCCGACCAGACGCTTGGCGCGCGCCCAGCGCTGAGAGAGAGAGAGAACCACGCGCCCGGCGCCGACCGCCAGTAGCGCGAACAGCCAAGCCTTCACCCAGTCACTCTGGCTCGGCACGCGCCCATTGACGAACAGACCCAGCATCGCAACCGTCATCGCCGCGACCGACACGGCGCTCACGACCGGCGCCACGCCGTCGAGCACCAGCGCACGCAGGCGTGTGCGATACAGCCCACGAAGGTAGAGCAGAACCATCACCAGTGGCGGTAACAGCAACAGCGGCGCCCGGACCGCCGGAGCATGCAGGGCTGCGCTCACACCGCCGAGAGCCAGAACCACGGCCGAACACAGCAGCACGAAGTCGACCGCAGGACGTAGCATGCTCCACCCTGGCCCCTCCAGCAGCCACTGCAGAGGCCCGCCGAAGATCCCATCCCGCAGCGCCTTCGGCCCCGGCGCGTCCCGCGCGACGGGGAGTTGGCCAGTCAGCGGCAGCGTGGTCGACGTCTGTTGGGAGATGCGCGGGGTATCCATGGCCAGAGGGACTCCTATTCCCTCACTTCGTTACTCGGGTTCTACATACGATTGCTTTAGCCATTACAGGCCTCCCGATCCGCTCGGCGCCTGGACAAGTCGCCTCGTGACGACGCCGGTGACGCCGAGCGCCCCAAGCGCCAAGAGCACGTATCCGAGATCGGCAGCGGAGACACCCAGCGATCCCCATCCGGCGGAGGTGGATTGCCTGAGATCACCACGGGATGAGGCTAGATACGCATGAGCGGCGACGCCGGATGTCTTTCCACTCCCCTCCCGCGAGCCGGATGTCCGGCCCGCGGCAGACCCGCTTCCTCCACTGGAGGTCGAGCCTCCTTCGCTCGAGCCGATGGAAGACCCAGTCGATCCAGTGGACCCATTATTCGACCCCGAGGACCCGCCCGAGGAATCACCGCCCCCCGCCCCACCGGCTCCACCCACCAGCGCGGAGCCGAGGATCGCTTGATTTCCCTCTCCGGGACCACCGTAGCCGCTGAGCAGCGAGTTAGCGAGCGCCGAGGACGGCGAAAAAGTCGCGAAGACGGCCAAGAGGGCCAATGTCAAAAAGATATTCCGATGGCTTGTCATGTGCTGCTTTCCCAACCTTGGGCTTGCTGCTTTCCGCTCCAGCGACATCGCTGCCGCTCCGTGCTCCCTTACCGCCTTCCTCCCACCTCCCCATCGTTGAATCTTCGAGCGCAGACGGTTCAAGCAGCAGGCTCGACCGACCGCCCCCACAAGCTAGCGAATGCCAGAGAGGATGTCGAGCCAGAAACCCCTTGAACACACCAGTTTCACGCGAGTTGCTGAGCGTTGAGCAGGATTGAGCGGTTCAGTTCCTCCACGTTCACGCGCTTGCCTTCCCGCACCAGTTGCAGAGCTTGCCGGGTAAGTAGATCCCGGGGGTTCAATCGGACGGCTCGCTCGAGCTGCTCGAGCGCCCTTGGGCGGTCGTTCTCGCTCGAGGCGATCGCTCCCAGCTCCAACGTGGCGTAGGCGTCGCCGGGGGTGCGCTCGAGCGCCAGCGCGAACTCGTGATCCGCGTGCGCGAGATCGCCGAAGCGCAGCGCAATGCTCCCGGCCACCAGATACGCCTCGTCGCTCAGAGGGTTCAGCCGCGCAGCGTCGTTCAGGCGATCGTACGCCGTCTGCGGCGCGCGCGTCCAGACGCGCGCCGCGCTCTGCACCTCCAGCTGACTCAGCCACGGAGCCGTAAGTGATAGCGTCGCCAGCACTGCCGCGAATGCACCCACGCCGAGGCCCAGTCGACGAAGACCCGTCGCCCTACGCAACGCGGGAGCTCCGCCGGCTGCCGGTATCGCTCTCGCGGTAGAGGATGTCTCGAAGGCGGATTGAGCTGCGAGCGTGGGTGAGAGTTGAGTGTCACGAGTAGATCTGACCAGCGCAACAGATGCTCGCGGAGCGAGCGCGCAGGCCAGGCCCAGCAGCGCAAACGCCGGCGCTCCCAGCCCGGCGAACTCCCAGAACCAGTCAAACGAGCCATGCACCACCCAGTAGCCGAATCCGGCCAACGCGGCCGCCACCACGGCACGCCCAAGCGGGTCTGATCCACGAAGGCCGCGCGCGGCCGCCAAGAGTGCGGCCGCCAGGCCCACCAGCGCCAACAATGTCCCGATCAGGCCCGTCTCGACGAGCGTGCGCAACTCGACGCTGTGCGGATAGTGCGGTGTCTCGTTGCTGCGACCGTGGACGAGATACTGCTGCTGGAAGTTGTCCGCGCCGATCCCAACCAGCGGATGGGTGGCGAACTCGTCCAATGCCACTCGGTAGAAGTCGTAGCGATTGCTCCCGAGCCCACTTACCAAGTGGTTGCCCCCGGTGCTGTCGGCGCCATAGCCGACCTTGAAAGTGTGCCACCCATGTTCGATTCGTTTCAACGGGTTGCCCGTGGCCACCACGCCGCCGGTGAGGATCACCACAAGCGTCAGCACCGCCAGCGCGGCACCGCCGCGATGGACTATCGCCGCGGTACTCGCCGAGAAGGCCCGCCGCTGCTCGATCGCCGCGCCCGCGGCCACGATCAGCCCCACCACCAGCGCCGCCACGAACGTCGCCGTGGTCGCACCGTGCAGCGCCGCCACGGTGTTCTCGCCATGCTGCAGACGATCGCCGACGTGCACCACCGCCGGCGCAGCCGCGCCGACGCCCACCGCCACCGGCACGAGCAACGCGAACGTGCGCACGCGCCCTGGCAGCAGCGTGAACACGAGCACGAGCATCACCGGCGTCGCGTACAGCGAGCCGCGACTCTGGCTGAGCAGCGCCACCTCCGCCAGCAGCACCGCGCCGCCGGCCAGCACGCCTCGCAGTGCCCACGGCAGCCGCTCACTGCGGGCCAGCAGCAGCGCCGGCCAGAACGCCATCAGCCACTGTGCCGCGCTAGCGTTGGGATAGCCGGTCGGATAGACCAGCCGTTCTCCGTCGAACACACGTGTGAGGTGGTCGCCCTCGGCGTTTACATGCAGCGCGACGAACGCCGCCAGGGCGATCATCGCGAGCGTCCACGCCCCCAACAGCAAAGCCGCGCTGGGCCCACGCTGAGGCCACAGCGCAAACAGCGCAAACACGAGCAGATACAGCAGCGTCCGGTTCGCCCCTTCCCAGGCGTCCCCCGGCACCGCGGCCCAGAGGATCGAGGCAAAGCTGAGCGCCGTATAGCCGGCCAGACACCCCACCGCGATCTTCACGGGCAGCGGTACCTCGCTCGCGCGCAGTCCGACCACTCCCAGCGCCACCCCGAGCAGTCCCAGCACGATCAGTCCCCCGGGAGCCCAGTGGGTGACCGGGTAACCCCCCTGGTCGGTGGCCCAGACGACGAACAGAGCGATCGCGAGGAGGGCGGGGACCGTCGCCGGGGCTGCTCGAAGACTGGCCAGAAAGCCAGCCTCGGCACCATCAGGCGCGCGCTTCGGGACGGATATCGACATCTCTCGGCGAGGCTATCGGGAGCGCCGTACCGCACGCGAGGCTTGAAAATAAGTATTTCGATCATTTTTATGATCTATTATCTTGTAGGCGTGAGCAGCGATAACCACACATCGACCAAGGAGACCGAGCCATGAGCGCAACCGACGACCTGCTCCAGAACGCCGCCGAGTACGCCGCGAGCTTCGACAAGGCCGACCTGCCGCTCCCGCCGGCACGCAAAGTCGCGGTGCTCGCGTGCATGGACGCGCGTCTGGTCCCCTCCCGCATCCTCGGCCTCCAAGAGGGCGACGCGCATGTGATCCGCAACGCAGGCGGCGTGGTCACCGACGACGCGGTCCGCTCGCTGGCGATCTCCCAGCGCCTGCTCGGCACGCAGGAGATCGTGCTGCTCCACCACACCGACTGCGGCATGCTCACGCTCTCCGACGACGAGTTCAAGCGCTCGATCCAGGACGAGACCGGCATCAAGCCCATGTGGGCCGTCGAGGCCTTCAGCGATCTCGAGGAGGACGTGCGTCAGTCGATCGCGCGGATCCAAGCGAGCCCGTTTATCCCCAACAAGGACTCCGTGCGCGGGTTCGTCTACGACGTGCACACCGGCGAGGTGCGCGAGATCTCCTGACCGCTGTCGAGTAGGCCCGGAAGTTCGATAGCGTACATACTGGCTACCTGGCCAAAGTCGACCGCATATAGAGGAGCAACCCGATGGCGACCGCCACCACACCACCTTCCAGCTCGACGGACGCGTCCCCCTCGGCGGACGCCCACCTGCCGACCGACTCGATCACCTATGAGGATCTGTATGCGCGTTGGGAGCGTGGCAACTGGAGCGCGATGGAGCTCGACTTCACCGAGGACGCACGACAGTGGCGCGAGGAGTTCACCGACTTCGAGCGCAAGGCGGCACTGTGGAACTACTCGTTGTTCTTCTGGGGCGAGGACGCCGTCGCCGACAACCTCTCCCCCTATATCGACGCGGCGCCTTTGGAGGAGCAGAAGTACTTCCTCACCACCCAGCAGGTCGACGAGGCGCGGCACGCGGTCTTCTTCAGGCGCTTCATGCAGGAGGTCTGCGGGATCGGCGACGGCTCGATGTCGAGTGGCCTTGAGGCGATCAAGCCCCAGCTGACGCCCGGCTTTCGCAAGATCTTCGATCGCCTGGACACGATGGCCGACGAGTTGCGCGCCGACCGCTCGCGGGCCAAGCTCGCCGCGGCCGTCACGCTCTACCACGTCGTGATTGAGGCCTCGCTCGCCCAACCCGGCCAGCACTTCATCGGCAACTACCTCGAGGAGCGCAATGTACTACCGGCGTTCCGTCAGGGAATCCAGAACATCGCCGCAGACGAGCAGCGCCACATCGGCTTCGGCGTGAAGCTGCTCTCCGACCTGCGCCGCGAAGACCCCGTCGGGGTGCCGAAGGCCGTTGCTGGGGTCCTGCGCGACGTGACCCGCTACACCGCCCAGGTGCTGATGCCCCCGGGCTGGGACGATCGCTACATCACCGTGTTCGGCGCCACCTACGACGAGGTCGGCGTCGAGGGCCTGACCTCGATGACCACGAAGCTGCGCTCCGCGGGCCTCCCAGTCGAGAGCCTCCCGGGGCCGGCGCTGCTGCCGCCTGGACTCTCTCCCCTGGAGGTCTCCCAGCGCGGGCGCGCACTCGCCCAGGCGGGGATCCTCGGCGTGCGCGAAGGCCCCTCCAAGCGCGACCCCGAGACGCTCACCCTGCTGTTCGACACGATCCGCCGCCAGGTCAACCCGGAGCATGGGCTCAAGCGTCCCACCACCTTCCAGTGGGAGTTCACCGACCCCGACATCCCCACCTGGCACCTGACGGTCAACAACGGCTCGTCCGCCGTCGAACAGGGCGAGGCACTCAGCCCCGATCTGCGCCTGCGCGTCGCCTACCAGGACTGGGCCGACATCATCGGCCAGCGCCTGGACCCGCTGCGCGCGATCGCCACCGGTCGCCTGCGCCCGCGCGGCAATCCGCTCGCGCTCGGCCGGCTCGGCAAGGTCTTCCCGCGCTCCTGAGCCCCCTCACTCGTTGAGCCGCCCACGGTTGAGCAAACCGTACTTGCCGCCGCTATCCGATTCCAAACTCGCGCTGCGCGGTGCCCCCACCGGCGGCCGTCCCGCCTGCGGAGGAGTGCACAGCTGATTGCCCGCCGGTGCTGGCCGCGGCGGTGGACGTGAACTCCTCGTTGGAGCTCGATCCAGCCGTGGGGCTCGAGTCACCGGCAGCACTCGATCCGCCACCTGTGGATCCGCCACCTGTGGACCCGCTCCCAACGGAGGCCGCCCTTGCGCTGGACGCCTCCTGCGTGGAAGCGGATGACGAAGTTGAAGACGATGGGGTACCCGCAAAGGCGCGCTCGGGCCCGAACTCACGGCTGGCCTCCTCAGCCGACGGCAACGCCACTGCGGACGCGGCTGTGGATCGGCCCGTGCTCACGCCATCCGAATGCGTGAGCCGCGACGACGCCGCTCCCGTGAGCAGGTAACCGGGCGTCAGCGCGTCTGTCGCTGTGGCGGCATGTGCTGCACCCGTCCCGCCGGGGCCAGCGGGGTGGCGCCGATGAACTGCGGCGTGCCCGTTCAGCACGTGGCCTGGATTGACGTTGAATGCGACACAACTTGCTCCCACACCCAGTGCGATCAGACAGCCGACAGCGAGCTTTGCTCCCACGGGCCCGCCAGCCAGCAGCCAGCCCCCGCCCGCTGCCCCAGCGCCGGCGGTTCCCGATGCGGACAGAGCGCCGATCCCGGAGGAGACCTGTGCGCCGGCGCCTGCCCCCGCACCGGCGCCAGTGCCAGCGCCTGCCCCCGCACCCGCCCCGGCCCCAACGCCCGCAGCTCCCGCGAGCGCCCCGGCGCCGAGCACCCCGGGTAGGAACATCGGCACCGGCAGCACCGCGGCCAGGCCGCGTAGCGAGAGGACATAGACGCGGCAGGCCGGACACTCGCGCCTGTGCGCGAGCGCCAGCTGATAACGCTCCCCCTCCGGATCGAGGATGCCGAAGGCCAGGCCGCGCATCAGCGACCCCTGCTCCTCGCACCAGCCGCCGGCGCGAATCGTCTCGACCAGCTCGCCGACCTTGCCCGCCACCCCCGGTCGTCCGGGCCCAGCGCCCTCCATCAGCTTGCGCATGCGCGACTCTGTGATTTCCATCCGCGCGGCCGCCTCCGAGCGCGAGAGACCCTGCAGGTAGCAAAGCGCCGCGGCCTGAAGCTCGCGCTCGCTCAGCCGCCCGCGCAGCCCCTCGAACACCTGGCGCAGCCGGGTCCGGTCGTCGAGCTCAGCCGCGAAGTCGCGCTCCTGCGCCAGTTCGGCAGCGTCTGCGCCTGAAGCGCCGTGGAACCCGTCCGGCTCTCCCATGCCCTCCGTCGGATAGCTGCGCCGGCGCGAGCGGTACTCCTCGATCGCCCGGCGAAAGGTCACGAGCGCGAGCCAGCCCGTGGGATTGGAGATCTCATCGCCCGCCAGCATCGCCGCATACAGGCCCTGCCACGCCTGCGCGTAACAGGCGTCCAGGTCGCTCGCGTCGAGACTCACCCCGCTTGCCCGCAGCCGCCCCCGGACCGTTCCCAGCACCCTCCCGCGCAGTGCCTCGAACTCCCTGCGCAACATGCGCTCGGCACGGTAGCGACGCACGGTCAGTGGGCTCATCCCTCGGAAGGTTAGGGATATTGCGAGCCAGGCGAATCCTGCGACCCAGCGGCACTCGATCTAGGAGAAACCGGCCTCGCGAACTAACCGAACCGTTCGATCTGCTCGAGGCTCATCTCCCGCATATCCCTTCCGCGGCGCTCGGCCTCGTGCCATGCGACGATCCGCTCGAGCGCCTGTGGCAAATCCCACGCCGGCAGCCAGCTCAAATCTCGTTCCGCCTTACCGGAATCAAGCGCCAGGTGGCCGGCCTCAGGAGGATTCTCGCTCCCGTCCAGTTCCCACTGCAGCGCGCCCCCCCACAGCTCCTGGAGCCGCTCGACAATCCAGCGCACCGTGCGCGCGTCTCCCTCGCGCGGCCCGAAGTTCCATGCTCTGGCCGCCGCGGGCGAGCGCCACAGCTCCTCGGCCAGCAGCAGATACCCACTCAGCGGGTTCAGCACGTGCTGCCAGGGCCTCACCGCTTCGGGGTTGCGCACCTTCACGGTCTTACCGGCCTGGACTCCCCGCACGATGTCGCCGATCAGCCTGTCCTCGCCCCAGTCCCCGCCGCCGATCACATTGCCCGCGCGTGCGCTCGCGATTCGGATTTGAGCTTCACCCCGTCCCCGGCGCGAGGCTCCCGCGGAAAAGAACGAACGGCGATAGGCGGCTGTGACGAGCTCCGCGCACGCCTTCGAGCTCGAATAGGGATCGCTTCCGCCCAGCGGGTCGCCCTCCACGAACCGGTGGGCTCCGTCCTCGGGGTTCTCGTAGCACTTGTCCGAGGTCACCACCACCACCGCACGCACGTCACCCGCCTGGAGGCGCACCGCCTCGAGCACGTTCACGGTGCCGAGCACGTTCACCGCGTAGGTCATCACGGGGTCTCGCAGCGAGCGTCTGACCATCGGCTGTGCCGCCAGATGCAGGACGACCTCGGGGCGCTCCTCCCGCAGCGCCGCGCGCACCCCCTCGGCGTCACGCACATCGATCGCACGCTCCTGCTCCATCCCCGAGCCCACCCGCGCGAGCTCGTACAACGACGGTTTCGTCGGCGCTCCCGGGGCCAGACCGCTGACCTTCGCTCCGAGCGCCTGCAGCCACAGCGACAGCCAAGCGCCCTTGAAGCCCGTGTGGCCGGTCAGCAGCACGCGCCGTCCAGCCCAGAAGTCAGGATCTATCGCCACGGGTTCGCGGGTATCTTCACGCAATCGCCTCCTCTTCCGCTTCCACCACCCCGACAACGATGCCCAAGACCGCGGAGATCCTCGAGATTCCACTGGCCGTGTCCGACTACGTCGAGGTGATGGATTGGATGGACGCGCTGATCGCCGGCGACGGCCGCGGCTATCTGACGGCCGCTGCCGTGAACCTCGTGATGTCGGCCCACGAGGACCCTGCCGTGCATGCCGCCGTGCTCGGCGCCACGCTCGCCGTGCCCGACGGTCAGCCGCTCGTATGGGCGCTGCATGCGCTCGGGCACGCCCGCGCCACGCGCGTCTATGGCCCCGAACTGATGGCCCTCTACTGCGCACGCGCCGCCGCGGCTGGGGCGGGGGGAACTCCAATCTATCTGTACGGCGGACGCGACCAGAGCGCGCTGACGCTGCTCGAACGGCGCCTGCGCGAGCGCTTCCCCGGTCTGCGGATCGTCGGCGGCCACTCCCCTCCCTTCCGCACGCTCACCCCCGCCGAGGAGGACCAGGTGATCGCGGAGATCGACGGCTCTGGGGCCGCGGTTGTTTGGGTTGGTATTGGACAACCCAAGCAGGAGCTGTGGATGGCGCGCATGCGACCCCGCCTGTCCGCGCCGCTGCTCGTCGGCGTCGGCGCGGCCTTCGACTTCCACGCCGGCCTCGTCCCGCAGGCCCCTCCGTGGATGCAGCGCAATGGTCTCGAGTGGACCTACCGGCTCTACCGTGAGCCGCGTCGCCTGTGGCGGCGCTACGCCCGCTACAACCCCCAATTCGTGGCGGGCTTCGCGCGTCAGTATCTGCGCGAGCGTCGCTCGGCACCGAAACCAAATTAGCCAAGACAGCACCGTTGAGCAATACCGGCTGTCGCTAACCTCTGGCCTCGATGGCGAACCTCGAAACGACCGCCGACGTCTCCGTGATCGGCCTCGGCCGCGTCGGCCTGCCTCTGGCGCTGTCGTTCGCCGACCGCGGGTTGAGGGTCGTCGGGATCGACAACGACTCCGCCCGCCTGCACGCCGTGCGCGACGGGAGGATGCCCTTCCAGGAGACGGGAGCCCAGGAGCTGCTCGACCGGGTGCATGCCAGTGGCCGGTTGAAACTGTCCGAACGCGTCGCCGACGCCGCCCAGGCGCGCCACATCGTGATCACGCTCGGCACCCCGTCGTTCTCGCACATCGAGATCGACATGCGCGACATCCGCTCGGCGCTCGACGACCTGCTCGGGGTGCTCGCCCCCGGGCACGCGCTGATCCTGCGCTCGACGGTCGCGCCGGGGACGACCGAGTTCGTGGCCGGCTATCTGGCCAAGCACCGCCGCTTTCAGATCGGTGAGGACGTGTTCGTCGCGCACGTGCCCGAGCGCATCGCGGCCGGACGCTTTCTGGAGGAGATCGACACGCTGCCCTGCATCGTCGGCGGCGTCGGCATCCGCTCCGGGGAGGTTGCCGCGGAGCTGTTCGCGTCCTTCAAGGCGCCGATCGTGCAGACGACGCCCGTGCAGGCCGAGCTGGCCAAGATCTGGGCGAACATCCTGCGCTACACCAACTTCGCACTGCCGAACCTGCTGATGATGGATTGCGAGCGCCACGAAGCGAACGTGTTCGACGTGATCGACCTAATCAACCGCGACTACCCGCGCGGCGGGATCGCCCAGCCCGGACTGACCGCGGGAACGTGCCTGCGCAAGGACTTCGCCTTCTCCGAGGAGCGCTCGCACGCGCCCGGGATGCTGCTCGCCGTCTCGCGCGTGAACGAGTCGGTGCCGCTGTTTCTGGTCGAGGGGATCGAGCGCCGACTGGGCTCGCTCTCGGGCCGCAAGATCGCCGTGCTCGGCCTGGCGTTCAAGGCCGATACCGACGACGAGCGCGACTCGCTCGCCCACAAGCTGATTCGTCTGCTCGAGCGCGAGCTGGCCGACGTCGCCGTGCACGATCCCCACGTGCCCACGCCGACGGCCCCCTTCGAGCAGGCGATGGACGCGGCCGATGCGGTCGTCGTGGCCGCCGACCACTCCGAGTTCCGCGACCCGCGAACGCTCGCCGCGATCGCCGAGCGGGCGGGCGACTGCCTGGTCGTGGATCCCTGGAACTGCTGGGGCGCGGGGCAGGTGTTCGCTTACGCCTCCGAGCTCGCGGCGCTCACCGAGGGCAGGGCGAAACAGGATTCCGGGCAGACGGGCGAGCGGAACGCGTCCTCGTCCGTCCACGGCGGTCCCGCCAAATGAGCCGCGTGCTGGTCACCGGCGGCGCCGGGACGATCGGCGCCGCGGTCGTACGGCGGCTGCTTGCCGATCCCGCCTACGAGGTACGCGTCTCCGATCAGCGCCCCGCCCCGCAGTGGATGCGGGAGGGTTGCGAGGTCCACACGGGCGACCTGCGCGTGTCGGATGAGGCCAAGCGCGCAACCGATGGCTGTACCCACGTGATCCATCTGGCGGCGATCGTCGGCGGCATCGCCAACTTCCACCGCCTGCCGCACACCTTGACCGAGATCAACAACGCGCTGTACAACGCCGTTATCCGTGCGGCCTTAGATCTCGAGGTGGAGCGCTTCACGTACGTCTCCTCATCGATGGTGTTCGAGCGCGCGACCAAGTTCCCGACGACCGAGTCACATCTGCCCGACTGCCCGACCCCAGAGTCGGCGTACGGCTTCTCCAAGCTCACCGGCGAGGTCTACTGCCGCGCCGCCCACGACGAGCACGGCCTGCAGTACACGATCTGCCGCCCCTTCAACGCCTACGGCCCGGGCGAGGCCCCGGACGCGGAGCCGGGCATCGCCCATGCGGTGCCAGACCTGATCACCAAGGTCCTCTCCGGGCAGAAGCCGCTGCAGATCTTCGGCTCGGGCGAGCAGACACGGACGCTCACCCACGTAGATGACATCGCCGACGGGGTCGTCACCGCGATGAGCTCGCCACGAGGTCGCAATGAGGATTTCAACATCTCCGCCTCGCGCGAGCTGACGGTCGCGGAGATCGCTCAGATTATCTGGGAGGCCTGCGGCGAGGATCCCGCGGACTTCGCGCTGGAGCACCTGCCGAGCTTCGCCGTGGACGTCCCCCGCCGCTGGCCCTCGGTCGAGAAGGCCCGCGAGCTGCTCGGCTGGCAGGCGCGGATCGAGCTCGAGGACGGGATCGCCGCGACCGTGGAGTGGATTCGCGAACGGGGCTCGATAGGGTCCCCGGCATGACCGACAAACGCTCTGCCTCAATCGCCCCTCCTCACACATGCAGCCCCTCTGAGCGGCGGTCCGCATGACCGGCAAGGCCTCCGCGCTAATCACAGGGATCACCGGCCAGGATGGCTCCTACCTCGCTGAGCTGCTGCTCGAGAAGGGCTATGAGGTACACGGCATGGTGCGCCGGGCCTCGACTGAGAAGTTCGACCGCATCGAGCACCTGCGCGACCGCATCACCCTGCATCAGGGCGACCTGCTCGACCAGCGCTCGCTCGTGGACAGCCTGCGTGCCGCGCGCCCCGCCGAGATTTACAACCTCGCGGCGATGTCGTTCGTCGCGGTCTCCTGGATCCAGCCGACGCTCACCGCCGAGTTCACCGGCGTCGGTGTGACGCGGATGCTGGAGGCGATGCGTGAAGTCTGCCCGGAGGCGCGCTTCTACCAGGCGTCCTCCTCGGAGATGTTCGGCAAGGTGCTCGAGGTGCCACAGTCGGAGACGACCCCGTTCTATCCGCGTTCGCCTTATGGCGTGGCGAAGGCTTATGGGCATTTCATTACCGTCAATTATCGTGAGTCATACGACCTGCACGCGACCTCGGGGATCCTTTTCAACCACGAGTCCCCACGCCGCGGCCTGGAGTTCGTCACACGCAAGATCACCTGGCACGCGGCCGCGATCAAGCACGGGCTGACCAAGGAGCTGCGTCTCGGCAACCTCGACGCCGAACGCGACTGGGGCTACGCGAAGGACTACGTCGAAGCGATGTGGCTGATGCTCCAACGCGACACGCCCGAGGACTACGTGATCGCCACCGGTAAGGCCAACTCGGTGCGCGAGTGTTGCGAGGTCGCCTTCGACGAGGCGGGCCTGGGCGACTTCGAGCAGTACGTGACGATCGACCCCGCGTTCGTGCGCCCGGCGGAGGTCGACCACCTGATCGGCACCCCGGCGAAGGCCGAGCGCGACCTCGGGTGGAAGCCGGAAACGTCCTTCGAGGAGCTGATTCGGCTGATGACTCGCGCTGATCTCGAGCTGCTGAAGCCAGGTTGATCCCGCTTTTCGATACCTCCACGCCGCTCGCCGCTCTGCGCGGGGAGCTGCGCGCAGCGATCGACAGAGTGCTCGACTCCGAGCGCTACATCCTCGGGCCCGAAGTAGTCGCGTTTGAGCGAGAGTTCGCCGCCTACTGTGGGGCCGAGCACGCGGTCGGCGTGGCGAACGGCACGGACGCGATCACGATCGCGCTGCGCGCGATGGGAGTCGGGCCGGGCGATGAGGTCGTGGTGCCGTCGTTCACGTTCTACGCCTCCGCCGAGGCAATCCCGCCGACGGGCGCCACGCCCGTGTTCTGCGACATCGACCCCGAAACGTATTGCGTCACCGCCGAGACGGTGCGGGCGGTGTTGACCCCGCGCACGAAGGCCGTGATCGCCGTGCACCTGTTCGGCAACGTCGCCGCGGTCGACGAGATCGAAGCGCTGGGAGTGCCCGTGCTCGAGGACGCCGCCCAGGCCGCCGGCTCGCTTGCCCCAGACGGCAGGCGCCCCGGTGCGTTGGGGACCGCGGCCACGTTCTCGTTCTTCCCCTCCAAGAACCTGGGCGCCTTCGGCGACGGCGGCATGATCACGACCTCAGACGAGCGCATCGCGGAACGCACCCGCACGCTGCGCTTCCACGGCTCCCACGACAAGGTCACCTACGAGCAGGTTGGCTACAACTCGCGCCTGGACGAGCTCCAGGCGGCGATCCTGCGTGTGCAGCTGCCCCACCTCGACACGTTGGCCGATGGTCGCCGCACAGCCGGGCGGTATTACGAGGAAGCGGGGCTGGGCGAGCTGGTCAGGTTGCCGTGCCCCGTGGATGGGGCCTCGCCGGCCTGGCATCTGTATGTCATCGGCCACCCCGACGTGGGACGGTTAGAAGGTGCACTCGGCGCTGCGGAGGTCGGTCACAAGGCCTACTATCGCACCCCCGTTCACCGTCAGGTCGCGATGCACGAGTGGGGCGCCGGGGTCGAGCTCCCGGCGACCGACGAGGCAGCGCTCACGCACCTGGCGATCCCGATGAGCCCGGTGCTGACGCGCGAGCAGGCGGGCGAGGTCGTGGCCGCCGCCCGCCTGTAAGGCCGAGCCGCTAGCGCCAGCGCTCCAACAGATCCTCCTCCGGAACCTCGCGCACGACGCGCGCCGGCACACCCATGACGACCGAGCGCGCAGGCACATCGCGCGTGACTACCGCGCCAGCGGCGACGAACGCCTCCTCGCCGATCTCCACGCCGGGGGTGAGCACGGCGCCGCCGCCGACCCGGCACGCGCGCCGCAGCGTGGCGCCCCGCAACGGCTCCCCAGGGCCGTGACGCGCCATCGTGTCGTCGTTCGTCGTGGTGGCGCCCGGACCGACGAACACGTCGTCCTCGATCTTGGTGCCCGCAGTTAGATAGACGCTCGTCTGCACACGCACTCTGGCACCCACCTCGACGTCGTTGTCGACCACGCTCCCGCGCCCGATCACCGTGCCCGGCCCGACCCACGTGCGCTCGCGCACGAAGCTCTGGTCGCCGAGGATCGACCCCTCTTCGACCCGGGCGCCAGCGAAGACGACGGCGCCGGAGCAGACCTTCACATCCTTACCCAGCTCCAGCCGGCCGACCTCGCCCGCAGCGGAGGAGCCGGGCGCCAGCCGCGGGCGCTTGCCGAGCACCGCGTGGTCCTCGATCACGCAGCCGTCGGCGATCCGAGTGCCTTCGTGCACGACGACATGAGCACCGAATGACACCCGTCTGCCAATTTGCACGTCCTCGCCGAGCATCAACCCGGGCGCACGCGGATCGGCACTCAGCACCCTCACAGGCGGATGACGTTCTCGGCTTGCGTACCGCGGGTGACGCCGCGCAGATCTACGAGGAGGCCCGCCTGCTCGGCGATCGCGTTGTGGTCGACGCTCGGATGCGCGGTAACGATCAGCGTGAGGTCGGCATCGTGGAGCACGTCCTGGAGCGACCCGCTTGCCAAAGCGAACTCGGGCAACGACGGCACGTGCGGGTCGTGATAACGCAGATCCGCACCGAGCGCCTTCAGCAGCGCAATGATCTTCAGCGCGGGAGACTCGCGGATATCGCCGACGCCGGGCTTGTAGCTGACACCCAGCACTGCGATCCGGGCGCCCTTCACGGCGAGGCTGGCGTCGTTGAGCACGCGCTCGACCTTCGCGACGCAGTGGTAGGGCATCTGCTGGTTGACCTTCCCCGCAAGCTCGATGAACTCGGTCGTCATGTCGAACTCGCGCGCGCGCCAGCTCAGATAGAACGGATCGACCGGCAGGCAGTGGCCCCCCATCCCGGGACCCGGCTCGAAGCGCATGAACCCGTACGGCTTGCTCGCCGCGGCCTCGACGACCTCCCAGACATCGATCCCCATGCGGTCGGTCAGCATCGCCAGCTCGTTCACGAGCGCGATGTTCACCGAACGGAAGATGTTCTCCAAGAGCTTTGTCAGCTCCGCGGCCTCCGGGCTCGAGACACGCACAAGGTTTTCGCACACCAGCCCATAGATCTCCTCGGCGCGCTCCGCACACGCCTGCGTCAAGCCACCTACCACCTTCGGTGTGTTGCGCAACGTGAAGTCCGTGCGGCCCGGATCGACACGCTCCGGGGAGAACGCCAGATGGAAGTCTTTGCCCGCCGCCAGTCCAGATTCTTCCAGCAGCGGCGCGACGCGCTCGCGAGTCGTACCCGGATAAGTGGTGGACTCCAACACCACGAGCTGCCCCGCCTGCAAAACCTCCGCCAGCGCCCGCGTGGAATCGATCAACGGCTCCAGATCCGGCTCACGGTTACGAGTCAGCGGAGTCGGCACGCACACCAGCACAGCGTCCGCCTTGGCCAGCCGCGCATACCGCGTCGTGGCGTGGATACGCTCAGAGACCTCGCGCAACTCCTCAGAGGAGACATCCTCGATGTAAGAGTCCCCCGCCTCGATCGCCTCGATCTTGCGCGAATCGAGATCGACCGCGACGACGTCGCAGCCCTCCCGCGCAAACGCCACCGCGAGCGGCAGGCCCACGTAACCCAACCCGATAACACCGATCGTCGTCATGACGGCAGGCAGTCTATGGCTTACTCGTCTGCGCTTCCAGCGAGCGCATGTCGGCCCGCACCATACGCTCGACCAGTTCCACGAAGGAAAGCAGCGGCCTCCACCCCAGGCGCTCGCGCGCCTTGCTCGGATCCCCCACGCTTGGCGTGCCCTCCGGGGCGCGCACCAGCGCGGGATCGACGCGCAGGTACCGCTCGGCCTCGAGATCCACGCACGCGAACGCCGCCTGTGCAAACTCGGCGACTGTGTGCGCAATCCCGCTTGCGAGGACGTAGTCCTCCGGACGCTCCTGCTGCAGCATCAGCCAGGCGCCGCGCACGACGTCGCCGGCAAACGACCAGTCGCGTACTGCCTCGAGATCACCCAATGTCAGCTCCTCGCGCAGCCCGAGGGCGATCTCAGCCGCCCCGCGCGTGATCCGGCGCGTCACAAACTGCTCGGGGCGCCGCTCTGACTCGTGGTTGAAGACGATCCCCGAGCATGCGTAGGACCCGTCGTGCTCCCGCATGGCTCCCACCAGCCGGTGGGCGGCGAGCTTGGCGATCGCGTAGGGCGTGGTGGGACGGCACGGCGTGTCCTCCCGCTGTGGACTCTCAGGCGCGTCACCGAACATCGCGCCCGAGGCCGCGACAAACACTCGAGTGTCCGGGCTGAGCTCGCGCACGACCTCGAGCAGCATGGCCGTCGAGCCGGCGATCGCGCTCAACGCCTGGGCCGGGCACTCCCAGGAGGCCGGTACGAACGACGGGCCTCCAAGGTGGTAGATCTCGGCGGGATGGCTCTCTTCGATCGCCGCCCGCAGGGAGCTCAGATCGAGCAGCTCGCCACGCACGATGTTGACCCGCTCCCGCAGATGCTCGGTGCAGCCGAGCGAGCGGTCGGGCGCCCCACGCACGAGACCGGTGACGTGGTACCCATGTTCCAAAAGCAGCTCCGTCAGGAATGATCCATCCTGGCCGGTGAGGCCGGTCACCAGGGCCCGCCGGGCCATATCTGACGCTGGGGACACGGCCAGGAGCTTAGTCAGGCCGATGCCGGCCGGGCGCGCAGACGTGCGGTCCTATCGAGATAGGCCTTACCTCGCCGCGTCGTAGATCGAAGCCAGCGACGCCGCCACCCGCTCCGGTGCGCACAGAGCGCGGACTTGCTCCAATCCCCGTGCGCCCGCGGCACGATCGCCGGCCAGGCGACCGATCGCCAGTGCCAGGGCGCTCACGTCACCTGCCGGAACGAGACTCTGCTCGGCGAGTAGCTCTCCGAGCGCGCCCACCCGGCTCGCGACCACCGGCAGGCCCGCTGCCATCGCCTCGGCCGCGGCCAAGCCGAAGGTCTCAGCCGAGCGCGAGGGCACGAGCGCAATCGCCGCCCCGGCACGCAGCGCTGCCAGCTGCGAATCGTCCACATGACCGACGAAGCGCACCTCTGAGTCGCCGGCTTGTTCTCGTAGAGCCTCTCGCTCTGGCCCGTCGCCGGCGATCACCAACGCCACCCCCGCGGCCCGGCAGGCCTCGATTGCCACATCGACCCCCTTCTCCCGCGCCAGGCGCGAAACCACCAGGGCATAGGACCCCGACTTGACCGGCGAGGAGTGCGACGGCTCACGCACCGGCGGTGGCAACACGTGAACGCGCTCCCAGGGTAGAGGCGCCCCAAGCTCGCGCAGTCGCTCGCGCGCAAACGCGCTGGGCACGATCACCGCATCGGCCTGCGCGGCCAGGCGACGCTGCCATAGTGCCAGCGACGCGCCATAGGCGGCCGCCTCTGGAAGGCTGGCGCGGCAGTTCAAGCGCACACCCGGGAGCGTGTTGCGTCCGTGGCAGCGGGTGCACTCCGCTCCGCGTGTGAAGCACACGCCGATCGCGCACACGATCCGGTACTGGTGCAAGTGCAGCACGACGCGCGCCCCGGCCGCGCGAGCCGCCGCCAAGGCACGCCAGCCGAGTGTTGGATTGAGATTGTGCGCGTGAACCACACGCGCACCTCCCGTCCGTACCGCACGGCCCACGTCCTCGGGTCTCAGCCCCCCGCGCAACAGCCCGGCCGTGGCACGACCCCGGCCCGTAGTCGCGGAGTCCCGATCCAGCAGCTCCACCTGCTCTCCCAACTGCTCGCGCACCAGCAGCATCAGCTCATCGACCACGCGCTCCTCGCCGCCCGTGGTGCGGTAGCGGTTGTGCAGGAACAGGACCATGTGAGCGTCAAACCTAGACTGTTCGGACCATGACCCCCCCTGCATCGATCGTGATCCCCACCCGCGCGCGTCCCACTTATCTGGAGGTCGCGCTCACTTCGATCGTCCCCCAAGCGGATGGCGCCGGAGTCGAGGTGCTGGTGATCGACGACGCGGGACCCTCGGCCACGACGCGCGCGCTGGTGGAGCGCCTCGGCGCCCGCTATGAGCCCCATCCCGGCCCGCTCGGCCTGAACGTGGCGCGCAATACTGGCGTGGAGCGCTCGTGCAGCGAGCTGGTGGTGTTCGTTGATGACGATGTCCGGGTGCGGCCAGGGTGGCTCCAAGCACTGCTCGATGCGGCGCGGGAGCACCCGGAGGTGAGCGTCTTCACCGGCCCGATCGAGCCCCGCCTGGAGGGTCGGGGGGGGTGGGGTCGGATCCACAGCTGCGGTCGCGAGGGACCGCCCATCACCTCACTTGACCTGGGGAGGCGGGACACGGACACGCGCTACGCATGGGGCGCCAACATGACGATCCGCCGCGCCGCGCTTCAGCGAGTCGGTCCGTTCGAGATCACACTCGAGCACGGTGGCGACGAGCAAGAGTGGCAGGATCGCATGCGCGCGGCTTCGCCGGACGCCCGGGTTCTGTACGTGGCGGCCGCGGCGCTCGAGCATCGCCGCACCGGCCCGGACGCGCGCCTCAGATCGCTCGCGCGCGGCGCCTACGCACGTGGGCGCGCCAGTCGTCGCTTCGACAGCTTTCGCCGTGAGGCGCCTTCGCGTGGAAGTGAGCTGCGCACGCTTGGCGGGTGCCTCGGACATGTGCTTCGCCGCCGCTGTCCCGCCGGGCTGGTGATGGTCGCACACAGCGCCGGGCGCCTATGGGAGAGCCTGCAAGCGCAGCCGGATAGCGCGCCGGCAATTGGAGCCGCGACGAAATCGCCCGCGCCCTCCCTCGAGGGTGGCGCCCCAGCGAATGGGGCGCCCTCTGCGCACGGAAGCTCGAACGACGATTTCCTGTCCGGCGCGAGTGGGACGGTCGGGGGGGCCGACGCCATCCGTCGCCGCGTGCGCGACGAGGCGATGAAGGCATGGGAGCTGGCCAGCGGCCGACGTTTGCGTCTGAACCTCGCCGCGCGCAGCGACCCACCCCGGCGGAAGGTGCTCGTGCTCGGTGTCGAGCGCCCCGAGCACGGTGCACTGGCGCAGAAGATCCGCCGCGAGCTGCTGCGCTCACGCCACGATGTCGAGCTGCACACCGGACCGCCGGGAGATCTCGGCAAGTTCGAGAACCTCAACCTCCTGCTCGCGGGCAGAGTGAGAGGATCTTCGATACCGGGCCACGATTGGCTGGTGGTGATCGACGACGACGTCGAGCTGCCCCACGACTTCCTTGATCGCTTCCTGTTCCTCGCGGAGCGCTTTTCGCTCGATTTGGCTCAACCGGCGCACCACTTGAACTCCCACGCGGCCTGGCAGGTGACACGCCGATGCCCAGGCAGCGTGGTGCGCGAGACATCGTTTGTGGAGATCGGCCCGGTGACCGCCTTCGCACGCTCGACATTCTCGACGTTGCTGCCCTTTCCCTCGCTACGCATGGGTTGGGGCTTGGATCTCCACTGGGCTGCCCTGGCTCGGGAGCATGCCTGGCGCTGCGGCGTGATCGACGCGCTACCGATCGGTCACAGGATTGCGCCCGCGGCCGACGCCTACTCACGCGAGGCGGCTGTGGCCGAGGCTCGCGCCTTCCTCGCCGAGCATCCCTACCTACGTGCAG
>Ga0302325_10005904_pt1 | contig 27716 bp, 21 predicted proteins | sample Palsa_T0_2_FD_201948 | JGI IMG/M metagenome (GOLD analysis project Ga0302325, IMG submission 201948) | Peat permafrost microbial communities from Stordalen Mire near Abisko, Sweden - Palsa_T0_2 | ecosystem: Environmental > Terrestrial > Soil > Palsa > Peat permafrost | place: Sweden: Abisko... | reverse complement strand
ATCAGACGCCGCGCCGACTCCGAGCCGAGGCGGAGACTCAAGGGTTCCAAAAGTTCGTCAAGCGGCAACCCGACGGGCGGAAGCTTGGTCCTACGGTCCGATGTCCTCGTTCGAGATGCTGACCTATGAACCGCCGTTTAGTTCGGCGGGGGATCGGCGCTAACCGGTCGAAATCCCGGCCTTTCTGTCGATCATGTTCTTTCATTCGGGTCTGTCGCTCGAAGTCGACAGCGGCTTCCTGAACCGCTTTCCGATAGCGGCCGAGCCATCCATTTCCAGCCGCAGCCGGACCTTCCGCTCCTCGTCAGTTCGTGACATGTCCCACCGGATCCTGCAAGGCGGCGAGCGTATCGCCGGACATGGCTTTACCCGCGGTCTGTCGGGCGAGAGCTTGGCGTTGTGCATCGCTCCATGGCTCCGGCAGGCAGATAAGAACCGTTTCATTCGCTTTCTTCCGGCAACTCCAGGTCGGTCCAATCACGCTGCTCCGCCCCGGCTTCGCCGGCCGCTTTGCTCGCCTCGGCGAAAAGGGCGTCCCACTGCGCGAACGTTACGAGTTGGGGAGTGTGCTCCCGTCCTCGTCCCGTCCAGATCCAGCCTTTCGCGTGCTGGGACAGTACCCGCAACTCGTCTAGATCCTCATGGGCCACTGCGCCGGGGCCGTAATCGTGCTGGTCGCCTTGCAGGTTTTCCCAAAGGGCGTACTCATTGCCCGACAACCATCCGGCGCGCCAGATGTCCTCGCTGATCGCGGACATTTTCTCGTAGAGCAAGCGCGCAAATGGATTCGCCATTGAGGGATGGGGCGGCGGTGGCTCGTATTTTGGCACACAGCCGTCGTGCGCCCACCGGAATTGGCCGCTCGAATCGCGTTCGGTTGGCTGACCGCAGTAGTGGCACGCTGGATTTTGCGCGATCGCTCGTGCCGTGAGTTTCTGGCCGGTTCGGTGCCCGCCGAGCTGAATCTGGCGCCGGGCCAGAAGAGCCAGATCCTGGGCGATGCCTACTCTGAAGTTTCCAAAACTCGGCGCCCAGCCGCTGGGTATCGAAGGCATGACCGATTTTGTGAGCAGGGTGGCGTTCGCCGATGGCACGCTTTGGATTCCCACGCGGGCCGACTTGAGCGCGCCCCGACTTGGAAACCAACAAGCGATTCAAGTTCCTCACCAACAATTTCGTCTTACCCGCCCTCACTATCGCGCAGATCTACAAGTCGCGCTGGCAGGTGGAATTGTTCTTCGAGAACTCGACATGGTGCACTCCTTTGGATGTCATGGAATTTCGAGTATCAATTGCGCTGAATCGACCGTTGGTGGGGTCACTGGTTGGTTCCGTTCGGCCACGGATCTCTCGACGTCCGCGCGCCGCAGTTGTCCAGGGAGCACCCACACAGGCTTGCGTCGCTGGCAACTGTTTCAACCGGGATCATCCGCAAGACAGTGATCGGCGTGACGCGGAGGACTGTGGCGCCTTCACTGACGGACATCTCGTCGCGGGCCTGTCGCTCTCCCTCACGGTAGACCGTAATCGCGTGGTTGTTGCGCAGCGAGCAGATCCGTTTCGCGGTCCAGCTCTGTCCGTGTGCCGTGAGGCGATCCGCGCATCTGGTTCGATCCTCGCCAGCGTGCGAACGATCTCCACGAGATCATCGTCGGTGACATACCGATGCTGGCCAGTGCCATCTTCTGGAACTCTACCTGCGTGTGATCCCCGCCTTGCCAATGGAGCACCAGGCGTATGGTCTCGCCTTCACACGTGGCGATGATCTCTTTCAAGGCGATACGAAGAAGGCGTTTCTTGTGCTCCGGCAAACTATGCGGATGGTCCCAGAGTATGAGTGGGCGCTCGCGACCCTGTTGCAGCGTCCCGAGCTCGGCTTCACTCTTTGCCTCCGTGGTCAGCGCTTGGTTCTAGCGGCGTTCCAGCTCCGCCGCCACGAGCCGATTCGCCGGATCCACTGCATCGTACTGGCGCCGGGCGAGTGTCACTTCATAGCGCGCGTGCTCTAATGCGGTGACCTTCTGCTGAAGCAGGTGCGTCTTGTCGCTACAGACCAGCAGGCCTGTGCCCTCGTCTTGTTGGTGAAGCCGGCGAACGGAATGGCGAAAATCGCGTTGTCGCCTGTGGAGGCCACGTAGAGTAGCCCGGCGAACGGGTTAAATGCCAGACCTGTGGGGCCAACGACCAGCGCCACGGGATCGGTGCGGTGCAAGTATCCGTGAGCGATTCGGGTTGCGCTCAGAATATGGAAGTTGCCGTCTCCCACCAACACGTTTAAACGGGTAAACCTCCGCGGTGCTGCCCTGATCATCGATGGTCAAGTTCCACGGGCCATCCAAGAGCGATGCATCTGCAAGATTGGTCACGGGTGCCCGACGCGATGGATTACCAGCGGCGAGCCTTGCTGTGCGGTCGCCGAGGTGCCGTCGGTTGTGGGAACAAGACCCCAGCGCCGTTGTGAGCCCCAGGCCCGGCTGGCCTTGAAAGAAAAGAGAGACGCTGCCGCTTGGCGCGACGGACACGGTGGTGGTTCCCGTCCCTTGCTCATTCCGACTGTTGTTGAAATTGGAGACCAGAATGTCGCCCGGCTCCAGTGGGCCGCCAGGCCGAAAGCCCAAAGGCACAAAGGCGACGCCTTGTGGATTCACATCGCCATTGGATGGAACAGTCGAAACAATTCGTTCCGGCTGGTTGGAAGCTGACCCGGAATGGATTCTGCGATTGCGCACGCCGGCACTAAAATAGCCGGCAGCGCGAAGAGTACAGCAACTCGAACAGAGAGGCTCATGGTTCCTCTCTTTGATGGAGGCGATACTAAGTCAGCACCGGCTTGTAAAAACTTTGTAAAAAAAGATTCTAATTACTGTCTTATTGCAAGAGTGTGAATCCGTACAAAGTGTCGCCCGCGCCTACTACGACATACTGGCGGCCGTCGAGCTCGTAAGTCATCGGACCGTTGCTTAGATTGCCGATCAAATGCGCGTGCCACAAAATCTTGCCGTTGGAGGGATCGTAGACAATGAAATTCCCCGATGGATCGCCCGTGAATAAGAGTTTGCCCGCGGTGGTCAAGATCCCGATGGCTGGTCCCGGTCGATTGTATTCGTGCGTCCAGCGGATCTGGCCCGTGCGGTAATCGATGGCTTTCAGCGCGAGCGTGGAGTAAACGCCGGAATCGCGTCCGCCATACCCTTCCGGTTTGTCGGCCTTGTCGGTGAGGTAGTAGAGGCTGTACGACGAGGAGGCGTTAATGTAGAACAATCCAGTTTCCGGATCGAAGCTCGGAGACGGCCAATTCGCCGCGCCGCCCAGAGCGGGGATCACAAGCGTGCCGTCCGGCTTCGGCTCCTTGTCCGGATTGCCGATGGGCTGGCCTTTCGCGTCCAGGCCCTTTGACCAGTTGAGATCGATGAAAGGCTTCGACACGACGTTCTTGCCGTTGGTGCGATCCAGCACGAAGAAGTAGCCGTTGCGGCTGGATTGCGCCAGCAGCTTGCGTGGCCGCCCGTCCATCTCGCCGTCGATCAACACGGGCGTCTCGGCCGCGTCCCAATCGTGGGTGTCGTGCGGCGAGGCCTGAAAATACCACGCCAGTTTTCCGGTATCCGGATTCAACGCGACGATAGAACAGGTCCAAAGATTGTCCCCTTTTCGGCCTTGGCCCGCCATCACCGGATTCGGGTTGCCTGTTCCGAGGTAATACAGGTTGAGGTCGGGATCGTAGGTGCCCGGCACCCACGTCATGCCCCCGCCGTGCTCCATGGATTCCGGATTGGGCCAAGTCTCAGCGCCCGGTTGGCCCTTGCGTGGCGTGGTGTTCCAACGCCATTGCAATTGGCCGGTCTCCGGATCGCGCGATTCCAGATAGCCCGGGACGTCCAGCGAATCGCCCCCCACGCCCACCAGGATGTGATTGCGGATGACAATGGGCGCGGGCGTGGAGAAATATTCCTGTTTCACGTCGGCAATTTCAACGTGCCAGCGCTCCGTTCCGTCCTTGGCGTTGAGCGAAACCAGGTAATTGTCGGGCGTTTCGAAGTACAGCCAGCTTCCATACATGCCGAACCCGCGGCTTCCGATGTGAATGCCGCCGTGCGATTCCCATTGGTAATGCCAAAGCTGGCGTCCCGTGCGCGCGTCCACGGCCCAGGCGTGATCGGGAAGCGTGAAATAGAGGACGCCGTTCACCTCCAGCGGAGTGGACTTGATCGTGGAAGTAAGCGTTCCGGCGCCGGGGTCGAGACGATATTCCCAGGCCAAGGTCATGGCTGTAACGTTCGAGGAATTAATGCGCGAAAGGGGACTAAAGCGGCGTCCGGAGTAATCGCCGTTGTAAGTGGGCCATGTGTCGGTGGGTGGTTTGAGCAGCAGAGCGGGGTCCAGGCTTTGTGCCGCCAGCGAACATCCCACCAGGGCGAATGCAATGAGCTTCATTTCCGCGAATGCAATGAGCTTCATTTCAAGGTCACCAGGTAAGCGAGCAGGTTATGCATGTCGGTGTCGGTATATTTCTTAAGGAGTTCCGCGTGCGCGGCCAGCGGGTCATGCACTTCCAGTTTGACGCGCCCATCGCGGGAGAAAGAATGATAGTCGCCGGCGGCATCGCGCAACGCGACATCGAAATCGTCCAGATATTCTAGAGTTCCCGAAAAAGACTGCCCGGTGGCCGATCGGACCGTAATTTGAGGCTGCGATTCGCCTGGGCGCGGCCGCGGATATAAGAAGCGCGATTGCAGAGTCACGGCATCGTACTTTTTCGCGATGCCGGCCAGGTCGCCGGTGGGCGAATGGCAACTGTGGCAACGGCCCGCGCCGTTGAAATACTCCCGGCCTTTCTCGCGGTCCCCCGTCACGACGTTGAGGATGCTGTAGGCGCTGCGATCGATGGCGGCTTGCTGGCGAGACCGCAGGAAGGCGGCGATGTCCTGAATCTGATCGGCAGGAAGGTGAAACGCAGGCATGCCTTTGCCAGGGCGGCCTTGCTCGATTACGGGGCCGATCTTATCGCCCCGCTCGTCATCCAAGGCAAGTGGCGACCTTACCAGGTCGGGGCCGCCGTCGCCGCCTTGGGCGGTTGTGCCGTGGCAAAAACCGCAGTTGCCGACAAAATTTTTCTGCCCCCGTTCGACGGCGGCCGCGTCGGGTACCGAGCGGGTGATGAGCATGTTGCCGCCCGGACGCGGAGCCGCGGCCGGTGGGGGCTGAGCCACTACCGAAGCCGCGGTAAACAGGCACAACGCCAGGAGTTTTTTCATGCCACGAGTTATTCTTTCACTTTCGGCGGCTGGCGTCCATGCTGGCAGTAGAGCTCGGATGCGCCATGATGCTTCAACCGATGTTATACTGTACCCATGGTACCAGCCCGTTCTCTCGCCAAAGTGAATAAGCAGCGGACAACCTTGACGCTGCCATCCGACTCGCTCTCCAAAGCGAAGAGTATCGCTCGCGCCAGAAGGGTGAACCTCAGCGCGGTAGTAGCGGAAGCGCTATCGGAGGGTTTGCGCCTGCATGCGGCCGCCGAGCGCTCCGAAGAAGTCATCGCCCTGTATCACAAAGCTTTTTCGGGCTTTACGGACGATGAGGTTGCCATTCTGGACGGCATTATCCTCGAACCGGCTTCCAGGCATTAATTTGTGGTCGATCCCGCGTCTGGCCCTTTTCTGTTCGACACCAGCGCCGAGAGTTGGCTGGCACGAACAACACAGATCGAGCTTCGGAACTGGCTAGCCGTATACCTGTCGCGTCATCCACTACATGTTTCCGCAGTCACCGTTCTGGAGCGAATTCGGGGCTACAGTCTCTTGTGGCGTCGTGCCCACGCCGAACAGCGAGAGAGCATCGAGGCGGCGCGGATCGCCTATCTGAGTGCGCTAGGCCCGGTGTGGCCGCTCGACGGGGCTGTTGCCGTGGTGGCCGGCGAGATCATGTCGCTGTTACCGGATCCTCCCACTCCGCCGCGCCGCTCTCACCATTTGGCCGAATCGCGTCAAGAGCGATTGGCGCGTTGGCGATTCGACGGAATGATCGCGGCGACGGCTCTGGTGACGAGAATGCCTATAATCCACAACAATGCTGCGGATTTCGAGACGGTGCGGAGCGCAATCGAGCGATCACCGGCGCGATTTCCCACCTTGGGCCCGTTAGCCCTGCTCCGCTGCGCCTCCCTGGCGTAACAGGCTGCGTCCAAAGTCCGAAAAGACCGTCGCGGTAGGGATGGCCGTTGCCCTGGCCGTTACCCGCCACCCCCGCACAGACGCGTGCTCGCGGCGCTACCGCACACGTTCTTACTTCGGATATGCCACCCGACGGCGACTGGCGTCGAAAGCGCATGCGGAGAAGGCTGGATGGTTCGACCCTCCGGTTCGTCTTCCCGCGCCCCGCTTTAGGTGGGGGGTACCGTTCCTGCTCTTTCAATCGCAAGACGGGATCTCATTCCCACCATCGCCTATAATTCCCACCATGGCCTATAATGCAGGTTCGGACACTGCGTAAACTCGGATATCTGGTCGCTGTTACTCCAATCAATCCAGCAGCGGACACCGCCGCCCGGGGATGATTTTCAACAGAGCGGAGGGGCCGCCCATGGCGGCGCGAGGCGATCGCACAAGTTCTTGATTCCAGGAACGACCATTCGGAAGACGGTATTGCTAGGCGGGTTGCGGACGTTCCCCGCCCAGCAGTCCGGTGACCGGGGGCTTGCCGCCTTCGGGCCGGATTACCTGCTGCTTTTCGCCATCGCTGGGAGGCATGGTCTTGGGACGCACCGGCGTTGTCAGAACGCCGCCCTCGATCAGCAGCCGGACTTCGGCGCCATCCAGAACTTCGCGCTCGAGCAGGGCTTCAGCGATTCGAGCCAAACCCTCCTGGCGTTCTTCGATGATCTTGCGCGCGCGATCATAGCCTTGATCCACCAGCTTGCGAACCTGCTCGTCGATCAGAATGGCCGTAGCTTCGCTGTAATCGCGATGCTGCGCGATCTCGCGGCCCAGGAAGATCTGCTCTTCCTTCTTGCCGAAGCTCATGGGACCGAGCTCGCTCATCCCCCATTCGCAAACCATTTTGCGAGCCATGTCGGTGGCGCGCTCGATGTCGTTGCCCGCGCCGGTAGTAATGTGGTGCATGAAAATCTCTTCGGCGATGCGCCCGGCCATCAGAATGGCGAGCTGAGCCTCAAGATATCCCTTGTTATAAGAATGCTTGTCGTCGATGGGCAACTGCATGGTGAGACCCAACGCCATCCCACGCGGGATGATGGTGACCTTGTGCAGCGGATCGGCCTCCGGAATCATGGCTGCAACCAGCGCGTGCCCGGCTTCGTGATAGGCCGTGTTGCGCTTTTCTTCGTCGCTGATGATCAGCGACTTGCGTTCCACGCCCATCATGACTTTATCCTTGGCCAATTCGAAATCGAATTGGGTGACTACCTTGCGATTCTGGCGCGCCGCGACCAGCGCGGCTTCGTTCACCAGATTCGCCAGATCGGCGCCCGCGAATCCGGGAGTGCCGCGCGCGACCACGGTGAGATCCACGTCATCGCCCAGCGGGGTCTTCTTGGTATGGACCCGCAGAATCATTTCGCGGCCTTTGACGTCGGGACGGCCCACCACTACGCGCCGGTCGAAGCGGCCGGGCCGCAGCAGCGCGGGATCGAGAACGTCGGGACGGTTGGTGGCCGCTACCAGAATGACCCCCTCGTTCGATTCAAAGCCATCCATCTCAACCAGCAGTTGATTGAGAGTCTGCTCGCGCTCGTCGTGCCCGCCGCCCAGCCCAGCGCCGCGATGGCGGCCCACGGCGTCGATTTCATCGATGAAGATGATGCAGGGCGCGTTCTTCTTGCCCTGCTCAAACAGATCGCGCACGCGGCTGGCACCGACGCCGACGAACATCTCGACAAAGTCCGAACCGGAAATTGAAAAGAACGGAACATTGGCTTCGCCCGCGATGGCGCGCGCCAGCAAAGTTTTGCCGGTTCCGGGAGGTCCAATGAGCAGAACGCCTTTGGGAATGCGGCCGCCGAGCTTCTGGAACTTCTGGGGCTCGCGCAGGAACTCGATGATTTCGGCCAGCTCTTCCTTGGCCTCTTCCACGCCGGCCACGTCCTTGAACGTCACTTTCTTCTGCTGCGAAGAATGCAGGCGCGCGCGGCTCTTGCCGAAACTCAGCGCTTTGTTTCCGCCGCTCTGCATTTGGCGCATCATGAAGATCCAGAACGCGAGCAACAGAACAAACGGAATAGCGTTGATCAGAATGGAGACCCAGCCGCCACCCGCTTCCTTGTTGTAATGGATGTCCACGCCTTTGGCAAGCATGTCATCGTCCAGGGTCTGATGGACGTTGGGGATTACCGCGTGGAGCTCCTGATTGTCGTCCTTGTAGGTTCCGTGCAGATCGTTGCCGCTTATGGTGACGGTCTTGATCTTGCCCGCGTTCACATCGTTCATCAATTGCGTGTACGAGAGTTGGGCGTCCGGGCGCGACTTGGTGTTATGGACCACGGTCCAAAACAGCACCACCACGACGATGATGACCACCCAGAAAATGGCGGTCTTGAAATTTGAATTATTCATGCCTTCTCCCTACACGTGGGGCAACATGCTCACAACATCGGCCCAGTTACTTGGACGCTACAGCCGGTGGTACGGATTCGAGAGTTCGCACCGTGTTTCGGCGACCCGGAGAACTGAGCTGGTTTCAGGCCCCGCCGCAAATTCGCCAGCGGCCCCGAAGCGTCTGGCCCAAACGATGCTGTCATTATAAGTGATGATCGGCCAGTTCTCCCGTTCCCACAAGGGTATACGGGCTTGCTGGAAGAAAAACTTGATCTTTTCCGCTTTGGGTCGCCCGACTCGTCGGTACTGGTCACCTGGTCTCCAGTTACGCAACTCCAGGCTGGGTACGCCTCTGCCCCTGCGGAAACGCTGCCAGTCCAGTTCATTCACCACTGTAGCACAGGCCTCGGTGGTCGCTTCTTTCTCTAGCACCTGCAACGTAATACGGGTCCCGGAGCCGGGCAGTTCCACAGATCCGGGGACCTGGACGGCGAACGAGAAGTCAGAGGCCTCGGCCGGATTGGCGCCGGCGGGTGCGAGGCGGATGAAATCGAAGGAACGGCAGACGTCCAGGCCCGGCGCCTGAAAACGGTCGTGACCGGCTTGCGAGCGGGCCATTTCGAGCACTCGCTCGACGTGGGCGAAATCGAAGGAACGGTGATTGCCCGTCGCCAAGGCTACGGCTTGCCGGACTCGTCTTCGAGCGAGCGCGGGTGGAACGTTGGCAAGCTCCGTAACGGCAATCACCTGGGGTTGGCGGGTTGGGGGTTGGCGGGGGAGCAGTTCAGAGTTCCAATAAGTCTCTTCGTCGCGTGCGAGTGTGGCCAGGTTCGCCAAGGCACCGTCGAGTTGGGGATTAAAGACGTCCCGGAGCAGAGGAAGGATTTCGTGCCGGAGGCGGTTGCGAGCGTAGGTGCGGTCGCGATTGGTTTCGTCTTCGCGCCAGGCGATGCCGTGGTCGCGGAGCCAGGTCTCGATTTCGGAGCGATCGATTTGGAGCAATGGGCGGACGACGTTTTCGTTTGTCGCGGGCAGGATGCCGGAGAGGCCGGTGAGTCCGGAGCCGCGCAGGATGCGATACAGGACCGTTTCGGCTTGGTCGGATCGGGTGTGGCCGGTGGCTACGCGATCTACAGCGTGGGACGCGATTAGCTCGGTGTAGAAGGCTTGCCGGACTTTGCGCGCCGCTTCTTCCAGGTTGCCTTCGATGGCGGGAACGTCGGCTCGGCGAAGATGGAAGGGCAGTCCGAAATTGCGGGCCAGTTGCGCTACGAATTCGGCATCCGCGATGGAGGCCTCGCCGCGAATTCCATGCTCGATGTGGATGACGCTGAGATCGAAACCGAGCTCGCGCAGGGCGTGCAGCAGGAATACTGAATCCGCGCCTCCCGATACGGCTACGCCCACGCGTTGTCCGGGTTCGAACATGCGATGGCGCGCGATAAATTCGGCGACGCGGTCGAGCATTCTGCCCGAATCATACGACGGGGCGGGAGAGGACGCAAGACAGCCCGGGAAACCCGATTCTCGAACTGAGAGAGAATTAAACAGAGAGAATTAGACAATGGCACAGGCGATTGATCGAAACCCGGACATTATGCACGGCACCCCGGTTTTCCGAGGCACGCGTGTGCCGGTGCAGACGCTCTTTGACTACCTGGAAGGCGGTGAGAGGCTAGAAGACTTTTTGGAGGGCTTCCCCACCGTCTCACGCCGCTTTGGCCCTGGAAGCACCGGAACAAGCCAAGCAGTTGCTGCTTGCTCGCTTCTGATGCGGCTGTTGATTGACGAATGCGTCGACGAGCGCGTTCGGGGGCTGTTTGTGGGGCACGATTGCCAAACGGCCCGGTACGCAAAACTGGCGGGAATAGCCAATGGCTAGCTGTTATCGAAGGCCGAAGCGGCCGGGTTTGAGGTTCCTGTCACGGTGGACCAGAACATTTCCAGTCAGCAGCATATGGGCGGCCGTGCGCCCAGTAATCGCCTCCGTGACATGCTACCGCTGATTTCAGCAGCATTGTCGGCCCTAAACACGATTGTGCCCGGCCAGGTATTGCGGGTCCCTTAGCCGGATTCCGGGAAACCCACGCACTGGCTGGGTTCGAATATATGCTGTCTGGCGATGAATTCGGCCATTCGGTTAAGCGGGGGACGCGGTGTGGTCGGAGGCTCCGGCCGCACGGCGGCGGCGCCCACTGATCAGATAGACGGCGGCGCGCAGCTCCAGCAGAGGATCATCGGAAGCGTCGATTCCGTCGACTCTGGGGATGGGGTCGAAGATGGTCCATTGCTGCTCGTGAGCGTTGTCTGCGACTGGCTTGGTCAGGGCGATTGTTCCGAGTTCGAACAACGTCCGGTCCTCGGGCCAATGCTCGGTAGCGTCGTTCACGATATCGCCGTCGTTTGCGAGGTGCGCCACGATGCGGAACGTGATCGGGCCTTTGGCGATTCGTTCGGCGAGTTCGTCGAACAGGTAGTTTGCGCTTTTGGCGGCGACGGCGGCATCGGTGAGATGATCGACGCCGGCTTCGGGGACGATGCGGTAGCGTGCGTAGCGGCTGGCGCCACTTTTGTTGGTAAAGCGCACTGCTGTGACGCCGAAAAAGGCTTCACTTGCGAAGCTGGACGGAGCGGGCTTCGGCGCCTGCACGAATGCGAGAGCCTTGGGATGGTTGCCGAGGAAAGCTTCCAGGGGAGATCCCGATAAATGGGCGGGATCGCTGGAAGCGAGCGCGCGCAGGAATTCCAGGAATTCCTGGCCGGTCCGGGTGGGAAAGCCGTCCGTCGAATGGGCGATGATGTCGGTGTGAACGCGTTCGCCGAGGTGGAAACGAATGCCAATTCCGCGTGGATTGGCATTGGGATCGTTGTCGGGAATCACCGGAATACCCGAGGAATCGGAGAAGCGCACCGACACCGGTGTGGACTCCCGGTTCATGTGCGGCGCACGCGTGAGCGAAGCCGCGGCGGGCGAAGGCGTGAACGTGCCGGTGAGCAGAATGCCTTTGGCATGGACTGGCCGAAAGCCAGGATGCAAACCGAAGATGGTGTCGAGCTGCTGGATCAGATCCTGAGCCGTCGCGAGCAGCTTTTCGTCGGTGGGTAAGGGCATAAACTATTGTCCCACTGAGGTTGATAACCGGACTGGAGATTTCCATTCGATGGTTTGCACGTTAAGTACATGCGATGCCCGGTTTGGAAACTGTTGGGCCGAGGCCTATTCGCCAGTTTGTCGATCCAGACTGGCTGGGTGGTTTGCGCCGGCCCCGGCGGAGCGGCTAGCCAAGCGCTGGTCCGGAAGGTGATTCCAGCGGCGCCCGGGTTTGAAGCGGAGGAGACTTCCGGATCGGCGAGACGCTTTTTTTGGCGTAACGGGAAGGTCGCGGCCGAGGTCGGTATCGAAGGCGCCATACTGTTTCGGTTCCCGGAGGGGCGCGAGCTGGGGATAAGCTTCCCGGGAGCGAAGCAGGGAGTGAAGCCGCGGGGCGAATCAGTTTCCTACCCGGTTTCTTACTATGTTGGCCGGTCTAAGTCGTGGCGCACCGGCATTCGCTGGGAAAGCGTCCGTTACCACGAGATCTATCCGGGGATCGACCTGGTATTGGTCACCCATGCAGGTGAGTTGGAGTACAACTTTGAAATTGCGCCGCGGGCCGATCCGGGAAAAATCAGAATTCGATACCACGGCGCGGCGGTCCGGCTAAGTCGGGAAGGAGATCTGGTACTTCAGCTTGGCTCAGGCCGGATGCGGCAGCGCCGTGCTATTGCTTTTCAAGGCTCCCGGATTGTGCCATGCAGCTACGATCTCCGGCTAAACGAAGTGACGCTGCGGCTGGGGCGCTACGATTTGCGGCATTCGTTAACCATCGATCCGGCCCTGACTTTCAGCACCTATCTGGGAGGCGCGTCGTTTGACACCATCTCCGCCATGGCGGCGGATTCGGCGGGAAATATCTACGTCACCGGCGAGACGGACTCGGGCAGCATCCCGGGCGGCAGCGAGCCCACCCGATCGAGTTTCGACGCGTGGGTCGCCAAACTGAACAGCGCCGGAAGCCAGTTGCTTTACCTGGTGTTTCTGGGCGGCAGCCAAAACGATTCAGGAACGGGGATCGCCGTGGATGCGTCGGGGAACGCTTATGTCACGGGAATAACCGCTTCCATGGATTTTCCGACCACCAGCGGATCGTTTTCTACCCAATTTACCGGGCCGCAGGAAGCGTTCATCAGCAAGCTCAGCCCCATCGGTGAAATTGAATATTCAACCTATCTGGGAGGGGGGGCTGACGCCGGATTTGCGATTGCCGCAGATGCCACGGGCGCCGTTTATGTCGCCGGACAGACGGCATCGGTCTCTTTTCCCGTCACGGCTGGAACGATCCAACGGTCCAACAACGGCGGCCTCTCCGATTGCTTTGTCTCCAAGCTCGACGCGGCGGGAAGTTCGCTGGTTTACTCCACCTACCTGGGCGGCAGCGGGCTGGATCTATGCACCGGGATCGCCATTGACGGCTCCCAAGACGTTTACGTCACGGGGACCACGTACTCCACGAATTTCCCCACCGCGGCCGCTCTGCAGAGCACGCTACCGGGATCGGCCTGCGCCTTTGTGGCGGAGATCGACCCCACGGGTACGGAGCTGGTGTACTCAACTTACCTGGGCGGATCGAACGTGGACAATGGCAACGCAATCGCGGTGGACTCAACCGGTTCAGCGTATGTGGCGGGAGCCACCAGCTCGGCCGATTTTCCCACCACGGCGGGCGCCTTCCAGACGTCCCTGGGAGGCAAGTACAATGCTTTCGTTTCCAAGCTCGCGCCGGGCGGAGCCAGTCTCAGCTACTCCACATTCTTGGGAGGATCGAGCTCCGACAGCGCAGCCGCCATCGCGGTGGACAACTCCCTGGAAGCGCTGGTAGGCGGCTTTACCAATTCCCCGAACTTTCCGCTCGCCAGCCCGATCCAAGACACCTTTCAGGGCATCTTCGACGCTTTCGCAGCGGTGGTGACTGCAAACGGGTCGAGTCTCATGTTTTCGAGCTATTTCGGAGGATCCGGCGACGATCGCGGCCTCGCTCTAGCCGTTGTGCCGGGAGGGACGTTGGCCCTCGGCGGGATGACCGCATCCGGCAATTTTCCAACGGCCGCGGCGCTGCAGGGTTCGTTCGGTGGAGACTACGACGGATTCGCGCTCAACGTGCAATATGAAATTGGCCTGGCTTTCTATCCGCTGACACCCTGCCGGATCGCCGACACTCGGGAGGGCAGCAGTTTCACTGGCGCCTTTGGTGCGCCGTCCTTATCGGGAGGGGTGGTCCGCAGTTTTCCGATTCCCTCCAGTGCCTGCAGCGTTCCGGCCCGCGCGCAGGCGTATTCAGTCAACTTTGGGGCATTGCCGCAGGGACCTTTGGACTATTTGACCACCTGGCCGGCCGGTTTGCCCCAGCCCAATGTCGGGACGCTGGGATCTGAAAGCGGCAATCCAGTGAGCAATGCGGCGATTGTGCCGGCGGGAGCCAATGGAGCGATCAGCGTATTTGCGAGTGACAATACGGATTTGATCATCGACATCAACGGGTACTTTGCGCCGCCGAGTTCGGCCCAGCCTTTGGCGTTTTATCCCATCGCACCCTGCCGGATTGCCGACACTCGGACCGGCAGCGGTTTTGGCGGCGCCTTCGGGGGTCCGTCCCTGCAGGCGAACGTTACGCGAACACTGCCCATGTCGACGAGCGTTTGCAGCCTCCCGGAGACGGCGCAGGCCTATTCGCTAAACTTCGGGGCATTACCGCATGCACCCTTAGAGTTTTTAACCATCTGGCCGGCCGGTCAACCCTTGCCGCTGGTGGGGACCCTGGGCTCCCCGAGCGGAAATCCGGTGAGCAATGCGGCCCTGGTTCCGGCGGGGACCGGGGCAGCGATTAACATCAATGCCAGCGCGGCTACGGATATAATCGTCGATGGCGACGGATATTTCGCCGCGCCAGGTAGCGCCGGTGCGCTACTGTTTTACCCTTTAGCGCCTTGCCGCATCGCGGACACACGGACGATGGGAAGCGGGCTGACGGGTGCGTTTGGACCACCCACCATGAGTGGCGGCTCCACGCGCGAGTTTCCCGTACCGATGAGCTCCTGCGGCGTTCCGCCTACGGCGCAAGCCTATTCGCTGAACATCGGCGCCGTGACGCCTGGGCAGCTGGAATATTTGACTGTCTGGCCGGCGGGACAGACCATGCCAACGGTGGCGACGCTGGGCGCTCCGGCGGCCGGGATTGTCTCGGACGCGGCGATCGTGCCGGCCGGGACCAACGGGGGCATCAATGTTTTCGTCTCGAACACCACCGATGTGATCATCGATATCGATGGCTATTTCGCGCCGTAGCTCGGGCTCGCAGGAAAAAATCGATCCCTATAGAAGCGCAAAGGGTGCGGCGCGCACCTCCAAGCGGATCAGGAACTCGCTCGCGCCGCGCTCCGTTTTGCGCGTGTTCCTCAGAAGGTCTCCGGCGGCAGACGCCGCATGTTCTTCCCGGCGCTAGCTTTTGCGGCTTCCACTTTCTCGGAGAATTTTGTGCCCCGGGCATTTTCTCCCCGGAGCGCGTTCTCCCGCCTTCGCGGCCTGGGGAAGAGGGCCGCTAACTAACGCTGAAAGTCCAGCGCCGGGGGAGCAGGTTTCACCTTTTGCCGGCCTGCGAGAGGCTCAGCAGCTTGGCGCTGATGTGCAGCCCGGCGCGCTTGGCTGCCGCCTCACTGATTTCCATCCTGATTTTGCTGTCTTCCACCCGGAGCTCGATCACGCCGCCGTCCGCGATGAAACCCTGGGACTCCCCAACCGTCAGAACGCTCGCGGCTTGCACCGCTTCGACCACGGCGTGCGTACGCCTCCGCTCGGCCGCGCTCACGAAGACAATGTGGCACTGACCGGCCTGTTGCGGATCTGCGATTTGCCGGATGGTGACGGCCCGTTTGTCGACCATGACATCGTGCGCCGCCTGATCCAGCGCCGGGGTGAACGGATCCACGCCGAGTACGCAAATGGCAATGGCGTCATGCGGCCCTTTGAAGGCTTGCGCCGGCCATTCGACGAACTTAGCGAAGTTGAGCAGGAACGCCCCCTTGACGCGATACTCTCCGACCGGCGCCTCCGCCAGCAAGGTTGGAGCCAACGCGCCTGCCAGCAGCCATATGCCGAGCTTGGCGCCCACGATTCTATCCGCTTTCCATCAACTATTTTGCTTCTGCCATAACTCGACGCCCGGCAGCGCTGTCCTGCCCCGGATCACCGGAATGGTGTTGGCCTGGTTGGTTTCCAAGGCCGGCAGCCACACGGGCTTGTTCAACAGGATGTCCCCGTCCAGGCCCAGGGCAAATCCGCGCGTGTCGTCCTTCAGCAAATGCTTCCTCAGCCAATGCTTCAACAGATCGCAACGCGCAGGAGCGCTCAGGGTCTCTTCATGGGAACACGCGCAAAACGGAGTGCGGCGCGAGCCAGTTCCTAATCCGCTTGGAGGTGCGCGCCGCACACTTTGCGCTTCATCGCCGGCAATGCGGCTCTGGCAGGCGTCGAACACGCTGATAGTGCCTCCGTTCGCCGACCGGTAGCCGGCGCCTGCCTTGGCGAGCGGGCTGGGGCCGGGCGACAGATTTTTCGTGCCCGTCCCGCTGTCGTTGACCTGGTAAAGGAATACCCCGTCCTCCTCGGTGCCGTGGAAGTCGATTGGCGCCGCATGGTTATAGTACACCGCAGGGAATTTGACTCCATTCTGGATGACCAGATCCGTTTGCCGGCTATAACAGCAGTCCACTCTGGCTTGCACCCGATTGGTCCGACGGCTTATTTGTGCGTCCAGCGTGCCTATTTTCTCTGGAATCAGATCCGGATTCCCTTTGAGACCGGGGTGGTTCAACAGCGTTTCATCCAGGCTGGGAGCGTTATCAGCGCCGCTGCGGGGAACGGCATTGACGGAGATGGCGGTTATCCGGGAAAATTTTGCGATCCCGATTCCCGGCCGGCGGAAAAGGAGGGATCTCAGTAGCGCGAAGGTTGCGGCGCGCACCTCCAAACGGCCCAGGAACCTGTTCGCGCCGCGCGCCGTTTTACGCGTGTTCCTTGGAAGCTTTAGCGTGATGAATGCCAACATGTCTTATATATCGGCCAGCCGCGGCAAACTTTTGGTCAAGATTAGGCTTTTGGATCGGAGACTTTAGCAGCAGGTAAACAAAACGTCGTTGGTGTTTGCGGGTAAAACCGCTCGCTAACGCGCGCGGCTCGGCTTAGCCAGCGCCCATGGGCCTGCGGCCAACCCATAGGGATGAAAAACCCGCCGCAGGCCAACAACGGCGAATTGAAGGTTGTTCTTCAACCGAGCAGTGCCTTCGGGTCGGCCTCTTCATCAACCGGCCGGCGGCAGCTTCACGCCCAGGACGTCGCGCAGATAGTTGATGTTATGCGCCAGATAATCGTCCACCGCGAGCTCCATATTCCCGCCGATTGCGTCGAAGCCATCGTCGCCCTTCCTCGGGAAGTCCATGTCGAAAACCGCCCAGCCTTTGAAGCGCCGGTCGCGGAGCAGTTTGAAGATCGCCGGGAAGTCGACACCGCCTCCGCCCATATTGTGATACACGCTGGCCACGCGGTGTTCCTCCTGTGTAGGCGTGGATTTATTGCCGCGATACTTGGCGTAAGTATCCTTAAGATGCACTTCGGCGACACGCGGGAAATAATCGCTGATGATTTTCACCGGATCTCCGCCGCCCAGGACCAGATGCCCGGTATCGGCGGTCATCCAGACATATTTCGGATCGGTGAGATCCATCACCCGGCGCATGTCCTGTTCCCGCTCCAGCGGCCCCCAGATATGAGGATGCGGCGCCAGCCGGATTCCCATGGCGATGGTTTGCCGGCCGATCTCGTTGAGCGTGTCGGCCACTCTCTTGAGCTGCTCGTCGCTCGGGCCTCCGGGCGGACGCGCTCCCATGTTGACTTTCCAATGGTCGCTGCCCATCGGCTGGAGAAAATCGCGGGCGAAGGCCACGTGGTCGGCGATGGTCTTGGGGATCTGGTCCGCATCGATGAAATTGGTCGACTGGCCGATTTCGCCATTGGACGCATCGATGAACGTGATGCCGGCGTCATCGAAAATCTTCTTGAGCTCCAGTGGATTTTTCCGGTACTTCTCGATTCCGTCTCCGTACGGCTCGATGCCCTGGAGCCCCAGTTGCGCGATTCTCTTGACCGCCCACACGGTGTCGTGCTGGCGGTTATAGAGGGAACTGGTGGTCCCGTAAAGAATGTCGGGATTCACCGGGTCGAGCGGCTGATGGGTAAGGGCGCCCCTGGCTTTGGTTGGCGCCACGAAGCCCGCAACGGCCGTTATGCCGGAGAGGGCCACAGCGGAGGACAGAAACTCCCTCCTTCCGATCCCGCGCTGAGGTGCTGTTGTTGACATGGACGGTTCCTTTCCTAAAATCGTGCCGCCCGACATTATATGCCCGGTGAACCTGTGGCGCCAGCCCACCGACGGGAACTAGCGAGCGGCGGACAAAGCTGTCGTCGGGCGATCGCTGGGATGGCCATTGTCGCGGTTCGCCGCCGAGGTTTTGGGTTCGCGGATAAAGACCTCGTATCCGGCCGCGGGAGTCTGCCCTGTGTTCCTGAATCCGTGCGGCGTTCCCTTCTCGATGAAATAGGCCTGGCCAAGCGAAGCGGCGGACTTGGTGTCGCCGATGGTCAGCTCGAGCGAGCCGGTAAGGGGAAGGAAAAGGTGAAACTTGACGTCGTCGTGTCGATGGATGCTGCGGACTGCGCCGGGCTGCAACTCAACCCGCAGCACGTCGACGCCAACCTCGGGTTTGTGCATGAGGACGGCGCGCGCGACGCCGGGATCTTTGGTGGGAATCAGCGCTTGAGCAAACGCGCTGGAAACTGACAGCGCGGTCAGGATGGCCAGCAAAGCGAGGGTGCGAGTGGTCATGGGAACTGCCTCCTTGGGATAGCTTATTAAGCTAATCGCTTTTTGTTTCCCAACGCAAGCCATGCATTCCGGGCTTTGCGCGGGAATGCCGACGCCCACTGGGTGGGGTTAGCGAAGCGTTGCGCCTGGCCTTGACATCAATGCAACTTAGTTGAGCTGGATTTAGCCTCGCGCACCGCTTCTCGCGACAAGCGATGCGTTGCGCCCACGGCCTCCCTACTCAGTCGTCCTATAGACGACCGATCCTGGCCGCATCCTTCCGCACAACTCGTCGACGACGGCAAAGGTGTCGTGGCCCCATTGATTGCTGAGCGCGAGCGTGCGCCCATCTGCTTTGAAAAGTTCGCCCTCTCCGCAAAAGTAGAGCTTGGGCCGGTGCTCCTGCTGAACTGCCTGTTGGAAGTCCCCCTGCGGAGAGAACCCCTTCGACCTCGATCCATTTGTGAGGTAGCATAACCTGCCGAATAGAAGCCACAGAAATCCCCTGTTCGACCGCGGCTTTCGTGACTGCCAGGACAAGTGCTCGTTTGCTTAATGACGGCTGCGTGATCCCGTCGACGGTGAGGTCGTACTTGGAAAGATCGCGGGCCCGACGAAATGTCCGAGCTTCCTCAGCCTTCTGGGCGATTTGAATGGTAAGATCGGCCGCCTCCGGTAAAGGGATTATCTGCTCGACATCCAAGATGATCCGCCCATCCAAAGAATAAGGTCGCAGTCTGACGCAGCGGATGTCCAAGCCGTGGTTATCGAGCCACAGAACCGAGGTCGTGATTTCCTTCGAGAACTCGGCTGACACTTAAGATGAGTCGCACCTCCTGTCCGAACTCGCCCGGCTTTGCAGTATCCCATCCAAGGAACTTTAGAATTGTATTCTCGGCATTCTCACTCCCCCCATTCCGTTGGAGGTAGCCCGCGTACACCTCGACGGCCTTCGAAAAGCTCATCGCCGAGACCATGGCCGCGTATCGGATCGCCTGCAGTTCCATATGGCCTCCGTCTTCAGTGCGCTTCAGTTCGATGACGACGAGGTTCGCTTCCTGGTCGATTCCCAGTAAATCGATGCGCCGGCGGCTATCTTCCCACTCGCAGAACTCCTCATCAATGATTCGCGTTTTTGGCGCGATTACCTCAATGTTCTGCTTCAGCAGGCGCTGTAGATCGTATCTTTCGCTGATCCCTTGACCGCCAAACGTTGTTTGGCCCAAGGCGGTAATTGCAGCATCAGTTAACTCATAAAGTGGCAAGAGTTCACCCCTTATCCAGCTATTTGTGCTAAAAGCCATTGTACGATTTCCCTCTCGAAAGTACTCGCCGGCCCGATCTGAGATTTCATTCCTTCTTCACCCTCTTGCATGCAACTCGGCATACAATGGTCCCAGGCCCAAAACGCCGCAGTCGGGCGCGCTGGGCCAGGAGAAACTTATGCTGCGTTTTCTCAGCGCGGGAGTGCTGCTGGCCGGAGCCGCCGTCGCCGGCACCACCACCACTGCGTCCAACGTCACGTTCAATAGGGACGTTCTCCCCATCCTTCAGAAAAACTGCCAGACCTGTCACCGGCCCGGTGAAATCGGCCCCATGGCGTTTCTGAATTACGAAGGCACGCGGCCCTGGGCCAAGTCCATCAAGCAGGCTGTACTGACGAAGCAGATGCCGCCGTGGTTCGCCGATCCCCGCTACGGTCATTTCGCCAATGAACGCAAGCTGAGCGACGCCGACATCAAGACCATCGCGACATGGGTAGACGCAGGCGCCCCCGAAGGCAACGCCAAAGACATGCCCGCGCCCATGGTTTGGTCCGAAGGCTGGAACATCAAGCCCGACCTCACGTTCCAACTGCCCAAGCCCTACACAGTCCCCAAAAACGGCACCATCCAGTACACCTATTTCATCGTGCCGAGCGGCCTGACGACGGACACCTGGGTGACGGATGCGGAAGTTCGCGCCGGCAACCGCAGCGTGGTGCATCATGCCAGCGTGTATGTTCGGCCGCCCGGTTCGGCGTGGCTGAAAGACGCGCCTATTGGAGAAGCTTACGTTCCGCCCGCGCGGGGTCCGCTGGGCACGCATCCGCCATCGGAAATCGCCGGCCGCCAGGCCAAGATGGAAAACGAATGGTTCGTCGGCTACGTACCGGGCATCCAGCCGCAGCGCTACTTTGCGCCGGAAACCGGAGCGGCGAAGCTGATTCCCGCCGGATCCGACATCGTGTTTGAGATGCACTACACCGCCAATGGAAAAGAGGAAGGCGTGGACCAGACCAAGGTGGGTTTCGTCGTCGCAAAGGAGCCGCCCAAGTATCGCCTGCTCACGATTGGCGTTGCCAATGCGGATTTCGCTATCCCGCCGGGCGACCCGAACTACGAAGGCCATGCCAGCGCGACGTTCAACGAACCGGTCACCGTCATCTACTTGCAGCCCCACATGCACACGCGCGGCAAGGACATGGAAATTCGCTTTGAATATCCCACGGGCGAATCGCAGACCATGCTGAACGTGCCGCACTACAGCTATTTGTGGCAGACCATTTACTATGAGCGGCAGCCGCTCGAAGTGCCGAAGGGAACTAAGGTGGATGTGATCGCCCACTGGGACAACTCGGCGAACAATCCGCTGAATCCCGATCCCACCAAAACCGTCCGTTGGGGCGATCAGAGTTGGGATGAAATGCTGGTGCCGTTTGTCGGCGTACTGGTTCCGCCGGACGCCGATCCGGCGACAGTGACTTCTCATCCGCAACCCGGTCCGGTAGCCGCGCCGTGACCAAAAATGGCTGCGCCGTGACCGGAAAATTGATTCTGGCGATCGGCTGCGCGCTGCCGGCGCTCTTCGCGCAGTCCGCGCAAACGACGGCCGGCGATTGGCCCATGTACGCCCACGATCCCGCTGGGACGCGCTATTCGCCGCTTTCGCAGATCAACGCATCGAACGTTGTAGGGCTAAAGCTCGCCTGGAAATATCGCTTTCGATCCGAAAAGGAGATGACCGAGCCGCTGGTCGGCTTCGCGTTTTCGCAAGTTACGCCCATCGTTGTCGACGGCGTGATGTATCTGCCCAGCGGCAAGCGCGTGGTGGCCCTCGAACCCGAAACCGGCAAAGAAATCTGGAGTTACGAATTGCCCGAGGGAAAGCCGTCGGCACGCGGCGTTTCGTATTGGCCCGGCGATCGCGCCAATCCTCCGCGCGTCATCTTCACCGCGGGCAAACGAATGCTCGCGCTAAACGCCAAGACCGGCAAGGTGGATCCGGGCTTCGGAAAAGAGGGCGAAGTGGACCTGGTGGTGCCGTACAATTCGGCGCCGACCATTTTCAAGAATCTGGTTTTCGTCGGCGCGAATGTTCCCGAGCAGCCCGCCACGGGACAGCCCGGCGACACGCGCGCGTACGATGCGCGCACCGGAGCTGCAGTGTGGGATTTTCATTCCGTGCCCAGGCCGGGCGAGGCCGGTCACGACACCTGGCCTGAGGACGGATGGAAGGATCGCACGGGGGTCAACAACTGGGGTTTCTATATGACCGTGGATGCGGAGCGCGGCGTGCTGTACACCACCTTCGGAAGCCCGGCCAGCGATTTTTACGGTTTTGATCGTAAGGGCAACGATCTCTATGGCAATTCGGTGGTCGCGCTGGACGCAAACACGGGCAAGGTGAAATGGTTTTTCCAGGCCGTGCATCACGACCTCTGGGATTTCGATCTTCCGCCCGCTCCGGTCTTGGTGGATCTGACGGTCAACGGGAAAAAGATTCCTGCGCTGGTGCAAACCGGCAAGGTCGGGTATTTGTACATCTTGAATCGCGAGACGGGCAAGCCGGTGTTTGGCATCAAAGAAACGGCGGTGGCGCAGAGCGCCGTTCCGGGAGAGTTTACTTCGCCGACTCAGCCAATCCCGGTGAAACCGCCGGCCATCGGAAGACACAGCTTCACGATGGATGACCTGGTGACCGCGGAAGACACCAATGAAGAGCACGCCAAAGCTTGCCGCGATCTGGTGGAAAAAAGCGGCGGAAAACTCTACAACACAGGACCCTTCACGCCGTGGGTCTATCGCGCGCCGGACGCGCCGCCGGCGTCGAGCGTCATTTTTCCCGGGCCGATCGGCGGCACCGATTGGGGCGGGCTGTCTACCGATCCCAAACTCGGCTATGTGTTCTTCAATTCTTCCGAATATGCCGCCATCGGATGGATCGAGAAGATGCCGCCGAATTCCAAAGTTCCCTATGATCAGCGCAGCGTCTACGGCAGCCCGATCAACTCCAAGTTTTGGGATCGCAAGTTGGATAAAGACGGAAAATTGATGGGCGAATCGAGTTGGCCGTGCCAGAAACCTCCGTGGGGATTATTGACGGCGGTGAACGCGAACACGGGCGATATCGCGTGGCAGGTGCGGCTGGGCGTGACGGACGAGTTGCCGGGGGATAAGCAGAACACGGGCCGCGTCAACCTGGGCGGCTCCATCGCGACGGCCGGCGGGCTGGTATTCATCGGAGCATCCAACGACCGGCGATTCCGCGCGTTCGATTCGAAAAACGGAAACGAACTGTGGACGACCAAGCTGGACTACAGCGCGCTCTCGGTGCCCATCACTTACCAGGGCAAAGACGGCAAGCAGTACGTCGCGGTGAGCGCGTCGGGCGGCGGAGCGATCACGGATCCGAATCCAAGCAATACCGAATCGCTGTACGTCTTCGCGCTGCCATAATTCATGTCCGAAACGAAAGCATTGGTGTCCTGGGTAAGTATTTGCGCATCCGCTCCCTGTGCACGCCACGGGTTTGGCCAGTACACTCACTGGGTTGGAAGCTACCCAGATCCATCCCCTTTAACCCTGATAAACTGTTAGCCAATGAAAACCACCCTGTTTGCCGTTTCATTCGCGGCGCTGGCCGTCACCGTATTTGCGCAAGCTCCGCAACCCGATTTCAGCAAAGTGGAAATCAAGACCACCAAGATCAGCAACAACTTCTACTCGCTCGAAGGCCAGGGCGGGACCATCGGCGTGCTGGTGGGCCCGGATGGAATCTTTATGGTGGATTCGCAATTTGCGCCTCTGTCGCAGAAGATTGCCGCGGCCATCCATCAGATTTCCGACCAGCCGATTCGCTTCATGGTGAACACGCACGTTCACGGCGACCATACCGGCGGCAACGAGAACTTCGCCAAAATGGGGACCACCATTTTCGCGCGCGATGAGCTGCGCTTCCGGTTGGCTCATCCCTCCCCGGGGGCCAACGGCGCGCCTGGCATAGCCGCCCCGGCCGTGGCTTTACCCGTGGTCACTTACGAAGGCCCGGTGACCATCCACATGGACGGCGAAGACGTGCATCTGATTCCGATTCCTAAAGCGCACACCGACGGCGATACGCTGGTCTATTTCCCGAACAACGATGTGCTCATGACCGGCGACTATTTCCGCTCCATCCAATTCCCGAACATCGATCGCGCCAACGGGGGCTCGTTGAGTGGAATGATCGAAGGGCTGGGCGTCACCATCGGTATAGCCGGCCCCCACACGAAGATCATTCCCGGCCACGGGCCAATGGTCGATCGAGCCGCGGTGATCGCGCATCGCGACATGATTCTGTCCATTCGCGATAAGGTGGCGGCCATGGTGCACGAAGGCAAGACGGTCGAGGAAGTGCTGGCGGCCAAGCCCACCTCAGATTACGATTCGATACCTAACGCGTCGGCCACCTCAGAGCGCTTCGTGCGCCAATTGTACGCGGAACTGAAAACCAACTAAACTGAAGAGGTAATGCTCCGGGTTTTGCTGGCCGGCGCGATCCTCTGCGCCGCGGCGTTTGGCGTCCAACGGCCTCAGTTCGCATTGCGCGACACGCGGGGCGTGGTTCACTCTCCAGAAGAATGGAACGGGAAGAAGGCGATCGTCGTATTCTTTACGACGACGGATTGCCCTTTGAGCAACAATGACGTTCCGGAGATGAACCGCACCCGGCAAGACTACGAAGCCCGCGGCGTAGCCTTCTACGCGGTGCAAGCCGACACCACGATCGCCGATGCCGACGTGGTGCGGCACGCTAAGGACTATCAGTTTTCGTTCCCCGTTTTGTTCGATCCGCGCCAGATCCTGGCCAAGACGACCGGGGCCACTACCATCCCTTCGGCGGCGGTGTTGACGCCCGACGGGACGCTGCTTTACCTGGGGCGCATTGACAATCTGGTGGAGGACTTCAACGTACGCCGGCAGGTCCCGACAAAGTTCGATCTGCGGGAAGCGCTGGATGCCGCGCTAGCGGGTAAGACGGTGGCCCATCCCCGCACCAAGGCGTTCGGGTGCGCAATTAATCTGAAATAGAGGTTCAGCAATTTGAAACAATTTATCTTGATGTTGTTGTGTCCCTTGGTGACGTTTGCGGCCGCCGTTCCAACCTTCAATACCGACATCGCCCCGATCCTGTACGCCAATTGCACCACTTGCCATCGTCCGGGCGAAGTTGCGCCGTTCCCTTTGCTCAGCTATCAAGACGCCGCGAAACGAGCCTCGTTGATTGCAGGGGCAGTGAGCGGCCGATTTATGCCGCCCTGGAAAGCCGAGCCGGGATACGGCGATTTCCTGGGCGAGCGCCGCCTCAGCGACGCGCAAATCGCGCTGATCCAGGATTGGGCCAAGGCCGGCGCGCCGGAAGGCGACCCCAGCGCGAAGCCGGCACCGCCCAAGTTCGTCGATGGATGGCAGGGCGGCCAGCCCGATCAGGTGCTGACCATGCCGGCGAAATATTCGCTGCCGGCCGGCGGCGCGGATCAGTATCGGTGCTTCGTGCTTCCTACCGGCTTGGATCACGATGTGTATGTCGATGGCTTCGAATTCCGTCCCGGAAACCGTCTTATCGTGCATCATGCGCTGCTGTTTTTGGATACCAGCGGAAGAGCGAAAGAACTGGCTGCCGCCAGCCCGGATGGGAGCTATCCGTGTTTCGGCGGGCCGGGATTTGCCGCGTCTGGGATGATTGGAGGCTGGGCGCCCGGCATCACGCCGCAGCCGCACAATCCGACGCTTTCCGAACCGATTCGCAAGGGCACGGATGTGGTGGTTCAGATTCACTACCATCCCTCAGGCAAGCCGGAACAGGATCAATCGTCGCTGGGCCTGAGCTTCTCCGGCCCGCCCACCAAAGGCCGCACGTCGATTCTGCTGTTCCAACATCACCTGGATATGGCGCCGGGCGACTCGCATTATGTGGCGAAAGCCTCGCTCACTTTGCCGCGCGATGTCCAACTGGCCGGCCTCACTCCGCATGCGCATTATCTCTGCAAAGAAATGAAAGTGACCGCTACCTTGCCGGATGGAACAGTCCAGCCGCTGATCTGGATCAAAGATTGGGATTTCAACTGGCAGAACGCGTACCGCTATAGGACACCGCTCGATTTGCCGAAGGACACGCGGATCGATATGGAATTCACCTACGACAATTCCGAGAACAATCCGCACAATCCGGCGCATCCGCCGGCGCGCATTCATTGGGGCGAGCAGACCAAAGACGAAATGGCCGTTGTTTTTCTGTCGGTGGTGCTGCCGACGCGGGACGATATCACCGAACTGCGGCGCGCAGTGACCATGCAGTACGCGAAACAGATCTTGAGCCAGGTGGAAACGCTGCAGGATTTGCAGGACGAGTCCATTTCGGCGAGCGCAACGGCGAGACTCGAGCGGCTTTTCAAAATGTTCGACAAGAACGGCGACGGCAGGCTGGACGACCAGGAGCGCGCGGCGATGCTGCAATTCGTGAAGAACTTTGAAGACCGCCGGTAGACCAGCGCGCTGCGGCTGTGTCGAAAGTCCGAAAAGACCGCTTGCTCACGCGCGCGGCTCGGTAGATTCCGCGCGTTACAGCGCCGCGACCCGGCTTCGACGCAGGCTGCTAGAGCTCTAACTGGCCCTGGATCTGCATTTCAAAGGTGTAGAAGAACTGGGACACAAAAAGACGGCCGATCTGCGCCACAAATTCGAGCCTTCCGTCTTTCTTGGTAATCTCTTTGGAACGCGGAAACAAATAGACCAAGGTTGCCGTTCCGTCGTTCTGCCGCAGGATCTCGACGTGGGAGGGCTTCAGGTCCTTCTGTGTGTCGCGCTTGATGAAGGCAATGCCCTTGAGCTCGTTCGCCAGATTCCATCGTTTCGGAGCGAGAATATCATAGACGACGATGGCGTAATGATCGCTGTCCACGGTTGGAACATCGGTTTCTCCCGCCTTCCGCTCGGCGCTGCGGACCGGGAGAGCGCTTGCCCATCGAACCACCACCGCATTGGGCGTGGGTTGATAGTGCGCCCTCGCGATGGCCTCGGCCTGCCGGCGCGGACCCAGGATACCAAGGCCCGCTAAACCGACGCCTTTGCCAACGCCAGCCTCCATGTTCCCGCCATTCCGCCGCTCGTCGGGGCTGAGATCGCGCACATTCTGTGGCGTCACCGCTTTCACCCAGGGAGAATCGGTGAGAACCTGCTTCGCGTCTTCCACGGTCCACTGCGAAATCGACTTGTCTTTCCAAGACCCATCGGCCGCGGCGAGCAGAACCGCGGCGAGCGCAAAGAGTGCGGCACGCAGTACCAGGGATGTCAGGAACCGGCCCGCGCCGCGCTCCGTTTTGCGCGTGTTCATCGAAGGAGGAACCGGGCACAACGCCAATGTTGGATACATATAATCCGGCGCCTCACGCAACACCTCACGCACCCCCGTCTGCGCCTCGAGGGTCTGGTAGGGACGGGCAGATTCGAACTGCCGACCTGTCGCTTAGGAGGCGACCGCTCTATCCATCTGAGCTACGTCCCCGCATACTGTCACTATTGATTCTAAAATACTTCGACGCTCGTCGCCTTCTTCATTCCGTAATCTCTGCCACAAAACTGTATCAAAACTGTATCAAAACCCCTTTACGTCGTCGGAGCTGTATCAAAACCCCTCCCAACTTCATTGGCCTGGCGGTTCATCTTCTGCAGCGCTTCTCGCTTCATCTGGAGTTTCATCTGAGAGTACTTCTTGAACACCTGTGAGTCTCCCTGACGAAGGAGCTGCGTGACCCATTCGTCGGCTACGCCGCCGGCACTGAGCCGGGTAGCGTACGTCGAACGAAGATCGTACAGCCGAAAGTACGGAATGCCAGCCCTACGCAGGGTTGTCTTCCACACGTTCTTGAAAGTCTGCTGATAGCCAAGCGGATTGCGGTCACACGGAAACA
>Ga0302325_10005903_pt1 | contig 27719 bp, 28 predicted proteins | sample Palsa_T0_2_FD_201948 | JGI IMG/M metagenome (GOLD analysis project Ga0302325, IMG submission 201948) | Peat permafrost microbial communities from Stordalen Mire near Abisko, Sweden - Palsa_T0_2 | ecosystem: Environmental > Terrestrial > Soil > Palsa > Peat permafrost | place: Sweden: Abisko... | reverse complement strand
GCCGTCTCGCTCGGGTCGAGGCGGAGCAGCTTGGCCATGGCGGCGGCCGCCGCGATCGAGCAGTAGAGGCCCTGGTCCCAGCCTCTTTCCGAGAGGGGGGACGCCTCAGCGAGTGCGGTCGCGATCTCATACGCGAGGTAGGTGGCGCAGATCAGGTCCGGTCCGGTGGCCCCGGTCGCTTCCGCCATTCCGAAGAGCGCCGCGATCATGTCACTCGGGTGACCCGACAGCCCGAAGTCGTTGAAGTCGAGGTTCCTGTTGGCCGAGACGTTCGCGAAGGCCGCCGCGTCGACCAGCGCTTTCTCCGGCAGGCCGTAGACCGACGCGACCAGCGGACCGGAGACCCCCGATGCCATCTGGCGCGCGATGCGCGCGGGCCTGCTGTCGAATCCTCCGGCCCCGCACCCAACCGTATCCGCGGTGTGCCTGACTACGCGGCTCACGGCGTCGGCGCTGAGGGACTCATAATCCGTGTCACCGGCGAAATCGACGATCGAACGCAGCATCTGGTCCATCGCTGGCTCCTCTCCCTGCCGCTCTGTGCTGATTACTTCCGTGCGTGGATGCGGGTGACGGACACCGCCCGTCAGCCGTCAGCGGACGACACGAGCTCGCGCAGCCTGAACTTCTGGATCTTGCCGCTTTGCGTCATGGGAAGCTCATCGCGCACGATCAGCCGCTCGGGCAGGTAGTGCTTCGAGAGGCCCCGCGAGACAAGGAACTCACAGACCTGGTCGAGGGTCAGCGTCACTCCAGGCGCGGTGACCACCACGGCGCAGGTGCGCTCGCCAAGCCGTTCGTCGGGGACGCCGACGACGGCAGCGTTGATGATGTCCGGGTGATCGAACAGGACCGTCTCGATCTCGGTGACCGGGATGTTCTCGCCGCCCCTGATGATGATGTCCTTGACGCGGCCGCGCAGTGATATCCAGCCTTGCTCGTCGATGCTTGCCGTGTCACCGGTGCGGAACCACCCCCCGGCTGCGAAGGCGTCCTTGGTGGCGTCGGGACGCTCGAAGTAGCCGAGGAACGAGGAAGGACCGCGGACGAGCAGTTCGCCGATCGCTCCCGTGAGCGCGTCGGCGCCCGCAGCGTCGACGACCTTGACCTCAGATCCCTTGAACACGGACCCGTCTGTGGCCGTGATCTCGTCCGGCGCGGAAGGCGTGCAGGAGATGATGATGCTGCATTCGGTCATTCCCCATGCGGGGGCGATGTAGGCGCCGAGCGCCTTCGCCGCCTGGGCAGGAAGGCCCCTCGGCACGGACGACCCGGCGATCACCAGGCAGCGCAGCGGGCAGTCCGGGTCACCCGCGAGGTCGGTGCGCATCATGTCCTGCAGGAAGGTCGGCGCGCCGAAGAACGTCGTGACCTTCTCCCTGCGGATGATGTCGACACCCCAGGCTGGATCCCAGCGGTCGATGTGGACCCCGGTGCCGCCGACGCACACGGTAAACACGACGCCCCAGATGAACCCGGTGTGGTGGCCGGTCGGCGAGGCTACCAGGTGGATCATCGGCTCCCCGAAGGTGGCCGAGCCCATGTGCTCGGCCAGCTGGAAGGCGCTGTAGAGGAGTGTCTCGTGGGTGTGCATCGCGCCCTTGGGCTCGCCCGTGGTGCCCGAGGTGAAGCCGAGGTAGCAGATCGCCGTGGGATCGCCGGGACCGAAGTCGCGGGACGGCGCGTCAGCGAGCGATGACCACAGGCACTCCCCCGCGCTGAGGTCGTCGCCGTCTTCGCCGACGACGACGACATGTTCCAGGCTCGGCAGCGATGCGCGCAGCCGCCGCGCGAGCTCCAGGTGCTCGCCGCTGCGCCAGCGGTGCGGGATCAGGAGGACCTTTGCCTTGCTGCGGCTCAGGATCGCGGCGGCCTGGCGCTCGCCGTACGAGACAGGGATCCCCGCATAGATCGCCCCGAGCTCGTTGATCCCGAAGATCAGAGCCCCGTACTCGATCCAGTTCGGCATCATCACCGCGACCGCGTCGCCCGCCCGGACGCCGAGGTGCGCCAGGGCGGCGGCGGCCCGGGACGACGCCTGGTCGAATTCCCGGTAGCTGAGCTTGTGTGTCGTCCCGTCGGACTGGTAGCCGATGAGAGCATCCCGGTCCGGGTAGGCCGCGGCGACGTCAGCGAGGACCGAACGGATCGTGCGGCCTGCCCAGTAACCGGCCGCGCGGAACCGCGCCACCTCCGCCTCGGTGATCGGTGCCTCGCGGCTGCCGATGAGCTCGGCCAGCGACAGTGTCATGTGCCTTCCTTACCTGCGCGCTTGACGGACGTCTGTGTCCCCAGCCGGGTATCCGGCCAGCAGTGCGGCGGCGGCGCGGGCGCCGCCGTCGGCGTCGGTCGCCGCTCGCAGCGAGATCGCGTCGCGGACAAGGCGCTCGACTCCGTATTCGGCCAGGTAGCCGTAGCCGCCATGGATCTGCACGGCTACGGCCGTCACGGAGACCGCTCGCTCGCAGTTGTCCGCCAGGATCGCCGCGGCGTCGACTGGGGCTGGGAGGTCGGTATCGTGCAGCACGCCAAGTGCGGTCGCGGTGTCCGCCGCCTGCCGCGCCAGCGCCTGGCGGACCGTGGCGAGCGCGGTGAGCGGGGCGCCGAACTGGACCCGGGAGCGCGCATAGCGCAGGCTCTGCTCCGCCGCATCGGCGCACAGGCCGGCGGCGATCGCCGCCCCCGCCACCTGGAGCCGTGCCCTGACCTCCGCGACACGCACCCCGCCGATGACCGCCGGCGTCGCGTCGGCCACCTGCGCCGCAATCGTGCAGGCGCCCGCCAGGCCGGAGCGGCGCAGCACCGGGCCGAAGGCGAGCGCCTGCGGGGTCAGCACCCAGGCCGTCGCGTCACCGGTGAGCAGGATGACATGCGGAGCGGTCCCGGCCGGGTCAAGCCGCGAGATGGTGCCGCTGACCCGCCCGTCCTCGCTCGTCAGGCTGACACGCGAGGAGTCCCTGTCGACGACGCATGCGACCGCGCTGCCGTCGCTCAGCTGCCCGGTTAGCTCACCCCACGCCGGGTCGCCGCCGAGAACCTCGATCGCGGCATGCGCCTGCGCCGACGCCCAGGCGAGTGCCGCCCAGTGCCGGCCGGCCGAGGCGAGGAAGGCCAGCATCAGGGGCAGCGGCGCTCCCCCGCCGCCTGCGTCCTCGGCCGCGCCGAGGGTCCACAGGCCGGCGTCTGCGAGTGCCTGCCGCGCTTTGGCGACCTCAGCGGGGTACTCGTCCTGCGGGGCGGCACCGTGCTTGCCGACGATCGCGTCCACCAGGCCGATTATGTCGGCCTGGTCACCCGACAGCGGAGGACCGGGCCAGGTCACCGCCAGAACCTTTCCGGGTCTGCGGCCCGGCGCTCACCGAACGCGCTGCCCACCTCATGGGCTTCCGCCGTGGTCAGGTACAGGGTGAGGTGCTGGTCGTGCGCCATCCGTGCCTGCCCAGAGACACCGTTGTGCCGGGCGGAGAACGCTCCCTTGAGCGCGCCGATCGCCAGCGGGCTCCGTTCGGTGATCTCACGGGCTACCGAGCGGGCCGTGTCCATCAGGTCCGCCGCGGGCACCACCTCGTTGACGAGCCCGCGCGCGAACGCCTCCTGGGCCGAGTATTTACGGTTGAGGTACCACATCTCCTTGGCGCGTTTGCGGCCGATGGAGTCCTCGAGGTACCAGGTGCCGTATCCGGCGTCAAAGCTCCCGACCATGGGGCCGACCTGCCGGAACACGGCGTTGTCCGCGGCGATGGTGAGATCGCAGACGTTGGCGAGGACGTTGCCGCCGCCTACGGCGAAACCGTTAACCGCCGCGATGACGGGCTTGGGGATGGTGTCGATCGCCTGGTACACGTCGATGATGGGGATCACCTGCGACTGATCAAGTGACGTCGTCTCTTCGTGCTCGCCGCCGATGCAGAAGAACTTCTCGCCTGTGCCGGTGAGAATCGCCGCGCGCAGGGCGGGGTCCAGGCGGAACCGCTGCAGGGCGTCGGACAGCTCCAGGCAGGTCTCGTTCCTGAGCTTGTTGCCGGCCTTCTCCCTGTTGATGGTCAGGGTGAGGATCGCGCCGGAGCGATCGACGAGGATGTCTTCGTACTCGGTCATCGGGCGTTCTCCTTGCCGCGGAAGCCCGCGCCGCTCTTGTTGCCGAGTATCCCGGCGGCCACCATGGCCTGCAGCAGGGGCGGCGGAGCGAAGGCGGGATCGAGCGTCGCGTCGTAGGCACTGCGGGTGGCGTGCTCGTGCACGTCAAGGCCGATCATGTCGAGCAGTTCGAGCGGGCCCAGCTTGTAGCCGAGGCCGAGCTTGAGCGCCGTGTCGATATCTTCGGCGGTCGCGAGCTCGTCGTCGTAGCCCTGGATGACGTCGTTGAGATAGGGCATGAGCAGTCGGTTGATCAGGAATCCCGGCCGGTCCTTGACGAGCACCGGTTCCTTACCGAGCGCGCGGGCGAAATCGGCGAGACGGTCGGCCAGTTCGGGCGCCGTCTGCACGGCCCGCACGACCTCGATGATTTTCATGAGGGGCGCCGGGTTGAAGAAGTGCAGGCCCGCGAAGCGCTCGGGGCGTGGCACCGCTGTCGCCAGGTCGGACACGGACAGCGCGGAGGTGTTCGTGGTGATGACGGCTTCCCCGCCGACCACGCCGGCCACCTGCGCGAGCAGGGTGAGCTTGACGTCACGCCGCTCGCTGACGGCCTCGATGACGAGCTCGGCGTCCGCCAGGTCCTCGATCGCGGTGGTGCCCTTGATGCGCGCGAGGATCTCGGCCCGCCGCTCGGCGGTGACCTTGCCCCGGCGGACACCCTCGTCGAGAAAGGCGCCGAGCGCGCTGCTTCCCGCCTCGACGCGGGCCTGATCGGTCTCCAGCACGGTGACCTCGCAGCCGGCCTGGGCGGCGAGCTGCGCGATCCCGGTGCCCATCGTGCCGAACCCGAGAACGGCTACCTTTTCGAACTCAAGCATTCGTGCTCCCTAACGGTAGGAGTGGGGGTCTCGGTCCGCTAGGAGCCGAACAACCGGGTGTCGTCGTAGGTGTAGAAGCCGCGTCCGGTCTTGCGCCCGAGGTCCCCGGCGGCGACCATGCGCTCGACCATCGGCGGGGGGAAGAACCTCGGCTCGCGCAGCTGCTCATACAGGCGCGTCGCGACCTGCTGGTGGATGTCGAGCCCGACGATGTCCAGCAGCCGGAACGGCCCCATCGGGTGACCGAGCGCACCGGTCACGGCGGCGTCAATGGACTCCTTGGTGCCAAGTCCGGCCTCAAGCGCCCTGATGCAGCTGTTTTCCCAGGGGATGAGGAACCGGTTGACGATGAAGCCGGGCCTGTCCTTGGTGACAACGACAGTCTTGCCGACCGATCGCAGGTACTCCTCGGTGGCGCTGTGGGCCCAGTCCGCGGTGTACGGGCCGTCGGCGACCTCGACCAGCTTCATGAGCGGCGCCGGGTTGCAGTAGTGCGTGCCCACCACCCGCTCGGGGCGTCTTGACCCGGAGGCGATCGCGGTCACCGACAGCGTCGAGGTGTTGGTCTGGAACAGGGCTGTTTCAGAGACGATCTCGTCGAGCTCGCCGAACAGCGCCTTCTTGACCGCCAGGTCCTCGTAGACCGCCTCGATCACGACATCGGATCCGGACAGGTCCTTCAGGTCGGTCGTCCCGCTGATCCCCGCGGACGCGGCCGTGCCCTGCTCGGCGGACAGCCGCCCGAGCTGCACGCTCTTGTCGAGGAACGCCCGCACGGTGGCGAGTCCGCGCTCGACCTGGTCCTCGGTGAGATCGTAGAGCAGGGTGCGATGCCCCGCCCTGGTCGCCACGGTGGCAATTCCCGAGCCCATGGTGCCCGCGCCAAGCACCGCTACCGTTTTACTTGCGCTTATCACTGTTGTCCGCTCCTGTCTCATTGCTGCCGGTCAGTGTGCGGCCTGCCCGCCGTCGATCACGATGGTCTCGCCGGTCATGAAGTCGGAGGCGCTGCTGGCGAGGAGCAGGGCCCACGGCGTGATTTCACTCGGCTCGCCCATCCGCCGCGCCGGGATGGCCCGTACCACCTTGTCCGTGAGCGCCTGGTCGGCGCGCATGGCCGCGTTGAGCTCGGTCGCGAAGTACCCCGGCGCGAGGGCGTTGACCTGCACGTTGTGCCTGGCCCACTCGACGGCCATGCACTTGGTGAACGCGATGAGGCCGGCCTTCGACGCGGCATACGCGGCGTGGTTGGCGACGCCCATGAGCCCGAAGTTGGAGGCGATGTTGATGACCTTCCCCGCGCGCTGTGCCACCAGGTGCCTGCCGACGGCCCGGGTCATCAGGTAGGCGCCGCCTAGGTTGGTGGTGATGACGCGGGACCACTCGTCGGGCTCGGTGTCGAGCAGCGGGCTTGAGACCAGCACCCCTGAGTTGTTCACGAGGATGTCGACCCGGCCGAAGGCCGCCACCGTGGCATCGACGAGGGCATGCACGGAGCTGTGGTCGGTGACGTCCGTCGGCACGGCCAGTGCGCTCCGCCCCTCGGCCTCGGCGGCCTTCACGAAGTCCTCAAGCTGCGACGCAGTGCGGGACGCCGCCACGACGTGGGCGCCCGCCGCGTTCAGCGTCTCCGCTATGGCGCGGCCGAGTCCCCGGCCGGCCCCGGTGACGATGGCCACCTTGCCCTCGATCGGACCGTTCATAGCAGCTCCCCGAACGTGCGCGTGGTGTCTCGTCCGATCAGGATCCGCTGCACTTCGTTGGTGCCGTCGTAGATCTGGGTGACCTTCGCATCCCGCAGGCAGCGCTCCACCCCCAGGTCGGCCAGGTCACCGAGGGGACCGAGGATCCGGGCCGCCTCGACGCTGGCCCGCCAGCCGAGGTCGGTGCAGCTTTGCTTCATGATCCCGATCTGCCCCGGCGAGGGCGCCGCGGACCGGTCGGCCTCGCGCGCGATCGACAGCAGCAGGAGCCGGCCGCGCAGGATGTCTCCGCGCAGGTCGGCGAGCGCGAACGTGGCCTCGTCTGGCAGCCTGCGGCCGTACACCTCATGCAGCGCGAGCAGCGCCCGGGTGTAGGCGGCACGCGCGATTCCGACGCCCTGGGCGGCGGCGCTGATCCTTGACTTGACGACAGAGGCCATGACGATCCGCCAGCCGTCGCCCTCGGCGCCGATCCGGTTCCCGGCAGGCACGCGCACGCCCGAGAAGAAGAGCTCGGCGGTGGACGAGCCGTGCATGCCCATCTTGAGGAACGGCCGCCCCCTGGTGAGCCCGGCGGCACCGCCGTCGACCGCGAGCGACGTGATGCCCTTGCGCCCGAGCGCCGGATCGACCGTCGCGAAGCACACGATGACGTCGGCCCTGTCGCCCGTCGTGATGAAGGTCTTCGACCCGGTGATCGTGTAGCCGGCCGACGCACCGCTGCCATCCGGCGTCGCCCGGGTCTTCAGGCTCGCCACGTCGCTGCCCGCGTCGGGCTCGGTGATCGCGAGCGAGCCGTATCGCGTGCCATCGAGCAGCCCGGGGATATACCGGCTCGCGAGCTCCTCGGAGCCGGCCACCCAGATCGGATAGGCCGCGTGCGTCTGAGTCATGTAGATAAGGCTGGTCGCGGCGCAGCCGGCCGCGATCTCCTCCATCGCCACGGCGTAGGCGACGTGCGTGTCCTCGGTGCCGCCCCAGCGCCGCGGGAAGATCAGCCCGGCCAGCCCCGCCGCCGCCAGGGCCTGGTAGCTGTCGTGCGCGAACGTGTGCGTGGCGTCCACGTCCGCCGCGCGCGGTGCGACCTCGGTCGCGACCACCTCCCGCACGCGGGCGCGTACCTGCGCCTCGCGCTCGGTCAGCAGCTGGTCGCTCGCCGACTCATCGGCTGCCCGCGCGACGGCGAGGTAGCGATCCGGATCGTGTTCAAGGGTTGCAGGCACGCTGTTCACCTCCCGTTCCTGATCGGGAGGGGCTCGAAGGACGCCTTGCGGCGGTCTTTGAACGCGGCGATCCCCTCCGCCGCCTCGGGCCCGGCGGTGGCTATGGCGGCAAGCGCGGTCTCAAGCGCCAGCTCGGCGGCTGCTGGGGCACCGGCCCGCAGGACGCGCAGGATGGCGGCGTGCGCGCGGGGACCGCGGGCCGCGATCTCCCGCGCGACGCCCGTGGCCGCGGCGAGCAGGTCAGCCGGCTTGACCGGCGCGAGTGGGCTCAGGCCCAGTGCGTAGGCGCGCTCCGCCGACAGTCGCGCGCCGGTGAGCATCAGGTGCGCCGCGACCGCGGGACCTACCGCCCTCGGGAGGCGCTGCGTCCCGCCGTAACCGGGGATCAGCCCGAGGCCGGACTCCGGCAGGCCGAAAGACGCACGAGTGGACAGGACCGGGAACGAGCTCGATAGGACGAGCTCGAAACCTCCGCCGAGGGCTACCCCGTTCACGGCGGCGACGACTGGGACCGGATTATGCTCGATCCCGGCCAGGATCCGCTGCCCGGCCTCGAGCACTGCGTGCGCCTGATGCGCGTCGAGCCCCGAAAGTTCGTCGAGATCGGCGCCCGCGCTGAAGGCCCGATCTCCCGCTCCTGTGATCACGATCGCGCCCACCGCTCCGCTCGCGCTCAGCGACTCGATCGCGTCCGCGATACCTCGCAAGGTCTGCGCGTTAAGCGCGTTGTGGACGTGCGGGCGGTTGATCGTCACCACGCCGATCACGCCATCGCGTTCGACAACGACTTCTTCCTCAGCCAAAGTGGTGCGCCCCTCTACTCATCCGAACCGGCCTCGAGCTGGATCGCTCCCGCCTGTGCGAGCTCCATGATCTTTTCGTGGGACAGGCCAAGCTGCCGGAGAACCTCACGGGTGTGCGCACCGAGGTCAGGACATCGACTGTTGCGCGGTTCACCGATCGACGCAAGACGGAAGGGGCTGCGGACGCTGTGAAGGGGACCGGAGCCAGGTGTGGGCAGCACGCTCCCCCGCGCCTCCACCTGCGGGTCGGCCACCACCTCCGACAGCGTCTGCACGGGGGAGGAGGGCACCTGCACCTCGGCAAGTATCTTCAGCCACTGGGAAGCCGTGCGCTGGCTCAGCCGACTGGCGACGGCCTCAGTGATGCGGTCCCGGTGCGCCCGCCTGCCCGCGTTGTCGCGTAGCGCCGGGTCGTCGGCGAGCTGCGGCAACGCTACGGCGGCGCAGAACCGCTGCCACATTCCGTCATTGCCGATCGCTACGACAATGGGCCGGTCAGCTGTCTGGAAGGGCTGGTAGATGGCCAGGACCGAGTCCGTCCCGCCGCTCGGTGCGGGCTCTGGCTCCCCGGCAAGAAAGGCCGCAATCCGCGGTGCCATTAGCGCTAGGTCGGTGTCGAGCAGCGACACGTCCACGAGATCCCCTGTGCCATCCGTCCGCTGGCGCAGCAGCGCGGCGCTGATCGCCAGCGCCGCGCTCATCCCCGTGACGATGTCCGACAACGCGGTCGATACCCGCTGGGCCGGCCCACCCTTCGCCCCGGTCACGGACATCAGGCCAGAGCGTGCCTGGGCGGCCAGGTCGTAGCCGGGCATGCGGCTGTCGGGCCCGTCGAGGCCATAGCCTGACATCGCGCAGTAGACCAGCCCCGGGTAGCGTGCCATGAGGACGTGGGGCTCAAGTCCGAGGCGCTCCAGCTTGACCGGGTTCATGCTCTCCATGAACACGTCCGCCTGGCCGATCAGTGAGTGCAGTAGCTCGCGTCCCTCGGCCGACCTCAGGTTCAGCACCAGCGACCGCTTGTTGCGGTTTGCCGAGGCGAACCAGGCCGATACCCCGCCGACGAACGGAGGCCCCCAGCTCCGCGCCTCGTCTCCGACACCGGGCCGCTCCACCTTCACGACATCTGCGCCGAGGTCGGCGAGGTACATCGAGGCGGTCGGTCCAGCGTACGACGTCGTGAGGTCTACCACCCGCACGCCTCCGAGAGGCCCTGCCGCCGTGTGCCCTTCGAGGGGCGAGCGCTGCGTCATTGCTCCATACTGTCCGACATTAAAAATAGTGTCAATACCAATCATCAGTTGACTACTGCTTGACGATGACGACACAGTGAAGTAAAGAGACGTGGTCAGTTTTCTTGCGACATTAACCTGGATGGGGTGATTGCGCTGAAGCCTGCCGGCGTGGAGCCGTGGTTCAGTCGCGCTCGATGATGGCGGCCATCCCCTGTCCGCCCGCGACGCACATGGTCACCAGGCCCCGGTGGCCGTCACCGCGGCGCATCTCGTGCAGCAGGGAGGTGACCATCCGCATGCCGGTAGCCCCGATGGGGTGGCCCAGTGAGATCCCGCCGCCGTTGACGTTGAGCCTGTCGTGGTCATCCCACCCCCAGCCCTCGAGCACCGCGAGCACCTGTACGGCGAAGGCCTCGTTGAGCTCAACGAGGTCCATCTCGTCGAGCAGCCGCCTCGGCTCGGTGCCGATTCGGCCTGCCAGCTTGGCCAGCGCGTGTACCGGGCCGATCCCCATCCGCGAGGGGTCGCAGCCCGCCGCGGCCCAGCCGCCCACGTAGCCAAGCGGCTCGAGCCCGAGATCGGACAGGCGGTCCTCTGCGACCACGAGGCAGCACGCGGCGGCGTCATTCTGCTGGCTGGCGTTGCCGGCGGTCACGGTGCCGCCGTCCATGAGCGGCCTCAGCTTGCTCAGCGTCTCCGGGGTGGAGTCGGGCCGGACCCCCTCGTCGGCCGCGAACACCACCGGATCACCCTTGCGCCTCGGCACCCGGACGGGCACCACCTCGTCGGCGAACCGCCCGGCCCGCCACGCGGCGGCGGCCCGCTGGTGGCTGCGCGCCGCGTACTCGTCCGCGCTTGACCGGCCGATGCCGTAATCGGACGCCAGGTTCTCCGCGGTCTCGATCATCCCGGAGATGGGCCCGAACCGGGCTTCAGGCTGGGAGCGCTCCCGGCCCCTGTCTAGGCGGTCATACAACGCCACGGTGCCCGCGCGGGCACCCCAGCGGGTGGCCGTTGAGTAGTACTCGATCCGGCTCATCGACTCAACGCCGCCGGCCAGGACGACGTCCGCCGCGCCGGTCTGGACCATCATGGCCGCCGTGACCAGTGCCTGGAGCCCGCCGCCGCAGCGGCGGTCCAGTTGCAGGCCCGGCACGTCGATGGGCAGGCCCGCGTGCAGCGCCACCCAGCGGCCCACGCACGGTACCTCGGAATTCGCGTACGACTGCGCGAACACCACGTCGTCGACGCGCCCCGGGTCGATGCCCGAAGTGGCTACGACGGCGCTGACGACAGCACCGGCCAGGTCCTCGACCGGCACGTCACGCAGGGCGCCGCCGAAGGTACCCACCGGGGTGCGCAGCGGGCTGACGATCGCCGCGCGCCGGATTTGCTCGCTCACGTCTTACTCTCCTGAATCATCGCGTCGAGCACGGCGCCCGGCGGCCTTCGTTACGGCCTGCACTTCGCCAGGAGCGGCATCACCCCGCGCTGGAGGGTCTCTCCTCGCTGGTTCTCAAGCCGGTACTCCCGCGTGAGTACGCCGCGCTTCCCGTCGCTGGTCAGCCGCTTGTCCTTGATGAGCAGGACGCCATGCACCGTGTCGCCGGCGAAGACGGGCTTGATGAACCGCCAGTCCTCGATCCCGAGCAGCGCGATGGTGCACGCCTCGAACAGTCCCAGCCTGTTCACAAGGCCGGTCAGCACGCTCAGGCCGAGCAGCCCGTGCGCTACCCGCTGGCCGAATGGGCTCGCCGACGCGAACGCGGCATCGGTGTGGATCGGATTGTAGTCACCGGACAGGCCGGCGAACTGCGCGATCTCGGACTCGCCGATCGTGCGGCCGGGCGTTATGAACTCGTCGCCCACCTCGAAGTCCTCGAAGTAGTATTCGGGTCGCTCCATAGGTCATCCGCCCCTAGCTCTTGTCGAAGGCCATGGCCTTGACCATGCGGACCGCCTGGTAGCTGACGGCCTGCTTGCCGTTGGTCGTGTGGATGGTGTTCTGGCTGGTGATGACGCCGCGGTCACCCCTGGAGGTCAGGTGCATCCCGGTGACCTCGGTCCGGACAAACAGGGTCTCGCCGGCCAGGACCGGCTTCTGGAACTTTGGCGTGAGCTCCATCAGCGCGAGCCCGCGGTCCTCCATAATGCCTGAAGCGATGATCATTCCCTCGGCGAGGGAGAGGACAAGCATCCCGGGCGTCAACCGTCCCGAGTAGTACGTGTCCTGTCCGACGTAGTCCAGGTCCAACCAGATCGGGCCACCGAACCCGCACAGGCCGACGAACGTGGAGATGTCGTAGTCGGTGACCGTCCGGCGGCCGGTCTCATAGACCGCGCCTATCTCGTATTCCTCGAAGTACAGCTCCCGCACGGCAGTCTCTCCTTCTCTCAGTGAGCAGCGGTCGCGGAAGCGGCATTGCCTGAGTGCGCGCCGACCGCACCGAAGGCGCCGGCTGCCGCCAGGGACTCGATCTGCTCGGCGCCGAGGCCAAGCACTTCGGTAAGCACGGTGTCGCGCTGTTCGCCGAGGTGCGGGACTCGCGGCCGGCCCTCGATCGCGAACCCGGTCGGATCTGTCGGCTGGGTGAGGGTTCCCCCGATCCCGTCCTCGACCTCGACGAAGACGCCCCGCGCCCGGAAGTGGTCGAGTTCGAGCACCTCGGCCATGCCGAGGACCGGCGCCACCGGGACGTCCGCGTCAGTGAGAGCGGCCACGACCACGTCGCGCGGTAGCCCGATGCTCCAGTTCTCCAAAAGCGCGTGGACCTCGGCCTGGCGCTTCGCGCGCTCGATATAGGTGGCGTAACGAGGGTCGTGTCCCAGTTCCGGTCGGTCCATCGCCGAGCACAGCCGCACCCAGAAGTCGTCCCTGTTGACCCCGATGTTGTAGAACCCGTCGGACGCGGCGAAGGTCCCGTACGGCACGCCGTGGAAGTCGTTGGAGCTCGCTATCTCGGCATGGGCGGCATCCGCCGCCTGCACCCGGGCGAGCGCCACCGACGTGAGCGGGAGCGTGCAGTCGGGCAGGGCCAGGTCGATCAGCCGTCCCTCGCCGGTCTGGTCCCGGTTCCGCAGCGCCAGCAGGATGGCGGCGTGCGCGGTCATGCCCGTGACGATGTCACCGAGCGCGAAGCCGCACCAGACCGGCCGCCCTTCCCTGTCCCTGGCCAGGCTATTCGTACCGGCCAGGGCCTCGGCCACCATGGCGAGACCCGCCCGGTTCTCGTCCGCTCCGGCGTTGGCGAGGCCGAATCCCGTCATGGACGCGATGATCAGGGACGGGTAGCGGTCGCGCAGCGCCTCCGGGTGGATGCCCAGCCGGTCGAGCGCCTGCGGACGCATGTTGCTGATGAAAACATCGGCCCCGGCGAGGAGCTGGTGCAGCAGGGCGATCCCGGCTTCGGACTTCAGGTCGATGGCGATGCTGCTCTTCCGCCGGTTGAGCGCGCCGAAGTAGCCGGACATGCTGCCAGACTCGCTGGTCCTGATCGGCTCACGCGCCCTGGTCAGCTCCCCCTTCGGCGGCTCGACCTTCACGACCTCCGCACCTTCGTCGGCGAGGAGCATCGCGCAGTACGGGCCCGCGATCAGGTGGGACAGCTCGACGACCCGCAGCCCGGCCAGGACGCCGTGCCCACCCCTGCCCTTGTCATCCTCGTGCTCGGTGCTGCTCAGCTGACCTCTCCCTCCTGGTCAATCACGAAGTCAAACAGATAGGTCGGTTCCGCCTCGCGGATCTTGACCCGCACCCGGAGATCCGGCCGCAGGTCGTCCCAGTCGGCCAGGACGCGGCTCAGGCAGCGGACGCCCTCATCGAGGTCGACCAGGCAGAGGATGTAGGGGACCTCCGCGGCGAACATCGCGGGCGCCACGCATACCTCCGTGTAGCTGCGCAGGATCCCGCGCCCGCTGAGGTCGATCCACTCAAGCTCGTCGCGCCAGCACTCGGGGCACACTGGCTTGGGCGGGAAGGTGACGTGCAGGCAGCGCAGGCACCGCGTGGTGCGGAACTTGCCCTCGCGGAGCCCGTCCCAGAACGTCGCGGTGAACGCGGTAACCCGGGGCGGATACGCAAGCGTGTCAGTCATCGGGCCTCCCCGGCCGTGGTGAGGATGTGCATCATCGTGGCGTTGTAGTCGCCGAGCTCGGCGGTGACCGCACCGACGCTCGCCCCGGCGACCTGTCGGTCGCCGGCCTCACCGCGCAGCTGCTGCACGGCCTCGTAGACGTTGTAGAGCGGCGTGACGTGCGGCGGGTGGCCCCGGCTGGCGAGTCCGCCCGACGGTGAGACGGGCACCTTCCCGCCGATGCTCGTCGCGCCTTCCACGGCGGCCACGCCCCCGGTGCCCCTGGGGAACAGGCCGATCGACTCGGTGAGGATCAGCTCGACGATCGAGCACGGTGCGTATACCTCGACGAAGTCGAGGTCCGCCGCCGTAATGCCCGCTGACTTGTAGGCCTTGCCCGAGGCGATCTGCGCGGACTCGAAGGTAGTCAGGTCGCGCGGCCGGCTGGAGACCTGGTGGATGCCCTCGTGGTAGAAGCCCCGGCCCACCACGTCGACACCGCGGCCGAGCGACCGTGCGATGTCTGGCCTGGCGACGACGATGGCCACCGCCCCGTCCGAGCGCGGCGGCACGTCGAGGAGGCCGAGGGGCCGCACGATGGGCCGCGCGTTGAGCACGTCTTGTACCGTGATCTCCTTGCGCATCTGCGCCAGCGGGTTCAACATGGCGTGCCGGCGGTTCTTCACCGGGATGGCAGCCAGCTGCTCCCTGGTCAGGCCGTAGTCGTGCATGTACCGCGTGGCGTTGAAGGCGTACCACGCGATCGGCGTCACCCCGAACGGCACGTGAAAGTCCACGTCGCCGACGGCGCGCATAGACAGGTGCATGTGCTCGCCCGTCGGCACGTGCAGCTCCCTGTTCACGCCGAGCGCCACGGCGACCTTCGCCTTGCCTGTGGCCACCCGGTCCACGGCGATGTCGAACGCCAGGCCGCCCGTCATCCCGTTGCCGAGAACCTCAAGCAGGGTGTCTTCGATCGGGATCTCCAGGTAGCCCGCCATGAACGTGCCGAAGTACCGCTGCTCCGCGTACGGGCGCGGCAGGCAGAAAACCAGGGCGTCGATGTCATGCTTGCTCAGCCCGGCATCCGACATTGCCTCGATCAGCGCCTTGAGCAGCATCTCGTGCTCAAGGACATCGGCATACCTGCCGACAGGCAACGCCCCGATGCCCACGACCGACGCCATCGTCTCCATGCTCATCCACCGATCCGAATCTCAGCCTGACATTAACCTCATGGTCATATAACAACCCGCCGACTCCGATGTCAAGGTTCACTGGGGTCTAGCATCCGCCCCACGGTCTGACATTATACCTCCGGCACAAGGCGCGAGCCCGGCGGCTCGGTGGCTCGGTGGACCTTTACCTGGCGGGCCGGCGGAGTAGCTCAGGGAGCGCGGCGACGGGCTCGTCACGGGCGAGGCCTGACACGGCCTTCCTGAGCTTGGCGACCTCGACGGTGGACTTTCCCGTCTGCAGGCAGTCGTGGGCCTTGGCGAGCAGCCGATCCTCCGTCAGCCGGTGTTCCGGGCTCCCGGAAACCTTCTCGCAGACATGGTGCACGGACCGCCCGTACTATCTCATTTGCCTGACATTTACCGGCTAGCACACCTCCCACGCATTGCCCTGTCAAGGCGTAGCCGCGGCGTTGACTCCGTGCGTCAATCGGACTAGCCTCCGAAACGTCAGACAGAACGCAGTATGCAAAATTATTGACGTCGTGTACACATTTCGTGGGTATGACGGAAGGAAATCGGCGTGGGGAGTCTCGAAGGACAGGCCGCTCTCGTCACTGGCGGCGGCCGGGGCCTGGGCAGAAGCATCGCTCGCGCGCTGGCCGCGCAGGGCGCCGGGGTCGCGATTGACGACATCTTCCGCGACGAAGCTGGCGTGAGCGCCGCGCAGACCACATCTGACGAGATCGAGGCGGCCGGCGGCCATGCCCTCCCGCTGGCGGAGGACGTCACCACCTCCGCAGGCGCCAAGGCCATGGTCGATCAGGCCGTCGACAGGTTCGGGCGGCTGGACATCCTGGTCTGCTGCGCCGGCAACATGGTGCGCGGGCTGCTCCATGAGCTCACCGAGCAGCAGTGGGATTCGGTCCTTGACCTGCACCTCAAGGGGCACTTCCTCAGCTGCAAGATGGCCCTGCCGCACATGCTCGAGCGGGACTTCGGGCGCATCCTCACGGTGAGCTCGCGAGGCGCCTTCTTCCAGGTCCCGTCGAGCAAGCGCGACGCCAAGGACGTTCGCAAGCCGCCAAGCACGCCGTACAGCGCGGCCAAGGCGGGCATCATGGGCTTGACGACCACCCTCGCGGTGGAGTTGTGGGACACCGGTATCAACGTGAACTGCCTGCTGCCGAGTGCGACCACGCAACTGTTCCCGGATACGCGGCCGCGCATGGTCGGCGGAGTTCCGGCCTCCGAGTCGCTCGACCCCGACGACGTCGCCCCAGTTGCCGTGTACCTGTGCAGTCCGGACGCGAGGGACATCAGCGGCAGGATCGTCTACGCGTCCGGCGGAGACCTGATCTGCTACGGCGAGCAGCTGTCGACCGCAGGCAGCCGCATGATCCGCAAGCACGGCCGGTGGACGCAAGAGGAACTGACCGCCGCGGTCCCCCCGCTGCTTGACATCCCCCTGGAACCGTGACCATGCCTGCTATGAACATCGTCGTCTGCGTGAAGCAGGTGCCCGACACCGAGGTGGAGCGGACGCTCAAGCCGGGTGAGGGCACGCTAGACCGAGACTCGGTCGACGGGGTCATCAACGTGCTCGATGAGTACGCGATCGAGGAGGGCTTGAAGATCGCCGAGACGCACGGGGGTGAGGTGACGATTCTGTCGATGGGCCCGGACAAGGCCGCGGAGTCGATCCGCAAGGCGCTGTCGATGGGCCCGGACAAGGCGGTTCACCTGGTGGACGACGCCCTGGCGGGCTCGGATGCCCTGAGCACGTCGCTGGCGCTGGCTGAGGCGCTGAAGCTCATCGGGTTCGACCTGGTGATCTGCGGGTCGGAGTCGACGGACGCTAGCACCGGGATCCTGCCGGCGATGCTCGCCGAGCGGCTGGGGGTGCCGCAGCTGACCCTGGCGTCGAAGGTGGAGATCGACGGGTCGTCGGTGACCATCCGCCGGGCGTCCGATGACGGGTACGCGGTGGTCACCGGGTCGCTGGGCGCCTCCCGCGCGGTCACCGACGCCGGCTGGGGTACCCGCACCAGTTCCAGGTCGGGCAGACCGGCAAGACCGTCTCCCCGCAGCTCTACGTCGCGGTCGGGCCGGCATGCAGACCTCCAAGACCATCATCGCCATCAACAAGGACGCCGAGGCCCCGATCTTCGAGGTCGCCGATTTCGGCGTGGTCGGTGACCTGTTCACGGTCATCCCGCAACTGCTCGACGAACTCGGCGCCAGAAAGGAATGATGACCGGGCCGGAGGTGAGCGGGCCGCGTCACGCGCTCTCCTGCTGCGACAGGAGGGTCTCCCCGGTGACGAGGCACGTCCCCGTGGCGTCGATTACCTTGCCATTGACACAGATGAGCCGTCGGCCGCCGAAGGTCACGTCGGCGAGCCCAAGAAGATCGCCCTGATCGATCCGGCCTGGACGCAGGAATGTGCAGTTTGACGACAGAAGCGCGCTGCTCGGACTCGGACCGGACGCCGCGGCGCGCAGGCAGGCGTCGACCATCAGGCCTGCCGTAACCCCGCCATACACCAGCCCACTGCGATTCGCCAGATGGGCTCCTGTGGGCTGAAGGAGTCGGGAAGAGCCTGGACGCGCCGATTCTTCCGCGACGATACCGTAAAGCCGCTCATAGCTCGGGGAATCGCCTGCCGGGCCCTTCTTGATCGAAGCGGCCCGGCTCAGGAGGAAGGACCGGGCCTGGAGTTCGGGGGCGGTCAGTTGCGAAAGCGTGAGCGGCGATTCGCTCCTGACCTCCCATGGATAGCGAGAGAAGCCCGTCGCCGTCGTCCGCTCCTGAACGAGAAATCTGCCGTACGCGGATCCCAGCCTGGCGCCCGCCGATGTCTCAAGCGTGGCTGTGGTGGTGGCAAGCTGGCCGAGCCAGCCCCGGAACACCGACCGGCAAACGATGTCACTCACGGGGAACGGCCAGACGTCGTATTCGATCTGCAGCGTCACGGTAGGTGTCGTGGCTGCTCTCCCTACCCGCGACCGAGCCGCCCCAGAAAGGCTGTAGTCGCACAGCATGGCGATGGCCGCCGCGGCAAAGCTCCTGCCCTGGTCGAGAACCTGCGGTGCGGGACCAAGCCGCACGGTGCACTCGCCGCCGCCGACAACCTCGTAGGAAAGCCCGCTGAATTGGGCGGGGAAGCCACCTCCCCGGGAGCGAGCCTGGGCCAGCCCGGAGAGGATGGCCTGATCCAGACGTGCCATCTCTGACGGCACCGGGGCGGATGTCTCTGTTCCTCTCATGCGTCCTTCCTCGAGGCTCGGCGGGCCTGGTGGGCGATGTCTCGTCAGGAGATGTAGTCCTCCGGCGCGGCGCGGTAACCGGGAAAGATCCGGTCGAGTCGCTCCAGCGTCGGTGCGTCCAGCCCGATCTCCAGAGCGTGCACGGCACTGTCGACTTCCTCAGCGGTCCGGGGTCCGAGGACCGGGGCGGTTACCCCCGGCCGGCCCAGCAGCCACGCGAGCGCAACCTCGGCCGGAGCGTAGCCAAGCTCGTCGCACAATGACTCGTACTGCTTGAGTTGTTCACGGTTTGCGTCCAGGTGCGAAGGCTTGTAGCGGCTCGCCTGCCGCGGGTCACGGAGAACACCGGTGAGCAGCCCGCGATGCAGCGGAGACCAGGTCAGGACCCCGAGGCCGTAGTGCTGCGCAGCCGGGATCACCTCAAGCTCGATGTTGCGGGTGGCCAGGTTGTAGATCGACTGCTCGCTCACCAGGCCGAGGAAGTGACGGGACAGGGCTGCTTCCTGCGCCGCGGCGATATTCCAGCCCGCGAAGTTCGACGAACCGACGTAGAGGATTTTCCCTTGCGCCCGCAGGTAGCTCATCGCCTCCCAGACTTCGTCCCACGGCGCGGCGAGGTCGGGGTGGTGCATCTGATAGAGATCGATGTGGTCCGTCTGCAGCCGCTTCAGCGATGCGTCGCAGGCCTGGCGGATGTTGAGCGCGGACAGTCCTTTGTCGTTGGGCCAGTCGCCCATCGGCGAGTAGACCTTCGCGGCGAGGACGGTGCGCTCTCGCCGCCCGCCACCTTGGGCGATCCAGCGTCCGATGATCTGTTCGGTCCGGCCCTCGCCGAACTTCCCGCCGTACACGTTGGCGGTGTCGAAGAAGTTGATGCCCTGCTCATGGGCGTGATCCATGATCGCGTACGCATCGGCCTCAGGGGTCTCCGGACCGAAGTTCAGGGTGCCCAGGCACAGGCGGCTCACGGTCAGGCCGGAACGGCCAAGGTGGGTGTACTCCATAGTCAGCTACACTCCCGATTCAGTTGCGCTCTCGGCCAGACAGGCCATCAGTTGTCTGACAGTAGCTTCCTAGGCAGGGTAACATCCACCCGGCCGGCGCCAGCCTAGTCGTTGACGACAGAAGGACTAGATGTCAGACTATTGCCTGCTGGTAAAGTTTGCTTTCATGGCAGGCATCAGTTGCCAGGCGGAAGACCAGATCGTGCTGCCCGGACCAATGCGGTCACGGCGCAGATCGCGTACGGAGAGGAAGACCAGTGTCTGTTTCGGGCCAAGCAGTCGTGGAGGACCTCGGAGCGGCCCTGGCGCGTCATGTGGTCACGACCGGCTTCGACGCGCTGCCTGCCGAGGCGGTGCAGGCGGCTAAGTACAGCACGCTCGACACCCTGGGCGTGATCCTGGGCGCCAGCGGGCTGATGGACGTGATGCCCGGGATCGTGGGCCTGGTCCGCGACTGGGGCGGCAAGCCGGAAAGCACGCTGATCGGCTGGGGCGGCAAGGTCCCGTCGGTAAACGCGGCTTTCGTCAACGGCGCAATGGGGCACGGCCTCGACTTCGATGACCATCTTCCCGAGGGACACCATCCGAGCGTGTCGATCATCCCCGCGATGTGCGCCATCGCGGAGCGCAAGGGCGGCGTGACGGGAGAGGAGTTCATCACCGCACTGGCCCTCGGACAGGACATCTTCGCCCGGCTGCGGAAGAACGTCACCTGGAAGCAGGACTGGTTCATGACCCCGGTCCTGGGCGTGTTCGCCGCCACCGCCGCCTGCGGCAAGCTGCTGGGACTCGACGAGGAACAGCTGCTTAACGCGTTCGGCATCGCCACCTGCCAGTCAGCGACCACGTTCCAGATCGGCTACGGAACCGGCGGTGACCTGCGCGGCACGTACGCGGGCTTTTCCGCCAAGGGCGGCGTCCTGTCCGCGCTGCTGGCCGAGACCGGCCTTAAGGGCACCTCCGCTCCCTTCGAGGGCAAGGCGGCCTTCCTCCCGGTCTACTTCGGCGAGTGGGACCGCGAAGCCATGGTCGCTGACCTGGGAAAGGACTTCCAGGGCGCCACGATCCTCTACAAGCTCTGGCCGAGCTGCGGGCTTACCCACGCCTACATCGACACAGCGCTCCGCCTGATGGACGGCCCCGGCCACGGTGACGAGATCAGCAAGCTGGAGCTCTACGGCGGTGACTTCGCCAAGCAGCTCAGCGAGCCCGCCGAGTTCCGGCGGCATCCGCCGACGGCACCCGATGCCAAGTTCAGCATTCCCTACACCGTCGCCCTCGCGCTGACCAAGGGAACGGTGGGCCTGGGCGACTTCTCCGACGAGCGGCGCAGCGACCCCGAAATCGCGGCGGTCGCGGAGAAGATCGAGTTCGTCGACGACCCGCAGTACAACTGGGGCACGGCCCTTCCCGACGGAGCGGTGCGCATCCACCTCGAGAACGGGGAGACCTTGTTCTCCGAAGCCCGTCACCACGACACCCCCGGTGCGGTCGGCAGGCCGCTTGGCTGGTCGCAGATCATCTCCAAGTTCAAAGACGCCGCCTCCTACGCGGTGCGGCCGCTGACCGGCGAGCCGGCCGAGGTGTTCGTCCGGGGCGTCGAGAACCTCGAGACCGTTCCCGATGTCTCCGCCCTGATCGAGCTGCTGGGCTGACGCGGCGCTGACACAGAAAGGCATGCCATGGATGCGGTAATGACCGAGGAGATCGAAGCGATCCGCGACACCGTCCGCCGTTTTATGAAGGCTGAGGTCGCTCCGGTCATGGATGGCTTCGAGAAGCGGCACGAGTTCCCCCGCGCTCTCGTCCGCCGGGCGGGCGAGGTCGGCCTGTACGGGGCCGCCTTTCCCGAGTCGGTCGGGGGCACCGATGTCGGCTACATTGCCGCGACCGTCATCCAGGAGGAGATGTCACGGGTCGACGTGCGCTTCGCGGCCTGTAACAACCAGCAGGGTTCCACGTGCCCCACCTGCATCTACAGCGCGGGCACACCAGAGCAGGTATTCAAGTACGTCCCGAACCTCCTGCACGGCAAGACGATCGGGATGATGTCGCTCAGCGAGCCGGGCAGCGGGTCCGACGCGGCCGGAGCGATGAAGACAACAGCCGTGCGCGACGGCGACGTCTACCGCATCAACGGCCAGAAGATGTGGGCCTCCATGGCCAACGAAACCGACGTGGGCGTCTTGCTGGCGCGGACCGACCCCAACGAGGGCGTTCGGGGAATCTCGGCCTTCATCGTCGAGCCGAAGAAGTATCCCGGATTCGACGCCCAGCCGATCGACACCGTCCTGTCCAAGGCGATGCGGACCAACCTCGTCTTCCTGGACGACTTCGTGGTGCCGGCCGAGAATCTGCTGGGCGGCGAGGGTCAGGGCTTCAAGATCGTCATGCAGGCTCTCCAAGCGGGACGGGTGACGATCGCGGCCAAGGCTCTCGGCACGGCCCAGGCCTGCCTGGATGAGGCGATCGAGTACGCCGGCGTCCGCACCGTACAAGGACAGCCGATCGGCAAGTTCCAGATGATCCAATCCGACATCGCGGAGATGGTGGCGGCCATCGAGGCCAGCCGGGCGCTCGTCTACAAGGCCGCCGAGATCATGGACCAGGGGCTGCCCTATAACCGCATCGCGGCGATCGCCAAATTCCAGGCCGCCTCAACCGCGCAATTCTGCGCGGGCAAGACGCAGCAGATCTTCGGCGGCTACGGCCTGGCCTCTGAGTACCGTATTTCGTGGTTGCGCGCTTACGCCGACCTTTTCGTGAACGGTGAAGGCTCGGCCAACATCCAGAAGATCCTGATCGCCGAGGATGCCCTGGGGTACAAGTCCGCCGACCGGCATCACGGGAAGATGGGGTTGCGCAACACGCGGAAGAACGACGTTGCCGACGAGCTCAAACAGGGCGACGAAGTGACGGCGGTCTGACAATCATCTATTTCCCTCTCCTGCGTCGGGGCTGACGATGGAAAATATCTTTCAGAAAAACCTGCTCGACGGCCGGGTCGCCCTCGTTACGGGCGGAGGCACCGGGCTCGGGCTGGAAACCGCTACCGTCCTCGCGACGCTGGGCGCCCACGTCGTGATCGTGGGGCGTCGGCTCGAGGTCGCGCGATCGGCGGCGGACAAGATTGTTGCCGACGGGTACCGGTCTTCCGCATTTCAGCTGGATGTCCGCGACTACACGATGGTCGAGAGCGTTGTCGGTCAGGTCGTCGAGCGGGAAGGCGCGCTGGACATCCTGATCAGCAACGCGGCAGGCAACTTCGTGTGCGACACCGAGAAGCTCTCGCCCAACGGCTGGCGCACCATTGTCGATATCGACTTGAACGGCACGTTCAACTGCTGCCGGGCAGCGTTTTCCGCCCTGTCTGCGTCACACCATGTCGGCCGTATCGTCAGCGTCACTACTACCTACGCCTGGAGCGGCTGGCCCGGCTGTGCCCCTGCCGCCGCGGCGAAGGCCGGGATCCACTCACTGATGCGGACCCTGGCCGTGGAATGGGGCGGCCGGAACATCTTGTGCAACAGCGTCAGCCCGGGCGCCATCGGAGGCACGGAAGGCACCAGCCGTATCCACGAGCAGAGCGGGCGAGCCGCGCACGAACTCGGCCGGGTCCCCGTCGGCCGCTTCGGGGACAGGAGCGATATCGCCAGCGCCATCGCCTATCTCGTCTCTCCCGCTGGGCAGTACATCAATGGTGCCGACCTCGTGGTGGACGGCGGCCGACAGTTCAGCTTCGGTGCAGGTTAGGGGCACGATGAAACCATCGACCGATGTGGTAAAGACGGACCTCAGCGGCCACGTGGGCATCATCAGGCTGGTCGACGAGCGACGGCGTAACGCCTTGTCCGCGGCCATGCGGGAAGGCTTCGTCTCCGCCTTCTACGACATGATGGGCGATCCGGACGTGCGGGCCATCTACCTCACCGGGTACGGGCAGACCTTCTGCGCAGGCGGCGACCTGCGCATGATGCGCGACGAAAGCGACCCCTGGTCTTCCCACCAGCGCCTGAACCGCACCGCCCGCTGGCTCACCGACTTCCTGCGCTGCCCCAAGCCGGTAGTCGTCGGCGTAAACGGCGTGGCCGTCGGCGGCGGCATCGGCATCGCGGTGATCGGCGACGTCATCCTGGCGGCCGAGAACGCCGCCCGGTTCCAGGCCGGCTTCATGCGCCTGGGACTCCTGCCGGACATCGGCGTGATGTACACCCTGCCGCGTCTGGTCGGCCTGGCCCGGGCGAAAACATTCCTGTTCGAAAACGGGAGTTGGACCGCCCGGGAGGCAGAAACCGCCGGCCTCGTCACCGCCGTCGTTCCGGATGACGAACTAGAGGCCCGCGGCCTGGAACGAGCCGCGGCGCTGGCCGCCGGGCCGGTCGAAGCCTACGGCCTGGCCAAGCGGATCATGGGAGCCAGCTACGAGACGTCGCTCGACGAGATGATGCAGCACGAGGATCTGGGCCAGTGCCTCGCCTACTCCACCGAGGCGATGCGGGAAGGCCTGACCGCGCTGACCGAGAAGCGGCGGCCGGATTTCGTCACGGCATCAGAACGCGAACCAGCGGTGAAGAACTCGCGGGAGCGCGACACCTGAGGGTTAGCCGCATGCACGAACCGACACCAGACAGGGCGCGGTGGTTCGAATGGGAATGACAATGATCGAGAAGATCCTGGCCCGCGCGTCGGGTCAGGATCACGTCCAGCCAGGCGATATCGTCATTTGCGAGGTCGACAAGGCCATCCAGATCGATGGGCCTTTTAACTTTACCGAGCCGATACCAACCAGAGTCTGGGACCCCGATCGCATTGCCGTGGTCCTCGACCACGCGGTGCCGGCCCCGTCGATCGCCGACGCCGACGGCCAGCGCGCCGCCCGGCAGTTTGTCGCCAGGCACGGGATCACGAAGTTCTTCGACATCGGTAGTCAGGGGATTGTTCACCAAGTCGTGCTTGAGGAGGGCCTGGCCGTTCCCGGCCAGCTCCTGACCTGCACCGACTCGCATACCTGTGCCTCGGGAGCGGTCAACTGCGCGGCCCGCGGCCTCGGGCGGCTGGAAATGCTGCAGGTACTGTGCACCGGCAAGACCTGGTACCGGGTCGGCCCGACGATTCGGTATGAGCTGGTGGGCGAGTTGCCGCCTGGCGCCTACGGCAAGGACGTCTTTCTGGCCATCGCGGGACGATACGGCGAACACTCCAACAAGAACGTTGAATTCGGCGGTCCGGGTCTCGCGACCCTCAGACTGGATGACAGAGCGACCATAGCTACGATGTTCGCCGAGGTCAGCGCCGAGTTTGCCACCTTTCCCGCTGATCAGCTCGTCCTCGATTTCCTCGCTGGCCGGTGCTCGGAGCCGTTCGAGCCGGTCACCTCCGACGCCGATGCCAGCTATGCCGCGGTCAGGCAGGTTGATCTTGCCGATGTCGTGCCCTACGTGGCCAGACCGGACTACGTCCCCCACAACACCGTTCCCGTGACCCAGCTGGAGGAGGTGCGAATCGACCAGGCCTTCGTCGGGAGCTGCGCGAACGGAAAGCTTGAGGACATCCGGATCGCCGCGGAGGTCGTGCGGGGGAAAAAGGTCCACGCCGGCGTCAGGTTCCTGGTGACGCCCGCCTCCCAGAAGGTCTATCTCCAGGCGGTCAGGCTCGGGTACGTCGAGGCCCTGGTCGAGGCCGGCGCGGTGGTCACGAACTCGACCTGCGGCGCCTGCTTCGGTTACCACATGGGCGTAGTCGGCGCCGGCGAGACGTGTGTCACCTCGAGCACGCGCAACTTCAAGGGCCGGATGGGAAGTCCCGAGTCCCGGGTGTTCATGGCGTCTTCCGCGACCGTCGCGGCCTCCGCGATTGCGGGCCGGATCGTCGACCCGAGACCGTTCCTTAAGTCATGATTGACCGAGAGAGCTGAGCAGCGAGTTGGAGAAGAGATGCTAATCAAGGGAGCGGCGTGGCTGTTCGGCGACAACATCAACACGGACCTCATGTGTCCGAACGTCGCGCTCAAAGCCCCGGTCGCCGAACGCAAAAAATTCGTCTTCCGCGCGAACCGCCCCGGCTGGTCGGAGCAGGTCAAGGAGGGCGACATCATTGTCGCCGGTACCAATTTCGGGGCCGGTTCTGGCCGTCCGGGGCCACAGTACGTGCGCGAGCTGGGCATCGCCGCGATCGTCGCGGACTCGGTCAGCGGCTTGTTTTTCCGGAATTCGGTCAACTACGCGCTGCCGGTCGTGGAGTGCCCCGGCATCATGGCCGCTACCACCGAGGGCGACATCCTGGACATAGATCTGGACTCGGGAGCTGTCGTCAACACGGTGACCGGATCCCGGCTCCGAGGCACGCCCATGCCGTCGTTTCTGCAAGACATCATCGCCTCGGGCGGGCTGCTCGAGAGCCTGCTGCGGCAGGGCCTGGTTGAGGCACCCGCCGCACGCGTGATCAACGCGGCAGGCTGGTGACCGGCTGACTTTAGCAGAATCGTCCTCAACGGGACACGCGGCTACGGTCCGCCGCCTGGCGGCAGGGACTTGGCCGTCGGCACAAGGAGCGACGCCGGCGGAGGCACATGAAGTTCGCCCTGTACGCCGGAGTCGCTGAGTGCGTAGCTAATGGTTGAGGAGTGAACTTATGGTGGCATTCACCTTCCGCGAGCAGTTTCCAATGCTAGGTGCGCGAGGCCGCCCTTTGGATTTTGTGCCGACAGCGCAGTCGAAGGAGATCGCAGCGGAGCTCGAGGAGCTCGGCTATGGCGCTATCTGGCTGCCCGAGATGGCAGGCCGGGACGTGTTCGTTCATCTCTGTCATCTGTTGTCCGCCACTCGTACGATGGTGGGAGCTACCGGCATTGCCTCGATGTGGGCACGGGATTCAATGGCGATGTCCTGCGCCGCCCGAGCGCTGACGGAGGTGTCCATTCACGGGGTAGCCCCGCAGTCAGGTGAGATTCTCCAGGTGCCGGACTACCTGTGATAGTGGTGCGGTGGCGTCGATCTCGATGGTGGCGGTCGCGCGCAGCAGTGGTTCTACCTCGGTGAGATCCCGCAAGATCAGGGCACGTTCCGCGGGATGCTTTCCGTACGGGTTGCTGGCCCGTGCGGCGATCCTGGCCAGGAGGACGTCGGCGGGCGCGCTGAGCAGGGCGATGTGGTCGAACTGGGCGTAGAACTTGCCCTGGTTGGTCTTGCAGCCTGCGACGAACAGGCGGCCGTGCTGGTGGGTGGCCAGCAGGGCTGCGATGGCGTCCTCGCGCCAGATCCAGTCTGGTGAGCCGCCGGGCGAGGTGACCCAGTGACTCCACTGGCCGGTGTCGGTGTCCACGACGCGGTGGCCTCGCTCGCCCAGTACCTGGAGGGCAGCGGACTTGCCGGTGCCGGACATTCCGGTGACCAGGACCTTCGGCATTCTGCGAGATTACGGGAGCTGCTCAGGCTGCGGCGGGGATGGCGGGCAGCCAGGGTCTGCCGGACAGGGCAGCGGTAATGGCTTCCAGCGCGGTGAGGCCGTGGGCGGCGGCGGAGTCCAGGTAGCTCCTGATGCGGCACCAGCGGGCGAGGGTGGCGAGGGTGTGCCAGTAGCCGGAGACGGCCTGGTGGCGCTTGGCGGCTTTCGCGCCGCGCTCGGCGACGTTGGTCGTCCAGTCCACCGCGAAGTCGCGGGTGAACAGGAAGACCTGCTCCTTGTAGTCGCGCAGCCAGCAGCCCAGCGCGTAGCCGGGGTGGTTTCCCGCGTGCCAGTCCCGCAGCCGGTTGTGGATGATGCCGAAGGCGGCGGCCTCGTCGTAGCGCTGGCGGAGCTTGTTCACCAGTTCCGCGCCGAGGGCGGTGCTGCCGCGGGCGCGGGCGTCTTCGACGGCCTGGTGTGCCTCGCGCAGGATGGCGATGATGTCGCCGGCCCAGGACTGCAGGCCGCCGGGGCCGAGTTTCATGACCGCCCGGCATCGTCTGATGACGTGCTGGCAGCATTGCTGGATGCCTGCCAGCCGGGTGAGAAGGTGCTGGTAGCCGGTGTAGCCGTCGGTCATCAGCAGACCGGTGAACGCGGCCGGGATGCCCGCGGCGACGTCGCGCTTGCGCCGGGAGGCCAGGGCCTGCAGCCAGGTCAGCCGGCCGTCCGGGGTCCGGACGATCAGCACGTGCGGGGCACCCGCAGCCGCCTTCTCCTTGCCGTCCGGGTCCTGTTCCTCCCCTTCTTCCCGCGCAGCGGGCTGCGGGGCATTGCTGCCCAGCACGTTCACCGGGGTCTCGTCCGCAGCCAGCGCGTCCTGGCAGGCCAGC
>Ga0302325_10005899_pt1 | contig 27725 bp, 19 predicted proteins | sample Palsa_T0_2_FD_201948 | JGI IMG/M metagenome (GOLD analysis project Ga0302325, IMG submission 201948) | Peat permafrost microbial communities from Stordalen Mire near Abisko, Sweden - Palsa_T0_2 | ecosystem: Environmental > Terrestrial > Soil > Palsa > Peat permafrost | place: Sweden: Abisko... | reverse complement strand
AAGCCATCCATAATCGCAGCCCGCGCTGTGGCCGTCCCTTTGTCAAAGTCAATTGCGCCGCCATTCCGGCCGGGTTGATCGAAAGCGAACTCTTTGGCCACGAGCGCGGCGCCTTCACCGGCGCGCTCAATCGGCGGGTGGGCCGCTTTGAATTGGCCCATGGCGGCACACTCTTTCTGGACGAGATCGGAGACATCCCCTTTGATTTGCAGCCCAAGCTGCTGCGGGTCTTGCAGGAGCAGGAATTCGAGCCCGTCGGCGGCACCCAGACCAAGCGCGTCAATGTGCGCATCGTGGCCGCCACCAGCCGGGACCTGCCCCGCATGGTCGCGGCCCGGGAATTTCGCGCCGACCTCTTCTATCGCCTCAATGTGTTCCCCTTGCGCGTGCCAGCCTTGCGCGAACGCCTGGAGGACATTCCGTTATTGGTCCATCATTTTGTCGAGGTTTACTCCCGCAAAATGGGCAAGCCCGTCACCTATGTCCCGCCCGAAACGTTGAAAACTCTGTTGGGCCACACCTGGCCGGGCAATGTGCGGGAATTGCAAAACGTGGTGGAGCGGGCCGTCATTCTTTCCAACGGCCCAGCGCTGCGCCCCTATCTGGATACCTTGCAACCCTCCGGCCAGCCGCAAGAGGAGTTGGGCTCAGAGGCCTACGGTCAAACGACGCTCAAAGATGCCGAACGCGAGCACATCATTCGCTCCCTGGCCGCGACCAACTGGGTGGTCGGCGGCCCTAAAGGCGCCGCCGCCCGCCTCGGCTTACAACGCACCACCTTAATCGCCAAAATGCAAAGACTCGGTATCACTCGCGCCCTGGCTTAAAAAGGGCGGGCTGGTTATTTTTCCTTTCCGACCTATTATTTGGCACTCGCTCGCGCCTTGGTGGACACATCCGCCCTTAGCTCGAAAGCACCTGCTGCATTGCCCCCAAGTGCGACGAACAGTTCCGTCGCATCAAGATATTGCGCCGTCTTGGTCCTGATCTCTCCGAGCAAAGCCCGTTGATAGGCCCGTTCCGCATCCAGCACCTGCAGAACACTGATCTCGCCTTCTCGGTAACCATCGCGGTTCAATCGCAAGCTGGTTCCAGCGGCGTCCAATGCCTGCTCTTGCGCCAAATACTCCTCCTCATCGTGGTTGATCGCTTGCAGCACGTCAGCAACCTGGCCCAGCGATTTGATCACCGTCTGTTGGTAAATTGCGAGCGAGGCCTTACAAGCGTCAATCGCGCCACGGCGATTGGCTCTCAAGGTCCCGCCATGAAAGAGCGGCCCGGCCAGCTCGGATCCGATGCCATACAACGAGGTGCCGGGCCCAAACGGAGAGCCTGCGCCGGCTGCGGCCTCAGTCACGAATCCCGACAACGTGAGGTGAGGATAGAGATCGGCCGTCGCCACTCCAATAGCAGCGCTGGCGGCATGGAGTTCGGACTCCGCCTCAAGGATATCCGGCCGGTTACGCGCGATTTCCGAAGGCAGGCTGACGGGCAGCTTAGACGCTAGCGTGAAATCACTCAATTCGAAGTCCGGAGGAACCCAATCGCTCGGACCCACGCCCGCCAGAACCGAAAGTGCGTGACGCGCCACAGAGCCCTGCTGGGCAAGCGGTGGCAGCAACGTTTCATCCAGCCTAAGTTGCGTCTCGGCCAGAGCGACATCGACCTCGGAAGCGCTGCCGGTGAGTCGGGCACTGCCCACGAGTTGGAGGTTCTTGCGGTCATCGGCGAGCAGGGTTTGCACCGCATCCATTTGCGCACGTGCCGAGGCCAGTAGAATAGCTTGGTTCGCGATATCACCGGTCAAGGTCAAGTGAACAGCGTCGTACTGGCGCTTCTGAAAATCAGCCAGCGCCGCTTGACGTTCAACCAGGCGCTTTGTGCCGCCAAAAACATCAAAATCATAGGTCGCCAAAAGCCCGCCGCTGTAGAAACTCGACGTGTAAGGTGTTTTTAGGCCTGCCAAATATGCTCGTTGATAACCGACTTGGCTGCCGTAATTGATCTGCGGATATAGGCGGCCCTTGGCGGCAATAATGGCTTCCTTGGCCTGAGCAATCGAGGCATTGGCGGCGGCGAGATCGAAGCTACCGGCAATCGCCTTGTGCATCACCTGGTCGAGTTTGGGCGAGCCAAAGGCCGACCACCATTCGCCGCTAATCTTCTGGCCCAAGCTTATATGCGGCGCGTCAATTGGGCCGCCAACTGTGCTGAGCTGTTTCTCGGCTTGTTGATCATATTGCTTCGAGACAGGATCAGCGGGTCGCGAATAGTTCGGACCGACCGTGCAACTGGTTATGAACGCAAACGCGGAAATTGCAGCGATGGCCGTCAATAAGAATCTAACTCTTAAGCTGGGCGAATACGATGTCATTTCATGGGCTCCGCAAATTTTACCAGCGAAGGTGCCTTGCGGAGAAACAGCACCAGCGGGCTCACGATGAGGGTGGCATACATCAAGATCTTGAACTGGCCGATTATTGCGACAATGGCAGCCTGTCCGGTTACCAAGTCGTTAAGCTTTGCAAGTCCAGGCTTTGCGAGCGAAGCCGTCAAGCGGGCAGCGGCACGGTAGGGCGCAAGATCCTTAGCGAGCGCCAAGTGCATAGCCTGGGTATTGCCGTAGAAAAAGATCTGCACGACCGCGATTCCGATAGTGCCCCCGTAAAGCCGGGTCAGGTTGAAGATTGGGCGGCCTTGGGGATGCAACTTCTGATCAAGCGTGCCAAACGCGGTTTTGGCGAGTGCGGGAATTGAGATGCCAACACCGACACCTTGGAACAACAGCGCTATCTCCACCGCTCGCCAATCCATGGCAGGCGAATAGCCAAGCATCCGCCAATCCGCATAAGTAACAATGGCCAAGCCGCCCATCAGGAGCATCCGGTTGTTGATTCGCGCCGGAACAAAGTCCATCAGAACCAGCGTCCCGACGAGAGTAACGCCGCGCGCAATCGTCACGTAGCCGGTGGTGTCAACTGGATAGTTGAGCAACTCCTCCAGCATGGGCGAGGTCAAGGCCAAGGTCGGCAGGAGGACGAAGCCGACGGCAAAGTACATGATCGTCGAAAGGATAAAATTGCGGTCTTTGAACAACCCCTTGTCGAAAAAGTGCGTCTTCATCGTCAGGACATGCACGATGAACATGTAAAATCCAAGCGCCGAAGCGAGCGCCTCCACCCAAATTTCTGGAGAATCAAACCATTCCAGGCGCTCGCCTCGGTCGAGTACCATCTGTAGCCCGGTTAGGCCAAGGGAGAAAGTCGCAAACCCAAAGAAGTCAAAGGACGGCGGTTGCGCGGCCTTTTTCTCGGGCAATAACAAAGTCACGGCCAGAAAGATGAAGCCCACCATTGGCAGGCTGAAATAAAATATCGAGTGCCAGCCGTGATATTCACTTAGCCAACCGCCAATACTCGGACCGCTGCTGATACCGGAAAGCACGCAGGCATTCAGCCACAGGCCAATCCGGGCGCGGCGCGCCGGCGGCAACACATCGAGCAAGATCGCCATGGCCAAAGGAAGCAGTGTCCCGCCTGCGGCGCCCTGAACGATGCGCGCGAGTATGAGCGGGATGGGCGTGGTCGCAAGTGTGTCAAACACGAGACCAACCGCGAAGATGACCATTGAAATCTGAAAAATCAGCTTGCGCCCGAAGCGACCTGCCAGCCACGGCGTCAACGGAATGGCGAGAACGCTCGCCATAAGATACGAGGTAAATATCCAGCCGATCTCATCGTCGGCCATCGATAACGATCCCTGAATGTGCGGCAAGGCCGCATTTGGCACCGAGACATTGGCCCCCTGCATAAAGGCCGCCATTAGCACAGTCACGACAATAACGCGACGCGCACTGGCTGAAATCCCAGGTGTGGAGGTGGCGCTCATTTCGTATTATTTGCCACAAGCCTCGCCTGGAGAGGATGACGCCAAGTTCGGCGATAATGGGTGTCCACTCGTGCTGTGACGCTGAGGCCCGAGAACAAAGGGTAATTAGGGTCAACTTCGTCGAACTCCAGGCGAATCGGCAGGCGTTGAACCACCTTGACCCAATTGCCAGTCGCGTTCTCGGGCGGCAGGACGGCAAAATCCGACCCGGTCCCCGGACTCATGCTGACGATATGCGCTTTGAAGGCGCAGTCTGGATAAGAATCGACACTGATTGTCGCCTCTTGACCCGGGCGCATGTGGGTCAGATCCGTTTCGCGAAAATTTGCCTCAACCCAGATTCTTCGACTCGACAGAAAGGAAAATACTGCCGCCCCCGGATTGACGAAGTCACCAACCTGCAGATCTTCAACGTTAGCAAGCGTCCCATCATCAGGTGCATACACCACGGTATAGGAGTAGTCCAACTTGGCGCGGTCGAGGCTGGCTTGGGCGGCTCGGACCGTTGGGTGACGATCGGCTTGGATATCCGGATCACCGTCCAAGGCAGCGACCGTATTGGCGATCTGCTGCTCGATGGACGATATACTCTGGTGTGAGACTTTGAGATCCGTTTCGGCTTGTTCGTAGGCAGATCTGGATGTGAAGTCGGTGGCTAGCAGCGCTTTCTTACGATTGTACTCGTGCTCGGCAAACGTGGCCGAATCTTTCGCCGATTGCAGTTCACTCAAATGTTGACGGTAGGTCGCTTTGAGACCTTCGATCTGAAGGCGCGCGCTGCCCAGCACCGCGTCGGCCTGTGCGATGGCGATCTGATATGGCTCTGGATCAATCCTGAACAAAAGCTGCCCCCGTGTCACCCGTTGATTATCCTTCACTGCTATTTCGACCACCTGGCCGGCAACTCGAGCATTAACTGACTCTTTGGCGGCGTACACGAATGCGTCATTCGTCCAAACGCGGCCCTCTTCTGCCAGATACCAAATAATACCCGCGATAGTAAGTAGAACCGGGAATGCTACTAGCAGCGCCAGCCGCAGCCCCTTCCTCGTCGTCTGTTGCGGAGACGTCGCGATCCCGCCTGATGCGGGCGTTTCGACCACTCCGCCTAAATGAGATCCTATCCTGTCCAATTGGTTATCCATAAGATCTATTCACTGGCGCCCATTGATCCTCTTGCCTTGACTCTTGCTGAGACTTCACCGATTCCAGCACGCCCTTTCGGAAGTAATCTTCACCGATCACCATTTTCACACCATGCTGTTGCACAATGGCCTTCAACTCAGAGGAAAGCGTCTGAAGGCTGCGGGAATCGCCTCTCTCACGAAGGAATCCAAGGGCGGCATCAGGTACCAATCTTTGCTCAGCCCAGGTTCTAAGCCACTTTGAAACCCGCGGAGGAACGAGTCGGGCGCGAGTCGCGGGTAAGACAATCAAATGTGCATCTAATGAATCAGATAATGCATTAGTTCCGAGAGCAGAATCGCTCAAGGCATTGAGCGGCCAGCATTTTATGTCCCAAGCTACCATTAGATCTCCGTGAGCACCCACTTTACGCAATAGGGCAACCGCTTCTGCTGCAAAGACAGTGTCGTTGCAAATAATTACCGCCTTCAGGCATACAGGCCTCGAGGTTTTATCGGGATTGTGTTTTGACATTTAATTGGCCTTCTGCGGTTGACGAATTACGTAACGAGGTTGCGCTCCATAATGGGCACCTCATTGGTTATGCTCTCTTGTTCAATTTTTTGGACTGACAGTGTCATGACGCATGACGGTATTGCGCAAGAAGAGTGCCAACGATAGTTCGGACGAGTGGACCTACGGATAAATCTGTGGTTATCTGTCTTCCTCCAGGGAGTATAACATTCCAACTAGCGATGCGACCCGGCCATGTTGCATTGGGCTGACGACGACGAATCCGATGCGCATGAACGACGTTTCGCCGACACCGTGTCCATCTGCCGACGCCGCTCCATTCGCGGAGAATCCAGTTCTGCGAGCTTTCCGTTAATCAAATCCACAACCCAGCGGGGCGAAACTCGTTTGTTATCACTGAATTGTTTCCTGAAGCCTGGTTGGCATCCGTTATGCGTAAGAGATTCACAAGCGGATAGATCTTGCAGCCTTTTGGTGGCGAAAGCGGGATATGGGAAATAACAAATTATAATGTTTAGAAAGCTAAAATGAAATGAACACACTTACGGAGGCACCGCCAAGGAATACCTACACCGCTCCTGCGGTGGGTGTCGCCAATAAGGGCGACTCAGTTTCGAAATCCGAAATGATCCAGCAATATCGGCGCGTTCGAGATTTCTCGCACAAGCTGTGCGAGACGCTGGAGCCGGAAGATTACGTTCTTCAAACAATGCCAGAAACCAGCCCGACGAAATGGCACTTGGCCCACACCAGCTGGTTTTTCGAGACGTTCATTTTGAAGCAGTTTCTCCCTAAATACCGGACTCTCCATCCTCAGTACGCATTTCTATTCAATTCCTATTACAACGCCGTTGGGCCGTTCTATTCCAGGCCGCAGCGTGGATTACTCTCGCGTCCTACAGTCAGCGAAGTCTTCCGTTATCGTTCTTATGTTGACTCACTGATGTGCGATCTTATGGAGTCAGCCGATGAGGAAGTTCTAATGAAATTATTGCCAATTGTAACGCTGGGTTTGAATCACGAACAGCAGCATCAGGAACTAATACTGACGGATATTAAACACGCGTTTTGGCAAAATCCGCTTCGCCCATTGTTCCGAAAGCGAGACAAGATTCCTGTGGCTCCTGTCCCGAAGACTGAGTGGGTGGGATTTAATGAGGGCCTGTCCTGGGTGGGACATGAAGGAGCAAAATTCAGCTACGACAATGAAGGGCCGCGGCACCGAGTTTTTGTGCCAGGTTTCAGCATGGCCTCGAGGCTGGTTACAAATTCGGAGTTCCTTGCGTTTATGGAAGATGGCGGTTACCGGCGGCCGGAACTTTGGTTGTCGCTTGGATGGAATGCCGTGACGGGAGAAGGCTGGAATTCGCCGCTTTATTGGGAAGAGCGCGATGGTCAGTGGTTCACGATGACCCTCGCAGGAATGGCAGAGTTGGTGCCCGAGGAGCCGGTATGTCATGTAAGTATGTTCGAAGCCGACGCTTTTGCGCGCTGGGCCGGAGCGCGCTTGGCCACGGAAGAGGAGTGGGAGATTGCTTCGTCTGGGGTGGCGCTCAAAGGCAACTTTGTTGAAAATGAAGTGTTTCACGTGGCTCCACTAAATGGGGCGCATGGTATTGGTAAGCCGGCTCAGATGTTTGGCGACGTTTGGGAGTGGACGCGGAGCAGTTATTCTCCTTATCCGGGTTATTCGGCGGTGGCGGGCGCCCTCGGAGAATACAATGGCAAGTTCATGTGCAATCAATACGTGCTTCGCGGGGGCTCCTGCGCCACGTCGCAATCGCATATTCGCAGAACATATCGAAACTTTTTCCCACCTGGCGCGAGATGGCAGTTCATGGGAATCAGATTGGCAAAGGACCTCGTATGAATGAAGCAACCGTGATGCGGCCAATGACCGATTATCGTCCTGCCCGGCCGGACATTTGGGCCGAAGTCGCTTTTGGGCTCTCTCACGTTCAAAAGACTATCCCCTGCAAGTTTCTTTACGATGAACGAGGCTCGAGGCTATTCAATGAGATTTGCGAATTGGATGAGTATTATCCAACGCGAACCGAGGACCAAATCCTTCGCGATAACATAGTGGAGATAACGCGTATGATGGGCGACGGCTGTCGATTAGTAGAATTTGGCAGTGGCAGCAGTGTCAAGACGCGCCACCTCCTTCGGCATCTTTCTGGCGTGTCCAGCTACATTCCAATCGATATCTCGCGTTCGCAACTGTTTGAGTCTGTCGCTCAGTTAACCGACGAATTCCCTTATCTGGAGATTTGCCCGGTTGAGGGTGACTACTACGGAATTTCGAGACTTCCCGATTCGGGTGGAAAGCCAAGAAGAACGGTGGCGTTCTTTCCTGGGTCAACCATCGGCAACTTTGAGCCTGGCGAGGCGGTCGCATTTTTGAGCCATATAGCCTCTCTTTGTGGAGATGACGGCGGACTCTTGATCGGATTCGACCTAAAGAAAGACAAGCGGATATTGGAACCGGCTTACAACGATAGCAAAGGCGTCACAGCCAGATTCAACCTCAACGTCCTGGCGCGTGCGAACCGAGAATTAGGCACGGACTTTAACCTTGAAGCTTTTCGCCATCATGCGCCGTACAACGAAAAACTCGGACGAATCGAAATGCATTTAGTCAGCACGCGCCGCCAGATTGTGCATCTGGATTCGTTGCAATTCGCCTTCGACAAAGGTGAGTACATCACAACGGAATACTCCTACAAATACACAGTGCCTGGTTTCACCGAGCTGGCCTTAAGGGCCGGATTTGAGCTCGTAAAGAGTTGGGAGGATACGAATCACTTGTTCGGCGTGCTGCTCTTGCGGCGCAAGCGGACCGAATTTGGTTCAGCCGAGCCTCTGATGGATTTATCGGATGATTTCGATATCGCCGAACGATGCAATGACGTCGAAAACGCGACGGTATGATTCGGTTCGACAATGTGGCGAAGAGCTTTGGATCTGCGGTTTCCCTCCAGCCAACTAATCTTGAGATTCTCGGCCACAGGACGACCGTGATGATCGGTCCAAGTGGTTCCGGTAAATCCACGGTACTTAAGCTGATTTCCGGGTTGCTTGAGCCAACTTCCGGTCAAATTGAGATCAACGGGAAAGTGCTCGACCGCGCCACGCTTCCAGAGCTACGTCGGCGGATGGGATACGTAATCCAGAGCGGCGATTTGTTTCCCCACTTGACGGCTCGACAAAATATATCGCTGGTTGCCCGGGAAGTGAAATTGCCAGAGCGCGAGATAGATTCCCGACTCGATGATTTGTGCAACATGGTTCGCTTGCCTTGCGATCGGCTTGATCGATTTCCGGTGGAACTGTCCGGCGGGGAGCAGAGAAGAGTCAGCCTCATTCGCGCGTTGATGCTGAATCCGGACCTGCTCCTTTTGGACGAGCCCATGGGAGCGCTCGATCCCATGGTGCGCGCAGGATTGATTCCAGACTTGAAGGCCATGTTTGCGCGCCTCAACACCACGGTCATAATGGTGACGCATAGTCTTATGGAAGCCGCGCGTCTCGGCGAGTGGATCGTGCTTCTGAACAAAGGGAGAATCGTTCAACAAGCTCCCTTCACCGCGTTTTCGTTACACCCAGCGGAACCGTTCGTGAGCGAATTCTTTCGCGCGCAAATGGAGGAGGCGCATCCGTGAAAAAGAGGATTTTTCTGGGGCTGGCACTTCTGCTCGCCCGGCGTTCGCCGGCCGAAAGTTCCGTCATAGCGTTGGGCTCAAAGAGATTCACTGAATCGTACGTTCTAGCCGAACTGGGCAAAGGATGCCTGGAACAAGCGGGCATTCAAGCGGAACACCGACAAGGGATGGGCGGGACAATTGTCCTCTGGGAGGCTTTAAGGCAAGGATCCATCGCGGCCTACCCGGAATACACAGGAACGATCAACGAGGAAATTCTTACCAAGGGAGTCTCCAACCTTTCCATCGCGGCCTTGCGCCAAGAGTTGTCCGAATATGGCATCGGCATCACGGATGAGCTTGGGTTCAACAATACCTACGCTCTAGTAATGACGCGAACCCGGGCAAATTTACTCGGCATAAAGAAGATAAGCGATTTGCAAAAACACCCTGAACTGAGGCTGGGGTTGACGCACGAATTCCTTGGCAGGCGAGACGGGTGGCTCCCGTTGCAAAAAGAATACGGACTGGTTCTGCCTAACATTCAAGGTATCGATCACACCTTGGGATATCTGGCGCTGACAAAGGGTAATGTTGATTTAAAAGATGCCTACACTACCGACGCCAGGATTGAAGCGAATGATTTGGTGGTGCTTGCTGACGACCTGAAATTTTTCCCGCAATATCGAGCAGTATTCCTGTATCGCCTCGATACGCCGCCCGGTGCGATACAAGCCCTAAGACGACTTGAGGGATCCTTGGACGAGGCCAGTATGGTTCACCTCAATCAATTCGCGGAGCGCAATAAAGACTATGCGTCGGCGGCTGATTTGTATTTCAAACAAAAAGGTGGGGTTGACCATGTCAGCGGTGGCGAAACATTTGGACGAAAGCTCGCTCGCTGGACGCTCCGGCATATTATGCTGGTCGGAGTCTCTCTAATCGCCGCGATTGCCATCGGAATCCCATTGGGAATTTACGCGTCTCGGCCGGGACTATTCAGCGAACTTATTTTAGGCGCAGCCGGCCTGATCCAGACGGTTCCAGCGCTCGCCTTGCTAGCGCTTCTTGTTCCAATCCCTTTCCTGGGCATTAGCCCTATGACGGCCATCGTCGCTCTTTTCCTTTATGGATTGCTGCCGATTGTAAGGAACACTGCCACCGGTTTGCGCGATATTTCTCCACAAATCCGGGATGCGGCCTATGTGCTCGATCTCAAGCCTCGAACGCGCCTGCTTAGAATCTTCCTGCCACTTGCATCGCCTTCGATTCTCGCCGGAATAAAGACGAGCGTGATTATTAGTATTGGCTCAGCGACTCTGGCAGCGCTCATCGGGGCGGGAGGGCTTGGCGAACCGATCATCAGCGGATTGAATCTCAATGATCACACGACAATTCTGGAGGGTGCCATTCCGGCCGCTATGATGGGCGTCGCCGCACAAGGTTTGTTCTCAATGGCGGATAAGTTCGTGATTCCACGCGGACTTCGAATTAGGCCGACATAAAGCACAGCAAAAGAAACCGAATTCATAGAAAGAAGCAAATGCATGAATAAAACGTGTGAACACCTTGAGAAACTCACCGAGAATAACTTTCGTAAGCCTCGTTCGCCCTTAGCGTGCGTCGAGTGCATGAAGGAAGGGACTCCGTGGGTGGCGCTTCGCGAGTGCCTAACCTGCGGGCATATTGGCTGTTGCGACTCGTCACCTGGAAAACACGCCACAAAACATTTTCACGAGACGCAACACCCGGTCATGCGCTCGGTCATGCCTGGCGATCGGTGGACCTGGTGCTACATGCATGAGGTCACAGGCGAGCTAACGGGCGTCGCTCCCATCGCCTCACAAAAATCATAAGCGTATGGAAACGCGCGAATACGACGTGATCGTCATTGGAGCCGGCTCAACCGGTGAAAACGTAGCCGACCGCGCTGTGAAAGGAGGGCTAACGGCCGTTATCATCGAATCCGAACTTGTCGGAGGTGAGTGCTCTTATTGGGCCTGCGTGCCCAGCAAAGCGCTGCTCCGCCCGGGACAAGCTCTCGCAGCGGCCCGCAATGTTGGAGGTTCACGCGAAGCCGTGACTGGAAAGCTGGATGTCACCGCCGTGCTCAATCGACGCGATTCCTTTGCTTCGAACTGGAGCGATTCCGGTCAAGTGAAATGGCTTAAGAATGCGCAGATAGATTTGCTTCGTGGTCAGGGTAGAATAGTGGGCGAGCGTCGCGTGTCGGTGACGGATAAAGCCGGCACAATAATACATATCCAGGCTCGCCACGCGGTGGCCATCGCAACAGGCAGTCGCCCCGCGATTCCTGATGTCCCAGGACTCACCGAGGCTCGCCCTTGGACTAGTCGCGAGGCCGTAAGCGCGAAGTCGGCGCCGCGTCGTTTGTTAATCCTAGGCGGTGGCGTGGTGGCTTGCGAAATGGCGACGGCCTGGAAGCAATTGGGAACGGAAGAGATCACCGTGATCCAACGCGGCCCTCGCCTCATCCCTCATTGGGAGCCATTCGCCGGCGAATGGATGCGCACCTCGTTCGAGCAAAAAGGAATTTCTGTCTTAACCGAAACAACCGTTAAACAAGTCGAGCGTCAATCTCAGGGTGATCTGCGCCTCACTCTCAGTAATGAGCAATCGGTATTTGCCGATCAGGTGCTGGTGGCGGCAGGTCGCCGTCCGCGCACGGAAGACATTGGCCTCGAAACGGCCGGCGGAAAACCGGGGTCTTGGTTGGAAGTGGACGACAGCATGCGCGTCAAAGGCGTTGCGGGCGGCTGGCTTTATGCAGCCGGAGATGTCAATGGCCGCGCGTTACTCACGCACATGGGGAAGTATCAAGGACGTGTTTGCGGCGATGTTATTGCTGCTCGTGCCAAAAGTGGTATGGAGGCCACGGCCCCGGAAGCATGGTCGCCGTACTCTGCAACCGCAGACGGTCGAGCAGTGCCGCAGGTGATTTTTTCCGATCCTGAATTGGCATCTGTTGGCCTGACGGAGGCACAAGCGAAGGCCCGAGGGATGAGCGTGCGTTCTGTCGATTATGAAATTGGCAGGGTAACTGGGGCATCTCTTTATGCTGACAGCTATCGCGGGCACGCTCGCATGGTTGTCGATCAAGAGCAGAACATCATCGTTGGGATGACCTTGATCGGGCCCGCCGTGGGCGAGCTGATCCATGCGGCGACCATTGCCGTTGTTGGCGCCGTTCCTATCTCTCGGCTTTGGCACGCGGTGCCCGCTTACCCTACCATCAGTGAAGTGTGGCTCAGGCTTTTGGAAACCTTGGGATTGTAAAAGGGGTTTGCTGGGCTGCGGAGCTAAAGTTGCCCTTGTAACTGGATCATGGGGTTGGCTGAGATTTTTGCAGCGACCATGGCAACCGATGCTTCGGGACATTGTCGTAGCAGTGCAGCGCGGCGAAACGCTGGATGCTGGCCGGTAGGCCGACCGCCGTAAATCCAGGATGCCCCGTCGCAGGGAAAGGGCCGCCGTGATTCATGGCCGGACTCACCGCCACGCCGGTTGGCATCTTGTCGTTCAGCAGGCGTCCTACGCGAACACGCAAAAGCGGTTCGATCATTGCGTAAGCTGCTGTGTCCTCTTCACCCGTGTGGCTGTAAAATGTTCCGGTTAGATTGCCTCCCAGGGTTTTGACGACCATCGCCATTTCTGCGGCGCTTCGGCAAAAAACAAAAAGCGATACCGCTCCAAAGGCTTCAGATTGCATTTCTTGCGGATGACGCAAAAAGGTTTGGGCCGGGACCCGCAAAATCGTGTTGGCAAAGCGCGCTGCCGGTCCGGGTAACGGCTCTCCTCCGCAAACCACTTCCGCGCCCTGCGCTCGCAATATGCCGACGGCTTTGACCAAACGTTCCCGCACGCCTCGCCCGAGCAGGATGCCGGGAGTGGCAGCCTGGAACTTCCTCCGCGCCGATTCGGTGAATCCTTCGCCCAGTTCTCCTTCAGGAAGAATGAGTAATCCAGGATTGGTGCAGAACTGCCCAGCGCCGACTGTACATGAGACGAAGAATTCCTCGGCGATGGCTTCACCCCGTTCCCGTAACGCGCCCTCCAGCACGATGACAGGATTTATACTCGACATCTCGACGTAGATCGGTTTGCCGGCACGATCCGCGGCCCCTTTTAGTTGCAGGCCGGCTTCCTTACTGCCGGTAAACGCCGTTGCGCCAACCAGGGGATGCGCGACCAGTTCCAGTCCAACTTCCTGCGGAGTATGGTAAATCAATTGTATGATTGACGGCGGGAGGCCGCCATTCTTAGCCGCCTCAAAGGCAATTTCGGCCAGCAGCCTGGTCGTACCCGGATGGCCGGGATTAGCCTTGGCGATGACTGGATTGCCTGCGGCGATGGCGGCGGCGAAGTCGCCGCCCGCCGCAGAGTTGAAGGCGAAGGGAAAATTGTTCGGTCCCATAACCACGACCGGACCGCCCAAAGGCGCGTATGTGGAATAAATTTTCGATTTTTCATCTCGGATGGGGCGCTCCCAGGAACCGTCGCGAGCAGCTTGGGCCGCTTGGCGCAGCTGATTGGTCGTGCGGGGCAATTCGACATCCTTCAGCCGGGGCGTTTTCGGAAGCGCCGTTTCAGAGTGGGCCATTTCCACCAATTCAGAGGCCTGCTGTTCCATGCCCGCGGCGCAAGATTCCAGCAAAACCGCCACAGCTTCCGGTTCGATGACGCGCAAGGCCTCAGCCGCTTCAGCTCCGGCTTCCAGCGTAGTCATAACTTCCTGACGGGAGGAAACGGGATACAGTGTTGGCAGCAACTCGCCCGTAGATGGATTTTCTGCTTGAAAGAAACTCAACGCGTGGCTCTCTCGCCATTGTCCTGCGACTAAGACCTTACTCACGTTGTTAGTCATGTAAATTCCCCTCTTAGCCAGTGTGCCCGTTTTGCCGCAGCCCCCAACAAAGAGGATCGCTTTCGTCCAAAAGCAAGGTTGTTTCGGCGTTGACGTAAGCGGAACCCGTTATGGTCGGGATGATCTTGTCGCCTTGGCGTCGATAGGAACCAATGAATTGACCCCCAATAATGCTTTCCTGGATCCATTGTTCTCCTTCAGCCAATTTGCCGTCCGCCGCCAAACAGGCCAATTTGGCGCTGGTTCCGGTGCCGCAAGGGGATCGGTCGTAGGCTTTTCCAGGACACAAGACGAAATTCCTGCTCTGGGCTCCCGCGTTTACGGGCGGCCCGAATAATTCCACGTGGTCAACCTCTGGAAAGCCCTGTGCGTTGATCGCGTTGCGCACCGCCCAGCTAAAATCAGTCAGTATTTCAACATCCGACAACTGGATAGTCTTGCCATGATTCTCCACCAAATAAAACCAGTTGCCGCCCCAAGCCACGTCGCCCGTGATCACTCCAATTTCCGGAGCCTTAATCGTGACACCCTTGGCCTTTCGATAACTTGGGACGTTGGTCACTGAAACGGTTCCGTCCTTATGGAGCACAGCCGTAACCACCCCGACTGGCGTTTCGATCTTATGTTCGCCGGGCTTTATGCGCCCGAGATAGGCGAGAGTGGCGATGAGGCCGATCGTGCCGTGGCCGCACATGCCCAGATAGCCTACGTTGTTAAAAAAGATAGCTCCGGCCGCGCAAGATTTGTCCGCAGGCTCAACCAGCATCCCCCCCACAAGAACGTCCGAGCCGCGCGGCTCGTTGACCACGGCAGAGCGATATAAGTCGTGATGTTGGCGAAGAAACTCCAATTTTGCCGCCGCGCTGCCGCCGTTCAATTGCGGGCCTCCGCTCACAATGATGCGGGTCGGTTCTCCGGCCGTATGAGAATCTATGACATGGATCCGGTTCATGCTGCAACGCCTGCCTTTTTGGGCATCTTTGGTTTGCTGGCTTGGGCGTCGTGGATAATCTTGAGGATGCGCTTTCGTTCCGCGCCTTCCAAGGGCAATCTCGGTGCGCGCACCCATTCCTGACCCAGTCCGCACTCCTGAACGGCTAGTTTGATGTATTGAACGAATTTTGTGCTCGTGTCCAAATGTAGCACAGGCGTGAACCAACGGTAGAACTCGCGCGCTGCATCCCATTGTCCTTTTCGGGTCAATTCCCAAAAGTATTGGTTCTCGCGCGGGAAGGCAATGCCTGCGCCGGCCACCCATCCGTCAATGCCCAGGACGGAGGCTTCCAGAACCAAATCATCAACTCCAGTGAAGATGGCATAACGATCGCCCACGGTGTTGCGCAAATCAGTAATGCGGCGGACATCTCCCGAGCTTTCCTTCAAGGCCACGAAGTTCTTCTGCGCCGCGAGTTCGGCAAACATCTGTGGCGTGACATCGTTGGCATAGCTGAGTGGATTGTTGTAGATCATGATGGGCAGTCCACTGGCCCGCCCCACGGTCTTGAAGTGCGCCAACGTCTCACGCTCGTCGCCTTTGTAAAGCATGGCGGGCATAACCATGAACCCATCGGCTCCCAACTTTTCAACGTCGCGCACATAAGCGCAAGCTTCCTGGCAACTGCTTTCGGCGACTCCACTCAGGACGGGCACGCGGCCATGCACAGCTTTGATCATCGCTTCCATAACCGTGCGCTTTTCTTCGCGACGCATAGCTTGGTTTTCCCCCAGCGAACCGAGAAAGATCAGGCCAGTCACGCCCGACTTAATCAAAGCATCGGCATGGCGGGCCGTGGCTTCAAGGTCAATCGATTGATCCCGTCGGAATTGAGTGGTGATGGCTGGGAAAACACCCTGCCAAAAAGGCTTGCTCATGTTATTACACAAAAAATAAAATTACTATCCACTTGCTCAATACCTATTGGATAGTCTAAGTCTGAATCCATTGGTGAATTCGGCGTCACTTTCATGTTAATTCTCAGCTATAGCAAATTATTGGCGACAACCAACTCTTGTCAACCTCGCCTTGCAAAGTCGGCGCTGGGTGGACTCATCACCTCTTTAACTCGGCTAACAGTCCTTCAGCTATGTCTCCAGTTATCCAATTCTCTGGCCAACGGTAGCCCTGCGTCTTGGTCTAATTTTACGCGCCTGCGGTGAAATCCGACATATTACCCAATCCTCCGAGTAACGAAGGTCTCCCTAGCCCTTTGGCGGATCTAGTCATGATCGAACAGCTCTTCGATCATGTTCCGGAAATTGTATTTTTTGTAAAGGATCATTACGGACGCTACGTGGCGGTGAATCAATCCCTGGTTGAGCGATGCGGGCTGAGTGAGAAGCGGCAAGTCCTTGGCCGCCACGTCCGGGACATTTTTCCCAAAGAATTGGCCGAACGATATGCCAGGCAGGATGAATCCGTTTTGCGCAAGGGCCGACCGATTATTGACCGCCTGGAATTGCATTGGTACATCCGGCGCCGTTCAGGCTGGTGTCTGACGACCAAACTGCCGGTGCGCGATTCCAAAGGCAAAATCATCGGCGTGGTAGGCATTTCCCGCGATTTGAGGGCTCCTGGCGACCGTGATATTATCCCGGCGCGACTGGCAGCCACCTTGGAACACCTTGAAACTAACTACGCTGATGCCGTTTCGCCTTCGTCGTTGGCGCGGCATGCCGGCTTGCCACCCGTACGCTTCGCCCGACTGATTAGACGAATTTTCCGCCTGACACCGCACCAATTGATTACCCAAACACGACTGGCCGCCGCGTCGCAACTATTACAGGAGACAGACCGTTCCTTGTCGGAAATTGCTCTTGACTGTGGGTTTTATGACCATTCGGCGTTCACTCGCGCCTTTCGATCCGCTACTAACTTAACCCCTTCCCAATATCGAGTCATGTCGGCCCGATTTAGCCGCTAGGATCGCAGTTTTTTTAGGCTGCTCTTTACAAAAAGATCAGTTTAGTTAATAAGCATTCAGATCAAACGCAACCACTCATGAGCCTCAAAATTCAGTCAACGGACATTGCAACCTGGTTATCGCCCCTTACTCCCAGGGTAGCTTTGATGCTACGACGCGCCAGCGGACATAGGCTATGAACCAATCCTTTGATGTGATTATAGTCGGTGCGGGCATTGTGGGAGCGGCTTGTGCGGCCGAGTGCGCCGAGGCCGGGCTTAAGACTCTTATCCTTGATCGTGGTATAGTCGGCGGTGGGACAACGGCAGCCGGGATGGGGCACATCGTGGTGATGGATGATTCGGAGGCGCAGTTTGCTTTGACTGAATATTCGCGCCGCTTGTGGTTGCGAATGCGTGAGACTTTTTCTGCTGATGTGGAATACGAGCTCTGCGGCACACTTTGGGTCGCGGCGGACGATGAGGAAATGGCCGAAGCCCGACGCAAAGAAGAATACTACCTGGCTCGAAACACAAAGGTGGAAATACTTGACAGCAAGGAGATCGGCCGAGTCGAGCCTAACTTACGAGCCGGCTTGGCGGGGGGATTGCGTGTTGTTGATGACGGCGTCGTTTATCCGCCGTGCGCGGCCAAATTTCTGACGGACAAGGCGGCACGGCATGGGGCTGAGTGTCGCTCTGGCGCAGCCGTGCGAATGTTGTTGGCCGAAGGTGGCGTGATATTGGCCGATGGATCGCGCATCGTTGCAGGGCACAGTATCAATGCCACCGGCCCATGGTCGCCGGAATTGATGCCAGGCTTGCCGGTCCGCAAACGCAAAGGACATCTCCTTATCACCGATCGTTACCCCGGCTTCGTTCACCACCAGATAGTCGAATTGGGTTATCTTAAAAGCGCGCATTCGGTGAGCAAGGACTCCGTCGCCTTTAATATTCAGCCGCGAAAAACCGGCCAAATGCTGATTGGTTCATCGCGGCAGTACGAAGCCGAGGGCACTGAGGTGGAACAGGACATTCTCGGCCGTATGTTGGCGCGGGCCATAGAATATTTACCCTCTCTAGCCAAACTATCCGCGACTCGTGTTTGGACCGGACACCGCGCCGCCACACCCGATAAACTACCTTTGATCGGCCCCAGCCTTGAGCATGACCGAGTTTGGCTGGCTAGTGGACACGAGGGTTTGGGAATTACGACTTCGCTCGGGACAGGCCGCTTAGTGGCAGATTTGTTGTTGGGCCGCAAGACGGAGATCCCAGCCGAACCCTACGCACCGTCTCGCTTTGCCTACGCCGCTGTTGCTCATGTCTGACCAGATCCAAATTCGCGTCAACGGGAAAACTGTTTCAGTGAGTGCCGGGACGGTTGTCGCCGCCGCTATTGCGCAGGCAGGTCAACAGTGTTTTCGACGTTCGCTTAAGGGCGAATACAGGGGGCCACTGTGTGGGATGGGTATTTGTATGGAATGCCGGGTGACAATCAACGGACAGCCGCATGCTCGAAGTTGCCAGATTTTGTGCGAGGCTGGGATGGAGGTTCAGACCGATGCGTGAGACTCTGCTGCGCTTTGAAGTAGTTGTCGTCGGCGCTGGTCCTGCAGGCTTGGCAGCCGCAAGCGTTGCGGCGGAGAAAGGTTGCCGTACGGCCTTGGTGGACGATACGCCTTGGCTAGGAGGCCAAATTTGGCGTGGGCAGCAACTGCGCAGGAGAAATCCTCAGGCTGCTCGATGGATTGACCGCTTTCAAAAGAGCAAAGCAACCTTGCTGGATCAATGCTCGATTCTTGGGCCGGCAGAGCGTCAAACGCTCTTGGCGGAGCATCCATCAGGTGCGCGACAAATACAATGGGAACGTTTGATTTTGGCTACCGGAGCACGGGAATTATTTCTGCCTTTTCCAGGATGGACCTTGCCGGGGAATTTCGGACCGGGTGGCTTGCAATCATTGGCTAAGCACGGCTGGCCGGTAGCGGGCAAAAGAATCCTGCTAGCCGGGAGTGGCCCACTTCTCATGGCCGTGGGCGCTGGCCTGCGAAAAATGGGCGCGCACCTCGTCTCTATCAATGAGCAGGCGCCTTTACACCGCCTCATCTCTTTCGCTGCGCAATTGGTTCAGCGCCCGGCGAAGTTGGTGCAAGCGGCGGATCTAAAATGGACCTTGCGCGGCACGCCGTTTCGCTACGGCGTTTGGCCAAAGGCCGCTCACGGCGATAAACAGGTCCAAGCTGTGACTTTGACGGATGGGCGACGCGAGTGGGTCGAAGAGTGCGATTTTCTGGCCTGCGGCTTTGGGCTTGTTCCCAATGTTGAATTGCCATTGGCTTTGACCTGTCAACTAAGGGATGGTTTCGTCAAGGTCGATGAACGGCAGGCGAGCACGGTCCCCGGAATTTATGCGGCCGGAGAACTGACTGGCATCGGCGGCGCGGATACGGCACTCGTCGAAGGAAAGATTGCCGGTTTGGCGGCGGCCGGAGACGAACCCGGCGCTCATAGATTGGAAGCCCAGCGCGCGTCCTGGCATCAATTTCGTGAGGCGCTCAAGGCGACGTTCACATTGCGGCCAGAATTGTCGCGCCTGGCGGCGGCGGAAACGTTGGTGTGCCGCTGCGAGGATGTTAAGTTTGACAGACTGAAAAGCTTTGCCGGCTGGCGGGATGCGAAACTGCAAACCCGCTGCGGCATGGGGGCGTGCCAAGGCCGCGTTTGCGGCGCAGCGGTCCGGGTTCTTTTTGGATGGGGCATGGAGTCGGTCCGCCCGCCAATAACGCCAGCGCGAATAGAGAGTCTTTGCCAAGGCGAGCAAAAGCACACTTCCTGAATTCTCCCCTTAACAATCGGGGAGAATCCTTCAAATTGGCAGCAATTCACAGAGAGTTTGTTATTTTCAGCCAAGAATATAATTGCGAGCAAGGGTAGATTCTGAGAAGTGATCGCCTCGGTAAACCACGTAGCTGTTTTGCTTCGCGTTTACAGGGTGGTTCAATAGTGCAGTCGTGTATATTTATAGTGAAACGCAATTAATGTACGAACCCCAGCCACTGCCCCACCTTCCATGAAACCAAAAACCAGCCGGATTCCTTTGCTTTCCCGATTCATTTGTTTGCTCGTATTCCTCTTCGCGGCATCTTGCACGCGAGCTCAAGTGGTAACGAATGTCTTCACCAACCCCAACCTCGACTTTGTGACCAATGGCGTTATCGGCACCGGATTTACGGGCGTTGATCTCAATTCCGGTGACATCCCTAGCGGAAGTGGCGCCGGCACTAGTCTAGCGGCGGATAGCGGCTCAGTTCTCGGAGTGCCGGGCGCAGGCTTTTTATTTGTCCAGACTGTGAATGGCGGATGGGCCGGGACAGAAGATGATGGTTTTTTCTCTTTTAATGTTGTTTGGGGGGATTTTGATGCCTACTTGGACGTGACCGCGCCATTTGACAATCAAACTTACACCTTTGGAGGCTTGATGGCTCGCGCTGTGAGCGATGGAACCGGAGCGCCTTTCAATCCGACGGGCACCAATGCGAACGAAGATTGGATGAAAATTTCACGATTTGAGGAGTTCGGCATTCCCACCCAAGTCCGCTACGCCAGTAATGGAAACGACATTCAGATAACAGTCACGAACCTTTACGGCACAACCGTTGATACCAATGCAGACGTTTTCCTCCGCATCAATCGCACGGGCGATGTCTTTAGCTTTTACGATAGCGCGACTTACGGTGGCCCATGGACGCTTGAAGAAGTTATCACCAATAACGATGTGCATGGCGCGGCGATGCAAGTTGGCATCGAAGAAGGAGGTTTTACCGCCAACGAGCCGATCATAACCTTCACCGACTTCGGCATTAGCGCGGCCAATCCCTACACTCCGCCGACGGGAGATCCTTCGAGTGTTCTGGTCACAGATTTCAACACCAACGGCTCCGTGGACGTTTCCTGGACACCAGGCGCAGGCAGTGATGGGAGCGTTGTAGTTATTACTGAGAATATTCCAATGACCCAGTCGCCTTACTATGGTTTTACTTATGTTGGCAACTCGACCGTTGGCAGCGTGGTCAACATGGGAGGAAACCAACAAGTCGTTTATGCTGGGTCTGGCACCAATGTTACGATCAGCGGCCTTTTCGGCAACAACGACGTCTATAATCTGGCGGTCTATTCATACACGACTAACCATGGCAATACACTAATCACCTATGATTCCGCACCGGCAACCACTAGCTTTAACGGCCCTGGCGTGGTCGTAGGCATCAGCGCCACAGTGTCCCCCTTTAGCATTCCAGTCAATGGTGTTGCTACCGTGGATGTCGTTGCGAACTTTAGCAGTGGTGGCACGTTGGATGTCACGTCAGGCGCCTCGGTCGCTTCCTCGGATCCCGCAATTATTGCGAGCGTTGCACCAATTAACGGCGGCAATGCTCTCGTTCTTAGCGCCACCAATGTGACTACGGGAACCTCGAGCGGCAACATCACCGTTACCTATCTCACGTTCAGCTACACCTTTAATGTTACCAGTCATTTGCCGGTCTTTGTGGATAACTTCAGCGCTCCCCATAGCTATCTTACCAATGGAGTCTTGGGAACGGGCTGGAACGGAGTCTATGAAACGGGCACGGACATAGCCGGGGGCGTCGATCCGACGGCATTGAACGTGACCGTTTTCGACGCTGATATTAGCAGCAACAATTGCCTGTCCATAAGCTCCTCTGGAGGATATTGGAAGGCTATGGATGACAACGGCGTTTTCCTATACAATGTTGTCCCAGGCGATTTTGAAGCGTCGGTCCATATCACCCGCTTCAATCATTCTCCTTACAATTTTGTTGGTCTTCTGGCCCGTGCTTTTTCCACCGACAACAATGCTTCCCCGTTCGGCGGAACGGGCGGCTTGGAATACAATGTGAACTGGCAACTATTCAATCAATTTGGCGATTCGACGGTTCTATTCGATACTGCCAACGGCGTTACGACCGAAACTGATGATCATGATGGAGAGACAAACGATCTTTGGCTCTTAATGACAAGGGTCGATGCCACAAACTTTTTCCTATTCCAATCAGCAACTTTCGGTGGACCTTGGACTCTTAAGCATAGCGCGGTGCAACCGGATCTTGTCGCTGGCACGATGCTTCAAGTCGGTCTCGAACAAGCTACCTACAGCGGCGCTTCAGGGAATGCTTCGTTTGACACGTTCATGTTGGATGGCGACGGCATTGTTGGGCCTTTGGAGACGCCCTCAGTAATTCCAACACCCGCTTCCAATGTGGTTGCCACTTTGACTCAAGGTGATAGTTCAACAATAATTACTTGGGATCCGGGAGTTGTGCCTCCCTCTAACGCACCCACGTCTTTTGTCGTCATGCGGGCGGGTTCCCAAGTTAGCTCTCAGCCTTACTTTGGCGACTTAACAAGCGCCAATAGCATTTTCGGTGCGGGAACGGACCTGGGCGGAGGAAATTTCCTGGTTTACCGTGGAGGCGGAAACACAGTGACCGTCACGGGTTTGACCCCTGGGATTCAGTATTATGTTGTCGTTTACGAGTACGCCGGATCAAGCACGACCAAAGCCTTCAATATTGTGGGTGGCACTCCGTCTGAAACGCCGCCGGTTGTTTTTACCGGGATAACGGCAGTAGTTTCCACCTCCCCTTCCATTCCTGTTAATGGAATCGGCGGATCCTATCACGTCTTTGCGTCCGTTGAAGGAACTACAAATCCTATTGATGTGTCAGCCAGCGCGACACTGATTGCTACAAACGGAATTGTGACCGGCACGGATGGGATATTCACTGGGTTGAGTGTTGGTACGGATTCTAATGTCATGTTTAGCTTCACGCCGGGGAATTCCACAAATACCTTTGTTTCTTCGGCATATTCAGTGTCCGTCCGGGCGCCGAGCTTTTCTGACAACTTCAGTAAGCCCATAAATTATTATGCTCTCGCCACCAACGCGAATGGCAACCCGGCTACCGCCGTTACGGGCACAATTTGGGACGGCGTTTTCCTGGGTGGCGCAGGCAACGCCCCCGGCGGCTATAGCATTCCAGGCGGGGTTGACGGTGGCGGCCAAACAACTGCACTCGATGCAGACATTACTCTGACCAATACCTTGAGTTTGATTCACCAGAACGATACTTGGGATGGGACGGGTGCAAATGATGCGTTCCTCCTTTATAAAAACGTGGTCGGCGATTTCCAATCCTCCGTCTTTATTTCAAGTATGGACCAGTCGAACTATCAGATGTCGGGGATTATGGCTCGTTTAGCAAACGCCGATGGCTCAGCCGCCAGCGGAATCGGCGGCGTGGAAAACTTTATTAATCAAACCGAATTCGAGGAGTTTGGCTTTCTTGACATATTACGTTTTGACATTAATGGAGCCGATGACAACTTTGGCACACCTCCAGCCATAATCCCGACCAATAACGGCTTCCTGATGGTGAGAACGCAGGGTACCAACTTTACCTTTTACAGGAGAAGCAGTCCTACCAACGCTTTCACCGGCCCCATTGCATCCTATACCGAAGATTTGTCCCTTTTTGCCAGCACCACCAATGTCGTGGAAGTAGGACCATGTTCAGCGACGTATAACGCCCCGAACAGCGGCTTGCTTCATACTACTTTCACACAATTCATGTTGGATCTGACTTCCGGGCCAACTTTGGCATCTACATTGATCGGGGGCAATCTTACCATTACTTGGGGGGCAAACGATTCCTTCCAACACCTCTATTCGACGTCGAGTCTTAGCAGTGGCTTCACATTGGTACCTGGCGCTATTATAACTACTGTTAACGGCATCAGTTCTGTGACCATACCAGTTGGCAATGGGAATGAATTCTTTGCGGTTGGGCGTTGAAATAGAGTAAAATGTGGTGAAAGTTCCCGAATGACAAAGCTACCGCCAGCGTTTAAGATTATGGTAAAAGAACAAGGAAGGGAATTCCGCATTGGTGCTCGCGCCTTTACGCTCATCGAATTGCTGGTGGTGATCGCTATAATTGCCATTCTCGCTGCGATGCTCTTGCCAGCTTTGGCCAGCGCCAAAGAGCGCGCCAAGCGCACCAGTTGCATGAGCAACTTGAAGCAAATCAATCTGGCGACGCAAATGTATGGTGTCGAGAATAAGAACTATTTGCCTGAGAATACCAATGGAAACTGGGCTTGGGATATTCCTGGCCAGTCTGCTCAAGCGATGCTGGCCCAGGGAGTTACCTGGAAGGTGTTCTATTGCCCGGACTTGGCGAGCCGATTTAGCGAATCGAATGAGTTACAATTGTGGAACTTGGGCGGCGGCCCCTCGATCTACCCAGGCGATTATGCTGTCGGTCAGTACGCTCTTACGTTTCCGGGTTCCCCCGGCTATGTGCCAACGAGTGAAACAGACGGTTGCTTTACCAATGTAAACGTCAAATTCGAGATCTACCCGGCGTCATGGAAATATGATGTATTTACTATTCCTTTTGGTGCTATCTCCAGTCGGGTTTTAGGGGCTGACCCCGTTATTGAAATCACGGCCTCAGACACGCCCACGACTTGGACTCAAATTCATGGCGGCTTTGCCATTCCCCACACCACGGCGCATATGCAAGGTGCTGTGCCTGCCGGTGGAAATCTTAGCTTCCTTGACGGCCATGGGGAGTGGCGCAATTTTCGGTATATGGTTCAGCGGACGAGCAAGTCCACCGGCATTCAGCAAGACTCGGACGCTGGCCCTGCGTTTTTCTGGTGAACAGTAAGGCTCTTCGATTTTCCATGACGCTAGGTCTGTCCCTGGCGACAAGAGCTTGGGGCGGCTATGATCAGTCACCGGAGAATGCCATCGCAAAGATCGATCCTCCCGAAAAGGACTTTTATTCCAAGGTAATCTATTATCAGGGCGTTCCCATAAAAGCATCACATGAGGTTACGGACGAAGCGATGTTGGCGGCCCGGGACAGATTGGCCATGATGCTTACCAATCTTTCCGCTGTTTGCCAGAATCTTGAAACGGCCCATGCCGAATTGCACATCATTGGCCGAAACCAAGTCACCTCGGACCTCCCGGAATGGCGCTTTGACAAAGGCAAACCGCTGGCGGAATACAACGGCCTCACGATTGATGAGCGCACGCGGGGCATGGGGGGCCGGATCTCTTCCTGTGGCGAAGAGAATTTGCTAAAACTCGACGAGGATCGCTATCACGGCCGCGATATTTGCGTGCACGAATTCTCCCATTGCATCTACCAGGCGGGCATTCCGCGCGAAGTTCGCGAACGCTTTCGCCGACAATACAAAGCCTCGCTCTCCAAAGGACTTTGGGCCAAAAGCTATGCCGCTTCCAATGACGACGAGTTTTTCGCTGAACTGGCGATGTGGTTCTTTGGGACTCACGGCGATCTCCACATGACCGGCGCCAAACCAGCAATTGGCCCAGCCGGCCTTAAAGCCTATGATCCCGAGGCGTTCGCTTTGTTTGACGAATTTTTCAGCGGGCGGATGGAAATCGCGCGCACGACTCGCGCCGACTCGCGCGAGTTTGAAGACGACCCTGCCACGGCCTACACTGCAAGCGCCAAGATCACGATCGACCCAAGCAAACGGGGTCCGATCTTGAACCCCCGCATGTATGGAATTTTTCTTGAGGAAATAAATCACGGCGTCGATGGCGGATTGTATGCTGAATTGATTCGGAATCGCGGCTTTGAAGATTCCAAACCGCCTGAAGGGTTTGCTTATAAGAATGGAAGGTGGGTTGATGGTGGGGGATACGACGCGGGCTTTTCCCGTTTCGGCTATACTACAAACGGTGTGCCATTTTGGACGCTGGTTAAGGAAGATGGCGCGAAGGGAACCATGGATATTGACTTGGATCATCCTCTTAATCCTGCCACGCCGCGCTCGTTGCGCCTGGAAATCGACGATGTTTCGAGTGGCCGTCTGGGAATTGCTAACCATGGGTTTTGGGGAATTGGCGTCAGGGAAGGACAAGCATACCAACTCACATTTTGGGCGCGCGCCTCCGTCGGGTTTGATGGCCCGCTTTCTGCCACGCTGGAAACGGATGATGGCCGCGCGGTGGCGGAGCCGGTTTCTATCCAAGGATTTTCTGGAGAATGGAAAAAATTTATCGCAACCCTCAAGGCAAAAGTGACGCTCGGCAACGCTAGGTTTGTATTGGTGGCAAACGCCAAAGGAATGGTGTGGCTAGACATGGTTTCTCTTTTTCCAAAAAACACTTTCAAGGGGCGCGAAAATGGACTGCGGACCGACATCGCCCAACTTATCGCCGACCTCAAGCCGGGCTTCGTTCGCTTCCCCGGCGGCTGTGTTGTAGAAGGCGGCACCGTCGAGACAGCTTACAATTGGAAAAAGACCATAGGCCCGTTGGAACAGCGCGAAGAGGTTTGGGGACCTTGGAATTATCGGCGAACACATGGCATGGGTTTTTACGAATACTTGCAGTTTTGTCAGGACATCAACGCAGAGCCGCTTTACGTCGGATTTGCCGGTGAAACATGCATGTTTCGCAGTGTCGAGGATGTTCCGATGGAACAAATGGACCGCGTGGCCGCTGATTTCGGAGATGCCCTGGAATTTGCCAACAGTGACGCTTCGTCCATCTGGGGACGAAAACGCGCCGAGCAAGGGCATCCCGATCGCTTTGGAATTAAATTGGTGGAAGTAGGGAATGAAGGCGGCACGCGCAATTTTCCCAAACGCTACGAGCTGGTTCACTCCGCTTTGAAGGCAAGATTTCCGGACCTTACCTACATTTCCGATTTGTCCTTTTTGCGGCGAGAATGGATGAAGCCGGGCGATTCCGATATGGAAGACAACCATTTCTACAACAGCCCGCAATGGTTCATGAACAACGCTCATCATTACGACAACCGCGACCGCAACCTGCCGCCAGTTTATGATGGGGAAGTCGCTGTCACTTCCGCCGAAGGAGGCCGCGACAAAGGAAACCTAATTTCCGCGCTGGCCGAAGGCGCTTTTTTGATGGGGCTTGAACGCAACGCCGATGTGGTCAAAATGGTTTCCTATGCGCCACTTCTGGCCAATGTCAATGGACGGACCGACTGGCACGGCATGATCTATTTTGACAGCCTCCGTTCTTACGCCACCGTTTCCTATTACCTTTGGAAGCTTTTCGGCCTTAACAAGCCTGATTGCACCCTCCAAACAGATGTCAACTATTCACCAGATGCACCTCAAGACATCACCGGTGGCATCGGTGTGGGGACATGGAACACCGCTGCGGAGTTTAAGGATGTTCGCGTCGAAAAGGATGGCCAAGTTTTGTTGGCGTCGGATTTTTCCAAAGGTTCTGATAAATGGAAAACCGATGGAGGCAACTGGTCTGTGGTGGATGGAGCCTACCGCCAGGACGATGAAGCTGTCGGACTAAGCTATTTTGACGACGAGGATTGGACTGACTACACGCTCAGTTTGAAAGCACGGAAAATTAGCGGGCCGGAAGGGTTTCTTATCGTGTTCGGCCACAAAGGAGGAGAAAAATATTGGTGGAATGTTGGCGGCTGGGGTAATCACGAGCACGCCATTGAATTCAATCAAACCGAAGTTGGGCCGCACGTCCAGGGAAGAGTGGAAACGCATCGTTGGTACGATGTGAAAGTGCAGATCAAGGGTCGGCGCATCCAGTGCTTTCTCGATGGTAAACTCATTCATGATATCACAGCACCGGCACCGGATCGATTTTTTGCGCAGGCTGGTGTTGACGATAGTCGCG
>Ga0302325_10005898_pt1 | contig 27726 bp, 19 predicted proteins | sample Palsa_T0_2_FD_201948 | JGI IMG/M metagenome (GOLD analysis project Ga0302325, IMG submission 201948) | Peat permafrost microbial communities from Stordalen Mire near Abisko, Sweden - Palsa_T0_2 | ecosystem: Environmental > Terrestrial > Soil > Palsa > Peat permafrost | place: Sweden: Abisko... | reverse complement strand
CCTGCACCAAAAGCGACAATACGCCACGGAATGCAACCTGGCACGGAGTTTTGCGCATCTGTCGCCAATCTGTGGTCAATGTGTCGCCCTGCCGCACAACACAGCGCGGGCCGTGGAAAACACAGATCGGACCAGGAACTCATGAGAATACCGAACGAACCCAAATCGGCGGAAACACGTCCCGCACCCCGCCTCGCAAGCCCCCACCTTCACCAAAAGCGACAAAACGCCACGGAATGCAACCTGGCACGGAGTTTTGCGCATCTGTGGCCAATCTGTCGCAAACGTCTCGCCCTGCCTGGCCGGCGCCTGCCACGCACCCAACCGCCCCATCTTGCACAACACGGCACCACCGGCGCGGGGAACGAAAGCAGTCCCGCTGTCCCAATGGCGGTATCATCGAACAGTATGCCGACCAGGGCCCTCGTATGGCTGCTTTGCGCGCCGCTTTGCGCGAGCCATGCTCAAAGCGCTCCGGCAGCCGCGCCCGCCCAATCCTCCCGTTCCGCTATCTTCCTCTTCGGACCCGCTGGCGCGGAAGCCGCGCGCCAGGCCGCCCGGACTGCGGCGGCCGTTTCGCGTCATTGGCTCAGCCAGCCCGGCTCCACGGCCGAACTTCGTCGCAGTGGCAGCGTGGATTCCTTACCGCTCGATGCCAAAATCCCCGCCAAGTCCATCGAGCCGGCTTTCCTAACCGCCGCGCGCGAAGCCCGCGATACCGATCCGGATACATACCTGAATTCTCTCGATCGCGCCGCGCAGTCCCTCGCCGCCCGCCCCGGGCTGCGTATTCTGGTGACTGTGGTGGAGACGCCCCCGCTCTCCGTGGATGCCGAAACGCAGCTCAAGCAAACCATCGACTTTTGCAAGGCCAATTCCATCCGCGTGGTCGTGCTCGATCCCGCCGCAGTCCCCTCCAAGTACGCGAGCCGCTCTTTCCTGGCGCTCGGGGAAGCCACCGGCGGCGCCCTGATCCGCGACCCCAGGGCGCTCGACGCCACCGTGCTCATCTCCTCCGCCGGATCGAAGACCGCGGATTCGGCCTACGCCGCGCCTGTCGCAGCCGAGCCCGTCATCGCCGCGAACCTGCCCAATTTGCCAACCGATTTGCCCGTGCACACGCGCTTCGTGCGCATCTCGCCGCGCGGCTCTCTCAGTTTTGGCGTGCAACAGAGCGTCGGCGCCGGCCGGGGCGGCATCACCACTGTAGACGGCGGCCCGAATATCGAAAACACCACCGGACCGGTGCGCGGCTTGTTCCTCATCGAATCTCCTATAAATGCTTTGCATTTCGATATCGACGACAATGCCGGCGTCTACACTGCCCGCGCCCGCCTCACGCAAATCGTGCGCAACGCATCGGGCAAAATCGTCTGGCAGCAAAGCAAGCCGATGACTCTGCGCGGCCCGCTGAAGAAGCTCGATGCCCGGCGCGCCGGCAATATTTATTACATGCGGGAAGTGGTCTTGCCGGCCGGACAGTACACCCTGGAGGCCACCGTGGAAGACCTGATCGCCGGCAAGTCTGGCGGCGTGCGCGAGCCGTTGCGCACCAGCATGAGCACGCCCAGCTTTACCGTCAGCGATGCGCTGGTGGTGCGGCCTTTCAATGCGGCGGGCGACAAGCTCGAAGCCGACCAGATTCTGGCCTACGATGGCAATGCCATTTCCCCCATGCTCGATCCCGTCTTTCAAGCCAACCAACCCTTCACCTTGCAGATCTACCTGATTGTCTACCCGGATCTTTATGGCTCGCAGCCGCAGATGAGTCTGGAAATCCTGCGCCATGGGCACGTGGTCGGCCGTAGCCCTCTGCCGTTCACCGACAAGATCCACAACGAGGCCGGCGAAGGCGGCAGCATGGGCGTGGCGAGCGAGCAGAAACACGAATTCCCCTACATGGCGACCCTGCGCGGTGTCGAACTCAGCCCGGGCGACTATGAGGCCCGCGTAACCGTCCGGCAGGGAAATGCCGCGCTCACCCGCCCCGTGAGCTTTCGGGTTGTCGGCAACGAGCGCACCGCCGTCCTGGCCTCCGCCGGGCCTACCGCTGCCGCTGCCGCGCCCCATCATGATGACGAAAATGACGATGTCGAAGTGACCCTGCCGGAAGTCGATCCTGTGCACCTGGCCGCGGACGCCGGCGTACTCGCGGCTCCCGAGCAGCAGAGGCTCTGGCAGGAAGCCGCCGCCAGCGCGCTGTCCTACTCCTCGCGCCTTCCCAACTTCCGCTGCAACCGCGAGACGCGCCGCCTGACCTCTCCCGTGAAAAACGCCGAACGTTTTAGCCTGGCCGACACCTTCATTGAAGAAATGACCTACGAGAGCCCCAAGGAAACCTATCGCACACTAGAGGTGAACGGCCAGCGGTCCAGCATGCAGCGCGATGCGCTTAAGGGCGTGCGCTCGCGCGGTGAGTTCGGTTCCATGCTGAAGTCCATCTTTCGCCCCGAAGCCGAGGCTAAGTATAAATGGGGCGGCCGCGCCATGACCGGCGGCGTTCTGTGCGATGTCTTCGATGTGGACGTGCCCGTCGCGCGCTCGAACTTTATTCTCACTTTCAACCTGCGCCAGGAGATCGCCGGCTTCCATGGCCGCGTGTTCGTCGACGAAGATAGCGGGCTCGTGCGGCGCATCGTATTGCAAGGCGGCGGCCTGCCGAAAGACTTCGGGCTGCAGTCTCCCACGTTTTCGCTGGAATACGGAATGGTGCACATCGCCGGCGAGGATCACCTGCTCCCTTTGCGCTCTGTTCTCCAGGTCCGCCAGGGCCGGCAGGTGGTGCGCAACGAAACCACGTTCCGCGATTACCGCAAGTTTGACGCCTCTTCGCAGATCAAGTTTCAGTGAGCCATCTTAAGCCAATACTGTTCACTCTGGTGGATCGCTACTAGTTGAATTCTGCCCAAACGTGGCAGAATATTTTTGGCGATATGCGTTCAGATCAATGTTTACAGGGCTTCGGTTGAGATTGAAGCGCACCTCCAACTTCCGCAACATATGAGCGGGCGACGGTGCGTAAGATGGGTGCGTGGGTGCTTGATCGACCATTTTGGTTCCGGCTACGCCGGGGTGGGGCAGACCATCGCCTTTCGTGGTCTGCCGCCTTCGCCAAGCGGCGCATCACCAGCGCTGGTGCACGCCGGAGCGGATTCGCCTATCGTAGATGGCTCTGACGGCGCGCATCGTGTCCTCCGGCAGCGGCGGCAGATCCGAAGCGGCGCAATTATCGGCCACTTGCGCGGGACTCTTGCCGCCGGGAATGGCGCAGGTGACGGCATCGAACGCGAGTATCCAGCGCAGGGCGAATTGCGCCATGCTGGCCCCCGCGGGCGCGAGCGGCCGCAGCTCTTCGACGGCTTCGAGCGCCGTGCCGTAATCGACGCCGGAGAACGTCTCGCCCACGTCGAACGACTCGCCGTGCCGGTTGAAGCGTCGGTGGTCGTCCGCGGCGAACTGCGAATCCCGCGTGAGCTTGCCCGTCAGCAGGCCGCTCGCGAGCGGCACGCGCGCCAGTATCCCCACCTGGCGCTTACGGGCTTGCTGGAAAAAGAGCTCGGCCGGACGCTGGCGGAAGCAGTTGAAGATGATTTGCACGCTCTGTACGCCGGTGTACTCGATGGCCTTTAGCGCTTCTTCCACACGCTCCACGCTCACGCCGTAATAGCGGATTTTGCCCGCCTCCGCCAGGCGGTCCAGTGCGCCGAAGACCTCCGGCCGGTAGTACACATCCGTCGGCGGGCAATGCAGTTGGACCAGATCCAGGCACTCGGCGGAAAGATTGCGGAGGCTGTCCTCGACGAACGCGGTGAGGTTCTGGGCGTTGTAGCCATCCGCGGTGTGCGGCGACAGGCGGCGCCCAGCTTTGGTGGCGACCACGATTGGCTCGCTGCGTTCGCGCCGGAGCTGCGCGATCAGCCGCTCGCTGCGGCCCATTCCGTAGACATCCGCGGTATCGATGAAGTTCACGCCGCAGTCGATGGCCTCGTGCAGGGCGGCCATGGATTCGGCATCGCTCACGCTGCCCCAGGCGCCGCCGATAGCCCAGGCCCCAAAACTGATAGCTGAAACGTTCCACCCGGTGCGGCCGAGCGCGCGATAGTGCATGTTTTCAAGATACCCCCAAGGTGCCCAGTGGAGGGCGGGTCTGCCGCCTCTATCCCCGGCGCGCCCCGCTGCCCTGCATGATTGCCTTACGGGCTTCAGCCAGTGGTGCGCGGTCGTCGAACACTACCTTACCGTCCTCCCGCGCCACCCCCAGTTGCTTCCATAGGTCGGGCAAATCCACCATGGTGGGCTCCGCGCCCATCTTCCGGTACTGTTCCATCAAGGTCTTGCCACCCGTTGCCTTGTCGCCCGTCTCGAACGCGCGCTCCAGCGGCCAATCCGTTTCGATGGTGCCGCCCGCCCGATTGATGGCCCGCAAGGCGTCCTCCAGGCCCTTGGCATTTGCCGTACTCTTGCGGATGCCGATATCCGCCAGCAGGCAAAATAGCGCGCCGCCCCAATACGTCCGGCCCCAGGTGTGCGTATTGTCCAGGCCCCGATCGCCTTCCCCAGGCAGACCCTGATGCATGTCCCGCAGCATGTCGCTCCATACCTGCGCGGCCGTCAGGTTGCCGATTTGAACCCGCGCGATCGGCTCCACATATGTCGCCGATCCCTCTTCAATCCAATGATGCCGGCGCGGCACTGAAGGAAATGCGAAGTGCACCATTTCGTGCGTCAGCATCCAGTCGTCATTCAAGTCCGCGTCCGTCGTGCGGCGGCCCACCGTGATGCGGCACCAGGCGCCGTCGTCGCCGTAGCTGGTGCCACGCGAGACGCCCTGTCCCCCTCCCGCGAAGATTCGCACGCGGGCGCGTGGCACCGGGAACCGGCCGTAATACGCGCTCACTGCCCGCGCCGCCTGGCTCACCCAGCCGAGCAGCGCAGCTTGCGGCAAATCGAAATTGTCCGATTCGAACGAGACTTCGATCTCCGCCCCGCCCTCTTTCAGCTTGGTTGCAGCGACGGCCGACTTCGTTTGGGAGTTTGCCACTTTAGCCGGCGCCCACCCCGAAGCCAGGCCGAGTAGCCCCTGCAGCGTCCTTCGCCGGCTCATGCAGTTCATGTCCGGTTTGACGCTCAGGCGCAGGTTTTGTTTACAACTGCGGTTGTTCATTAGCGCAAAGGGGCGCGTGTCCGCGCCGCCATCGAGGTAAGGAACTCGCGGGATTATGGCGGCGCGGCCGAGCCCCGTTTTGCGCGAGTTCACCGGAAGCGCAAAGGGGCGCGTATCCGTGCCGCCCAAAACTACGGAATCCGCGCGGCTGCCGGCTGTCGTATACTCTAAAGAACCCGCATGGGGTGCGTTTCGGCCTTGCCGCGGGTATCCGAAAATTTCGAGGGTTGTCGGGAATAACCGACCAAGGAAGGGGTATACAAGATCATGAAAGTTTCCAAAGGTTCTTTAGTACTGACCGCGGCGTTCACCGGCCTGCTGGGTGGCACGATGACACGCCTAACCGCAAGCACCGTATCCTCTAGCGCCATGGGACAGAGGGTTTCCTCCAACAGCTCGCTGGCTGGACAGTCCTCCGGGACCATCTGGCAGGCGACCAAAGAAAAGCATGCCTGTAAGGGGCAGAACTCCTGCAAGGGCAAGGGCGGCTGCAAGACCAGTGACGCCGGCTGCAAGGGCAAGAACTCCTGTAAAGGTAAGGGCGGCTGCGCCACCGACGGGTCCAACAAGAAGACGACAAGCTAGTCTGGCATTCCTGGCGCGGACGCTGCTGCCGGGCGCCCGCGCCACAATTTTTCCAAACAAGTGCCTGCAAATCGATTCAACGGATTCACCGATTACGGTATCGGTGTGGGCCTCCGCATCCCGCACTACCAGCACATCCTGTCGAAAAAGCCCGTGGTGAGCTGGTTCGAGATCATCTCGGAGAACTACATGGTGGATGGCGGCCGTCCGTTGGCCATCCTCGACCAGATACTCGAACAGTACAGGGTCGTGCAGCATGGCGTATCGATGTATTTCGGCTCAGCCGAGAAGCACAACCGCGATCACCTGCGCCGCCTGAAGATTTTGGTCAAACGCACCCGCACCCCCTGGCTCACCGACCATTTGTGCTGGGGCAGCGTGGACGGCCGCTACACGCATGACCTGCTCCCGATGCCATACACGTTCGAAGCCGCCCGGCTCACCGCGCGCAAGGTCCGCGAGGCCCGCTCCTTTCTTGAGGTGCCCATCGCGGTCGAGAACGTCAGCAGCTATGCTGAGTTCCACGAATCCGAAATGACCGAATGGGAGTTCCTTAACGAAGTCGTGGAGCGCGCCGACTGCGGTATTCTGCTTGACGTCAATAACATCTACGTATCGTCGCGCAACCACAGCTTCGATCCTTACGATTATCTGAACAGCGTTCCCCCGGAGCGCGTCGCGCAGATCCACATTGCCGGCCATTCCAAATTCCAAAAATACATTCTGGATACGCACGACCATCCGGTGATCGACCCGGTGTGGAAGCTCTACGAGCATGCCATTCGCCGCGTGGGGAGGACGGCTACCTTGCTTGAGTGGGACGACCGTATCCCGTCGTTCGACGAAGTGCATGCCGAGGCGCGCAAAGCCGAAAAGTTCGTCGGCGCGCCCGTGCCCGCTTCCACGGCCGCACTCATGCCGGTGGCGCCGTGAGCCTGCTCGCGCTACAGAAACGCATGGCCGCCGCCTTGATGCGTCCATTGGTTGCGGGTGATCGCATCGATCCCGATGCGCCGGTGGACTACATCAAGCCGAACAGCCGGTTGACGTCGCTCGAGCGCCTGGAAATATACAGCCGCAGCTACTGGTACCGGCTGCTGGATGCGCTTTACGAGGACTTCCCCGGTCTGCGCGCGGTGCTGGGCCAGCGCGCATTCGAGCGATTGGCAAAAGCTTACCTGGCGAATTGCCCGTCCGCATCCTGGACGATGCGGAACCTGGGGTCGCGCCTGGAAGAATGGCTGCGCCGGAACCCCGCTTTCGCCGGCGGCCGGCTGGATCTGGCGCTCGATACGATTCGCCTGGAGTGGGCGCATATCGAAGCTTTCGATGGGAAAGAAGAAACGGTCCTGGGTCCCGAGGATTTGCTGGAACTGGGACCCGCTTTGCGCATTGGCGTGCAACCCTATATCCGGCTTATCGAGCTGCGCTATCCCGTTGACGACCTGTGTGTGAGAGTGAATTCGGCAGCCGAAGAACACGGCGCCGCCAGCAATGCGGCGCTCAAACGCAAGGCCGGGGGCCTGGTGCGGCGCATCCACCGCATGCCGCCCGAGCACATTTTTTTGGCTGTGCACCGCCTGGATTTCATGGTCTACTACCGCCGGCTGGACGCCGAAGAGTTCCGTTTGCTCGCCGCCCTGGGCAAAGGTCTGCCGGTCGGCAAGGCCATGGAAGCGGCCCTCGAAGACAGTCCGCTTCCGGTCGAGGAACTGCGCCGCCGCGTGGAAGCCTGGTTTGCCGCCTGGGCGGAGATGGGGTGGTTGTGCAGCCGATTCTAACCAAACTCTATGGCCTGCTGATCACTGTCGCATCCGGTTTGCAGTCTCCATTTCTGCTGCTGGTGCGCCTCTATTGGGGGTTCCAGATGATGCAAACCGGTTGGGGAAAGCTGCACAACCTGGCGAAGGTCACCGACTACTTTAGCAGTCTCGGCGTACCGCTGCCCATCTTCACCGCGCCCTTCATCGTGGATCTGGAGTTTGTGGGAGGCATCCTCATCATGCTGGGGCTGGGTTCGCGTCTGTTCGCGCTGCTCCTTACATGCGACATGATCGTGGCGTACATCGCCGGGGATCGGGAGGCGCTGTTCTCGATCTTGTCGGATCCGGACAAATTCTACGCTGCCGCCCCGTACACGTTCCTGATTGCGTTCCTGATCGTCCTGCTCTTCGGCCCCGGCCGCTTCTCCCTGGACGCAGTGCTGACCAAGCATGTGCCCGGCGGGAAATTCTAGCCTATTCGAGCAGATGCGCGTACTCGGCCGGGTCCAGCCCGAACCGCTCCATCTGCCGCGGCAAGTCCGGACGCACGGCCTCCGGTGTGTCGGCGACCCAGGCCGCGATCACGGTCTCCACTCCCACCCGGTTCTTGCCGTCGTCTTCGGCCAGGCGTTCGGCGCTTCCGCGAAGCTGCGTCTCGGCCGCCTCTCTCACAGGGCGCGGCGTTTGGGCCAGTATCTGTTGCAGCATGTCTTCGGCGGCATCGTTCCAGTTCATTTTCGCTATAGTAGCAGGCAGGCCCCGTCCCGTTCAGGGGCGCCTTACGAAAATGCTGCGCGACCCCAATCTGATTCCGCTCTCGCACCAGCATCATAATGGACTCGCCATGTGCGTTCTGACGCGCCGCTCGCTGCGGGAGGACGCCTCGCCCGCCAACGTAGCCCGGCTCGCGCGGCGCGCCATCGATCGCTATGAGCTGGAACTGGTGAACCACTTCGAAATCGAAGAGCAGATCCTCTTCCCGGCCATCGAGAAGGCCCTGGGTAAGCTCTCGCTGGTGGCCAGCCTCGTCGCGGAGCATCGCCAGGTGGAAGATCTCATCGCCCAATTGCGCACAGCTCCGCACGAAGCGTTGCTCGAGCGGTTGTGCGGCTTACTTACAGCCCACATCCGGCGCGAAGAGAGCGACCTCTTCCAGGTGGCCCAATCGCGCCTGCCCGAACCAATTCTCCGGGAACTGGGCGCGGCCATCGATGCCAAAGTCGTACGGATTTGTTTTTGAAAATTCCGCCCAAGTTAAGTCCAGTACGCACGGCCCATTACTGACAATCTGCACAAACCGAAAACAAGGCCAAAGCCGCTGTTTGCCGTGCTAACCTGGGAACTCCACCAATCAACCAAACGAACGAGGCTAAAGTTAGATGTGCAACTTCCGGCGCGCGGCACATGCGCTGATTATTGTCTTATTGTTCTGCTTGCCATTCTTTTCGCAAACACCTGCAGGCTGGCCGTTGGCCGGCAACGATCTGAACAACAGCCGGTGGGCTTCCGCGGAAACAACACTGAATAGTCAGAACGTGGGCGGCCTCACCGTAAAGTGGAAGTTCACCACGCAGAATGACGTATCCGCGACGCCGTCGGTGGATGCCACGGGGGGGTATGTCTACTTTCCGGATTGGTCCGGGAACCTGTACAAGTTGAACGCGGCCACTGGAGCTACCGTCTGGACGCAGAAGATGACGAATTATGGCTTCAATTCGGCGGTGATGTCGCGCACCACGCCAACGCTCTACGGCACCATGGTGATCGTGGGCGCGAGTACTTCACTGGCGAGTCCAAATTCGTTCGGCGCGTATCTCCTGGCGTTGAACTCGAGCGACGGCAGCCTGATATGGAGTACGCAGCTCGATCCGGACCTGAATGCAGTATCAACCGGTTCGCCAATTGTTTACAACGGAATCGCTTACGTGGGGGTGTCCTCCAGCGAAGAGAGGCTGACCAATCCGACGTTCCGCGGAAGCCTGGTAGCGATTTCGCTGACGAACGGACAGATCCTGTGGCAGACACATTTCGTGCCGGCCGGGTACAGCGGCGCTCCGGTGTGGTCCAGCACTCCCGTGATCGATGTGACGCGCAGCCAGATTTACGTCACCACGGGCAACAACTATCTGGTTCCTCCGTCCGTTCAGGTGTGTGAGCAGGCCGCTAATGGAAACCAGAAGGCGATTCTGGCGTGCCAGGCTTCGAATAATTATGAGGATTCGATTGTCGCGCTGGATCTCGCCACCGGAAACGTGAAATGGGGACACCGGTGCGAGGCCGACGACGCCTGGATCACTGCCTGCAACGAGTCCTCGACGGCTTGCGCCGATCCCGCCGGGGCGGATCTCGACTTCGGCTCGGGCGCCAACCTGTTCACGGCGACTATTAATGGCGTTCCCACCCAGTTGGTGGGGGCCGGCCAAAAGAGCGGTGTGTATTGGGCGCTATCGCCCGTGACCGGAGCACTGCAATGGTACACCTCTGTCGGCCCGAGCGGGAAAGTCGGCGGAATGGAGTGGGGCACCGCTTCCGACAACCAGCGCATCTATGTCGCCATCAGCAATTCGAGCCAGACCCCCTACCTGCTTGAGCCGTTGGGGATCCCCTGGGCCGGAGGGTCCTGGGCAGCTCTGAACCCCGCCACCGGAGGGATTCTTTGGCAAGTGCCGGATCCTGGCTTCAACACCGTACACCCGAGCAAGCACTCCATGGCCCTGGGTCCTGTCACAGTTGCGAATGGAGTAGTGTACGCCGCTTCCATGTCGGGCAACATGTACGCATTTAATGCAGCCACCGGCGCGACATTATGGTCGTTCCTGGCGCCTGGTTCGGTCAACGCCGCGCCGGCGGTGGTCAACGGCACACTGTACTGGGGGACCGGGTATCACAACTTCCCCGCCGCTAATCCGTTCGGAACGGCCAGCAACACGTTCTACGCGTTCTCGCTGCCGGGCAACGTAATAGCCCCTGTGACGGTGGCTTGCGCGGCCAATACAGGCCAGGTGGGCGCGCCGTACTCTTCCGCGCTGGCCGCGGCCGGTGGAGTACCGCCTTACACTTTCACGATCGCCGCAGGCTCGCTGCCGCCGGGGCTGACATTGAATAGCTCCACCGGCTTGGTCAGCGGCACACCCACTGCACCCGGGAGCTTCCCTTACACTATTCAAGTGGCCGACTCGACGGGCACCCAGGCCGGCACGGCGACCAGCAGCTGCGGTATCGCTATTGCACCGGCCCCGGTGACGCTGGCCTGCGCGGCCAACGCGGGCCAGTTGGGTGTGCCGTACTCTTCCGCGCTGGCGGCCGCCGGAGGAGTCGCGCCCTACACGTTTTCCTTCACTACGGGGGCTTTGCCGCCGGGGCTGACCCTGAATAGCTCAACCGGCGTTATCTGCGGGACGCCGAATTCGGCCGGGAATTTCCCCTTCACTGCCGAGGTAGTGGACTCGACCGGCACCCCGGCCGGCACCGCCACCAGCAGCTGCGGAATCGCAATTGCCGCGCAGCAGACATCTACCACATTGGCTGTGGCGCCGAATCCGGCGTGGTTGGGCCAGCCGGTGACTTTGACGGCGCAGATTTCTCCGCCGCCCGGAACGGGCAGCGTGTCTTTCTATGATGGCGTCGCCGTGCTCGATTCGGTTGCGGTGGTGGGCGGATCCGCGAGCCTGACTACCAGCCTGCAGACGGCCGCCGTCCACAACCTGCGCGCCTCGTACAACGCCAACCCATCCTATGCCGGCAGCGCCTCCACCGTCACGCCGCTGGGGGTTACAGCGCTCCCCAGCAGTACCCTCCTGCCCGCCGCTCCCTATCTGGCCAATGGCGCTGGCACGTGGGCGGCGGTAGGCGATTTCAACGGCGACGGCAAAGCGGATTTCGTGGTGGCCAACAGTGGCGTCAGTGTGTGGCTGGGCAACGGGGACGGCACCTTCCAGGCGCCGATCAACTCCGCCAGCGGCGCAAGCCCCGTCGCTTTGGCCACTGCGGACTTCAACGGCGACGGCTTGCTGGACGTGGCGGCGGTGTATGCCAGTGGTAGCGTGGCCATACTGCTGGGCAACGGCAACGGCACGTTCCAGGCGCCGGTGGATTACGCGGCGGGCAGCGGCCAGAGTGGAATAGCGCAAGCCGATTTCAATGGCGATGGCGTGCCCGACTTGGCGGTGGCCAACGCGGGCGGCGTCAGTTTACTGCTGGGCAACGGAGATGGCACGTTCCAGGCAGCGGTGAATTACGCGGCTGGATCGGGACCGGCGGCGGTTGCGGCGGGGGATTTTATCGGCAATGGCAAGGCGGACCTGGCGGTGGTCAACGCTGCGGGCGGATCGGTGAGCGTGCTGCTGGGCAACGGCGATGGGACCTTTCAGGCGGCTGTGAGCTATGCCGTGGCAGCCAATCCGCAGGCAGTGGCGCTGGGCGACCTGAACGGCGACGGCCGGCCGGACCTGGTAGTGGCGAACAATGCGGCGAACAGTGTGAGCGTGCTGCTGGGCAACGGGGACGGCACCTTCCAGGCGGCGGTGAGCTATGCGGCGGGAGCCAACCCGCAGTCGGTAGCGGTAGCGGACGTCAACGGCGATGGGCTGGCCGACGTGGTGGCCGCCAATTCCGGCGGCGGCAATCTCAGCGTGCTGCTGGGCAATGGCGACGGCACGCTCCAGACGGCCATGAGTTTTGGCGCGGGAGCCGGCCCGGTTTCTCTGGCTCTTGCGGATTTCAACGGCGATAGCCGGGCCGACGTGGTGGCCGCAGGTGCCGGCGGGTATACCGCGGAGGTGCTGCTGGGGGGGCAAGCGGCCACCAGCGTAGCGCTGAGCGCTTCTCCCAATCCAGCCGGCGCCGGGCAATCCGTTACTTTGACGGGGACGGTCACGCCAGCGGCGCCCTTCTTCGGCCTGCCGACCGGAACGTTGACCTTCTTGGATAACGGCACGGCGCTGCCCGGCGGGACGGTCGGCCTGAGCGGCGGCTCGGCTGCATATACGGCCACGTCGCTGGCTCCGGGCGCGAATCCGTTAACCGGTTCCTACAGTGGGGATGCGGCGTTTCAGGCGGGCACGTCCGCCACCCTGACCGAGACGGTGGACGCGACGCAGACCATCTCGTTCGGGAGCATCCCGAACCAGACTTACGGCAGCGCGCCGTTCCCGGTCGCCGCCACAGCTTCTTCCGGCCTGCCGGTGAGCTTCACGGCATCCGGGTCATGTACTGTCAGCGGCAATATCGTGACACTGACCGGTGTGGGGTCCTGCACCATCACGGCGAACCAGCCAGGCAATGCCGCATATGCTCCGGCGCTTCCGGTGAGCCAGGGCTTCACGATCGCCCCGGAGCCCGAGAGCCTGACGCTGAGTGTACCGGCGAGCCCCGTACAGCAAGGCCAGACAGTGGTCCTTTCCGCGCAGTTGGCGCCCGCTCCGGGAACCGGCGCCATGGCAGTCTTCTACGACGGCGCCACCGTGCTGGGCTTTGCTTCGGCGGCCTCCGGCAGCGCCACCTTTACGACCAGCCTATTATTGCCGGGCCCCCACAACCTCAGGGCGTATTTCCCGGGCAACCCGAACCTGCCCAGCGTGAGTTCGAGCATTCAGCCTTTGACCGTATCCGCCCTTCCCAGCGCCGCGTTCGCGGCTGGCGTGACTTACACCGCCGGGGTGAACCCGATGGGCATAGCCGTCGGCGATTTCAACCTCGACGGCTGGCCGGACCTGGTGGTGGCGAACGACGACACCAACTCCGGATCTACCGACAGCGTCAGCGTGTTCCTCAACAATGGGAATGGGACATTCGCCGCGGCGCAAAACTATCAGGTTGACACCGGAACCACCGGCGTGGGGGTTGGCGACTTCAACGGGGACGGGATACCGGACCTGGTGGTGGTGAGCGCCACGTCCCAGCGCCTGACGGTCATGCAGGGCAACGGCAACGGCACGTTTACAGCAGGCACGCAGCACTTCAGCGCAGGGACCAGCCCGGTCCGCCTCGCCGTTGCGGATTTCAACGGGGACGGCGCAATCGATATCGCGGTGGTCAACAAGAGCTCCAACAACGTGAGCGTGCTGTTGGGAAATGGCAATCTTACATTCCAGAACGCGGTGAATTATCCGGTTGGGACAACGCCATACGCCGTCACCGTGGGCGACTTCAATCTGGATGGGATCCCCGACCTGGCCGTTTCCAATGAGGGCAGCAACAATGTGACGATCCTACTCGGCAACGGCAATGGCACGTTTCAACCGGGCGTGAGCTACCCTGTGGGCGCATCGCCTTCCTACCTGGCGATTGCCGACCTTAACGGCGATGGGAAACCGGACCTGGTAGTGGCGAATACCAACTCCAACACCCTTAGCGTGCTGCTGGGCAACGGCGATGGCACCCTGCAGGCGGCGGTAAACTATCCCGCTGTCGGCGCGCCGGTTGGAATCGTGGCGGTGGACGTGAATGGCGACGGCAACGTCGATCTGGTCGCCACAGGCTACGGCGGCAACGAGGTAATCTTGTTGCCTGGCAATGGCGATGGGACGTTTCAGGCGTCCGTGGCATACCTGGCGGGCTCCAAGCCGATGCGTCTCGCGGCGGCGGATTTCAACCGGGACGGCCGTACCGATATCGCGACGGCCAACTATGGGTCCAACTCGATGAGCGTATTGCTGGGGAACACGGCTGCCACTTCAACGACGTTGACCTCGTCGGCGAATCCGTCGGAACCGGGCGCCGCGGTGACGTTCAAGGCGTTGGTCCACATCGGCGCCGCGGCCTTCGCGACGCCCAGCGGGACGGTGACCTTCGCCGATGGCGGGACGGTACTGTCCGGGGGAACCGTCGCGCTCAACGGGACGTCGGCCAGCTTTACCATTTCGACTCTCGCGCCGGGGACGCATTCGATCACCGCGGCCTATAGCGGGGATGCCAGGTTCGCCGCGAGCACTTCGGCGGCGTTGAAGCAGATGGTGCATTAGCGCATCTGGCGGCTACCAGAAGTACAGCACATCCGGCCGTACGTGCCCCTTGGCCTCCAGGCAAGGGCCGCACTCCATCTGATAATCCGGGCGGATCTTGCGCACCGCCGCCGGGATGGTGTATTCGTCATCCGGCTTGTGCTCGGTGGCGATCGCCAGGCGCGGCTTGAAGCGCGCAATAGTCTGGTGCGCGCCGTCGAGCGCCGGAATCTCCGCGCCTTCGATGTCCATCTTGATGAAATCCACGCGCGGCAGCTTCAACTCCGCCACCAGCTTGTCGATGGTGGTCAGCGGCACCAGCACGCTGGGATGGGACGAATCGGGGCGCATGACCACGCTGTTGGCCGCGAAGTTGGTGTCATCCACATTCAGCGTAAGGGTGTCGTCTTTGTCCCAGACGCCCTTCGGGTACACGATCACGTGTCCGGCAGCGGCTTCCGCGGCCAGATTGCGCCGGATGCATTCGGCGCTGGAGGGCGAGATCTCGATCGCCACCACGGTTTGCGCGCCGGCCTCCAGAGCCAGGCGCGTGAAATCGCCATCGCTCGCGCCGCAATCGAGCACCACATCTCCGGCGTGAATGAAATGCTCCCCCGTGCCGTAAATGTGCTGTTCCATCTCGGCCAGGTTGAACGGCAGCACGTAACGGTTGCCTTTGGGAATCCAAAACTGTCCCTTGGGTGTGCTCCACAACTCCAAACCGCTTTCCTCTTTCACCAGGTGGCTGCCCGCCAGGATACGGTCCTTGATGCGCGTCTTCTCTACCACATTGGCCTGCGATTGCACGGCGTGCGACAACGGGCACACCGGGCTGTGGCCGGCGACCACCAGCGCCCATAACCTGACCGGGGGGAAGATGATATATGCCGCCACTCCAACGGCCAGCAGAATAGAGAGTGACAGAACGATACGCGAAGTCTTCACATTGTGATAATAACCCTATGACTGGGGGTATGATGCGGATCGCTCTTATATGGCTGCTGGTGGCCGTGCCGGGCGCCGGCGCGGATCGCCAGGTGGCTATCACCATCGACGATCTGCCGCGTGGCGGCGACAGCGCCGATAAAGCCAGCCGCACCTTCGCCGAAATCCGCGGCATGACCGAACGGTTGCTGGCGCCCCTGCGCCAACAGCAGATTCCGGTGACCGGGTTTGTGCATCCCGGCCGGACCGAGCTTGCCGCGCCCGATTTGCGCCGCATCCTCGACCTATGGCTGGACGCGGGCGCCGATTTGGGAAATCATACGTGGTCGCACGCGGACTTGAACCGCACGACGGTGGCGGACTACGAACAGGAGATCCTCAAGGCGGAGACGGTCTTGCTGCCGGTGGTCAAGGCGCGCGGCAAGCAGCTGGAGTTCTTCCGCTACCCGATGCTGCATACCGGACCCGTGGCGGAAACCAAACGCGCCATTGCGGAATTTCTGGCCGCGCACGGCTACCGGAACGCGCCGGTGACTTTCGATAACTCCGACTACATGTTCGCGGCGGCGTATACTCGCCCGGAACTGCGCGCCCGCGCGGCGCAGGAATATCTGCCCTACCTGGAGTCGGTAGTGGCGTTCTTCGAGCGGCGGTCCGTGGAGGTGGTGGGCCGCGAATTTCCGCAGATCATGCTGATGCATGCCAGCGAGTTGAATTCCCGCATGATGCCGGACCTCCTGGCGATGTTCCGGCGGCGCGGCTACCGGTTTGTGGCGCTCGGCGAAGCGCTGCAGGATGCCGCGTACCGGCTGCCCGAAAACTACGTGGGGCCTGGCGGGTTCTCGTGGATCCACCGGTGGTCGATGACCAAGGGTATGCCGAACAAAGGCGAGCCGGACGAGCCGGAGTGGGTGCGCACGGCCGCCGCGAAGCGGTAACATCCTTCAGCCCACTAGCGTCTTCTATTTAATACCCAGGCTTTTCCGTCATAATGGGCTTTAGCCCCAAAGTCTCCTTTTCCCTATGTGGATTGTAAGACTGGCGCTGCGGCGCCCCTATACCTTCGTGGTCATGGCCCTACTCATCGCCATCCTTGGCGGGACGGCCATTGTCACCATGCCCATCGATATCTTCCCGTATATCGATATTCCGGTTGTCAGCATCGTCTGGTCTTATCAGGGCCTGTCGCCGGAGGAGATGGAAAAGCGCATGGTGACCATCTTCGAGCGGTCCATGACCACCACGGTCAACGATATCGAGCACATCGAGTCGCAGTCGTATTCCGGCGTGTCGGTGATCCGCGTCTATTTCCAGCCGAACGTCAAGATCGACATGGCGCTGGCCCAGGTGACGGCCATTTCCCAGACGCTCCTGCGCATCTTCCCGCCAGGGACCTTTCCGCCCAACATCCTTAAGTACGATGCCTCGAGCGTGCCCATCCTGCAGTTGGCGCTCGAAAGCAAGACCCTCAGCGAACAGGCCATTTTCGATTTCGGCCTCAATTTCATCCGCACCCAGTTGGCGACCGTGCAGGGCGCCGCGGTGCCGCTGCCTTACGGCGGCAAGTTCCGCCAGATCATGGTGGATCTGATCCCCGACCAGCTTTACGCCAAAGGAATCTCGGCGACGGATGTCTCCAATGCCGTGAGCGCGCAGAGCATCATCCTGCCGGCCGGCGACGCCAAGATCGGCGACATAGACTATCAGATCAAAGTCAATAGCAGCCCCACGACGCTGGCGGGCTTGAACGACATGCCCATCAGGGTAGTCAACGGCGCCACGGTTTACATCAGGGATGTGGCGCAAGTCCGCGACGGATATGCCGTGCAGACCAGCATCGTGCGCACCAACGGCACGCGCGGAACCCTGATGACGGTATTGCGTAATGGCCGGGCGTCCACGCTGGCAATCGTGAACGCGGTTAAAGCACGGCTTCCCCAGATCCTGGCAGGACTACCTCCGGAACTGCAGGTTCGCCAACTGTTCGATCAGTCCCTATTCGTGCGCGCGGCGATCAATGGCGTCGTGCGCGAAGCCGCGATCGCCGCATTTCTGACTGCCATGATGATCCTGCTGTTCCTGGGAAGCTGGCGCAGCACCATTATCGTGTGCATTTCGATTCCGCTATCCATCCTGACCTCGTTGGCCATCTTGAGCCTGCTCGGCGAAACCATCAACGTGATGACCCTGGGCGGCATGGCGCTGGCCGTCGGCATCCTGGTGGACGACGCCACCGTTGAAATCGAGAATACGCACCGCAACATGGCGATGAAGAAACCGCTGGTGCGCGCGGTCCTGGATGGCGCGCAACAGATCGCGGCGCCGGCTTTCGTTTCCACGCTCTCCATTTGTATTGTCTTTGTGCCGGTGTTGCTGCTGGCCGGCGCCGCAAAATTCCTGTTCACGCCGCTGGCCCTGGCGGTGGTCTTCGCGATGCTCGCTTCCTACCTGCTGTCGCGCACCTTGATTCCCAACATGGTGCACTTCATGCTCAAGCCGGAGGTGAAGCTTTATGCCCTCGGCGCGCATGGCGAATCGGCAGGCGGTAAGGGATTCGTCTGGCGGGCCCACTACGTTTTCAACCGTCGATTCGAGAAGATGCGGTCGTCGTACGCCGGACTGCTGCACTGGTCGCTCGACCGCCGCGGGCCGGTACTGGCGGGTTTCGGCATCTTCATAGCCGCCTCCCTCATCCTGGTCGTTTTCGTAGGCCGGGATTTCTTCCCATCGGTGGATTCCGGCCAGATGCGCCTGCATGCCATAGCGCCCACCGGCACGCGTATCGAGGAAACCGAGGTCCTGTTTGCGAGGATCGACGATGAAATCCGCCACGTGATTCCGGCGCACGAAATCGACACCATTATCGACAACATTGGAATCCCCTTCGGCGGTTTCAACCTGGCCTTCGGCGATAACACCACAATGGGCACCGGCGACGGCGATATTCTGATTTCCCTAAAGCCCGACGACCATGGTCCCACCGAGGAGTATACCGTCAAACTGCGCAAGGACCTGCAACGGAAATTTCCAGAGGTGGGCTTCTTCTTCGAGGCGGCCAATATTACGAACCAGATCTTGAACTTCGGACTGCCCGCGCCGATCGACCTGCAAGTGGTCGGCCGGGATCCGCGGAATTACGGGATCGCCGAGGCGCTGTCGGAGCGCATCTCCCATATTCCGGGCGCCGCCGATGTACACGTTCATCAGATCGTGGATTACCCGGAACTCCGCATCAACGTGGACCGCAGCAAGGCCGGCCAATTGGGGCTGCAGCAGCGGGACGTGTCCAACAGCCTGCTGATCTCGCTCAGTTCCAGCGGCCAGGTGGCGCCCAACGAATGGCTGAACTGGCAGAACGGCGTGAGCTATGGGATGGCCGTGCAGACACCGCAATACCGCATGGATTCGCTCGCCGCCCTGATGCGCACACCCATTTCGGCGCCCATCGCCGGCGTGCTTAGTACCACCGCGGGTTCGCTTGCAGGAACGGCCGGCGCCTTGGATTCGACGGTGGGGTCGAGCCCCAGCCAGAGTTCGATGGCCTACGGTAATCCAGGCGCGGCGGCCGGGGGCCCGCAGCTGCTGTCGAACATGGCCAGTGTCGAGCGCGGCGTGTCGCCGGAGATTATCAACCATTACAACGTGCAGCCGGTTTTCGACGTTTACGCCAATGTGGACCGGCAAGACCTGGGCAGCGTCGGTTCGGCGGTGGAGAAGATCATGCGGGAGTTCTCGCGCAACCTTCCGCGGGGCACCAGTTTCGACCTGCGCGGCCAGGTGCGCACCATGGAGACTTCCTTCTACCGGCTGGGCATGGGCATGATCTTCGCGGTGGTGCTGGTCTACTTGCTGATGGCGGTCAATTTTCAATCGTGGCTGGATCCCTTCATCATCCTGATGGCGATCCCCGGCGCGCTGGCCGGCATCGTTTGGATGCTGTTCATCACCCAGACCAGCTTCAGCGTGCCGTCGCTGATGGGGACCATCATGTGCATCGGCGTGGCTACCGCCAACAGTATCCTGATGGTGGTCTTCGCCAACGACGAGCGCACCGAGGGACTGGATTCCCGCTCGGCGGCGCAATCGGCCGGCCACACGCGCATTCGCCCGGTGCTGATGACCGCCCTGGCTATGATCATCGGCATGCTGCCCATGGCTCTCGGACTTGGCGAGGGCGGCGAGCAGAACGCGCCGCTGGGACGCGCGGTGATCGGCGGCCTGCTGCTGGCCACTGTCACTACGCTGTTCGTGGTCCCGATCGTTTATAGTTTGCTGAAGAAGAAAGCTCCGGTCGATTACGACCGCAGGATCGCGGAGGAGGAGCAGGAGAACATCGCCGGCGAACTTTTGTTGGGCTGAAGATAAAATGGAATACAAAGTGGCAGACGATACCGAAGCGCGCCTGCGCGCCGAAATCGAAGATCTGAAGCGTAAGGTCGAGGAGCAGCAGCGCCAGATGCAGCATGCCCCGCCCGGACCCGCGGCGCCGGCCCCTCCTTCGCGCCGCGGGCTGTGGCTGCTGGCGTTGGTGCTGGCAATTCTCATCGTCATCGGCTTTTTGAAGGGCTACCTTCCGCACCGCCGCAACGAGGCTACCCTCGCGGCCGAAGCGGACTCTGCATCCAAGGAAGTGCCGACGGTGACGGTGGTCGGCGTGGAACGGTCCGCCACCACCGGCACGCTGGTGCTCCCCGGCAACATCGAAGCGGTAACGGAAGCGCCCGTGCTGGCACGCGCCAGCGGATATATCAAGCAGCGCTACGCGGATATCGGCGACCGCGTGAAAGCCGGCCAATTGCTGGCCGAAGTGGAGGCGCCGGAGCTGGATCAACAGGTCAACCAGGCGCGGGCCGCCCTGGACCAGGTTCGCGCCGCGCTGGAGCAGGCGAGCGCCAGTCTGCAGCAGGGACAGGCGCAGGAACAACTGGCCAAAGTCACCGCGGAGCGGTGGAAGAACCTGCAATCGAAGGGCGTGGTCTCGCGCCAGGAGAACGATACCTATCAGTCTCAGTGGGCGGCCGCGCAGGCCAACGTGTCGGCGCTCGAAAAGGCGGTCGCGTCGGCGCGCAGCAATATCAACGCGGCGCAGGCGAATCTTTCGAGGCTTACCGACCTGCAAGGTTATAAGAGCGTGCGCGCACCATTCGCGGGCGTGATTACGGTGCGCAATGTGGATGTCGGCGCGCTGGTCAGTGAAGCCAGCACGCTGCTATTCCGGATCGCCCAAACCGACCGCCTGCGCACCTACGTGAACGTGCCGCAATCCGACGCGGATTCCGTACACGTGGGCCAGGTCGCGCACCTCGCCATCCTGGATCTCGCCGGACACCAGTTCGCGGGCACGGTCACGCGCACCGCCAATGCGCTGGACCCCGCCACCCGCACTCTGCTCACCGAGGTGCAGGTCGCTAACTCAGGCGGCCTGCTGCTGCCCGGTATGTACGCGCAGGTGGACCTGACCACGCCGCGCAAGAATCCGCCGATGCTGATACCGGGCGATACGCTGGTGGTGCGCAGCAACGGGCCCCAGGTTGGCGTGGTCGGCGCCGACCACATCGTACACTTCCAGCGGCTTCAATTGGGCCGGGACTTTGGCGATAAAATCGAAGTTCTCTCCGGACTGGAACCCGGAATGCAGGTGGTGGTGAATCCCGGCGATACCGTGCAGGAGGGAGCCAAAGTGAATCCCGCACCGCTGCGGGAGAAGAAGCGTCCCGCCTGAAACCAAATGCGCAAATTCTGTCTCCTGACTCCTTTATTCTGTCTCCCGTTGTTCGCCCAGGCCCCCGACTTCCGTAACTCGCCGCGGGTGCACGACCTGATCCGTGCCGGCAATCTCTATCTCTCGCAAGCCGACGCGCTGGCCCTGGCCATCGAAAACAATCTGGACGTGGAACTCGATCGCTTCAGCTTCCAGATCGCCGATACAGACCTGCTGCGCGCCAAAGGCGGCGGACTGCTGCGTGGCATCCCCTTCCTGATCACGGAAGCGCCTACCGGCGCGGGAGGTCCGCTCAGTCCCATCGCGACCAATCCAGCTTCGGCGACCAGCGTCACCACTGGCACCACGATCACGACCAACGCGCTGGAGTTGGGCGCCCTCGGCGAGCCTCAAACCAACCTCTCGATTCAGGGCAGCATTCCCCAATCGAACGGCACCGCGGTACCGATTTTCGACCCGTCTATCGTCGGGCAATTGAACTGGATGCACCAAAACACGCCGGAATTGGACATCCAGTCGTACGGCGTACCTTCCCTGGTAGCCAATGGGTTCAACGCCAACGCTGGCCTGGTGCAGTCCTTCGGCAGCGGTGCCCAGGTAAACCTGGCGTTCGATAATACGCACCAATCGCTGAACGCCCTGGACACCAACTACAACCCTTACACGGGCTCCAGTCTGGGCTTGACCGTGACACAGCCTCTTCTACGCGGTTTCGGGCCCGCGCTCAACCATCGCTTCATCCGTATCGCGGCCAATGACCGTAAGATCAACACGCTGCTGTTTCACCAGCAACTGATCGCCACGGTTTACGGAGTGATCCGGCTCTACACCGATTTCGTGGCGCTCTCGGAAGACGTAAAGGTGAAGCAGGAGAGCGTCGCCGCGGCGGAGAAGCTGTACTCGGACAGCAAGGCGCAGGTTGACGAAGGCACCCTGGCGCCGGTCGAACTGACCCGCGCCAACGCCCAGCTTTTCGCCACCCGGCAGGACTTGATCAACTCGCGGGGCGTGCTCGAGGAACAACAGGCGATTCTGAAGAACCTGCTTACGCGCACCGGCAATGCGGACCCGGAAGTGCAGGCCGCCACGATCATCCCCACGGACCCGCTGAGTGTTCCCGAGAAGGAAGATATCCGGCCCATACAGGATCTGTTCACCGAAGCCATGGCCAATCGCCCCGATCTGGGCCAGGCCAGCCTGCAGATCGAAAATACCCAGATCGGTCTGAAGGGAGCGCGGAACGCTACGCTGCCCGAGGTGGATCTGGTCGGCGTGGTGCAGAGCAACGGCCTGGCCGGCCCTCTGAACCCGCTTGCGCCGTCTACGGACACTCCGTTCATCGGCGGCTACGGCACCGTGCTCGATCAGTTATTCACTCAAAAGTACCCCACTTACGAAATCGGCGTGCAGGTGACCATACCGATACACAACCGCATCGCCGAAGCCGACCTGGCGCGGGATGAGTTACAACTCAAGCAATCGGAAGTACGTTTGCGCCAGTTACAGAACCAGGCGCGTCTGGAAGTGGAAGACGCGGTGATTGCGATGCGGCGCTCGCGCGCGTCCTATGAAGCCGCGGGGCAGGCCAGACGGTACCAGCAGGAGTCGCTCGAGGCCGAACAGATGAGGTATGAAGTGGGTGCTTCCACCGCTTTCTTTGTGATTCAGTACGAAAGCCTGTTGGCGCAGGCGAAGTCTACCGAGGTGGCGGCGAAAAGCGCCTATGTGAAGGCCCGCGCCGCCCTGGAACGCGCCACCGGAAGCATTCTGGAAGCGCACCAGATCTCGCTCGAGGCGGGGATCAAGGGGCGGATGTAGCCGTGGAAACACCGGCAGACGACATAAACCGATCGTCTGCCCCACCGATCACTCGACTGCTGTCACGATCAGCGTGGCATCGTCCTGAAAGTTGCCGCCACTGAAATCGGCGATGGCCGCCATCACCCGCTTTTGCATGGCCTCCGCATCCAGCGCGCGATTGGCGCGCAGCACTTCCATCAGCCGCTCCTCGCCGAACTCTACGTAGTCGGTGTTCGAAATCTCGGTGATGCCGTCGCTGAACAACACTAGCCGGTCGCCGGCTTCCAGGTCCACGTGTTCTTCCCGATACTCCCACTCCGGGAACACGCCGAGCACTACACCGCTATGATTGACGCGTACGCACTCGCCCGACCGCCGCACCAGGATGGGCTCACAGTGGCCGGCGTTGGTGTAGCTGAACCGCCGGCGCGCGCTGTCCAGCACGCCATAGAAGAATGTGATGAACTTGCCGCTACCCACGTTGGCTGCGACGATGCGGTTGATGCGCCCGCAGAGTTCGCCGGTAGGAAGCATCTCGCCGGCTAGCGCGTGCACCGCAGCCTGCACGTTGGACATCAGCAGCGCCGCGGGCACGCCCTTGCCGATTACATCGGCCACGCACAGCGCCAGGTGGCTCGAATCCAGCCGCAGCACATCCAGGTAATCGCCGCTCACGGCTCCGGCGGGACGCCAGGCGGCCGAGATGCCGTATCCCGGAAAATCCGGAATCGAGCGCGGCAGCAAGCCCCGCTGCGTGGCGCTGGCTTCCTCGATTTCGCCCGATGCGCGGGCCGCGCCGTTGCGCCGTTCGTTGCGTGCCGCGATCTGGGTGCGCAGGGTCAATAGCAGTTTCGAATTGTCCCAGGGCTTTTCGACAAAGTCGGCTGCGCCGCGCTGCATGGCTTCGACCGCCAACTTGATGCTGCCCCAGGCCGTCATCACGATTACGGGCAGCGTGTGGTCGAGCTTCTGCACGCTCGCCAGAAGGTCCAGACCTTCCTGGCCGGAAGTGGTATCGAGGGCGTAGTTCAAGTCCATCAGCAGCACGTCGTACTCGCGGTTGCGCAGCCGCTCCAGAACGGCTTTGGGCGAATTCACCGCCTCGATCTGGTAGCCTTCCCGTTTCAGGAGCAGGTGCAGCGCTTCCAGAACATCGGGCTGGTCGTCGGCGATTAACGTTCGGGGGGCGCTGAATTCGGGCCGGAGCATTGCGTGCCTCTATAAGTATGACGGTATCCCGATAGAACAGTTAGCGTGCCAATCGGCGGACGGGGCTAAACCCCATGCTCTCAATGGCAAACAAGCTGTCGCCATAGAGCTCTTGTCCCGTCCACGCAACATGCCGTCCCAAAACCAGACACTTGCCGTCAAGCCGATATGAAGCCGCCATGATGCGGCTATGATAAAAGATGCCCAGCGCGATCGTGATCGGCGGTGGATTGGCCGGCCTTTCGGCGGCGGCGGCGCTAGGGGGCGCCGGGTTCCGGGTCCAGGTGTTCGAATCCCGCCCGTTTCTGGGCGGCCGCGCGACTTCGTTTCCGCTGGCGCCATCCGGCGACGCTTCCGTCCTGATCGACAATTGCCAGCACGTGCTGTTGCGCTGTTGCGTCAATTTGATGGATTTCTACGCGCGTCTGGGCGTGCGGGACAGCATTCGCTTTTATCGCGAGCTTTACTTCATCGAGCCCGGCGGCCGCGTCTCCACGCTGCGCCGCGGCGCGCTGCCGGCCCCGCTGCATTTCACCGGATCGTTCCTGCGCCTGCATTTCCTGGATGCCGGCGACAAGCTGACCATCGCGCGCGGGATGTTGGCACTGCGGCGCGAGCGCACCCGCCGTCAGGATCTGGATCGCATCACCATGCTCGACTGGCTGCGCGAAAAGCGCCAGACGCCGCGCGCCATCGAGCGCTTCTGGCGCCAGGTGCTGGTCAGCGCCATCAATGAGGATGTGGACCGCATGGCCGCCCGCCACGGGTTTCAGGTTTTCTGGCTGGGCTTCCTGGCGCGTGCGGATGCATACGAGATGGGGGTGCCCGCCGTCCCGCTGGGGGAACTCTACCGCGCGGAACGCTGGCAGGCGGCCGGCGATGTCACGCTGCGCCTGCGCGCGCCCGTGGAGCGCATCGATCCGGATGGCATCGTCGCGGGCGGTGAGCGTCACACGGCCGATTACTATATCTGCGCGCTGCCTTTCGAACGTTTGCCGGGCCTGGGCCTGCCCGCGCCCGCTTTCGAACATTCCCCGATCACGGGCGTTCACCTTTGGTTCGATCGCGCGGTGACCGATCTGCCGCACGCCACGCTGCTCGACCGCACCATGCAATGGATGTTCAACAAGTCCGAGGGCCGCTATCTGCAGCTTGTGGTGAGCGCGTCGCGCGGGTTGGCGGCCGCCAGCCGTGCGGACATCGTGGAGTTGGCGGTCCGCGAACTAGCCGAATTCTTCCCCAGCGTGCGAGAGGCCCGGCTGGAGAAGGCCCATGTAATTAAAGAATTGCGCGCGACTTTCTCGCCGGTGCCGGGGACCGAAGCGCTCCGGCCGGCGGCCGAGACCACCCGTCCGGATCTTTTTCTGGCCGGCGATTGGACGCGTTCCGGATGGCCCGCCACCATGGAAAGCGCGGTCCGCAGCGGATACCTGGCCGCCGAGGCCGTGGCGCGCGCCAGCGGCCGGCCGGCCCGCTTCCTGCTACCGGATATTGCCTGATGAGGCATGTCATAATCGGGGAATGCGTTCCTGCTTGGCGCTTTTGACTGCCGCGCTTTTGTGCGCGTTCACGGCCAGGGCTCACACGCCGACGACCAAGATCGATGTGCTCGTCACGTCGATGCAAGGTGTACCCATTGAGCACGCGGAGGTCACGGTGCGGCTCATGAAGGGCGATAAGCCCCGCACTTTCTGGAGGCTGCGCACGCATGACGACGGCATCGCGAGGACTCCCGCTGAGATGCAGATCCCGCAGGGCAGTATTGTCGTCGAGGTGACGGCCGCGGAATATGAGCCCTTCAGCCAGACGTTTGAAGTGCATGAAGAGAAGAAGACGATCGAGGTGAAGATGACTTCGGGGATGACCAAGCTCAATGTGCAGGTCACTACGCAGGGCGGCAAGCCCATTGAGCACGCCGACGTGGTGGTCAAGTTTGTGAGTGGCCATTCCGTGATTCTGCTTGGCAAGGCCATCCGTACGAGCTGGGAGATGCGCACGAATCAGGAGGGCGTCGCGAAGGTGCCGGAGGTTCCGCAGGGTAAGATTCTTATCCAGGTGATCGCCACCGGTTATCAGACATTCGGGCAGACCTACGACGTGAACCAACTCGAAAAGACCATCGACATCAAGCTGAACTCGCCACAGGAGCAGTACTCGGCACATTAGCGCAGGCCGCGCAAGCAGTGGTGCGATTGGCCGATAAGGATGGCAGGAGGTACATTATGGCAAGTTCCATAAGTCCCCTGAGTTACTTGGATGCGAGCGCCTATCAGAGCCTGCCCCCATCGTCGTCTGCCGCCAGCGCGGCTGGCGCGAGCGCCAGGGTCAGCGCTACGGCGGAACTGCAGGCGATGCAGAAACAGGGCGATTTTCAATCCTTTTTCAATGAATCGATGGCGAGCACGCTGTTGCAACCGGCCGACGGCATAAACAGCGGTACACCCGCCACCACGCTGATCAACAATCTGTTGGAGCAGGTGATGGGAGCCTATCAGACGCAAAGCGCGCCGGGCGCGCAAACCAGCGGCAGCACTTCGGTTTTGGGCTGACTCAACTGCAAGAGGCCGCGTCGATGCGAGTGTCGGCGCGGCACGCAGGAGTGCCTCGCGTCAGGCCAGCAGTTCGCGGGCGGCGGCAACCACGGTGGCCGGCAAAAAGCCGAACTTCTTCTGCACTTCTTTCAGCGGCGCGGAAGCGCCGAAGGTGTGCATGCCGATCATGCGCCCATGCGGACCGACATAACGATCCCATCCCAGCACGGATGCCTGCTCCACGGAAACGCGCGCCGTTACAGCCGGCGGCAGGACACTCTCGCGATATTCCAGCGGCTGCCGCTCGAACAACTCCCAGCTCGGCATGCTCACGACGCGCGCCTTCACGCCCTCGGACGCGAGCTGCTCATAGGCCTGCACGCACAGATACACTTCGCTGCCGGTCCCGAGCAGCAGCACCTGCGGCTTGCCATCCGGCGCATCGGCCAGGATATAAGCGCCTTTCTCCACTCCCGCTGCCGCCGCGTATTTGGTGCGGTCGAGCGTGGGTAGCGCCTGGCGGGTGAGGATCAGCGCCACGGGTTGATGGCGCTGTTTCATGGTGAACTTCCAGCACTCCACCACCTCGTTCGCATCCGCGGGCCGCAGCGTAACCAAGCCAGGCACGGCGCGCAGCGATGCCAGCTGCTCGATGGGCTGATGCGTAGGGCCGTCTTCGCCTACACCGATCGAATCGTGGGTGAAGATGTGGATCACCGGCAGATCCATGATGGCGGCGAGCCGAATGGGCGGCTTCATGTAATCGCTGAAAATCAGGAACGTGGAGCCGTAAGCCCTGATCTTCGAGAGCGACAAGCCGTTCACGATGGCGCCCATGGCGTGCTCGCGGATGCCGAAGTGCATGTTGCGTCCGCCGCGATCGTCGAATTCAAAGTCGCCGGCGCCCTCAAACGTCAAGCGCGTCTTGGTGGAGGGGAACAAATCCGCCGCGCCGCCCATCAGCCATGGAATGTTCCAGGCGAGCTTGTTCAGCACTCTGCCGGACGAGTCGCGCGTGGCCAGGCCTCTGGCATCGGCCGGAAAAGTGGGCAGATCCTTGTCCCAG
>Ga0302325_10005897_pt1 | contig 27728 bp, 16 predicted proteins | sample Palsa_T0_2_FD_201948 | JGI IMG/M metagenome (GOLD analysis project Ga0302325, IMG submission 201948) | Peat permafrost microbial communities from Stordalen Mire near Abisko, Sweden - Palsa_T0_2 | ecosystem: Environmental > Terrestrial > Soil > Palsa > Peat permafrost | place: Sweden: Abisko... | reverse complement strand
GCATTGCGCGCGATACGCCGGCGTCGGTCGACGATCTCGAGGAACTGCTGGCGCTTGCGCCCTGGCGGCGCCACCTCATCGTTGAACCGCTCTGGGAGTTGCTCTCGGGCGAACGCGCGATTCGGGTCGAGGGCTACATGTCGGGTCAGCCGCGAACGACGTTTCGGCGCGAGGACAGCGCGACGAGCGTCTAGCCGAGCGGCGCCCCGGGGCCGGGACCCGGTACCCGTTCGGCGAAGGCCGCCGGGCTATGACCAACGCTCATCCCAACAGTTTCGGCGCTCGCGATACACTGCGTGCCGGCGGCCGCGAGTACACGTATTTCCGACTCGACGCGCTCAAGGCGGCGGGCTATGATATCGACACGCTGCCGTATTCAATGAAGATTCTGCTCGAGAACTTGGTGCGGTTTGAGGACGGACGTTCGGTCAAGAAATCCGACATCGAAGCGGTCGCGGGCTGGAAGCCGGGGTCGCCTTCGGATAGCGAGATCGCGTACCGGCCGGCGCGCGTGCTCTTGCAAGACTTCACCGGCGTGCCCTGTGTCGTCGATCTGGCCGCGATGCGCGACGCGATCGCAACGATGGGCGGAGATCCTAAGCGGATCAATCCGCTGCAGCCGGTCGAACTCGTTATCGATCATTCAGTGCAAGTCGACGCATTCGCCTCGAGCGATGCATTTGAGAAGAACGCACAGCTTGAATTCGAACGCAATGGCGAACGCTACGCGTTTCTCAAGTGGGGGCAAGCGGCGCTCGCGAACTTCCGCGCCGTGCCGCCTGATACAGGCATCGTGCATCAAGTCAATATCGAATTTTTGGCACGCGTGATCTTCGGCGCCGGGGGCGCCGGCGACGCTGCGCCGGACGGTGTGTCGATGGCGTATCCTGACACCGTTGTCGGAACCGATTCGCATACAACGATGGCCAATGGCCTGGGCGTGATGGCCTGGGGCGTCGGTGGAATCGAAGCGGAAGCCGCTATGCTCGGGCAGCCCGTGACGATGCTGATTCCCGACGTGATCGGTTTCAAATTGACCGGCAAGTTAAAGGAGGGCGTTACCGCGACGGACCTCGTGCTGCAAGTTACGCAGATGTTGCGCAAAAAGGGCGTCGTTGGAAAGTTTGTCGAGTTTTACGGTAAGGGCCTGTCGAACTTGCCGGTCGCGGTTCGGACGACGATCGGGAATATGTCGCCCGAGTACGGTTCGACGATCGCGATCTTTCCGGTTGACGCGCAGACGCTCGCGTATCTCAAACTTACCGGCCGCACACCCGCGCAGATCGCGCTGGTCGAAGCGTACGCGCGTGCCAACGGCATGTTCCGCACCGATGATTCGCCCGAACCGCGCTTTACCGATTCGCTCGAACTCGATTTGTCGATCGTCGAACCCAATCTCGCCGGACCGCGCCGCCCGCAAGACCGCGTTCCGCTGCACAGCGTGAAGTCGGCCTTCAACACGGCGCTCGAAGAGTGGCAGAATGCGCGCGGGCCGGTCAATGGCCCGCAAGTCAACCGTTTCGAAAACGAAGGCGGCGGTGGAACCGCCGTCGCCGCGCGTCCGGGCATTGGCCTGAGCGACGGCGCCGTTGTCATTGCGGCGATTACGAGTTGCACGAACACGTCGAACCCCGCCGTTTTGATCGGCGCGGGACTGCTTGCGAAAAAGGCCGTCGAGAAAGGCCTCTCTTCGCGGCCCTGGGTGAAGACCTCACTTGCACCGGGGTCGAAAGTGGTTACGGACTATCTGCTCAAAGCCGGCCTCACGCAATACTTGGACGCACTCGGGTTCAACCTGGTCGGTTACGGCTGCACGACCTGCATCGGCAACAGCGGCCCCTTGAACGAGGATGTCGCGCACGACGTCGCCGAGCACGACATGATTGTGGCGGCGGTGCTTTCCGGCAACCGAAATTTTGAAGGCCGCATCCATCCACAAGTGCGCGCGAATTATCTTGCCTCGCCGCCGCTCGTGGTCGCCTACGCACTGGCAGGCCGCATGGATATCGATCTCACGACGGAACCTCTCGGTCGCGGCAAAGCGGGCGAAGATGTTTTCCTCAAAGATATCTGGCCGACCGATGTCGAGATCGAAAAGACGATGACCGCGGCAATTGACGAACACATGTTCCGGACACGCTACGGCGATGTGTTCAGCGGTGATGACCGTTGGCGGATGATGAACGTACCGACAGGCGAACGCTACACGTGGGATCCCAAGAGCGAATACGTCAAGCGTGCGCCGTATTTCGACGGCATGCCCGCGCAGCCGGCCGCCGTCAAAGACATCACCGGCGCGCGGGTGCTGGCGATGCTCGGCGATTCCGTCACGACCGATCACATTTCGCCGGCCGGCAATATCGCCAAAGCGTCGCCGGCCGGAAAATATCTGATCGATAAAGGCATCAGTCCGGCCGATTTCAACAGCTACGGCGCGCGGCGCGGGAATCATGAAGTGATGGCGCGCGGTACGTTTGCCAACGTCCGCTTGCGCAACCTGCTCGTGCCCGGTGTTGAAGGCGGCGTCACACGCTACTTGCCGACGAACGAGCAGATGTCGATCTTCGATGCATCGGAAAAATACAAGGCGGCCGGCACCCCGCTCATTCTACTTGCCGGCAAGGAATACGGGTCGGGTTCATCGCGCGATTGGGCGGCGAAAGGCCCGATGCTGCTCGGCGTGCGTGCTGCGATCGCTGAATCGTTCGAGCGCATTCATCGCTCGAACCTCATCGGCATGGGAATTCTGCCGCTCGAATATCCCGCCGGCCAGAATCGCGAATCGTTGGGTTTGACCGGCGAGGAAACATTTGCGTTCACCGGGATCGCTGCGAAACTCGAACCGCGCATGAACGTGAAAGTGACCGCGACGGCGGCCGATGGAAAGGTGATGTCGTTCGATGCCGTGCTCCGCATCGACACGCCGGACGAGGCCGAGTATTACCGGCACGGCGGCATTCTCCAATACGTTCTGCGCCAGGTCGCCGCGAAGTAATCCGCGTGATGACCACGCTGCCGCAACACGTCGCCGTTCTGTCGTTCGAGGGACCGGACCGGTACGCGTCGATCGGCGGCCTCGGCACGCGGGTGAGTGCGCTGGCGAAGGCACTCGGCGACGCCGGACACGACGTGGAGCTGTTCTTTATCGGTGACCCCGCACTCAAGCCGGTCGAGCCGTGGAGCGACGGCGTGACGTTACGTCGCTGGTGCGGTTGGATTTCCGCGCATCATCCGCGCAATGCATACGATGGCGAAAGCGAGAAAATCGCCGATCTCAACGGCAGCCTTCCACACTACATCGTAGAGCATGTCGTTGCCCCGGCGGCGCAGCGCGGCGAACGCGTGCTCATCATGGCCGAAGAATGGCAGATGGCGCACGTTGCGATTGCTATCGACCGCCAACTGCGCGAGCGCGGCTTGCGGCAGGCCGCGACACTCCTGTGGAATGCCAACAATACGTACGGCTTCGAGCGCATCGATTGGGACGCGCTGCAGCACGCCGCGACCATTACCGCCGTCAGTAAGTTCATGAAGTTCGAGCTCGGCAGGTGGCTCGTACCCGCACTCGTCATTCCCAACGGCATCGACGAAGAGCTGCTCCGCGGCGCCGATCCCGCGTACGTTGCTGAGTTTAAGAAAGCGTTTCGCGGGACGCCGACGCTCTTCAAAGTCGGCCGCTTTGATCCCGACAAGAACTGGCTGCAAGCGATCGACTCACTTGCCGAGCTACGCGAAGCCGGCATCCCCGCACGACTGATCGCGCGTGGCGGTAAAGAAGAATACGGTGACGTGGTCTTTGGTCGGGCGCGCGAGCGCGGGCTCGCCGTCGAACGTATGGCATATGAGGGCACCGACGGCCACCGCTTGGCCGCAGCACTCGAATATATCGATGCGCCCGTCATTCACGTGCGCGCATTTCTCGACGAGCCGACGCTCGTTGCGATGTATGCCGCAAGCGATCTTGTTCTCGCGAACAGCGGTAAAGAGCCGTTCGGTCTCGTCGGCTTGGAAGTGATGGCCGCCGGCGGCATCGTCGTCTGCGGTTCGACCGGCGAAGAGTATGCGGATCCGTTCGTCAATGCACTCGTCTGCGACACCGCCGACGGCCGCGAACTCTCAACCTATATTCGCGCGTTACTCGCCGACGAAGACATGCAGCGCGACCTGCGCCGTGAAGGTGCCGAGACGGCCGCCCGCTACACTTGGAACCACGTCCTCGCCTCACTCTCCCGCAAAGTAGCCTACGTCGAAGCAATCGCAGCAACGTAGCGCGTTAAGCGCCGATGAGACGTTCGATGCGGTGGGTGACTTCGTCGGCGAGGCGGGTGGCTTGATCGTCGGAGCCGCCTTCGGCGTAGATGTTGACGGTGGGATCGCTTGCATCAGGGAGCACGAGTACCCAGCCGCCGTCGTGATTGACGCGGATGCCGTCGATCAATTCTACGTTGCCGTTCTTTTGGTCGTCGAGCAAGGTGCGCATCACTTCGCCTTTGCGCTCCCAGGGAACGGGAATGCTACGGCGCGCAACGTGCCACTCCGGCAGCATGTCGACGAAGTCGCTCAGTTTGCGCTTTTCGACTGCGAGGAGCTCCATGAGTTTCACGGCAGCGTAGAGTGCGTCGACGGCGGGCTGAAACTCGGGGAAGATCGGTCCGAACCCGCCGCTGCCGGCGAAGTCGATTTGCGCGCGGTCTTTTTCGGCGTGCGCCATAATCGTGCGGCGATCGCTTTTCATGCGCGTGACGGTTGCACCGTGCGCAATGGCGATCTCTTCGATTCCGCTCGGCACCGTGACCGGCATCGCGATCTTCGCACCGGGCTTTGCGCGGACGACGAGCAAGGTGAGAAGCGCGAGCAGCCGATCGCCTTCGACAATTCGGCCGCGGTCGTCAACGAGGGCGAATGTTTCGCCGTCGTGATCGAACAGCACGCCGAGCGTCGCATCGAGGGTTTGCGTTACCGTGCGCAATTGCTCGAGATATTTGTCGCGATCGGCACGGAACGTGCGCGCCTTGCCTTCATCGTAATAGGCGTTGAGGGCGACCATGTCGACTTTGAGATTGCCCAGAATACGCGGAACGATCGATGCTGCGTTCCCGAACGCGTAGTCGACGACCACGCGGAAGCCGGCGTCGGCAATCGCGCGCGACTTGAGGCTGGCGAGAAATTGACCGGTATATGCCTCGATCGCGCGCGGCCGGAAGCCCAGGGTACCGACTTCGTCCATCGGTGTGCGCCGGAAATCTTCGCGAAAGAAGACGTTCTCGATCTTGCGCTCGCCATTTTTATCGATGTTAATGCCCGCACTATCAAGAATTTCGATGAGCAAGTCGTTTGGTTCGCCGGGCGCGACGCGCGTATGAACGGCTCCGTCCCCGCCGGTTGATGTGGCGTAGCGCGCGACCGGTAGCGGCATCGCCTGCAAATCTTCGACGTGATTACCAACGCTCAGCAAACCGGAAATGACGCAGCGGTTCATGATGCGCGAGGCCGGATGCGCATCGCGGCTCGTGAGAACCGTTTGACCGGGGCGCAAGTACGTGCCGAACGCCTGGCCGAGTTTGAGGGCGAACTCCGGCGTAATCTCGACATTTGCAAGACCGCTAACACCCTGCGCCCCAAAGAGCGAACCGGGCCATTTGATACCGTAGATGAGCGACATCGAAACGATCGCGCCCGAACTGATCGACTTGTCGGGCCACATTTTGATGTTGGGGCGCACGACTGCGCCGCTGCCGATCACGCAGCCGCTGCCGATGACCGCTCCTTCGTTGATCGTGACGTGATCTTTGATGATGTTACGATCGGCGATCGTGCAATCGCTGGCCGAGGCATGTTCGCCGAAGTAGGTGCCTTCCCAGGCGGTCGCGCGCGCGATGCGCGCGTGCTTGGCCACGATCGCCGAATCACCGATCGACGTTTCGGGTCCGACGACGGCGTCGGCTTGCACGGTGACATTGCGCCCGAGCACGACCGGGCCGACAAGATGCGCGCCGGGATCGATGCGGCAACCTTCGCCCGCCCACACACCCGGCGCAATTTCCGTACCGGGTATTTCAATCTGTGCTTTCCCGTTTAACGCGTCGAGATTCGCTTGATGGTACGCTTGCAGGTTGCCGATGTCGGTCCAGTAGGCCGACGTGATATAGCCTTGCAACATGCGCCCCTCGTGGAGCATCTGCGGAAAGAGATCATTGGAGAAATCGTAGTTGCGCCCGGCTTCCATGTAATCCAAAATCTCGGGCTGGAGCACGTACATGCCGGTGTTGATCGTGTCGGAGAAAATCTCGCCCCACGAGGGCTTTTCCAAAAAGCGGGTGATGCGCGCATCATCGTCGGTCACAACGACGCCGTACTCGAGCGGATTGGTAACGCGTTGCAGGGCGATCGTCGCGGCCGCGTTCGTGTGCCGATGGTGCTCGAGCATCGCGGAAAGGTCGATGTTCGTCAGCGCGTCACCCGAGATGATAAGGAACGTGTCGTCACGCAGCAGATGCTGTGCCATCTTGACGGCGCCGGCCGTGCCGAGCGGCGTGTCTTCGACGACGTAGTGCATCTTCACACCGAACGCCGAACCATCGCCGAAGAAGCTCTCGATTTCATCTGCGAGATAGTGCAAGGTCGCGACGACTTCGGTGATCCCGTGTCGCTTGAGCAAATCGAGGATGTGTTCCATCACCGGCTTGTTCACGACGGGCGCCAAAGGCTTCGGCAAGCGCGACGTCAGCGGCCGCAGGCGCGAACCCTCGCCGCCCGCCATGACTACGGCCTTAATGGGAACCTCGATTCATGGTCTGGTCTCCGGTAGATCGAGGGCGCTGGGTTCGAAGGATCGCACACAAAGCTTGGAACTGGGTGGCAGCCGGGATCTCATCGAGATCGACGTCGAGCTTGCGTCGCCAGTTCGGGTATTGGTCCGACGTTCCCGGTACGTTGACGGGGGTCGTCTCGCCCAGCGCGTCGTCGATCTGCATCATGACGATCGCCGCCGGCGAGCGCGCGAGGAAACGGTGGGCCGCCAAGATGATGGCGCCCGCGGCAGGCTCTTGCGGTGCGAGATCACCGGACTGTATGAGCGTGGCCATAAGGCGGCGACGGTCGGTTTCGCGGACAGCGTGCTCGGCCTGCGCAAACGTCGCGTCGATCACGCCGAGATGTTCGCGCAGCGTGATGTCGGCGCCGTCAAGCCAAGCGGCAAACGGCGCGAGATCGTGCGTGCCCGTTGCAGCAAGCGCAAGTGCCGGATAGTCTTCGGCCGGGATGAACGTTTCGTCGGCCTCGCGTTCGAAGAAAAGAATGCGATAGGAGAGCGTGCGCGCCTGGGCCATCCGTTCGCGAAAGCCGAGCGGCACGGTACCAAGATCTTCGCCGATCACAACGCACTTGGCGCGAGCGCTTTCGAGCGCGAGTATGCCGAGCACATCCTCGAACGGATAGCGGACGTAGCCGCCGTCGGCCGCCGGTTTCCCGCGCGGGATCCAGAACAGACGCGTGAGCGACATTGCGTGATCGATCCGCAAGGCGCCGGCGAGCATCATGTTCGCGCCGAATAATTCCGCGATCGTACGATAGCCGTCGCGGGCGAGCATTGCCGGGTCGAGCGGCGGGAGGCCCCAGTCTTGTCCGGCCGGATTGAGCAAATCAGGTGGCGCTCCGACGCTCGCTGACGGGACGTACGCGGCGGGGTCGACCCACACGTCGGCACCGTTTGCATCAACGCCGACGGCGAGATCGCGGTAGAGTGCCACGCCGCGCGCTGCGCCCTCGGCCGCCGCGGCTTCGAGTTGCTCGAGCGCGCGATATTGCAGATACATCGCGTATTCGACCGCGGGCGCTTCGGCATCGGCGAAGGCGCGGACGTCGACCGACGCCGGGTCGCGGTACGGGCGGGGCCAGGCCTGTGTGTCGCGGCCGAGCCGCTCGACGAGCGTTTCGAAAATCGCGAAACGCTGCAGCGCGATGCCGCCCGCGACGATGAAGTCGCGAAAGCCGCTCGCGGCTGCCGTCATTTCGCGAAAGCGTGCAAAACAGCGGCGCAAAATTGCGTCCTTACATTCGGCCACCCCGTTGTAGTCGACGAGCGGCTGCGCGCGCAGGAGTTCGATCTGCGCGCGAAACTCGGGGCTCGCAATCGTGGCCGCGATTGCCGGGTCTTGCGCCTCGGGCAATGCTGCTACGTCGATTGCCAGCCAGTTCAAAAACCGGCGCGACGTCGGCGCATAGGGACTTGCGGCATCGGGCTCGCTGCGATGCGGCGCGTGGAGCGGATTGAGTCCGACGTACGATGCGCCGGCATCGGCGGCGAGTTCGACGAACCGGCGCAAGTCACCGAAGTCTCCGATGCCCCAATTGCGCTGCGACCGGATCGTGTAGAGCTGCACGGCGATGCCCCACGCTCGCGCTTGCGGCGGAGCGTAGGCTGCGCGCGGGACGACGATGAGCGCGCCTCCTTCGTGACCGTAATTGATGGTTTCAAGCGTTACGCGATGATACCCGAGCGGCAACTGCGGTAGCGAAATCGAGCGCCGGTCGAATGTTTCACCGTTGTGGCCGAAGCTTTCCAAGACCGGTGCATCGCGCAGATCAACCGTGCCGTGATGCACGCCGGCATCTTCGCAGCGGATGGTCCAAGCAACACGCTCGACCCAGCTTGCGGCCGGCAGCGTCGTCACGACTGCCGTCGGTTCGTCTTCGCGCAGTACGAGCGCGTACGGGATAATACGCGGGCTCTCGTTGTCAACGGCAAGCAATGCGTCGAACGCTTGACGCGTTGCGGGGGGCACCTCGCGCTCGTTGCCGAGCGCATCGACGTAGCGTTCCTCGACGGCATTCATAGCGGGCGCCCCGCGAATACGGCCATCGAGCGGCCGCGTAGCGGATAGGCCGGTCGCGCGTCGAGCATTGCGCCGTCGACGGTCGCACCGTCGAGTGCGGTATCGAGTGCGAGTGTCCATTCAACGCTGCTGGCTTCCGGTAGGACGAAGGCGACATCATCTTCCGATGCGTTGAAGAGCATCGCTAAGAGAGGACGCTCGCCGAAAAAGACGCCAACGACGCGCAGATTGGCGTGCCAATCCTCGGCGGTCATCTCCGTACCGGTATTGCGTAGCCACGTGATGTCTTTGCGGTCGCCTTTCGGTGGCGTCTTGCCGTGGAAGAATGCCTCCCCGCCGAACGCGGGGTGGCCTTTGCGCATCCGGATGACCATGCGCGTGAAATCCGCGAGCGCCAGGTCTCGATCGGTGCGCCCATTCCAATCGAGCCACGAAATCTCGTTGTCCTGGCAATAGGCGTTATTGTTGCCGCGCTGCGAGCGGCCGAATTCATCGCCCGCCAAAAGTAGCGGCGCGCCGAGCGAGAAAAATAGCGACGCGAGGAAGTTGCGTTTTTGCCGCTCGCGTCGTGCAACGATCGCGGGTTCGTCGGTTGGGCCCTCTGCGCCGCAGTTCCAGCTCTCGTTATCGTCGCTGCCATCGCGATTGTCTTCGAGGTTCGCGTCGTTGTGTTTGTTGTTGTACGAAACCAGATCGGTTAAGGTGAAGCCGTCGTGAACGGTCACGATGTTGACGCTTGCGCGCGGCCGGCGGCCGTCGCGGGCGAACAGGTCGCTCGAACCCGCCAGGCGCGACGCGAACTCGGGAAGCACGCCGTCCGAGCCGCGCCAGAAGCGTCGCATCGTATCGCGGAATTTCCCATTCCACTCAGACCACCCCGGCGGAAAATTCCCCACCTGATAACCGCCCGGGCCGAGGTCCCACGGCTCCGCAATGAGCTTGACGCGCGACAGCACGGGGTCTTGCGCGATTGCTTTAAAGAATGCGGCGTCCTTGGCGTAGCCGGTGTATTCGCGGGCGAGCGCGGTCGCAAGATCGAAGCGAAAACCGTCGACGTGCATCTCTTCGACCCAGTACCGCAGCGAATCCATGACGAGTTGCAGGACGCGCGGGTGGCGCAGGTCGAGCGTATTGCCGCAACCCGTCGAGTCGTCATAGTAACGTCGATCTTCGGCCAAACGATAGTACGATGCGTTGTCAATACCGCGCAGTGAAAGCGTCGGTCCTTGATGGTTGCCTTCGGCTGTGTGGTTGTAGACAACATCGAGCACGACTTCGATGCCGGCTTCGTGCAGATGTTTGACCGCCGTCTTGAATTCGTTAATGCCGCCGGTGAGGTAGTGGGGTTCGGGCGCGAAGAACGCAAGCGAATTGTAGCCCCAGTAGTTGCGCAGCCGGCGTTCGACCAAGAACCGGTCATCGACAAATGCGTGAACGGGCAGCAGCTCGACCGTCGTGATGCCGAGCTCGACCAAATATGCGATGACCGCGGGCGACGACAGGCCGGCGAACGTACCGCGCAACGCCGGCGGGACGTCCGGATGCATCTGCGTGTAGCCGCGTACGTGAAGTTCGTAGAAGATCGTATCTTTCCACGGAACATGGGGGCGCCGGTCGTCGCCCCAGGTAAACGCGGTGTCGACGACCACGCACTTGGGCATTCCTGATGCGTCGTCGCGCCGGTCGAATGACAGATCGGCACCGCGGCTGCCGATGCGATATCCATACTGCGCGTCGCTCCAGCGGACACTTCCGTGCAGCTCTTTTGCGTACGGGTCGACCAAGAGTTTGTGGTGGTTGAAACGATGACCGCGGGCGGGCTCGTAAGGACCGTACACGCGATAGCCGTAGAGCGTACCGGGCCGCGCGTCAGGCAGATACCCGTGCCAGACTTGGTCGGTATATTCCGGCAAGACATAACGCGCAAGCTCGCGCCGTCCACGTGAATCGAACGTGCACAACTCGACGCGCTCGGCGTGCGCTGAGAAGAGCGCGAAATTGACGCCCATGCCGTCCCACGTCGCGCCCAGCGGGTACGGCAGTCCGGGATCGACGCGCGGCCGCGCAATGCTCATGGTTGCAGCCAAATGGCCGAGAGCGCGGGCAAGGTCAACGTCATCGACTGCGGCCGTCCGTGCATGGGAATGTTTTCGGTCCGCACCATCCCGAGATTACCCACGTCGCGTCCACCGTACCGCGCGGAATCGGTATTGAGGATTTCGCGGTACGCGCCCGCCTCCGGCACGCCGATCCGGTACCCGCCGATTTGTCGTCCGGAGAGATTAAACGCGGCAACCAGGTGGCTTGCGTGACCGGCACTCCAGCGAACGAACGCAACCACACTGTTGGCGCGATCGTCGTAGCTGATCCAGGTGAAGCCTTCGGCGGTCGCGTCGCGTTCGTGCAGTGCGGCTGTGCCGCGATAGAGTGCGTTGAGATCTCCAACCAGCGTTTGCACGCCTGCGTTGAGCGGATTCTCCAGCAGATGCCAGTCGAGCGAAACATTGAAGTCCCATTCGCGTTCCTGCGCAAATTCCGCACCCGCAAAGAGCAGCTTTTTGCCGGGGTGCGCATACATCAGACCGTACAAGAGACGCACGTTTGCGAAACGATCGTCGGGCCAGCCCGGCATACGTCCGGCGATCGAACGTTTTCCATGTACGACCTCGTCGTGCGACAGCGGCAGCACGTAGTTTTCGCTCCACGCATACACCAGACCAAAGCTGATGTCGTCAAGATGATAGGGGCGATAGATCGGGTCCCGTTCAAAAAACGCGAGCGTGTCGTGCATCCAGCCCATGTTCCATTTGTAGCCGAAGCCGAGACCCCCCGCGTATGTCGGCGTCGTCACGCCGGGAAATGCCGTCGACTCTTCAGCGATCGTCATTGCACCGGGCACATCGCCGTATACGGTCTCATTGAGGCGACGCAGGAACGCCGTCGCCTCGAAATTCTCGTTTCCGCCGTACACGTTGGGCAACCATTCGCCGGGCTCACGGCTGTAGTCAAGGTAGACAATCGACGATACCGCGTCGACGCGTAATCCGTCGACGTGAAATTCGTTAAGCCAGAAGAGCGCGCTGTTGAGCAAGATCTCGGCGACTTCGGTGCGGCCGAGATTGTAGACGAGCGTTCCCCATTCGCGATGATAGCCGACGCGTGTATCGGCGTGCTCGTACAGATGTGTACCGTCGAAGAGCGCCAGGCCGTGCGCATCGGTCGGAAAATGGCCGGGCACCCAATCCAAAATGACGCCGATTCCCGCGCGATGTGCGGCGGCAACGAATGTTTGGAAATCGGCTGGCGAACCGTAGCGGCTTGTCGGTGCAAACAGTCCGGTCGTTTGATAGCCCCATGAACCGTCAAAGGGATGCTCGGTAACCGGCATCAGCTCGATGTGTGTGAAGCCGAGGCCCACCACGTGCTTGACGAGATCATCCGCGAACTCGCGGTACGTCAAAAAACGGTTCGCTTCTTCGGGAACTTTCTTCCACGAACCGAGGTGTACTTCATAGATCGAGATCGCGGCATCGCGCTGCGCGGCGGCACCGCGTCGCGCCATCCAGTCGGTGTCGTGCCAATCAAAGGCGCGCGCTTTGACGACGATCGAAGCATTGGCGGGACGCATTTCGTTTGCGCGTGCGAACGGGTCGGACTTGAGGGGCAGTAGCCGGCCGTATGAATCAGCCAGCTCGAATTTATAGCGCGCACCATCGGGAATGCCCGGGATAAAGAGTTCCCAAACACCGCACTCGCGCCGCAGGTACATCGGGTCGCGCCGTCCATCCCACGCGTTGAAGTCGCCGACGACACTCACGCGGCTCGCATTGGGCGCCCACACGGCAAACGCGACGCCGTCGACACCGTCACGCAGCATCGGGTGCGCGCCGAGCACGTCGTAGAGCCGTTTATGCGTTCCCTCGGCGAACAGATAGGCATCCATCTCGCCGAGGATGGGAACGTGCGCAGCCGGATCGCTTATGTCAGTAACTTGCGAGCGAGTGTCGGAAACGCTTCGGCGTATGTGGGGTGAATGTGCACCGAGCGTTCGAGCGTCCGCCACGTACTGCCAGCCTCCATGTGTGCAAGAAAAACATGAACGAGTTCTCCCGCCTCATACCCAACGAGTGTGGCACCGAGGATGGCATGGGTCTTTGCATCGACGACCAGGCGGTAGAAGCCGTCGGTTTCGTTCCACTCGATCGCCCGGGCAACGTCCTCAAGCGCGATCGTAACGGCTTTCGCATCGTGACCGGCCTTTTTTGCAGCGTCGAGCGTCAACCCGACCCGGCCGACCTGTGGATCGGTGAACGCGGCGTACCCGAGGACGCGATCGGCGCGCGTGCGCGAACGGTCGCCGGCGAGAATGGCCCGCAGGCGCCGAAAGTCTTCCCATGCGACGTGGGTGAATTGCGGCTGGCCGGCGCAATCGCCGAGCGCGTACACGCCGGGAGCGCTCGTTTCAAGATGCTCGTCGGCCCGCACGAATCCACGCGCGTCGAGCACGATACCGGCGTCGACGGTGCCCGCCGGAATGTTGGGTGTCCGTCCGACGGCGAGCAGCAGTGCATCACCGTGTACCGATGAGCCGTCCGCGAGCGCAAGCGAAATCCCGTCCGGGCCGCGGCGAACGGATTGCACCTTCGCTGCGAGATGCAACTGCATGCCGTCGCGCACAAACGATCGCGCAAGGACCTCCGAGGCGTCCGGCTCTTCATTCGAGAGGACGCGGGGAGACGTGTCGACGATGTGGACCTCGCTGCCGCAGCGCGCAAGCCCTTGACCCAGTTCCAAGCCGACGTACCCGCCGCCGATCACGATCGTGCGTTTCGGTAAAGCGGTCAGGTCGAAGAACGTGTCGCTGGTCAGGTACGCAACGTCGGCGAGGCCTTCGATTTTCGGGATAGCGGGGCGGCAGCCGGTGTCGATGACGACCGTGGTCGCGCTATACGCTTTGCCGCCGGCGACGATTTCATGCGGGCCGCGAAAGGCCGCTTCGGCGCGAACAAGTGTCGCCGAACTCTTGGCGAACTTGTTCTCGACACCGCTGTTCCAATCGTGAACCGTCGAACGCACGCGATCCATGACCGCCGGAAAATCCACGCGCACCTCGGCGTGGACGCCGATCGCTGCGGCGCGCCGCGCGCGCCCGGCCGCATGCGCTGACGAAAGAAATGTTTTCGAGGGAGTGCAGCCGACGTTCACGCAGCAGCCGCCGAGCTTCCCGCGTTCGAACACCACGACCCGCTGGCCGTTTTTTGCAGCATCGAGCGCGAGCGGTACGCCGCCTTGCCCCGTGCCGATCACGGCGAGATCGTAGTCCGGCACGACGCTCCTACTTTCGGTGAGCAAAGGCGACGGGGACTTCAAAATCCCACGCGAGCGGCGGATGTTCGGGGCCGGCGTATTCCGATACTTGCTGGATCAGCTTGGCAACGAGCCCCGTCCAGCCGGTTTGATGCGAGGCACCGAGCCCGGCGCCGTTGTCACCGTGAAAATATTCGTAGAACGGGATGTTGTCGCGCCAGTGCGGGTCGTTTTGAAACGTCTGCTGCCCACCGAACACAGCGCGCTTTCCCTCGTCGTTGCGCCGGAAGATCGCGATGAGCCGGTCGGCAAGCTCCATCGATATCTGCCACAGCGTGAGCATACGACCTGAGCCCGTCGGAAATTCGATCGTGTACTCGTCACCGAGATAAAAATGGAAACGCTGCAGCGCTTCGATGAAGAGATAGTTGAGCGGGAACCAGACGGGCCCGCGCCAGTTGGAGTTTCCGCCGAACGTGCCGGTCGTCGACTCGGCGGGTTCGTAGTCGACGCGAAACGTCGCACCGCCGACATTGAGCACGAACGGATGATCGTGATGATATTTGGAAAGCGACCGCACACCGAACGGACAGAGAAATTCGTCCTCAGCAAAAAATTTACGCAAGACGATGCGCAGTTTCTCCGGCGAGACGATCGCCATAAGCCGGCGCTCGTCCATACCTTTTTTCTCGAGGTGCGCGACGTTCTCACTCAACTCGGGCCGGTTGGCGATGAACCATTCGATGCGCTTGCGCAGATGCGGCAAATGTTCCAAGGTCGAACTCGAGATTGTTTCGATGGCAAAGAGCGGAATGACGCCGACCATCGAGCGGACTTTGAGCGGGATGCGCTCGCCATCGGGTAGGAAGAGTTGGTCGTAGTAGAAACCGTCCGCGTCGTCCCACAGTCCTTCGTCGTCGGCACGCAGCGAGTTGATGGCGTCGGCGATAAACAGAAAGTGGTCAAAAAACTTCATCGCAACATCTTCATAGACCGGATCGTGCTTGGCAAGTTCAATGGCGATCGCGAGCATATTGAGCGCAAAGACGGCCATCCAGCTCGTGCCGTCGGCTTGAGCTAAATATCCGCCGGTTGGTAAGGCCGAACTGCGATCGAACACGCCGATGTTGTCCAGGCCCAGGAAGCCGCCCTGAAAAACGTTTCGCCCGGCGACGTCCTTACGATTGACCCACCAGGTAAAGTTCAAGAGTAGTTTGGTGAAAATGCGTTCGAGAAACGTGATGTCGCCGACGCCGTAGTGCTTGGCCTCGATCTTATAAATACGATACGCGGCCCACGCCTGGACGGGCGGGTTCACATCTCCGAAGGCCCATTCGTACGCCGGGATCTGTCCGTTGGGATGAATGTAGCGTTCCGAAGTCAGCAGCAGGAGTTGGTTCTTCGCAAATTCCGGATCGATGATCGCGAACGGAATCACGTGGAACGCGAGGTCCCATGCGGCGTACCACGGATACTCCCACGTGTCGGGCATTGAAAGCACGTCATCGTTGAACAGGTGGATCCAATTCGCGTTGCGCCCACGTAGGCGGGACGCCGGAGGCGTCGGCATCAGCGGGTCGCCGCGCAGCCAATCGTGGATGACATAATTATAAAACTGCTTGCTCCAAAGCAAACCCGCGAACGCTTGGCGTTGAATGCGCCGGTCATCGTCGGTCAGCGAGCCGGGAACGACCGCAAGATAGAACGCGTCCGCCTCGCGCATGCGCTCGTCGAACGTTGCGTCGAAGCGCTCGTCGATACGCGTACACCCTTGGTGATCGGTCAAGCGCAGGCGAATCGTCTCGCTTGCACCCGGGGCGATGACAAACCGATAGTGGAGCGCGGCTTTTGTGCCGGAACGTGAAGGATTGATCGCGTGCTCGTCACCGTCAACGACGTAGCGGTCGAGGCCGTCTTTAACATACGGATTTGCATTGGGAACGCCGAACGCTGCTTCGTAGTTCGTCTCGTTCTCGGTATACAATGCGTCGCTTGCGTGCTGGTCGTGAAAGAGCCAGCGTTTCCCAAGCGTCGCGTGTTCCACTGCCAGTGCATTGTCACAATCGGGGGCGTCGAAAATGCTCGGTTTGGGGACGCCGGCTTTCCACGACCACTCGTTGCGAAAGAAGAGCGTCGGCAAAACGTGCAACGGCGCCGCTTGTTTTGCGCGATTGGTCGCCGTGATACGGATGAGGATGTCGTCGACGTCACGCTTTGCGTATTCAACGGTGATGTCGAAATAGCGGTCGTCGGCAAACACGCCGGTGTCGATCAATTCAAATTCAGGATCTTGGCGGCTGCGCCGGCCGTTTTCTTCGAGCAGCAATTCGTATGGAAAGCGGCGCTGTGGATACTTGTACAGCGCTTTCATGTACGAGTGCGTTGGGACGTTGTCGAGGTAGTACCAATATTCCTTAGCATCCTCGCCGTGATTGCCTTGTGGCCCCGCCAGACCAAAAAAACGCTCTTTGAGGAACGGATCGTTTTCGTTCCAGAAGGCCGGCGCGAAGCACAAGCGTTGATGATTGTCGCTGATGCCGAGGATGCCGTCTTCGCCCCAGCGGTACGCGCGCGTGCGCGACTGGTCGAACGGAAAATAGTCCCACGCGCGGCCGTCGGGGCTGTAGTCCTCGCGAACGGTGCCCCACTGGCGGTCGCTCAGATAGGGGCCCCAACGGCGCCACGGCGCGATTTGTTGCTCTGCGGCGATGATTCGCTCGCGCTCGGGATTGGCTTCCATGTATGAAGGAACTCCCGGGCACGCACCAGGTTTCCTCTCGTCGGGACGTGCAAGCATACGAGAAATGGAAGCTCATCGCGTGGGACGCGAGGTCACGGGCGATCTTACGATAGCGCAGTCGCGCGAGTGGCTCGTTACGAACGGCCGTGGCGGCTATGCGTCCGGCACGGTCGCGGGCTCCTTGACAAGGCGTTACCATGGCCTGCTCGTCGCGTCGCTCGCGCCGCCGGTGCAACGCCGGCTTGTGGTGGCAAAATGCGAAATCGACGTCGATTACGACGGTAGCACATACGCGCTGGGTACCAACCGCTGGACGGGCGGTGCCGTCTCGCCCACCGGGTACCGCCTGTGTACGTCGTTTGCGCTCGTTGATGGCGTGCCCACCTGGACGTACGCTTGCGGCGATGCGCTGATCGAGCAATCTATTGCGATGGTCGCCGGCGCGGATGCAACGGCGCTCGCGTTTCGGATCGTGCGCGCACGCGCGCCGGTGACGATTCGCGCGCGCATTCTGGCGGCCGATCGCGACCATCACGGTGGCGCATTGCCGGACCCCGCGGCTTTCACCGTCGCCGTTGATGCCGGCGTCGCGAAAGTGACGCTGCCATACTCGCGCCGCACGCTCGTCGTGTACGCACCGGGCGCGCATATTGACAGCGCAAGTGAACGGTACGCGGGCTTCGAGCTCGTACGTGAAGCTGAACGCGGCTTGCAATCAAGCGATGATTATGCGCATGTCGCAACGATCGCCGTGACGCTCGGCGCGGGCGATGCGGCCGGCTGCGTGTTCACCTTAGACCCGAGCGTTTCGCGCTACGCCCACGCGATCGTTGCGGCGGCACGCGATGCAAATCGTTCCCGCGCAGCCAAAGCGGCGGATGGAACGCTCGGTGCGCTCGCCGTAGCGGCCGATGCATTCGTGGTCGTACGTGGCGATCAAGCGACGGCCGGACGAACGGTGATCGCGGGCTACCATTGGTTCGCGGATTGGGGCCGCGACACGATGATCGCGCTGCCCGGCTTGACGCTCGCAACCGGCCGCGCGGACGTCGCGCGCGACATCTTGCAGACGTTCGCAAAAGCCATTGACGGCGGCATGCTGCCGAATCGCTTTCCCGACGACGGCGCACCACCCGAATACAATACCGTCGATGCGGCACTGTGGTACGTAGAAGCGGTCCGCGCGTATGTCGAGGCCACGAACGATGACGCGCTGCTGGCAGCCATTTTCCCCGCGCTCGATAGCATCATCGACGCTTACGAACGGGGAACACGTTTTGGCATTCATCTCGACACGGACGGTTTGATCCACGCCGGCGTGCCGGGTGTCCAACTCACCTGGATGGACGCCAAAGTCGGCGATCGTGTGATCACGCCGCGTATCGGCAAACCGGTTGAAATCAATGCCCTCTGGTATGCAGCGTTGCGCGCGATGGAGACATTCGCTGTCCGCATGGGTCGCGATGCACAGCGATATCAGACGCTCGCGCAACGATCCGCCGACGGCCTCGCGCGCTTTTGGAACGCTGAGCGCGGCTACTGCTACGACGTTCTCGACGGCCCCGATGGTAACGATCCGGCGCTCCGTCCCAATCAACTGTTCGCCGTCGCCCTGCATGCAAGCGCGTTGCCGGACGATCGCGCGCGTGCCGTCGTCGATGCCTGTTCGCGTGAGCTGCTGACATCGGCCGGTTTGCGCACGCTCGCACCGAGTGACCCGGCATATGTCGGTCGCTACGATGGCGATCAAGCAGCGCGCGATGCGGCGTACCATCAAGGGACGGTTTGGCCGTGGCTCATCGGACCTTTCGTGCGAGCACATCTGCGCGTCTATCGCGACCCGGCCATGGCGCGCACGTTCGTGCAGCCGCTCATCGATGCACTGGGCGCCTATGGAATCGGTACCCTCGGCGAAATTTTCGAGGGCGACGCGCCGCACGCGCCGCGCGGCACAATCGCGCAGGCATGGAGCGTCGCGGAACTCATCACCATACTGAGTTTGCTCGCACCGTGAACCCTCCGCTACTCGAATTACGGCACGTCGACGTCATCCGCGACGGCCGGTACGCACTCTCGGACGTGTCGCTCGCGGTTGCGCAAGGCGAGAAAGTTGCGATCCTCGGGCCAAACGGCTGCGGCAAATCGACTTTCGTTAAACTCTTGACGCGCGAATTGCATCCGTATGCGAAGCCCGAGACCGATATTCGGATTCTCGGCCGCCGACTGTGGGACACGACCGAACTGCGCGGAACGCTCGGCATCGTTAGCAGCGATCAGCGCAGTGCGCTCGACCCGGCGGCGACCGCACTGCAAGTCGTGGCATCCGGGGCCTTTGCACGGAACTACTTGATGCCTCAAGATGCAATCGATGCCGAGCTGGACGCGCGCTCGCGGCGCGCACTCGAAGTGCTTGACGTTGCCGAGTTGGCGGACCGGCGTTTTAGCCGGCTCTCGTCGGGTCAGTCACAACGCGTGATGATCGCTCGCGCGTTCGTGAACGAGCCGCAGACGTACGTTCTCGACGAACCCTGCGCGGCACTCGACATCGGAGCACGCACGTCGGTGCGCGCCGCGATCCGAACGCTCGTGCGTGGCGGAGCGGGGCTATTGCTCGCGACACACGACTTCGACGATATTGTGCCCGAAATCACACGCGTGCTCTTTTTGCGCGACGGAACGTTCGTTGCCGACGGCCCGCGCGAACGGTTGCTGCAGCCGCCGGCGCTTGCTGAATTTTTCGGCGTCGACGTGGCGCATTTCTCCCACGGAGTATAAGGCGTCCACAAAGCGTCCACTTATTTCATAACATTCGCTTACTTGACTCGCTCCAAATGACGGCGTAGCGTTCGGCTAGCGCTTCCTTTTTGCGGGTCGGGTGAAAGCGCCACTCGATTTGCGATTTTTTTCGTATAGGCAGAATCGATTTGAAAATTCAATATCGCTCGTTTCTTATTGCGGCGGCAGTCGCAATGACCGCCTGTTCGAGCGCAGGTTCATCCGGAAGTTCGAGTGCGCCGCGCGCATTGCAGTGCGTTCCTTCGATCGTCAACAACACGTGCCACTCAAACCCCACGCCGCCTCCGCCGCCGGAATGGCCATTTTTCCCGAACGCCATCGCAGACGGAAATTTCCTCAACGCGCAAGCGAATATGAACCGTTTGGTAAACGGAAGCGGTTCGTTCGAAGCGGACGCGCCCGGCTTCTGGTACGCGTGCGCCGAAGATGAAACCACGCACCAAGGGGTAAGCTTGCCGACCGTTTCGGAGCCGCTCGGTACCAACCCGGCCGTCAATGTCAGCGTTCCGATGGCAGTGATCAACACCGCGCAATATCCGACCACACCGGGATTACTTGGGCTCGAGCCTTGGTCGGCCCAGATCGGTAGCGCAACGACGGAAGCTCCGACGCTCGCCGGCGGCCATCAACAGTTGTACGGAATTTGCTATGACTTCACCGTCCCGACGGGCGGCTATCTGAGCTTCTGGGCAAAACAGGTCGGCAACGAGCCGATCGGCGAGCCCGATGCTCCGGGCGCCGTGCTCAAGGGCTTTCAGGCGGCGGCAATCCTCCCGCAAACAGTCGGCACGACCGGTAATTTTCCGGTACAACCGCTGCAGTGGCTCTATCAAATGCAAGGCAACTCGGGCCTGCAAGGTACTGATGCATCAGGCTGGGCGAACTACGGCTTCGATCTCGGAACGAAATTTGCCGGACAGCCTGTAACGTTGTTTTTCGGTATCGAATCACCAGGCATCGGTACCGAGCTCGAACAGTTCATCGCCGGCGTCTCGGTGACGCAGGCGCACAATATGAATCTTGCACCGGTCGATCAGCTCGCTGCCACGAACGGACTTGCGATCAGTGCTGCCTCAGGAACGGATATCAACTATGAAGCGACGGTCGTCGGCACGACCGTGACGACGCCCGAAGCCATCAGTCGCGGAACAGGCACAACATATTCTCACGACTTTGCATACGTTAGCGCACCGTTCTTTACGGCACCGACACTGGCCGCCGGTGAGACCGCCGGCGAAGCCACGCTGCCGCCTGAGGTGGTCATCGACTCCGGAATCCAGGCGCAGGGACTCGAGACGGCAACGATGACCGGCAACGCGACGGCAACCGACGACGGAACGCTCGCCCTCGTCGGCACGATGGGCGAGGTTTATCACGGACTGAACCGAGCCGGTGGCGATCTCGTCGTGGCTCACGGGCAGCTCTACGTCGATAACGCGTGTACGCAAAGCCCGATCGCACGCTGTCACGGGATCCACTTTCTCCACCGCAACTCTCCGCCGTCATCGTCGCACAATACGGTCACCTACGACGGCTATATCCAGATCAACGGAACGATCTTCCGCTAGGGCCGGCGTGTCGCTATTGCGCTTCGCGCTTCGGCGCGGAGCGTAATGACGACGGCATCCTGACCCGTGGCGGGCCTAATGTGATTAAATATTCCAACGCGTACCATTTTCTCATGCATCCTTAATCTTACAACCACAGTCGTTCGGTATACAATATGCCAGAAAAGCGTTTGCCGGATTTAGGAATTCCGGTGAAGGGAATTTCCTGTACGCTTCCTGCTCAATTCTGAAGGGCGGCATATTGATGAAGAAGCTCCTTACGTTTGCATTTGCGATGGTGCTCGCTTGTACGGGCATCGCTCACGCCGACGAAACCTCGGATAAAATCGACGCGCTCCAGCGCCAGTTGGACGTGTTGAAGGCCCAGCTCGACCAACTCAAGGCCATGAAACCGCCGCCGGCTGCGGTTCCCGTAGCCCCCGCGGGCGGCGGGACACCCGTTGTGGTCAAAAAAGGTCCCGGACTCACCTTCGGGATCGGAAGCGAAGAAGTGACGGTTTACGGCCAACTGGACCTCTCGCTGGACGACACCACAAAAGGCCTCGCACCGTTCTACTCGAGTTCGGGCGATTCGCCGGTCGGCAACGTCGGCTGGCTCTCGCAAATCTCGACGAATTTGTCGTATATCGGCGTGCGTGGCAACCACAAGCTGGGGAGCGGCGACTTCACGGTGCCGTATCAGCTCGAAACGCAGATCGACGTATCGGCAACCTCGGGAACGGTTAACACAAGTTCCAATAACGACAACGTCGTCAAAGGCGCGCTCACCTCGCGCAACAGTTTTGTCGGACTCGGAAATAAATACGACGGTGCGATCAAGATCGGAAAGACCGACGCACCGTACAAGAACTCGACGAGCCGCATGAATCCTTTTTCGGGAATGCTCGGCGACTACCAGGTCATCATGGGCAATACCGGCGGCGACAATCGCGTCGAATTCGGCACACGTCTGGACCATGCGGTCTGGTACGAATCACCCGACGTGCACGGGTTCGCCGTGAACCTATTGGTCGCACCAGGACAAAACCGCGCCTTTGACAACAGCTTGATTGCCGGCGGAGAGGCCGGTTGTGCCGGTGGAAATGCACCGGGAAGCGGTGCGCTGTCGCCGGCCTGTAACGACGGTGCGTTCGGGACGGCCTACAGCGGGAGCGCGCAGTGGCAGATCGGCAAGCTCTACGCGACCGCCGCCTACGAATTGCACAAGGGCGTCAATCGTACGAGCGACATTGCGGGCGTGACGGATCCGACGACCGGTTTGCCCTTTAGTGCGGCGACCGTCGCGTCGGATGTGGTCGATGAAGACGCGCGCAAGATCGGCGTCCAATACGGTTTTTCGAGCCGGACGATATTTAGCGCGATCTACGAAGATATGCGCCGTTACGTCCCCGCGCCGCTTGTCGAGCAAAACGAGCGCACGCGTGACGGCTTCTGGTTTGCCCTGACGCAGTACCTGAACCCGTCGGATAACGTGAGTTTCGGCTGGGCACGCGCCAATCCGACGCCGGGCGATCCCGGCCAGCACAATACCCCACTCCAAGCAAACCCTGACAACATGGCGAACATGTACACTTTGGCGTTCAAACACCAAATTGATCCGCATGTATCGTGGTACTTCGATTATGCCGGCACGCTCAATCATGCCGACGCGCACTACGATTTGGGCGCGGGTGGTCGCGGTCTCACGACGGATTGCCATGACGGCAGTCTTGAAACGGCATTCGATCCCACGGCTACGCCGACGCCGGTCAGCGGCGTTGGCCCGCATTGCTATGCGGGCGGCCACCTTCAGGGCGCTTCGCTCGGACTCAATATCCGCTTCTAGTCAAGCGGACGGGTTCGCCAAGAAAAGCCGCGCTATGCGCGGCTTTTCTCTTGTGTGCGCACCTCTGCTCGCAGTGCGATGCCGATCGCGATCAGAATAACGAGCGAACCTGCCAGGGTAGCCGGTGCGAGACGCTCGTGAAAGATCACGGCGGCAAGACCGGCCGCAATCGCCGGTTCGATCAGCGTGACCGTTGCGACGAACGTCGCGCTGAGCGTGCGTACCGCTGCGTTGAGTGCCGTGTGGCCGAAGAGTTGCGAGAGCAGCGCCATTGCGAGGATGCCGGCCCAGGCGCTTGTGGCCCCAAGCGGCGGAATACGATCGTGCAATACACATGTCGCTACCAGCAAGATGATCGCGGCATACGGATACGTGCGTCCGACGACCGCAAGTGTCGAGTAGCGCGAGTCGGTTCCGCGAACGAGAATCAAATACACCGCGATCGCAATCGATCCGCCGATCGCAAGGGCGATCCCGAGCGGCGTCTCGGCTTTGGCCGGCGCACCGATCACGATCGCAACGCCGGCAAACGCGAGCGCAATGCTTGCGAGAACGTCGCCGCGCACGTGTCGCGCGCGGGCGACCGCGTAGGCTTCGGTCCAAATCGGCGTCGTGCAGACGAGCAGCGTCGACACGGCCACGCTAGCGTATTTGAGCGACGCGATCCACAGGGCGAAATGGAGCGCAAGCATCAATCCCGCAAGCCCCAATCGACGTTCCGTCGGCGCGTCACGCAGGCGAAATGCGCCGCGCAGAGCGGCGGCGACCGCGAGCGGTAGCGACGCGATCAGCAGGCGGAATGCGGAGACCGCGATCGGGCCGCCGTCGGCGAGGGCGAATCGCGCGAAGATCGCCGCCGCGCCGATGGCGAGTTGCGCCGCGGCGAGCAGGCTGATGGTGCGCGCGTTCACGAGCGTCGGTGTTCTCGCTGCGGTACTTGACATCCGGTGCCGCCGGGCGTAGCGTCAGAAGACCGCTACGGGAGCTCGGTAGTGCCGGGCTGAGAGGGCGATTCACAATCGCCGACCGTGGGCGCGTCGCTTGCGTCGTGTCCATACCTGATCCGGATAATGCCGGCGAAGGAAAAGTCGAGGCTCCGCCGTCTCATCCCGTCGTGCGTTCCACCGTTCCGGAGATGATCAGCATGGCGACGATGAACACGCCCACCAATAAGACGATCACGCGCGACCCGTTCCCGGCATCGCAAAAAGTCTACGCGCCGGGTTCGCAGCCGTCGATCCGCGTGCCGATGCGCGCCATCACACTCACGAACGGCGAAACGCACACCGTTTACGATACGAGCGGCCCGTACACCGATCCGACCGTCGACATCGACGTGATGGCCGGCATCGACCCGCTGCGCGAGTCGTGGGTTGCTGCGCGGGGCGATACCACAGAACTGGAGCGGCCGTCATCGGTCTACCGGATCGCGCGCGAGTCGATGAAAGAACTCGACGAGTTACGCTTTCGGCCACGGCGTAAAGCGCGCGTCGCCTCGGCCGGTGCAAATGTTTCGCAGATGCACTACGCGCGGCGCGGCGAGATCACACCCGAGATGGAGTTCATCGCGATTCGTGAGCGCATGTCGCCCGAATTCGTGCGCGATGAAGTCGCGCGCGGGCGCGCGGTGATTCCGACCAACATCAACCATCCCGAGAGCGAGCCGATGATCATCGGCCGCAATTTCCTCGTGAAGATTAACGCGAACATCGGGAACTCCGCTATTGGTTCGTCGATCGAAGAAGAAGTCGAAAAGATGGCGTGGGCGACGCGCTGGGGCGCGGATACCGTCATGGACCTTTCGACGGGTAAGAACATTCACGAAACGCGCGAGTGGATTCTGCGCAATTCGCCCGTCCCGATCGGCACCGTGCCGATCTATCAAGCGCTCGAAAAGGTCGGCGGCAAAGCCGAAGACCTGACCTGGGAAATTTACCGCGACACGCTGATCGAACAAGCCGAACAAGGCGTCGATTATTTCACGGTGCACGCGGGAGTACGGCTGCGTTATATTCCGCTCACCGCCAAGCGCGTGACGGGAATCGTATCGCGCGGCGGATCGATTCTGGCAAAATGGTGCCTCTCGCATCATCAGGAAAATTTCCTCTACACGCATTTCGAGGATATCTGCGAGATCATGAAAGCGTACGACGTGACGTTTTCACTCGGCGACGGGTTACGTCCGGGCTGTCTCGCCGACGCGAACGACGAAGCGCAATTCGGCGAGCTCGAGACGCTCGGCGAACTGACGACGATTGCGTGGAAGCATGACGTGCAGACGATGATCGAGGGGCCCGGTCACGTCCCGATGCATCTCATCAAGGAGAACATGGATAAGCAACTCGAAATTTGCCACGAGGCGCCGTTCTACACCCTTGGGCCGCTCACGACCGATATCGCGCCGGGCTACGATCACATCACCTCCGCCATCGGCGCGGCGATGATCGGCTGGTACGGTACGGCGATGCTCTGTTACGTAACGCCTAAAGAGCACCTCGGCTTACCCGATAAACAAGACGTTAAAGACGGCGTGATCGCTTACAAGATCGCCGCGCACGCCGCCGATGTCGCCAAGGGCCATCCGCACGCGCGTCACTGGGACGACGTGCTTTCCAAAGCGCGCTTTGAATTCCGCTGGGAAGATCAGTTCAATCTCGCGCTCGACCCGCAGACCGCACGCTCGATGCACGACGAGACGCTGCCCGCACAAGGTGCGAAAGTTGCGCACTTCTGCTCGATGTGCGGACCGCATTTCTGCTCGATGAAAATCACCCAGGACGTACGCGAATACGCCGAACGCGGCATGGCCGAAAAATCCGAAGAATTCAAAGCCGCCGGCAGCGAGGTCTACGTCGAGGTCTAAGCCGGGATCGCGCAAAACATCGTTAGCGACATGATAAAAATGATCGTCGCCGCAGTCGCGATCGGCTTGCAGGCATCGGCCCCCGCTGCGATGTCGGGGATCACGGTCGAAGGGACCGGCACGGCCGACGCGGTGGTCCACGTCGTGAAAGTGAGCCTGTATGCGCGCGCCCTGAACGTTGATGAAGGCGAGTATCTGCGCGCGATGCGGACAGCCGGCTTGACGGATCCGGTCATACCGGCGCACTTGCCTGATGGATCGGTGACCCTACGCGGCACCTTTTCCGACGCGACCGCCGCTCGGCTCGAAGCGGTTCGCCTGGCCGCCGAAGCGTTTGTCACGGCGCACGGGGGCGTGCTCACTCAAACGCAATTCGTTGGAGCTGCCGACGAGTGTCCGGCAATCGAGGCGCGAGCGCGTGTGAACGCGGCCGACGATGCGCGCGGCAAGATGCAGGCCGAGGAAGCACGGGCCGGCGTTCGGTCGGGGCCGCCGGTGTCCATCAACGAGTCCGGCGGCTGTCCGCTTCCGGGCGAGATCGGCGGCGCGTCCTTGATCGATCCCGTGTCGTTGAAAATGCAGGTCACCGTCAAAGAAGCCGTCACGTCGGCTGTCGGCGAACAATCCGCCGCTGCGCCCGTCGTTTCGGTGCGTGGCGTCGGCGGCAGCGAGGGTGCCGTTCACAACGTAAAAATCCGTGTGTTTGCGCGTGACATCGGCGCCACAAACGACGATATTCTTGCCGCGCTGCGCGCCGCCGGCGTCAGAAACCCGGATTTCGGAGCCGCAGTGAAAAATGCGCCGCTCGTTCTGCGGGGTTCGATCGATAATGCGACCCCGGCAAGCATTGCGGCGGTGAGCCGGGCGATCGACACGTTCGTCACCGCGCACAACGGTGTCATTGGATCGGTCGCGTACTACGGCTCCTCCGAAGAGTGCCCGGCAATCGAAGTACGCGCGCGTGCTGTCGCCATGGAAGATGCATTGCGCCGCGCACGGGCCGCCGCGACGCTCGCCGGAGGGTCTGTGGGTGCGCCGATCGCGGTTAACGAAAGCGGCGGGTGCCCGCAGTTGGGCCCGCAAGGCGGGGCAATGACGATGAATCCGTACACGATGAACATGCGAATAACCATCGCCGAAAACGTCACATATGCTGCAACCCTCGGGTCGCATTGAGGTAGATACGAGATCGTGTGTATAAGAATTTTGGTCGCCCTGGCCCTCATGCTCCTGCCGATGGCGGTTAGCGCGCAAGTGACCCGTCCCAGCGGGATAACGGTTGTCGGGACGGCTTCCGCCGAAGGCCCGGCACATACGGTGCGGGTATCGATGAACGTGCGCGGCATCGAAAATATCGAAGACGAATTGCTTTCGGCGATGCGTAGTGCGGGCGTAACAGACGGCGCGTATACGGCGAACCAATTCGGGCAAGTCGGCGCGGGTGTGCCGCGGACTCTCCGCGGCACGGTGCGCGATGCGACACGCGAACGGCTGGCGGCCGTCGACCGCGCAACGCAGTCATTCGCGGCGACACACCGCGGCGTGACCTTCGATCTGGTCCAATACTTCGGCGATAGCGGCGATTGCCCGGCGATTGAAGCGCGCGCTCGCCTCGCGGCGTTCGACGACGCAAAGCGGCGCGCTGGGGCCATTGCAACGCTCTCGGGCGTCGGAGTCGGTGCAGCAACGAGCGTGAGCGAAAGCGGCGGCTGCCCCGCGCTCGGTCAGCCCGTCGGTTTTGCGCCGAACGGATTTCCGAATAGCGCTTTTCCGATCGACCCGCAGACGTTGATGA
>Ga0302325_10005895_pt1 | contig 27733 bp, 29 predicted proteins | sample Palsa_T0_2_FD_201948 | JGI IMG/M metagenome (GOLD analysis project Ga0302325, IMG submission 201948) | Peat permafrost microbial communities from Stordalen Mire near Abisko, Sweden - Palsa_T0_2 | ecosystem: Environmental > Terrestrial > Soil > Palsa > Peat permafrost | place: Sweden: Abisko... | reverse complement strand
CCACCCCGATTAACCTGCGCGCCCGCAGCATGGCGGAATTTCACGCGCTCGAGCGCCAGAAGATCAAGCACGTCATCATCATCGTTCAAGAGAACCGCACCGTCGATAACTTCTTTAACGGCTTCCCAGGCGCCGACACCGTGCGCGAGGGTCGCAGCCATAGCGGCCGCGTGGCACTGCATCCCGTCGACCTGAACTCACCGGCCGACGTGGATCACCAGCACCGTGCCTTCATCGAAGAGTACGACGGCGGGAGGATGGACGGCTGGGACACCGTCTCGACGCATCCGAAGCAGGACCCCGACTTTCCATATGCCTACGTTCCGCGCGACCAGATCGAGCCGTACTGGGATATGGCGCTGCAATACACCTTCGGCGACCGGATGTTCCAGTCGAATACCGGGCCGAGTTTCCCCGCGCACCTCTATCTCATCGCCGGACAGTCCGACTATACCGCCAACAACCCGAATCACATCGAGACGGGGCACTACGCTTGGGGCTGCGACTCACCTGAGAACGCGACGGTATCGATGATCGGACCGCACGGGAACGAGGTCAAGGGGCCCTACCCGTGCCTCAATTTCAGGACGATCGCGGACGAGATGGACGAGCACGACGTCTCGTGGCGCTACTACGCTCCTTCGATCGAAAGCGTCGGCAACATTTGGTCGGCATTCGACGCGATCCGCCACATTCGCTACGGCCCGGACTGGGCGAACGTGACCTCACCCGAGACCCGCGTGCTGGCCGACATCGGGAACGACGACCTGCCGGCGCTGACGTGGGTCGTTCCGACGGCGCAGAATTCCGATCATGCGTTTCCGCGCAAGAAATCCGAGTCCGACCTTGCGGTCGCCGAACAGCACGGTCCGCAGTGGGTCGCATCGATCGTGAACGCGGTCGGTCACAGCTCGCTCTGGGACAGCACGGCGATCCTGGTCGTGTGGGACGATTGGGGTGGATGGTACGACCACGTCTCGCCGCCGCAACTCGATCGCATGGGCCTCGGGCCACGCGTCCCCTTCATCGTCATCTCACCCTACGCACGCCGGCACTACGTGTCGCACGTTCAGCATGAATTCGGGAGCCTCTTGAAGTTCTCGGAGGACGTGTTCGGCTTGCCTCGGCTCGACACGACCGACGTTCGCGCCGACGCACTCCGCGACTGCTTCGACTTTCACCAAGCGCCGGCGCCCTTCGTCACGATCAAGTCAACCGAGAACGCAGCGTTCTTCCTGCACGAGCAGGCCGACGTCGACCCCGACGACGACGGCTAGCGGTTCTTGCGAACCGAGTCGAGGTCCGCGGGCGGCGCGGGGGGCTCGGGAATTTCTGCTGCGAGCGAGCCGTACTTCGCGGCGTAGTACGAATCGCGGACGTGCCCCAGCTGCGCGTCCCGCTTGAGCGGGGCGTCCGTGCCGTCGAGGACGACCGCGTCACGCACGAGCGTTACATAGGGCGCGAGCCGCACGTTCTTCCAATCCGAGACGCGCCAGCGCTGCGGCGCCATCACGAGATAATCGTACGACGGAAACGATTTCGTCTTCGCGATCAGCGGCGTGAGCCGAACGCGAAACCCTTCGCACGTGAAGATCTGCTCCTCGAGCTGCGGCAGCGTCGGCATACGTTCGAGCGGGCTTATGCCTTCGGCGGACGGCCCGGCTTCTCGAAGAACGCGCGAAGGGCGGACCTCGCCTCGTCCGACGCGAGGCGTTCGGCGAACACCGCGCCTTCCCGGCGCATCGCCTCGAGCGTCGTCTCGCGGTCGTGCGTCATGAGGCGCTTGGTCGCGCGTGCCGCCTCGCGCGGCTTCGCAGCGATCGCTGCGGCGGCGGACGCGGCCACCTCATCCAGGGCCTCGTCGTCGACCACTCGCGCGATCAGCCCGTGCGCGGCGGCCTCGTCGGCGCCGATGGTCTCGCCCAGGTAGAAGGCCGCGGCCGCGCGCGAGCGTCCGATCGTTCGAGCGAGGAGCACGCTGCTCGCCGCCTCCGGGACGAGGCCGAGATCGATGAACGGCACGCGGAAGCGTGCGCTCGGCGCCGCATACACGACGTCGCAGTGCAGCAGCATCGTGGTCCCGATACCGACGGCGGCACCGCGCACGCCGGCAACGATGGGGACGTCGGTTGAGGCGAGCGCGAACAGAAAGCGGAACGGCGGCGCGTCGACACCGGCCGGCGGGTGCTGCAGGAAATCGACGATGTCGTTCCCCGAGCAGAACGCGTCGCTGCTGCTGCGCAGCAGTATCGCGCCGACGCCGTCGTCGTGGGCCGACGCGATCGCATCGGCGAGGGCGTCGTACATCGCGAGCGTCAGCGCGTTCTTCTTCTCGGGCCGGTCGAGCTCGATACGGCGCACGCCCTCGTGCTCCTCGACCGTCACACCGACCGCGCTCGCATTCGTCATGGGTTCTCGTGGTTCGCCCTGCGCTCGCGCGATGCTTCTTTCGACCGCCGGCGCCGCGCGAGGGCACTCGGCGGCGCCGAGGCCCGAACCCAAACTCTAACGTGCTTCTCGCAATGCGAGCGTGGTACGGCGACGTTTCGTGGACGGAACCGGGTATAAACCCAACGGAGGACAACGAACCCAGATGGAACTCAGAATTCTCGCAGTCCCGATGCTCGCGGCGCTCGTCGCCAGCGTCGGCGCGGTCGCGACGACCGCCGCACCCGCGGCGGCACAATATCTCGCGCCACCCTATGCGTACGGCGCCTACGGTGCGCCCGCGAACGCTCTCATCGGTACCGTCACATATTTCTACCAGTTCAACATGACGGTCCAGGGGCCGAACGGCGCGGTCGTCCCGGTGCAGCTGCATCAGGGCACGATCATCAACCCGCGTGGCTCGACGATCGTTCCGGGCATGCAGGTCACGGTCCGGGGCTACTGGTCGAACGGCCAGTTCTTCGCGAACCGCATCCGCATCCGCTAGCCGGCAGAGGTCTTCCGCGCGCCGCGCGGCTCACGAACGGCCCGAGGTTTCCTCGGGCCGTTCGTGCGCTTCCGCCGCCCGTGCGCGGGGTTTGTAACCGAACTTTAACCCCGTCCTCCGCACAATGGGGCTGACCAACGCGACCCCACAACCGGAGGACCTACGTGGCTGCTTTGCTGCTCGCCGCCCTACTGGCGGCGACCTCGCTCCTAGCGGGATTCGGCCAACAGATTTCCTATCACGGCTCGTCGCACGGCGTTCGTCCTGCCGACACCGGCACGAACGGCGGCGGCCCGGGCGGCCTGCGCGTCAAGCGCGACGACACCGGCACGAACGGCGGCGGACCGGGCGGCCTGCGCGTCACGCGCGACGACACCGGCACGAACGGCGGCGGACCGGGCGGTTAGGCCCGAAGGCGCTCCGGGCGCAGTCGATCGGCGCGGTGCGCGCTCGGCTGCTCGCCCGGGCCTGTTAGCAACCCGAGGCGCGCGCACTCGGCGACGAGGGCCGAGCGCGTGTGCACGTTCATCGCGCGGTAGATGCTGAGCGTCTGATTCCGTACGGTGTGCACGCTCTTGCCGAATTGCTGAGCGATTTCTCGCGACGTCTTGCCCTCGCAAATCGCGCGCATCACTCGTTTCTGCGCGACGCCCAGCACGGCGCCTTCGCTGCGCGGTGCAGGCGCCACTTCGGCGTCGCGTGCGAGCCAGCTCTGCGGGACGGCGCGCCCGATGCGCCGCGCTTGATCCAGGTATCGCGACTCACCTGTGACGCGGTGCAGTACGAGATTCGTCGTCGCTTCCTTTAGCGAATAGCCAAGCGCATGCCAGGCGGACGCGCTGCGCTCGAGGAGTGCCTGCGCCGAGGCGACTCGCCCCTGGATCGCTTCCAGAACGCCGGAGGCCAGCGCCTCGACGGCGCCCACGCGCGGGTCGCGTTCGAACGCGAGCCGCGAGAGCTTGCGCAGCTCGATCGATTGGTAGCGCGTCAACATCTCGCCCGCGGTGAACGGGTCGAGCAGATAGGCTTCGACGGCGTACTCGAGCAGGGCGATCCGCTCGTCGGCGTTGGCGGTCTTCCACGTCTGCGAGCGCAAGTGAACTCGGGCCAGTTCGAGATGATCCCGCGCGGCCTGCTGCGCGCCGCGGAGGCGGTGATAGGTCGCGATGTTCACCTCTGCGGTCGCGATCAGCGCCGGTGTGCCGGCCAGGGCCCTGGCGGACTGGAAGAGGCCCAGCGCACCCAGTTGGTCGCCGCACAGCAGCGCCAGCCAGCCGCGGTTCTGGGTTGCGAAGAACGCCGGCTCGCGGGCTTCGTGCCCAAGGTCGCCGTGTTCGCAGTCGATGCCGCGCAGCACACCCAGGTCGAGCGTTTCCATGCCGATCACGCTCGCGGCCTGCAGGAGCCTCTGGCGCTGCCATTCGTCGCGTACGCCGGCCTGCTGGTACGTTTCCAGGGCCGCGCGGAAGCAGCGTGCGGCGGCGGGGTAGCGCAGGCGCTGCACCTCGATCCAGCCCTGCATCATCTGTAGCAAGCAGAGTCCGCGGCCGGTCGCGGTCGCGTGCGTCTGCTCGACGAGCGGCAGCGCATCGGCGCCGCGACCGTCCGCCCAGGCCAGGAGCGCCAACCGGTACGCGGCTTCGGCGACGACCTCGCAGTCCAGCGAGGCGAGCGCTCGGTTCAGCTGGTCCCGGCCCACGGCAAAACCTTGCTGCGCGCGGGCGTAGCCTTCGAGAGGCTCCCACAGCACGTCGCCGCCATCGCGCATGAGGCGGGTGAATCCCAGGCACCCGTCCCAGTCGCCAAGTACGAGGCACGCGCGTCCCGCCAGCCGGTGGGCCGACGGCGAGCGCAAGGTCGCCGGAAACGACCGCGCGACCAGCACGGCAGCGTGCACGTCGCCCCGCGCGTGCAGGTCGTCCAGAACCTGCTGGCCAGGTTGTGGCACGCGAATGCCGTCCCTCGCCAAGCGCAGCACGGGTTCGTTCATAACGAAGTCTGCCAAACGTCGACGAGAGCGATCATCGGAGCACCAACGTTGGATACCGCGCGATGGTTCATGAGGGCTACTTAAAGATTTGGCGCCTCCCGTCTCGGAGTCCCCTTCGGTTACCGAGCGACCTGGCGCACAGACGGCCGCTATCGGCCTTGCTAGTTAATGCAGAACGTGTATAATTATGCAATGCTGGCACCGGCTCCGGTCCGAGGCCTTCGCGGCACCTCCCTGCTGCGCATGGCCGACCTCGACGTCGACCGTCTCGCGACCGTCCTCGACGTCGCGCGACACCTCAAGCGGAGCCGGGGGGCCGAGCAGCTGACCCACCTGCGCGGGAAGACGCTGGCGATGCTCTTCGAGAAGCCGAGCCTGCGCACGCGCGTGTCTTTCGAGGTTGCGATGACGCAACTCGGCGGGCACGCGCTGTACGCGACCGGCGCCGACTTCATGGTCGGCTCGCGCGAGACGCCGGAGGACGCGGCAACGGTCCTGTCGCGCTACGTCGACGCGATCGTCGTTCGCACGCACGCACACGACCCGCTCGAGCGCTTCGCCGGCGCCGCGACGGTGCCGGTCATCAACGGCCTGTCCGCCGCGGCGCACCCATGCCAGGCGCTCGCCGATCTGCTGACGATCGCGGAGCGGTTCGGCACGCTGCGCGGCCTCCGCGTGGCGTATATCGGAGACGGCCGCAACAACGTCGCGGCCTCGCTCGCGGAGGCGGCGATGCTCTCCGGCGTCTCGATGACGTTCGGCACGCCGCCGTCGCACCGCCCCACCGACGCCTTCCTCCTGCACCTCGCGCGCTTAGGCCGCCCGCAGGGCGCCACGGCGCGCGCGTTCACCAGCCCGCTGCGTGCCGTGCGCGAGGTCGATGTCGTGTACACCGACGTCTGGACGTCGATGGGCGACGAAGCTCTCGCCGAACGGAACGCCGCGGCGCTGCTCCCGTATCAGGTAACGGCTGCCCTGATGAAGCACGCGGCGCCGCACGCGCTGTTCATGCACTGTCTACCGGCGCATCGAGGCGAAGAGGTGACCGCCGAGGTGATCGACGGCCCGGCGAGCGCCGTCTTCGATCAAGCCGAGAACCGGCTGCACGCGCAGAAGGCGCTCCTGCTGGCCCTGCTCACCGACCTGCGAGGCATCACCCCATGAAAACGACGCGGCAGCGCGCGATCCTCTCACTCATCGCCACGAGGCCGGTTCACTCGCAAGATGAGTTGGCGAGCCTTCTGTCCACGCAGGGCTACGAGACGACGCAGGCGACGATCTCGCGGGACATCCGCGAACTCGGCCTCGTCAAGGTGCCGCTGCGCGACGGCAACGGGGCGCATTTCAAGTATGTCGAGCCAAGCCCGGGTCCGTCGTTCTCGAGCCGCCTGCACCGGGTGGTGGCGGAGCTGGCGCGCTCGGTCGAAGGCAGCGTGAACCTCGTCGTGCTGCGCACGGCACCGGGCAGCGCGATGATGGTCGCTTCGGCGATCGACGAGGCGGCGTGGCCCGAAATCATCGGCACCCTCGGTGGCGACGACACGGTGCTCGCCGTGCTCGCGGATCAAAAGTACTTGCCGGTGGTCAAGCAGCGCTTCATCGAGCTCCTGCCGGCGGGAACCGGCGCGTGAGCAGCATCGTCCTCGCGTACTCCGGCGGCCTCGACACGTCGGTCCTCCTCCGTCAATACGTGCTCGCGGGCCATCGCGTGGTCGCGCTCACGCTCGATCTCGGCGAGAGCGACCACGTCACGACCCGCGACGGCGCGGCGGCCGCGCTCGACGGCGTGCGGCGCAAGGCGCTCGCACTCGGCGCCGCCGACGCGGTCCTCGCCGACGTGCGCGAGCGGTTCGTCGAGGATTTTGCCCTACCAGCGCTGCGCGCGAACGCGAAATACGAAGGCGTCTATCCGCTGTCGGCGGCGCTCTCGCGCCCACTGATCGCGGCGCTGCTCGTGGAGACTGCCGCCGCGTACGGCGCCGACGCCGTGGCGCACGGCTGCACGGGCAAAGGAAACGACCAGGTGCGAATCGAGCTATCGGCGCGGGCCCTTGACCCGCACCTGTCCGTCCTCGCACCGCTGCGCGAGCATCCGTTGTCGCGCCCGGATGCGATTGCGTTCGCGCAGGCGAACGGCATTCCAGTGACCTCGACCATCGAGCGGCCGTATTCGATCGACGCCAACCTTTGGGGCCGTTCCATCGAAGCCGGCGCCCTCGAAGACCCGTGGGCCGGGCCTCCGGAGGATGCCTACGCGTGGACGGCGTCCCCGGCGCAGCGCCCGGCGCAAGCCGAGGAACTCGTGATCGCGTTCCAGGATGGCGTGCCATCCTGCGACGGCCACACCGGGGCTGCGCTCGTCGCGCACGTCAACGCGAGCGCCGGGGCTCATGGCGTGGGACGCATCGACCTGATCGAGGATCGCGTGATCGGCGTGAAGTCGCGCGAAGTATACGAGTGTCCGGGCTCCATCACGCTGCTCGCCGCGCACGCGGCGCTCGAGCGGCTCGTGCTCACCCGCGATGAGCTTCGCTTCAAGGCACTGCTCGATCAGAAGTATGCGGAGCTGGTGTACGATGGCCTCTGGGCCTCGCCGCTGCGCCGCGCGCTCGACGCGTTCAACGCGGCGCTCGCGCCCCGCATGACCGGACGCATCCGCGTCCGTCTGCACCAAGGTTCGGCGACCGTGACCGGCTCGGCCTCACCATTCGGGCTGTACGACGAGCACCTCGCCACCTACGGCCAGGGCGACCGGTTCCGTCACGACGCGGCGAGCGGCTTCATCGAACTGTGGGGTCTGCCGCTGGAACTTGCCGCCCGCGTCGGCCGCGACGCGATCGTGCACGCGAGCTGACTACGGACACGAACCTGCAGTGGGGCGGCCGATTCGCCACCCCGCCGGATGCGTTGTTGCTCGCGTTCGGATCGTCGCTCGAGGACGACCTCGTGCTCGCGCCGTTCGACGTCGCATGCTCGCGCGCGCACGTCGCGGCACTGCAGGGCGGCGGGATCATTGACGCGCACACCGCGCAGTCGCTCGAGCGTGCGTTGCAGCGCGTCGAATTCGAGATCACGTCCGGTGTATTCGCCGACGCCGCGCGCGCGCACGGAGCCGAGGACGTCCATGGCGCGATCGACGCGCGGGTCCGCGCGTTCGAACCGAGCGCCGGCGAACGCTTGCACGCGGGCAGAAGCCGCAACGATCAGGTCGCGACGACGCTGTTGCTCTACGTCGGCGACCGGGCCATGCGCGGCACCGAGCTGTGCGAGCGTATCGCTCGCTTCGCGCTGCGCTGCGCGCTGGATGCGCTCGGCACGCAGACGCTGCTGGCGGCGACGACGCACTGGCAGCCCGCGCAGCCCATGCTCCTGGCGCTCTGGTTCGAGGCGATCGCCGAGAACTTCGCCCGGGCGGCGCGGCGCCTCGCACGCGTGGCGCAGGATGCGCGGGCGTCGTGCCCGCTCGGCTCCGGCGCCTGCACGGGCTCGACCCTGCCGCTGGATCGCGCCGCAGCCGCCGCGCAGCTCGGTTTCGCCGCACCGTCGCGCAACGCACTCGACGCCGTCGGCGATCGCGACGTCGCGCTCGACCTGCTGCACGCGTTGGCGCGGGCGCTCGTGGCCGCATCCCGCGTGAGCGAAGAGTGCGTCATCTATTGCACACCGGCGTTCGGGTACGCGCGGCCGGACGACGCGATCTCGACCGGATCGAGCCTGATGCCGCAGAAGCGCAATCCCGATCCGTTCGAGCTCGTGCGCGCCGCGGCCGGATCGACGATCGGCACCCTGACCGGAGCGTTGACGACCGTCGCGGGCGTCGCGCTTTCCTATCATCGCGACCTTCAGGAGACCAAGGCGCTCGTGATCCGCGGAACCGAGCGCGCACTCGTGACGCTCGAGGCGTTCGAGCGTGCCTTCGCGGGCCTGTCGTGGAACGCGGCCGCGATGGATGCGGCCGCCGAACGCGGCTACACCATCGCGACCGACGTCGCCGACGCGCTCATCGCGCGCGGCGTCACGGCGCGGCGCGCGCACCACCTCGTCGGGGCGGCGGTGTCGGCTGCCGAAGCCGCCGGCCGGCCACTCGGCGCCGACGATCTCATTGCGCTCGCTCGCTCGGCCGGGGTCGAGGGATTGGATGCGCCGCTCGATGCGCGCGCGTCGGTGCAGGCGAAGCGCACGTCCGGATCCACGCATCCCGACGCGATACGGCGAGCGATCCTCGAACTCGAAGCGGAGCTCGACGCGCGCGCGGAGGTCTCGGCGTGACGCGGGTGCACGTCGTCGGCGCCGCCGGCTACGCGGCGAGCGAGGTCGTGCGGCTGTTGCATGCACATCCGCACGCCACGCTCGGGGCGATCGAGAGCGAGTCGCACGCGGGCCAGCGGGTTGGCGACCATGCCCCGCTGCTGCGCCGGATTTCGCGGACCTTCGACGGGCCGGGCGTCGCGCTCGCCGCGTGCGCCCCCGGCGATCTCGTCGTGTTGGGAGGACGAGCCGCAGACGCGCCCGCGAACGCGGCGGCGTTTCTGCAGCGGGGCGCGCGCGTGATCGACCTCTCCGACGCGTTCCGCCTGCAGGCGCACGCGCGCTGTGGTGACGCGGACGCGGTGTACGGCTTCGTCGAGCGCTATCGCGACGCGGTGCGGCCGGCGCGGCTCGTCGCCAACCCCGGCTGCTATCCCACCGCAACGCTGCTCGCGCTGTGGCCGCTCGCGGACTTCGCGCCCGGCATCGTCCAACTCGTGATCGACGCGAAGAGTGGGGTCACGGGCGCGGGCCGCACGCCGGCGACCGCATCGCTGTTCGCCGAGGTCGACGAGGACGTACGCGCCTACGGGCTGGGCGGCCACCGCCATGCGCCGGAAATCGCGCAGGAGCTACGCGCGCTCGGCATCGACGCGCCGTTCGTCTTCACGCCGCACGTCGTGCCGCTCCGCCGCGGCATGCTCGTGGATGCGTATGCCGTGTTCGCGGACGAACCGGACGCGGACGCCGTCCGCGCGGCGTTCGCACGACGCTACGCCGGATCGCCGTTCGTGCGGTTGCTGGAGGCCGAGCAGGCGCCGAAGCTGACCGCCGTCGCGGGGACAAACGACGCCGAGCTGCACGTGAGCGTCGCCGGCAAGGTCGTTCGCGCGCTGTGCGCAATCGACAACCTCGGCAAGGGCGCCGCAGGGCAGGTCGTGCAAACGCTCAACGTAATGCTGGGACTGCCCGAGGAGACCGCGCTGCATGCCGACTCGATCGCCATCTAAGGCGGGTGCCGGCTCCGCGTCGGCGGACAACGGCGCGGCGACGAAGCTCATCGAGCTGCGTGGCGGTCTCGGTGCGGTCCCCGGCGTGCGGCTGGCGGGCGTGCACGCCGGCATCAAGAAGCGCAAGCGCGACCTCGCGCTCATCGCGTTCGACGAACCGCAGCACGGCGCGTCGGTCATCACGACCAACGAGATCAAGGCCGCGCCGCTGCTGCTGAGCGAGCAGCACCTCGCGGAGGCGGGCACGCACGTTCGTGCGGTCGTGTGCAACTCCGGTTGCGCCAACGCGTGCACCGGAGAGCGGGGCGAGCGCGACGCGCGCGCGACGGCCCGGCAGGCGGCCGCGCTCCTGGGCATCGATCTGCGCGAGGTGATCGTCGCATCGACCGGTGTGATCGGCGTGTACCTGCCAATGGACCGCGTCGTGAAATCTCTCGAGCGCGCGACGGGCGAGCTCGAGACCGGTGGCGAGGCCGCGTACGATGCGGCCGAGGCGATCATGACGACCGACCGCGTCCCGAAGCTTGCGGCGTTTGCCTTCTATTCCGAGGGCGCGCGCTTCGTCGTCGGAGGCATCGCCAAGGGCTCGGGCATGATCGCTCCCAACCTCGCGACGATGCTCGCGTTCGTCGCGACCAGCGCCCCCATGTCGCGGGAGGCGCTCGGCCGCGAGCTCCGCGCGGCGGCCGAGGACACGTTCAACATGATCTCCGTCGACGGCGACATGTCGACGAACGATGCGGTCTATGCGTTCTGCACGCCGGGAGCGGGTGACGCGCCCGCGGGGTTTGCGGATGCGCTCAGGGCCGTATGCCGCGAACTGGCCGTCGCGATGGTACGCGACGGCGAGGGTGCGACGAAGACGCTCACGGTCGCGGTGACAGGCGCCCGTACCATCGAGCAGGCACGCGTCGTCGCACGGTCGATCGTGAACGGCAACCTCGTGAAGACCGCGCTCTACGGCGAGGACCCAAATTGGGGCCGCATCATCGCCGCCGCGGGTGCCGCGCGGGCGGGCCTCGATCCGGAAGCGTGGTCGCTCTATCTCAACGACAAGCAATGGGTGGGGCGCGGCGCGATCGAGATCCTCTCGGAGGTCGAAGCCCACCGCGAGCTCGAGGGAACCGCGGTGACGGTGCGGCTCGATCTCGGTATCGGCGACGCGCACGCGACCGCATGGGGCTGCGATCTCTCGCGCGACTACGTTCGCATCAACGCGAGCTATCGCACGTAACGCGCGCTAGCCACTCCGGCGCGAGCCACCAGACGCGCACTGGGAATCCAGCGGGCTGTACCAGCCACTCCGCTAGCGGCGCGAGCCCGATCGACCGCTGAGGTCGTCGCCGGTCATCGTCACATTCGCCAAGTCGACGTGGAGGTCGGCGCCGGCGAGGTCGCAGCCCGTACAACGCGCAAGCATGGCGCGCACTTGCGCGTCCGGGAGCGGCGCGAGCGTCGATCCGGAAATGGAGACGCCGACGAGCCGCGCGCCGTCGAAGAGGGCCCCGTCGAGCTTCGCTCCGGTCAAGTCCACGCCCGTGAGTTCCGCATCGCGAACGTCGGCGCCGCGCAGGTCGGCGTCGCGCAGATCGACGCATTTCAAGATGGCGCTGCGCAGGTTGACCCCACGCAGGTTCGCTTCGCGCAGGTCGACGTTGTGAATGCGCTGGCCATGCATGTCCCTGCCTTGCCAGTTCACGCCGCGCTGACTGCTGCGAACGCAGGGGTCGCGCCCGCTCTCGAGCCCGTCACCGGCGCGCGCCGGGGCCGGCGCGAACCCGCACACCGCAAGCAGGGCGATCGTGGCGACGAGTGGTCCCCGGACCCGCACGCAAACGCTCCCGTCTTAGTCTTAATTTCTTAGGTGTAAGATACCCGGACGACGCAGCGCTGTCAACCACCCTGCTGCCGGCGGTGCTCGACCGACGCATCGGAACCGCACCGGGCGCGGTTGCAGTGGATGAAATGCAATCCAAGCCCGAGCGCATGCCGGCCGCGTTCATCGGACACGGCAGCCCCATGAACGCGATCGAAACGACGCGCTACTCGCAGGCCTGGCGCGCGTTCGCCGCGACCCTGCCGCGGCCGCGTGCGGTGCTGTGCGTGTCGGCCCACTGGTTCACCAACCTCCCCGCGGTAACTGCCATGGATGCGCCGCGCACGATCCACGATTTCGGCGGGTTTCCGCCGGAGTTGTACGCCATGGAGTACCCGGCGCCGGGCGACCCCGGTCTCGCGCGAGAGGTAGAGCGGCTGCTCGCTCCGATGGAGGTCGTGCAGGACACGACGTGGGGCCTCGATCACGGCGCGTGGTCCGTCTTGGTGCATCTCTTTCCGAACGCCGACGTTCCGGTCGTGCAGTTGGCCGTCGACGGGACGGAGACGCCGGCCGTCCATTGGGAGTTCGGAGAGAAGCTCGCGGCCCTGCGTGGCGAAGGCGTGCTCGTGCTCGGAAGCGGGAACGTCGTCCACAACCTCCGGCTCGCGCGCTTTGCACCCGGCGCGCCGACGTACGATTGGACGCTCAGCTTCGATCGCTACGTCCGCGACGCGCTCGAACGGCGCGACTCCGAGGCACTGTGCGACTACGCCGCTCGTCCCGACGGCAGGCTCGCCGTGCCGACGCCGGAGCACTACCTGCCCATGCTCTATCCAGCGGCGACCCGCGGCGAGGACGAACCGCTCGCCACGATCGTCGACGGCTACGAAGCCGGCTCCCTCTCGATGTTCGCGTTTCGCGTCGGCTGACCGCAGAAATGCGCGCGGGCGTGCTCGGTTGTGCCTGGATCCTCGCCGCGCTCGCGCTCGCGGCGCCGGGGTCGGCGCAGGTCGCGGCGCTGCAAGTCGTGCCGGACCACGTGGGGAACGTCTTCGCGTATAGCTACGCCCTTCACGGCGAAACCGCGCACGGCATCCAGGACGTCTCGACGATCGTCACGCTGACGCGCACCAATGCGTCGTCGCTCGCGATCCGCGAACGCTCGAAGTCCGGCGATTCGGCGGTCATCCTGGCGCAGATCGCGGACGACGGCATGCTCGCTCCGACGACGCACGTCGACCCCGCCGATCTACCGGCCGCGTATGCCGCCATCGAGAGCGGGCTCGGCGTCGTGCGCTCCATGCCGGCGGGTGCCGTCACGGGCGCATCGTGGAACGCGAAGCTCGCTGCTGCGGCCGTGCGCGGGGTCGAGTCTGCGTTTCCTGTGACGATAACCGCCACCGCGGTGTCCGCGGTGTCGACCGATCTGCACCTGCTGGGAACGCGCACGCAAACCATCCAGCCGGCGTCCGCGGAAGGCGACGCGCAGAACGGCGCGGGCAACGCGGACTTCTCGCACGTCGGGCGGCAAGGAGACATGAGCGGAGCGCACGACAGCGGCCCGCAGCAGCCCTTTCACATCAAGACGACCGTCGAGGAGTCGTTGCACTTCACCGACGGGCGCCTCACGTCCGCGGAGGGTTCGATTACCGCAACGGCCGACGGTGCGAAGACGGTCGTCGACCTCGCGTGGTCGCTCGAGCGCGACGCGGCGGACGAGTCCACCGCCCCCGGCGATGGCGGAAAATAACACTTAAAATTATAGTTGACAGCCTCCCTGTGCCATGCTACCGTGGGGGCGAATCAACACGGCTCCACCGAGAGTAGCTGCAATCGTGACACCGAACCGCCTCGGTCGCGCGTGCGTGTGCGCGGGCGCCCTGCTTCTCTTCGTGCTCTGGGCGGTCGCGCGTTCGGCTCCGGCGAGCGCCGACGTCGCGGGTCCCGCAAGCGTGAACATCCCAAAGATCACGACCGCTCCTTCGCTCGACCCGAAGGCGGACATCTCGGCGTGGAAAGACACGGCCTCCGTGACGCTGCCCTGGGACGTCCAGCACCTGCGCTCGTCGTCCGAGTCGACCGTCGTCCATGCGGCTGCCGACGGCGGGTATCTCTACGTGCGCTTCGACGCGAAGCAGCGGGAGGGACTACTCGCGCAACAGCACACGAACAACGTGGGCGACGGAACCGACGACGAAGTGTGGGTCGATCTCTGGCCGAACGGCAACAGCGGCTTCTACTACCAATTCGCGGCCACGTCGAACGGCACGCGCTTCCAGTATTCGACGGAGAACACCGCGTACGCGCCGACGTGGGAGTCGTACGGTACTTCGTTCGACGGCGGGTTCACGATCACGATGCGCATACCGCTGCACGTTATGCGTGGGAAGGGCGGCGGCGGCGGCGCCGCTTGGAAGGTCCAGTTCGTACGCATCGTGCGATCGACCGGCGAGCGACAGATTTGGAGCTGGGGGCAGGCGCAGACGAACGGCGACGACGTGCGCTACGCCGGCGCGCTCACGGGCCTCCCCACGCTTGCTGCATCGCGGCCACAGCCTCGCGTCGGCGTGTACGGTCTCGGCGCGATTGGCTCGTCCAGTTCCGGGCTCACGACCTCGCGGTTCGGCGCCGACTTCTCGCTCCCGGTCACGTCGACGGCGTCCCTGTACGGTACGATCCATCCGGACTTCTCGAACGTCGAGATCGACCAACAGACGATCTCGCCCACAGCCTATCAGCGGATCTACACGGAGGTGCGCCCATTCTTCACGCAGGGCGCAAACTTCTACGAGAACTTCAGCTGCGACGTCTGCCCCTACCTGGCGCAACTCTACACCCCGGCGATCCCGACCCCGCGCGACGGATACGCGTTCGAGGGCAAGGAAGGCCTGATCCAGCTGGCCGGCTTCGATGCGGTCGGGGACGACCGCAACGATAGCGCCGCCGCCCTTGCCTATTCGACTCCGGACAACCATTGGACCCTCTCAGCGCAGACCGTCGCCGCCAACATCCCCGGCATCACCGACCACGTCGACACGACGGGAGTGCACTACAACGACGCCACGCACATCGACGCGTTCTTCAATTACGGGAGCGACAGCGGTACGAACGTGCTCGACGGCAGTCAGGCACAGCGCTATGACGGTGGCGGATACTACTTCACGCCGACGTTCGGCGTCGGCGCGTCCATGCGCAAGGTCGGAGAGTACTACGATCCGGTCGATGGCTACGTGCAGCACCCGGACATCGCCGGGTACGCGACGTTCTCGAACAAGGTGTTTCTCTTCAGCGGGAATTCGAAGCTCCAGAGCATCCAGTTCGGCGGCTTCCTCGACCGCTACCATGCCGACACGGGAGCGCTAAATCAGACCGACAACGCGCTCTGGCTGGATTTCCTGACGAAGAGCCTCATCGACCTCCAGGGCAGCATCGGCTCTGGGTACCTGGCGACGGTGAGCGGCGTGTTCACACCGGTCACACAAAACGGCGTCAGTGCGACCTGGCACAGCGGGACCGCCAACAACCCCGGCAACAACCTCAACCACGGCTCGTCGGCCACGCCGACGACGATCTCGTTCAACACGGGGCGCTTCGGCCCGGGACGCCTGGACTCGTGGTTCCGCAGCTCGACGATGCGGGCCGGGAACCGGGGAACGGTGACGCTCGAAGTCGACGACACGCAGCAGGGCCTCGACACCGGCCGCACCAACGTGCAGTGGCTCCAGCGCGCCGCCTACAACCTCGCGACCGGCAGCGATTCGTCGCTGGCAATCGGCGTGCGCCGTATCGTCGGCACCGCACCGCTGGTCGATCCGACGCAGCCCCAGCCGTACACGAACGCCTACAACCTGTCGTTCGCCTATCACCGGCGCACGCCGCACGACGAGCTGTACGTCGCGTACGGCGACGCGAGCCAATTGATCACCGTGCCCCAGTGGATCGTGAAATGGATCCACTACTTCGGTGCGGAGAAAGGCACCTAGTACAAGCCGCACGACCGCATGCCGGATGTCTCGCGCGGGAGGGCCGCAGGTCGTGCGCGAACGTGGGTCGTCCGTTATGGCTCCTCGCGTTGTACGGGCTCTCTTCGCTGTCGCAGGCGCGTTCGTCGCCGTGTGCGCGGGCGCGGCAGCGGCCGCTGCTGCTCCCGCCGCCATCACCCTGACCGTCGACGCGAGCGAGACGCCCGTGACGAGTATCGTGCACGTGCACGAGACGATTCCGGTGGCGGCGCCGGTGGCCGACATCGCGTATCCGCGCTGGGTGCCCGGCGAGCACGGCCCGAACGGTCCCATTCAGAACGTCACCGGCCTCCAGGTCACGGCGGGCGGTCGCTCGGTCGCATGGTCTCGCGATCTCGCCGATCTGAACGAGTTTCACATCCCCGTGCCGGCCGGCGCGGCCTCGCTCGAGGTCGATTTCGACCTGCTCGGGAGCGCGAGCGGGACATACGGCGAGTCGCGGCTGGCGACGAAGACCATTCTCGCGATCAACTGGAATCAGTTTCTGCTGTATCCGCAGACTGCGAACATCGCGCAGGTCGTCGTCGTGCCGACGATCGTCCTACCGGGAGCCGACTGGACGGCCGAAACCGCGCTGCCGGGGCCGGCGCGCTCGGGAAACCGGATCACGTATGCTCCGGCGACGCTCGAGCGGCTCGTCGACTCGCCGCTCGATGCCGGCAGCGCGTTCAAGCGATTCATGCTCCTCGATGCGAGCGGTTTCACGAACGAGATCGACGCATTCGCCGACCGCCCGTCGCAGCTGGAGCTTGCGCCGAGCGCGGTCGACGGATTCAAAGCGATCGTTGCCGAGATGGACGCGATCTACGGCGCACGCCACTGGAAGAACTACCATTTCCTGCTCACGGTGAGCGATGCGATGCCTGGCAACGGAGTCGAGCACGGGAGTTCCAGCGACGATGGCGGCGGCGGCGACTCCCTGACCACGCCGGAGGGTGTCGTCGGGACGGCCGGCCTGCTCGCGCACGAATTCAACCATTCGTGGGACGGCAAGTACCGGCGTCCGGCAGATCTGGCGACCGACAACTTTCAGGTGCCCGAGCAGACCGAACTGCTGTGGATCTACGAGGGCATGACGCAGTTCTACGGCGATTTGGTACCGACGCGTGCCGGTCTTTGGAAGCCCGATTACTACCGCGACGTGTTGGCGGCCGTGTACGCGATGGAAGACCACGAGCCCGGCCGCCTCGTGCGTCCGCTCATCGACACGGCGGCGGCGGCGCCGTTCCTCTATTCGGCTCCACGCTCGCTCTCTGCCGAGCGCCGCGGCGCCGTCGACTTCTACATCGAGGGCGAGCTGCTTTGGCTCGACGTGTACGCGAAGCTCGCGTCCCTTTCCGGCGGGACGAAGTCGCTCGATGGGTTCGCCCGCGCGTTTTTCGGCATCGAGAACACGCCGCCGATCGTCAATCCGTACACGTACGAGCAGTTCGTGGAAGCGCTGAACGCGTACCAGCCGTACGACTGGGACGGCTACTTCAAGACGCACGTGTATGCGATCGCGCAGCACCCGCCGAGCCCGTTCGAGGCTCTCGGCTGGAAAGTCGTCTATACCGACGTAGCGAACGCCGCGACCGCCGCACGATTGCGCGAGCGGCATTCGTTCGAAGCGACGTTCTCACTCGGGATTTCCGGCGATGCGACCGGACGCCTCAGTGAAGTGATCGCCGGATCGCCGGCCGCCCGCGCGGGCCTCGGCATCGGCGATACCATCGTCGCGGTCGACGCGCGGGAGTACTCGAATGAAGTGCTCGCCGATGGCATTCGAGCGGCGCACGGCCGCGCGGCGCCGATCGCACTCATCGTCAAGCGCAACGGTATCTTCCGATCCGTCACGATCGACTATCACGGGGGCGTGCGGCAGCCGCACCTCGAGCGGATCCCGGGTGCTGCGGACGGGCTCTCCACGATCCTGGCGCCACACCGCGCGTCGACCACCTAAGGTCGTTCCGCGCGCCGGGACGGGCGGGCTGCTTCGGGCGTCGAATGCGCGGCAATGCGCCCATCCACCATCCATGCCAATGCACGCGCGCTCGCGATCTGCCTGCTCGCGGCGACCTGCGCGCCGGCCCCCGCGAGCGCCGCAGGCACAACGCCCGCACCGGCACTAGTGGCCGTGCTGCCGCTCGGCGCCGCCCAATCCGACGTCCCGTATACGGTCTCGCCGACTCCCTCGGAATTGCGCGCGATGACCGCACAGTTACGCGCCGGGCTACGCACCGGCGGCAACACGCTGCTCCCGCTCGCGAACGTCGCGGCGGCGGTCGCCGCAGCGGGCTTCGTCCAAGCCAATCCCGACCGCGCCTGTGTCGTCGCCGAGTGCGCGCGCGCGATCGGTCGCTCCCTGCACGCCGATCGCGTCGTGTTCGGGGCAGTGCACCGGCAGATGGCGGTCGTCTGGAGCACCGACGTCGCGGCCGTCGACGTGAAGACGGGTCGCGTGCTCGGCGCGCTCAGCCTCGGCTATAAGGGCGACGTCCTGTCGATGGTCGCCGGCGAACGCCGCGCGGGATCATGCCTGATGCGGCTCGTCGAGAAGCAGCACCCGTGTCCGCCGGACCCCGGATGGTAGCGGTGCGCGCGGCCTAGCGCGCTGCAGTCTTCACGGCGGCGGGTTCGTGCACGACCTCGAGGCTCGCCACGCGGGACGTCGAGTCGAGCGCCATGATCTGCCGGTCGTCCGTCGCGTAGAGCGCCCGCGCGTCGTTTGAGACGGGGAGTTGCGCGATCTGTAGGAGGGCTGGGATCTCCATGACGACGATCGAACTCGCCGCGAACTGCTTGCGGATCGCGTATACGTTCCCTTGTGCATCGCACTCCGGGCTATCCGCGACGACTTCGCTGCGTAAGACTCGGCCGGATTGGGCTCCGCGCAGGACGATGCGCCCCCCGCCGTCGGCATAGACGAGGTAGTCCAGTGCCCCGATCTTGCACTGTTGCACGTTTCGCGCGGACGCCTCGAGGCCGATCGGCGAACCGATGCGCAACGCCGGACTCTGAATCGATACGGCCGCGCGGTCCTCGCCGTCGCCGGCGAGCAGCGCGTACGCGACGCCGTCGATCATGCGCGTCATCCCGAGCGCTCGGGCGGGAAGCGGCGCGACGCGTCCCTTCAGGCCGATGAGACTCCATCGCTCGATGGCGCCGAACGGCTCTCCATCCGCGAGTCCGCCGACCGCAACGAGCAACGGGCCGTCCGGGCTCTCGGCCGCAATCCCCGTCGCCTCCCTCGTGACACCGAAGCTCGCGACGACCGCGCCGTTCGCGAGGTTGATGACCGAGATGGCCTTCGCGCCGCCATCGCCCGCGAGGACGGCAACCCGCCCGTGCGCGAGTTGCGCGACCGCGATGGCGTTCGCCGGGAGTGGGATCGCACGCGGCGCCTGAAACGACGCGCATCCCGCCGTCAGCGAGAGTGCCGCTCCAAGAGAGACAACGAACCGAGCCCGTCTGGCACAGCAGAGCCGTGTGAACATCGTAGCCTATTCTCCGGGAGAGGCACCACGCACGAACTGCCGGGTACGAGCGCGGGCTGGATCATGCTATCCAGCGAGCATTAAGACGATGTTATCGGAACCAGTGCAGCGAAGGTCGCCCGCAACGGCCCGGGGAAGGGAGCGCCGCCTGCGGCGCAGGCTGCGGACTTGTATTCTTAGGGCGACTGCGTGTCGCTTCCTGGAGGTCCTCCGTGTCCAGGTCCCGTTCCCGGTCGACCCTGATCGTGCTCGCGCTCGTCGCGGGAGCATCCGTCGCCGGTGCGTGCACCGGCGGCACCGGCGATGGGCCGAACTCGACGATCACGGCACCGCCATATATTCCCACCCCCTCGCCCTCGCCCAACGTGGAGGTGGTCCCGTCTTCGATCACCTTCGCGCCGGGGAGCGATGCGCCGCAACAGGTGACGCTGGAACCGCCGAATCCGAGCATGGCCAACATCGCCGTCGTCGGCGACACGTGCACGCCGAAGCACATCGCCAGCGCCGAACCCTCCCCCCAGCCGACGTCGAACCCGTCGTCACCGTCCCCGTCGGACGTGTACACGATCGTTCCGGGCTCGGTGAATGGGACGTGCGCGTTCACGTTCAAGGACGAGGTCAGCGACGCGACGGGAACACTCAGCGTCCAGAATAACAGCGCCGCGAAGCAACGATAGGGCTCGAGCGCGCCCGGCTTCTTACCGGCCGGCGCGCGCGGCTTCTTACCGGCCGGCCGGGAGCCGCTCCGCCGAGTCGCGCGGGTCGCGTTCCAGGGCGTTGTATTCGCGCTCCATCGCACCGCTGTCGATATAGCGCTTCGCGCGCATAGCGAGGTGTTCGAATGCGCGGCCGGTGTGAGGTCCAAACGCGATGCGCCGCTGCAGGATGGCGGGGCGCAACGCTTCCCAGATGAGGACGAAGTTGTCGGCGTACTCTGAGAGGACCAGGCTTTCCGCGATTCCCCCCTTCGTGACGAGCACGGATATGTGCTCGAGGAAGCGCAGCAGAGATCCGACGTTGCGAAAATCATCGGGAACGAACGTCGGATCGGCCAGTTGCCGCAGGTACTCCGGGTCGCGCGCGATCCTCGCGGAGACCGTCGAAATGCTGTTGCGCCCATCGAGCATCGCCGCGGAATCCATTTGTTCGATCAAACGCAGGTACACGACGATGTCGTTCGCGTTGCGGTAATGACGCAGTTGGCGAAAGGCAACGATCGCCGTAAGAGCGATGATGAGTGCCGAGATCACCGTCGCCAGTGCCGCCACCCAGCTAGAGTCGAACGTCATTCGTACTTCCCTCAGGCCAGACAGTCGCTCGCAGATGCCCTCGACCGTCCGTGGTCCGCATCCTATGCTTTCTCGCATTCGTCGACGGCCAAGGGCGACCCGCGTCGAATCCATGGGCGCTCGAAATCGACGAGAATTGCAGTCAGGTCTGTCTCGGCAGTCTACTGTGCCGGCGGGGTCACCGACGCCCACTGCTCGCCGTAGACGACGACGCCGTTGGCAACCTCTTCGAACGCCGTCTGCACCGTTTGGGAGAACACGAGAGCGCGACGCGCGCCGCTCCAGCTAGGCGAATGCGTCTCGTAAGGCGCACGCCGCATCGTCATATGCCACCTTCGCGCGATCCATGACGCCGGGCATCGTAAAGAACCCGTGGATGGTGCCGGGATAGCGAATCACGCTGACCGGCACCGCGTCCACACGTAGTCGCGCCGCATACGCTTCCGCTTCGCCGCGAATCGGGTCGCACTCGGCGAGAAGAACCAGGGCCGGCGGAAGGCCTCGAAGAGAGACCGCGCGGAGCGGGCATGCCGACGGGTTTGCTTCGTCTTGCGGCGACCTCAGGTAGTTCTGCCAGTACCAGCGCATCTCGTCGACGCTAAGGAGGTAGCCCTTGCCATATTCGTGATAGGTGGGCCGGTTGAAATCGCAATCGGTAACGGGATACACCAAGAGTTGGAAGCACAGCGACGGCCCTCCGCGGTCGCGCGCGTCCAGCGTCACCGCCGCCGTGAGGGTGCCGCCCGCGCTGTCACCGCCGATTGCGACACGCGTTGCATCGCGTCCAAGGGCGTCAGCGTTTGCGACGGCCCACCGAGCCGCGGCCGCGGCATCTTCGAAGGCCGCCGGAAAGCGGTGTTCGGGTGCCAGCCGATAGCCGACGGAGACGACGGTGCAGGGCGTCCTGCGTGACAGTGCTCGGCACGCCGCATCTGCGGTGTCGATGCTGCCGATCGTCCACCCACCCCCGTGCAGAAAGACGAGGACGCCGAGCGGCCGTGCATCCGGCGTGTAGACGCGGATGGGGATCGGCCCGGCCGGTCCTGGGATATCGCGGTCCGAGAGCTGCGCGACCGCCTCGAGCGCACCGGCCAATTGGGGCACGAACGTGCGCTGCAGCGCCCGTGCATCGGAGGGCGACATCGTCGCAATGGGAGGTGCTCCGGCGGCCTCGATCTCCGCGACGAACGCGCGCGTCTGGTCGTCCAGTTGCGCTGCCGCATGCACCGGATCGTCGTCCGTTCCCACGACGCAGCATTGGACGGATCGCTGGCCCCGCACTGCCCCGACTCGTCCGGCAGCCGAACCACGGCAAGGGGTTCGGAGTACGGCCAGGAATCGTGAAAATCCGCCGGCGCAACGACGACACAGACGATCGATTGGAGAGCCGTATGACGACCGAAACCGCAGCCAGCCAACGCGTGAAGGAGTGGCTCGCGAGGTTCGATGCCGCCCTCTCGCGCTCCGACGCGGCCGGCGCCGCAGCCTTGTTTGCGGACGAGTGCTACTGGCGCGACCTCGTATCGTTCACATGGAATATCACCACCGCGGAGGGACGCCCGGCGATCCAGGCGATGCTTGAAGCGACGCTCCCGACGGTCAAACCGCACAACTGGCAACTCGAGGGCGATGCGACGGAAGCCGGCGGCATCGTCGACGGATGGATCACGTTCGAGACGAACGCCGCGCGCGGCTACGGCCACATCCGGCTTGCGGGCGAACTCTGCTGGACGCTGCTCACGACGATGGTCGAACTGAAAGGTTTTGAAGAGAAGCGGGGAGCGACGCGCGACAAAGGCGTGGAGCACGGCGTCGTTCCCGGACGGGCATCATGGTCCGAGCGCAAGGCGCACGAGCAGGCGGAACTCGGTTTCACTCGCCAACCCTACGTCGTGATCGTGGGCGGCGGCCAGGGCGGTATCGGTCTCGGCGCACGATTGAAGCGCCTCGGGGTTCCGACGATCATCGTCGATCGCCACGCCCGCCCGGGCGACCAGTGGCGCAAGCGCTACCGATCGCTGACGCTCCACGATCCGGTCTGGTACGATCATCTGCCGTACCTGCCGTTCCCCGACCACTGGCCCGTCTTCTCCCCGAAAGACAAGATCGGCGATTGGCTGGAGAGCTACGTCAACGTGATGGAGCTCAACTACTGGAGCAGCACCGAGGCCAAGAGTGCGGCGTACGACGAGGAGCGCGGGGAATGGTCCGTCGTCGTCGACCGTGGCGGCGAGACGATTACGCTGCGGCCGAAGCAGCTCGTGCTCGCGACGGGAATGTCCGGCATTCCGAACATCCCGGCCTTCCCAGGCATGGACGCGTTTAAAGGAGTCCACCACCACTCGAGCGCGCACCCCGGTGGAGACGCGTTCGCGGGAAAGAAAGCGGTCGTCATCGGTTCGAATAACTCGGCTCACGATATCTGCGCCGACCTCTACGAGCAGGGTGCCGACGTGACGATGGTGCAGCGCTCGTCGACGCACATCGTGCGCTCCGAACCGCTCATGCGGCACGCCCTCGGCGGGCTGTATTCCGAGGAGGCCGTCAAGGCCGGCATCACGACCGAGAAAGCGGACCTCATCTTCGCGTCGATCCCATACCGCATCATGCACACGTTCCAAATTCCGGTCTACGCCGCGATCGCGCAGGAGGATGCCGACTTCTACGCGCGCCTCGAGCGCGCCGGGTTCATGCTCGACTGGGGCGACGACAACTCCGGGCTCTTCATGAAGTACCTGCGTCGCGGTTCCGGCTACTACATCGACGTTGGTGCGTCCGACCTCGTGGCCGACGGCAAGATCAAGCTCAAAAGCGGCGTGGACGTTGCGGAGATCAAAGAGCACTCCGTCGTGCTCAGCGATGGTACGGAACTGCCGGCCGACCTGATCGTCTACGCGACCGGATACGGCTCGATGAACGGATGGGCCGCGAAGTTGATCTCACGCGAGGTCGCCGACAGGGTTGGCAAGGTCTGGGGCCTCGGTTCCGATACGACGAAGGATCCCGGCCCGTGGGAAGGCGAGCAACGCAACATGTGGAAGCCGACGCAGCAACCGGCGCTCTGGTTCCACGGCGGGAACCTCCATCAGTCCCGGCACTACTCGCAATTTCTGTCGCTGCAGCTCAAAGCGCGCATGGAAGGCCTCTCTACGCCGGTCTATGGATTGCGCGACGTGCATCACGTGGCGTAGCGTGGTCGCGTCCGTGTTCGTGGGCGTCAGCCTCGACGGCTTCCTCGCGCGCCCGAACCACGACCTCGACTTCCTCCCCGAGGACGGCGGCGAGCCGCATGGCTACGAGGAGTTCATCGCAAGCGTCGACGCCATCGTCATCGGCCGCAACACCTTCGAGAAGGTCCTGACGTTCGGCGAGTGGCCCTACGGCAACAAACGCGTTGTGGTCCTGAGCAGCCGTCCCGTCGCCGTGTCCGCGGTCGACGGGGTCGTGGAGCAGATGGCGGGCGCTCCAGCCGAGATCGTTGCGCGCCTTACCGCCAGCGGCGCCCAACACATCTACGTGGATGGCGGCATCACGATCCAGCGCTTCCTGCGCGCGGGCCTGATTCAGCGTCTCATCATCACGCACGTACCCGTCCTCATCGGCCAAGGCATCCCGCTCTTTGGTGCGCTCGAGCGCGACATCCGGCTCAATCGCGTCGCGACTCGGCACTACCCAAGCGGGTTGGTGCAGAGCGAATACAATGTCGCATCGGTACCGGTCTAGGGTCCTCTCGAACGCCGTCGGGCGAGGGAGAGATGCACCATGCGCATGCGCATCCCTGACCGGTCCTCCTCGCCAGGGTTTGCCTTCTTCCTCAAACGATCGCTGGCGTTTGCGTGCGCGCACCTGATAATGGCCGTTCTGCACGAAGCCCTGCGCCGAGCGAACGTGCCGTTTGCGACGGTGTGGTGCCGGTCCAACGGGTCGGACGCGCTCGACGGGAACGACCCACCGGTGCCTTGCTACCCGGTTCGACGTGCCGGCGGACGGCGTTGCGGTGGTTCGGGCGGGATGCTTCGCTAGACTTCTCGTCGCGGAACCCCAAAACACTAAAATGTAGCAAAATGGGAAGTGGCAGGACATCCCCTGTTTTCACGATAACTGGTAACTTCGTGGGCGGTGCTAACATGGTGGTTTGGCATTTTGCGCGTGGTTCGTCCGCTCGGTGCACTGCGCGGCGCCTCTCGACATCCGCGTTGAGGAGCTAGGTCATGCGGCACCCGAGCCCGGAAAGGCCGGCGAGGCCTGGTCCGTCGTGTGGTTGCAGCGGCGAGAATCTCTGCGCGACGCACTACGGACGTCGCAAGGCCGACGTGCTCAAGACCTCGTGGCCGTGCGTTTCGTGCGGTGGCAGTGGGCACAACGCAACGCTGCGAGGTCGCACGCGCTGTCTCCAGTGCGACGGCATCGGAATCGATCTGCTCTCCGTTGCGGTCGAGCTCGTGCGGCGATCGAACGACCGCACCGCCCTGATCGCTTCGATCGAGCGTGCGGAGGCGACGTGCGCGAGGCTCGCCGCGACACAGCAGCACCACGCCGACCACGGTCATGAAGCCTGCGCATGCCACAGCTTCATGACGGAGGTCAGCACAGTGATTGGCGACGTCACCGCGGCCATCTCCTCGCGCGAGGTTGACGAGGCCTGAGCCTAGGCGATCTTCTTCGCTCCGGGCCCGGCGATGCTGCGAACGTGGTACGGAGTCACCTCGCCGTGCTGCTGGCAGGCTAACAGCGCCCGGACGGGGCGCCCACACGCGCCGTGCACGGCGATCACCGGCGGACCGGCCGTGTCGGCGACGTACCGGTCGCCCCATTGGAGGAGGGCGATGGTCGCGGTCGCGAGGTCCATTCCTTTTTTGGTTAGCCGGTACTCGTCGCGGCGGCGCATGCCCGGCTCGCGATAGGGAACGCGCTCGAGGATCTCGTGCTCGACGAGCCGCTCGAGGCGCGCGGTCAGCACGTTGCGGGCGCAGCCGATCGCGCGCTGAAAATCGTCGAACCTCCGAAGCCCGAGGAACGCCTCCCGGAGCACCAGGAGCGTCCAGCGCTCGCCGACGATCTTGAGCGTTCGCATCAGCGAGCAGTTCTCTGCGCTGTAGTCCAGGCGATTCTCGAGCATACTCCCAAGCATAGCAGGGTTGACATTTGAAACTCAACTCGGGTAGGCTGAGACCAGCCTGGGTACGAAAGAGAAACTCAGAGACGGGGGGACCGTGCGATGCCCGTGATGGCGACTGCACCCGAGGAAAGGCGCGCGCGGCGGACGCCGGTGCTCGCCTAGCATGTATCACGCAATCGTACGCGGATTGATCCGCCGCGGCTTCGCTGAGATGAACCGTACGAAACGCGCTGACGCGCTCATTCCTCAATTCGCCGACGACGCCGTGTTTGCGTTCGTGGGAACGAGCGCCCTCGGCGGCGAGCTGCACGGTCGCGATGCGATCGCCGGCTGGTTCCGAAAGATTTACGCGCTCTTCCCCGACTTCGCTATCGAACCGTTGGCGATCGTCGTCGCCGGCTGGCCGTGGGCGACGACCGTGGCCACGCGCTTCCGCGTCAGCGCGACGCTGCCCGGCGGCGCGCCCTACGAGAACGAGGGCATGCAGTACGTGCGCATACGATTTGGGAGGATACTCGAGGACCGTATCTATGAAGACACGGCGCGGCTCGAAGGCGCGCTGGCCCTGATCGCACGATCGGCAGCATCGGCGTAATCGAGCTCGACTACGCCGCCCGAAGCACGGCACCGAGCCAGCGCGGTGCGGCCGAAGGGGCAAGCTCGCGTCTTGAGCCTACCGCTTCTCTGTCCCCGCGATCCTCACTCGATGGGTTAGTCGCTCCAAGGGGGCCGGCGCCCATCGCCCCATGGTCGACTTACCCCGGGCGACGGTGGTCGTCGCAGGCCTTTTTTGGGCTTGAGCGCTCGCCGCCCACCGCCAACGACTGAAGCGTTGGTCCTTCGTCGTACGCCACCAGACTCGACGTCACAACGCGGCCACCGGCTGCGGCGAGGATGGCAAAGTGTGCACCTGCGTCTGCGCCGTTCGAGGCGACCCCTTGGATCACTACGGACTCATCATAGGGGACGCTGGACGGCGTCAACGGATCGGCGACGTCGGAGGCCCCAACGCCACAGCCTTCGCGGTCGCCTGGAGCGCCGGCGAACTTCATGCCATCTGAGTCGGCGTGGTGTGCATGGTTGAGAGCTTCAAACGCGGCGTTGAACTCTACCGTGGCGAGTTCTGCTCAGGCGAATCGGCGGAGTGGATGCATCCGCTGCGAGTGCGGACGGCGGATGCGTACTGCACGATGTTGGAAGCGCTGGCGCAGGAAGCATGGCGCACGCACGACTACCACCGCGTCGCCGAGTACTCGCTGCGGATCATCGAGGCAAAGCCGGTGCACGAAGGTGCTGCGCGACTGGCGATGCGTGCATTTGCTGCGCTGGGACGGCTTGCGACCGCACGACAGGTGTACGAGGCACTGTGCCACCGGCTGCGCTCGCATCTGGACGTTGCCCCGGGACGCGACACGGATGAGCTGCTCGCGCGTATCCTGCGCGGCACCAACGACGCCGGCTAGGCGGCGCCCCGCCACGAACTGATGCAGTCCAGCTGAGTTTCGGTAACGCCTTAGGCCGCCGTTGCTGTTGTTTTAAACAGCCGGCAGTTGCATCGCGCTTGATACGCTCTCGAGCACTTTGGCAACTGTTGGCGGGTTTGCCGATCGCTCAGTCGTCGTCGAGAACACGTAGCGCGTAACGATACTCCTGGGATAGAGTTCGATGTGTGGCCTCCGTATGGCAGACATCAGGTGCGACGGACCGCTATCGACGCTGATGAAGCACCGTCGAACGTTTGCGAGCAGTTGGGCGACCGGTGGTTGTCAATATGTTTGAGGCCAAATCGCATCTGACTTTGTGAGTCTTAGCAGATCACGCGGCC
>Ga0302325_10005894_pt1 | contig 27734 bp, 28 predicted proteins | sample Palsa_T0_2_FD_201948 | JGI IMG/M metagenome (GOLD analysis project Ga0302325, IMG submission 201948) | Peat permafrost microbial communities from Stordalen Mire near Abisko, Sweden - Palsa_T0_2 | ecosystem: Environmental > Terrestrial > Soil > Palsa > Peat permafrost | place: Sweden: Abisko... | reverse complement strand
AGAAGCCGAGGGGAGAGAGACGAAGGAAACTGGGATTGATCAAGAACACTTTTTGGAGATTGATTTGGGGGAGCGCCAGGACAACAACTCCGAGAGGAGCGAAGGACGCGGAGAGACACAGTTGGAGATGGAGGCGCATTCCACACCGGATAAGAAGGAATATTCGCGGAACTATTTGATGATCCGCCTGCAAGAGAGAGGTGATCGATCAAATTTCCTCCTGGAGAATGTAACCTTCAAAGTCTCGCCGAACGGGATTAAGATGTATGAACTAATGGAATTCAATAATACATATAATTCACCCTCAATTTTAAAACACTCAAATGCCATTCATTGCTTGCTGAACTCTCCACCTAAATCCCCTTCCGAATGAAAGTTATCATATTTAATTGAGCAAATCCACGACATAGTCTCCTGATGTTACTAATCCATACCAGTCAAACAAGACTGCACCCATTTCTCAAATTCTTCCCTTCCCCGGTCCTCGGGCTGCATCTTCTCCATCTCCCACAAAGCCCTCTTCCGCTCAACCCCCCACCGATACCCCCCAATCCCATTATCCGCCCTAACAACCCGATGACAAGGAATCGCAATCGCCAACGGATTCGCAGCACAAGCCCTCGCCACCGCCCTGACCGCCTTAGGCGACCCAATACTCTGTGCTATGTCCGAGTAACTCCGTAACTCCCCCCAGGGTATCTGGCGCAGCGAATTCCACACCCGATGTTGGAATGCGGTCCCCTGGATATCGAGCGGGAGTTCCCATTCGCTAACACGCGCGGACTCCGCTGTCCCCGCAAGGATACTCACTAGGGCATTAAAGTCGGGGTTATCGGCGGAGAGTGTTGCGTGGGGGAATCGTGTCTGCAGGGCCTGGACTAGGATATCTGGATCGTCGCCGAGGGTGATGGCGCAGATTCCACGTTCCGAAACACCGACGAGGATATGTCCTAAATAACATGGTCCGACTGCAAAAACCACGTTGTTTGCCCCCTGCTGTGTCTTGTTCATATCGTGGTGGGCCATTTTGTATTGTTGTGGTGTAATCCCCGTGATCCCCTTAAACACCCTCTGGACATGGAATTTACTCACCCCAGTCTGCCGAGCTAACCCATCCAAACTGCAATCCCCGCCCCTTTCAATGCTCTGACAGGCTTTTTGAACCAGACTCCCGCTGGCAGTCGTACTTTCCAACGGCCGACATCGTAAACAGGCGCGAAATCCCGCTGTTTGCGCCGCACGCGGACACGCGAAGAAAACCACATTACACCGCCGCGGCAGACGAGCTGGACAGATGGGTCGGCAGAAGACTTTTGTCGTGACTACGGCGTAGAGAAATTTATTGTTTGCAAGGGGATTGCGGTGGAGTATTGCGGTCCATTTTTGTGCGTCGGTGGGGAAGTTAAGGTCCGCGGTGAGGGCAAGGGGATCGGTGGGCGAGGTGGGGGGAGGACTTCTTGGCGCGTTAGTACTGGGGCGGGAGGGGAGATTGGTGGACATTGTTGAGGGGGAGATGTTGTTTGTTGGAGGGTGCGCAGGGGAGAGGATGGACTGAGGAGGAGGAGCAGGGCATCGTTGTTGGGCGGTCGTTTTATCTATGTGGAACGGGGGGATTCTTGCGGCCGAATTTCTTGTTGTCAAATCAACCAATCAGATCCCAGGGATCCGGGCTACCAATCCGCCCCTCCATCGGGGGGATCCAGAGCTCATTCATCATCGCGTCAGCCTTGGGATTGAGGTCTGCGACGATGGCCGTATCGAACTGTCCTAATACCAAAAGTTCGCCCGCCGCGATCTCTCGTCTCACACCCCCAACAGCGACAACATCCCGAAAGTCCTGAAACACGTAACGAAAGAATCAAAGACCTCAGAAGCATGGAAATCCACAGCCTCAAAATCGGAGTCTGTCTCCTTCTACCAATTCGCGAAAACGTTTAAGGACTTTTACCACCGATTGTACAGACCGTCAAGTCTTTTCCATGAACTCTCAAATCGAGCGAATCAAATTATCCATGCCGCCGACAATGGTACAATCCTCCAAATCCTCTCTCTTCTGCAGCTGCATGTGTCGCTTATATCTTAGACATGCGCTCATGCCACTCACAACATTAAAACAACCAGCTTACTCATGGCAGGTCGTTCTGCGAAAGGAAAGGGGAAAAAATCCCTTGGTACTCCTCGACAGGGATGGATTAACTTTCTTCCGCACCCGCGCCCTCCTACTATATCCAAGACATCGCTAACCCCGACGTCAACGTTATATACAATATTCCCATGCACTGGCTCACGATCATCTATGGACCCGATATACAGATCCCGCCAAATGCACCCCCTCCCCACCCTTGACATCAATGTTGAGGAAATTGGCGCCCTCATTGTCACAGTCTTGGGGTAAATGCAACGCTGAATGATTGTCCAAGAATGATACTCACGGCATGTATTCTCGAACAACAGAATTGATTTCCTTGGCATTTTATAGAGAAATATTCGAGGATATACTAGCATATCATCTGGCTTGTTTTAACTCCACCTATGAGGAAACAAATCTTCGATCCACAGAGATTGACTACCGCATGAACACCCCCTTGGCCGTCTCAGGGCACAACAACTACAGTAATACCCAACTACAGATGTTGAGGCAGTCATTCTCCAACTCCGGGAGAGTCAACCAGGCCATTCTTCTCCTCCGCCATTGCCTTCACGATTCGTCGTCGTTTCTGTCTGGATTGAGATGACTTGTCGTCGTCATCGTCCATGAATTCATCGTATCGTTGTTGTCCCCAACGCTCTGCATGGGTTCCTTGCCTTCAGGTCCCCGTCACTTTCGTTAGGATGGTTGGCTAGCACGAATGTGGGGGGAATGGAGGGGGACGGTCCTCGCCTCCACCAGACCAAGCCACCTGTGCCTGCCCTGCCGCACTCGGTTTTTTCGTTCGACAACGTCACGCTCCGCGATCGTCCGAAGCCCTCGCGACTGGCCTTCAAGAGCACTCACCATCGCGATTCTGCGTGACAACCTTCGCACTGGGACAGACCGGACCTCGGGACTCGAAACCAACGCTCAGTCACAAGAATCAAATTGCGACAAAAAACAATAAGCAAATTACTTTTTCCATTGTTTGTTATCTTTGCAAATCTCGACTTAACATTTCCTGGAAATTGGATGCCGTGTTGAGGTGACCTGGCTCACGAAAGACTTTCCCAATGGAAACCCATGTGAGCAACGTTACTCGAGACATCTGTGTCAGTGTGCAGAATATAGTCCACGTGGTAGCGGATATTCCAATTAGAGTTCCGCTATGTTCGGCGTTCAAAAATCAGGCTTCATTCTTCTTGGCATTTTCTACCTCGCTTATCTTTCTTTCGGAGAAACGAATTGCCGAAGATCATCAAACTTTAATAATATGCCCCACGCCGAGGGTCATAGATTCGCCGCACAGTCCGCCCCGACAAACGTGGCTTCCGCTTCGCCGCGTGCTCCTCGCCAATTAATGCTTAGGCCTTGGCTACCGGAGCGATCAATTGTTCGGAATGTCAATAGTAGCTGTTTCTTATGAGTGTGAAAACAGTCGATCCTACGCCAATGTCTTCCGGCCTAGTTGGAAACACGTTATCCAACTTCATCGCAACACGGACGATGTTTTTCGAGGACTTTATGATTATAAACGACTTTTCCGGAGGGCTTTTGCCATATATACGCGGCCTGAAATCCTTTCTGCCAAACCCTGTCCGCAGCCCCAGGAAAACAATTTCAAGATTTGCAGTAGGTACGGTACTACTGCTGCAACTACAACTGTTGTTTCTCGGCTCGGAGTTTCGTGGCTCCGGGGCCGAGGAATTGACGGAACAATGGGAACGGAGGATGATCTGAGATGAATGGACCAGGAGAGTGGCTTTGCATGCTTTGCTATCCGCTTTTTCATTCCAGAATGCATTGACCATGCGGGGGGGGGCCGACAACGCTTAGCTAGCGGATAGCTTCCGCAATGCTTTTCATAACAATATTCCCAGGGTCCCAGGCCGACGCAATACACCCCACTGTGGCGATGCGGAACCTCACGCACAGACCTATACTCTATCCGTTTCTGCATGGCCCTGTGACCGGTCTCTCCATGAACCTTATGGCTCGCTGGGCATCCGAACCTCTCTCTATAGCTAACGCGACAATATCACGCAACACGTGGGCTATCCGCGTTTCGGACACAACTTTTAACGGATCAGTGATTGGTCCACCGACCAATATTAACCACGGAAACCTCGTGGCCGGGCCGAGACGCGGATAGCGACTGGAAAGAGTTTCAACTTTATTTTCTCCTTCACGAATATTGATGCCTGGCATGCAAGAGAAATACTGCACAGGGAGTACCCTTTCTCAACTTCTGGATTGCTAAGTGACAGGTAGGCGATATGCTAGCGACTGCTCGAACTCGTATCAGGCTATGATGATACGACTGGGAATACCGATGCCCGGATTCACTTTATTTTAAATAGCGGGAAGGGTCCATGCGCCACGTGGTCCGTGTACCACGGTCCACGGCTCGAACTCGGGGACGAACAGTTCCGTGCGCCGAAGTCCGATATCTTCTTGGCACTGTCTTTGGCCAAACTTGTTTCCGCAATTTGATATTCCTATCCGCTTTGCATGAGTCACCTGTGCCGGCCAATTCAATAATGGCGTGCTTTCCCTGTTCTTATGTCCCGGGCCTTATAAAGTCTCGCCATTTTCCCGGCGTGTTTGCGATAAACCCGAGTCCTCAACCACCATCGCTGATACGGTTCAAGTTCAAACATGTCAACGACGTTGAAAAACTCCCTGCCTGTCGGCACGATTCTTGCCTATGCTACCGAGAAACCTGCCGACGTTTCTCAATTCCCAATCGAATGGCAATTTTGCCACGGGGCGAAGCTCGACAAAACCGAATATCCACAACTTTTTGCGGCAATCGGATATTGCAACGGCAAAGACCCGGACAACGCTAATCTCTTTTATCTTCCGGACCTTCGAGGGGTTTTTCTTCGCGGAGTTGATCCCACCGGCACCGTTGATGTCGACGTCAAATCTCGCAAGCCACAAGGAATTGACCCGACGCCCGATCAAGTCCTTGACTCTGCCTTTATCGCCGAACATCACCCCGGTTCAATCCAAGAATATGCAACTGCGAGACCTCGCAACGGCTTGGCAGTTAAATTCAGAGTCCCTGGAAAAAGGAAACAGCCAATCTTACGCTGGGAGGAAGTGGTGTTTCCTGGCTAATCCAGTACGGGAACGGTGTCGGTCGAGACGTTCAGTTTAAGACTAAGGAATCGGTCCCCGTTAATACCTACATGCATTATATCATCAAAATCAAGCCATCGTATACAGTACCAGTCGGCTCGGTCATCGCCTTCGGGGGCTCTGACAGCAAGACCCCAGACCCAGCGCTCGGCAACTGGGCTACATGCGACGGGAAGAATGCACGGACGGATACCTCTGCGGGAAGGGTTTATGCTGCACTTGCCACTGTTCTCGGTGGCAGATATGGGGCTTCGCCAGATAAAGCAGAATTCGTCCTTCCTGACTTGCAAGGCATGTTTGTCAGGGGCGTCGATAGCGAGGATCCCAAGGGTCAACGAGACCAAAATTTGGAAAGGAAACAGCCTCTTGGGATCACAGGCCCTTACGTTCCCACAGCTGGTTCCGTACAACGTTCTGGAACAGGTCAGCCAATTGATCGCTTCCATGTCGAGATCACTCGCTTCGGGGGAACAGTGGACGGGCTCTACTACAATGCCAATCCTAATAATCCCATCGTTAGATCTGGGGGCACAACAGAGCAACAATGGAGCGGAGGGGATTCGGAAACGAGGCCTGTGAATGCGTACGTCCAGTTTCTCATATCTCTTTCAGAGTTTACCACCGTTGGCTCCGGCATTGCGAAGACCAAGAAGGATCCTACTCCTATCGGAACGATCATTGCAATTCCTGGTCCACAACCCGCTCCAGGAGGTTTCTATGAGACCTGGCTCCCTTGCGACGGCGAGGCGTATTCAACCACTGACTATCCGGGGCTTTTCGGGATCTGCCAATACAACTGGGGCAGGACGCCCAACTCCGTACCAAGTCATGACGACGATTTCCGCGTGCCAAATCTTCAAGGACAATTCCTTCGCGGCGTCGACCACAAGCCCGCTAGTCAAGCCATCGATCCTGACCGTTCTTTGCGTGTCGATTCCGATGGTAGCTCTTTCGCCGGAACGGGGTCTTACCAAAACTATGCAACATCTTTGAGTGGCGCGTCTATTGAGACGGGTTACAATGGCGCAATTCCAGTTGCGTTGACTCTGGTCGGTAACTCGGTAGCTCGCTACGTGGACGATTTGGTGGATGTGGAAGTTGTTGGCAGCGACAAGGAGACCAGGCCTATTAACGTGGCGGTCCACTTTTATATCAAACACGCCACGTGAGGCGCAAATCGGAGTAGGTTTGGTATTATTAATGATGTTATTGTTAAAGCAATCATGTAATCACCCGTAGTGTATCTAAGTACCGGGAAATAATGTATCCGAGTTTTTTCTCCCTATGTTCCATGTCTCGCCAACCTCTTGTCGGATGAAAGGCATTGACTCGTTCTCAGTCTTACGTGGTTCCCGTTTTTGCCCAAGATCGTCTTCGTATGCCTCCGTGCTACCATGATAAATGAATTTCTCTCAATCGTTTCCTTCATCTTCTCCATAAACGGCGGCATTTGCTGTTGCAATATTGCTGAAGCTTGCCGGTGAAATTGCGACGGGAAGCAAGATGTGATGGCTTGTTTGTTTCCGGGACGCAGGGTATTCCTCTGTATGCGGGCTGGCCGTCGGGAGCTCGTCAAGAGTCGGCAAACATTAGAAGTGTCACTGGGTGAATCTTATTGGTGGGCCCCCCGTCTCGGTCGAAGTCCCCGTCCAGTGATTCTCCGTGACATGCAGATCTCTCTTCCCGCGTGCGCTGTCACTTTCATGGCACTAGTCGATCATTTCCATTTTCGTGGGAACAGACATGTCACTTTGGATGTTTCTAAATTCATGAATATGTGATGTCATCTAGATCGTCATCGGCGGTCCTTCACACACTTCATTTCCCCATGGGCCAGCAGAGCGCAAGAAGAGCCTAAACCGTCCAAACACATCTCCATCGCTCCCAACTCGTGCCTGTCCCAGAGTTTCACCTGCGACAATAACAATATGCCGACAGCCTAAACCCGCTGGACCAAACGCTCTAGACCCGATGTTTGGGAAGAACGCTGTGTGTGTGAGGCAGTGCAAAAATCTCCGCTGTGAGGGGAATCACGTTCTAGCCCATCTCGTAAATTAAATCGAAGGAGATGGAATAAGATTAATCCGCGAACGTCCAATCGGAGCGGGCAAGTGACTTCTCGTGATCGACGGGATCGGGGGGCATGATTGGTTGGGACGAGAGGGTGAAACAGACGCAGATCAGTCAGAGCAAAACAAAGGGCGTTAATCACCTCGATTCTGCACGGGGCCTTGCGGGATCACGTCTCGGTCCAGCGCGGATGGGAAGAGTACTAAAGGGCAAGAGAAGTTGACAACTGCGACTTCTGTGTATTGCAACGATGTTGTATGTTTGGCAGTTATTGTTGTTCAACGTGGTGTGGGTGCAGGCTCAGCTCCAGGTTCCCCCGAAACCAGCCTCCTCGAGTTGCAGTCTAGGAGAGTGTTTCCTATCCAATTCAACAACCAGCTCTACAACCAGTACTTCTACTACGAGGACATCAACGACGAGTACATCCACAACGAGTGCTTCATCGATATCGACGAGTTCCTCGACAAGTACTATTTCTACAACGATAAGTCAATCTCGAACCGCAAATCTATTAAATGCGCAAATAACAAAGCCGCCTAGTCGTCCCCTTCCCTCCAACCGCAAGAACTTCGGTCCAGTAGCCCGTCCAGGAAGAACAAAACCGTCGACTTCTCCACGGACATCCCGGCCCTCGATGACAAAAAGTGCCAGAAAACGTCCACCAAAGTCGAGAACCCGAACAAAGACGAAAGAACGCACCGGCTCTCGAACCATGACCAAGCATACCAAAACCGATGGACGGCTTCCGAATGAACAACTCGCGAGGCAAACTACCAAAGCTAAGTCACGGTCAAAGTCTCGGCATCATTCACGGACACGCTCCCGCGGCCGTACCTGGAGTAGTCTGCCCACGTCAATGAGTCCCTCGTCTTCGTTCCCTCTGTCCTCGCCAGCTTCGTCAATACTTCCAACAGGCCCTGTCGCCACGCCTCTTCCTAAATCGCCATGGCCGGGACACAGAGTAATTGGATATTATAGCTATCATCACGTTGATACGATGCCCCCAAATAGTCTACCATGGAGTCAACTCACACACGTGGTCTTTGCGTTCGGCGCCCTTGAGTCGAATTACAGCGTCACCATTCCCGCGAAAGGTCAATCTGCTCTCTCGACATTGTTTTCCACAGTCAGAGCCAACGGCGTGAAAACCGTGCTGAGCATCGGCGGCTGGAGAGGAAGTACTTATTTCTCAGAGATGGTAGCGAGCAATTCCTCCCGCTCAGCCTTTATCTCCTCCACAAGAGATGTAATTCGACAATACAATATCGACGGGATCGATATCGATTGGGAATACCCTGGGCGACCAGGCGCCACCGGGACACCCTACAATGAAACCACAGACGTCCCTAATCTACTTGTCTTGCTCAAACAAATGCGCCAGACCCTGGGATGGAGAGTCGAGCTTTCGGCGGCGTTGTCATCCTCCAAGCCGTGGGCCTCGGATGTGCGCGACTTTGCCGAGGTACTTGACTACGGATCAATTATGTCTTACAACTTTGCTGGGAGGGGACAGACCAAGTCTGGCGCTATGGCTCCGCTCGAGGGTGCGGCGAGTGTTTCCTCCGGCGCAACGAACTGGAATAACGCTGGCTGGCCATGGCATAAACTTACTCTTGGCATTCCCGGCTACGGTCGTTCATGGACCCTTGTCGACGTACTTCTACCTATTCCCTCTCCGGCTAATCTTAGCCCAACTCTCCACTGACACTCGGTCTGCGCAATCCCGTCACAAGCGTCATTCCCCAAGGCGACAACGGTCAACGCGCCGGCAGCGGCGTCTGGCGCTGGCGAAACCTAGTCTCCCAGAACGTACTTGTTACCTACGGGAATACACCCGGTACATATACTGGTGGTCCCGACTGGGAACAACGCTTCGATAATGAGACTAAGAGTCCCTATGCGTGGAATAATAGTACCGGCGAGTTTATCAGTTATGATGATCCCGTGAGTGTGAGTTATAAGCGCGAGTGGGCGAGACGACAGGGCATGCTGGGGATGATGATATGGCAGGTTCCGTTTGATCGGGATGGAGGCGAGTTGCTTGATTATATGAATTAGGGTAGATTAGAAGAGGAATGATTAAAATAGGCGTTAGCTACTATGTAGTAGTAGTATTGGCAGGTTTCTAAAATTAATCTAATCAGTGCCCCTCGGGGCTGTCTACACTTACATGACCATTTACTAACCCGGCCCGGCTCTGTGCACCCGGGGCGGTGTCACCTGCGATTTGCCTTTTGCATCGCCCATGCATGAAAGCTCGGCATTCCCAACCTTGTTTAATGCTCTTCAAGGTTGAAGGTGGTTGCATTCCCAACCGCCCCCCTCCGCTCACCCCCACAACCTCGCCCTTGTCTTTCGCACACCTAAGTTACGTTCCTGGCCGTGCTTTCTTCACTTTCGCATTTTCGCTTCCGACTTCAGACCTTGCTTGTCTTAGCGTTGCGTGTCCATTTTCGACATGATAGATTATGTTTTGGTCTTTGACACGCTCACCGGTATATCCAAAGATGTTACAGGTTGATAAGACCAGCATGGCGTCCCGGAGCTTGTGGACTGCCTCGGATTCTGACGTTCCTCGTAGCTGCTACAGGGTTTATCCTCACCAGTATGCACCCCAATATTCCGCCATGGCCCTTGCTGACCTTGAGTTTTTGTGGCCCTGGGGTGTACTTCGCCGACGTCCATGCAATACGACTTCTTCCTTATGGAATTGCGATATCGTGGCATGGACTATAAACTCCCTCTTACAACGTGTGTGTCCTGCGAGAACTGTGGAATCGGAAACTTTAGTCAGATTCCAGCGTGCACAAGTCTTGTTGTCCGTACTTCGTTCTTTGGTGAAGCTCCGCCAGGGTCGATCGCTAACTGAGTCAGGCATCTGTTTCCACGACAACTCCAGTGTCATCAGCTGCTCTATCGACGGGATCAACACGCCTAGTAGTGACCCACTTATGCTCGTTGATTTCGCAAAGAGCGTTAATTCCTCGGCCATCCCGTCGGGCCTGCTAATCCTGAGTATGGTGCTCAGCGGCACGGTGCTCCTCTTGCAATTGTTTCTTTGTCTCCCCCTGTGTTTTAACTGGAGATTAGCACGGACGCTACACCTAAGTGCTATTGCCTGCGCAGGAGCAACCTGTTTCTTCCTCTTCGTCACCAGTCTAAACGCTACATCCGCGATCTCCGCGGCAATGGCCGCAATTCCCACCGTGACGCTGCAAGTCGTGGAGATGAACCGAGGCACCCTAATGGAAGCCTTTTTATGGTGTGCCTGTGCGATCTGGTTCCTTGCGTTTATATTCGGGGTTTGCTGCGGTGGTGGGAGATACTGGAGAGACGTGAATTGAAGCTGAGGATACGCAAAAAAATAGAGGAGAGGAGGAAGAAAGCTGCGGCTGTGGCTGCGGCAGCCGCAAGGGCTCAGCAGGCGACGCCGCTCGCGATGAAAGCGGAGGATGCAGTTCTACAACAAATGGCTGCGGCACAGTTATAGGCTTGGAAGGGCGGTCTTGGCGCCGAAAGTTAACCTTCGTTCAGAGATCAAGGAGTCGTGGGTACTAGGAAATCGGATCAGTCGTAGTTATATCAAGTAATCATACAAGGCTATTATTACCAGTATCATCGCTTTGTCTACTGCAAAGCTTCCCTACCTCCCCGGCCGATAAGCTACAGCAGATTTATAATCTGGTGGACGTGCTGCCCCTTGAAAGGGATGACGGAGGCGACTGTCGATAAGACTTTGTATTTCCTCACCCAAAGCACCCACTCCGCTTCTGGATTGAGTGCATCCGCGGCAATACTGTAGAGTGGCAGCCAGCTCACATCAATAGACGAACCGATAATACCACAAGAGATCATTGAAGAAGTATGAGTACTGGCGCTACAGTCATCCGGGGGGAGGGGGGCAGCAATTGGTGTCCATCTCGTCGCCTTCAAAAACTTGTCCATCCCCGTCGGCCCGGGCGACACAACGTCGACTGTGACTGTGATTCCACATTTTCCGAGATCTTATGGCGAGGGAGCTTGCCTTTTGGTCGCTCTTGGTTGCGGGAAGAGCACGCCTATCGCTGGAGTTATACCCATTCCAAGCTGCTACCCGCTTCCCCCTGCCCTTTACTCCCTGCCATAGACGTTGTCTTGAAAGCGGTAAGAGAAGCATAGAACGGTAGAAATGGATTACCTCTTTTGTCTGTCATGTTCATAGAAGTTGTGGTATAATAGTATAGATGCATTTTAGATAGGAACAACTAGTACAGAACTTGAATCATGGGTAGTATACAGGAGAATCATCACACCGCTGCGAGGCAGAGCACAAGTACCACTGCGCCAGCCAAAATCCCTCCAATACTGAAACCAACTTGAGCAGCATCGCTAGACTTAGAAGTCGCAGCCGCAGCGGCGCTTGAAGTAGTACTAGTAGCAATCGCAGAGGAGAGTGCGGCGCTCGAAGTTGCAGGGGGCGCCGTATAATTCCCTGACGTGGATATCGGAGCTACAAATCAGACATGTAAAGATTGTGGATGGATACGGGGGGCAGGAGTGAACCCTGGCACAGTGGAGCAGTTGGTCCCCAAGGCCATGGCGACGCTCAAATCGGTACCGGTACAATGGGCCAAAACACATTGCCCGATGGCAGCGCCGGAGGCAACGCAGAGGCAGTTTAGGTCGGTGAGGGTAGCGCCGCAGGCGGATGTCGCACATGCCAAGGCGCAGGTTGGAATGTTTGTCTGGCCATTGATGCCCAGGATCAAGGCACCGAACGCGATGAACGAAAGGAGTTGCATGGGGTTCTGTTATACGTTCTCGAGGCTCTCGATAATGCCGTTTTGTTGTGTGTGGATGAAAAGCCGGTAGCTTTATAGGAAAGGGAGCGGGAGCGTGCAAGACATCGTTCTGTAGAAGGACTCATCTTATTTGACCACGAGACTTGGTACCTACTTATCTCGTTAAAAGTATATCTTGGAGCACGGATGGATTATCGAATGGGACGCGCTGTTCTTGCCTATTGTGGTTTGCCACTTTGAACAAGCGAAGTTGATTATCCCTCGGAATAGGCTGAAACGGCTAGAACACACTAACCTTATACGTAAGGTCTGCTGTGCTTGGATCCCCGCTGTCGTTAAAGATTCCCGCTTCGGAACGGAAACCGATTCGGAATATAGTTTCCGTTCCGGTACCGGCAGTTGTGGATCAGATCGTCTTCGCGATTAAAGTTTAATTCGGAACCTCGTCAATTGAGCCGCTGGTCGCCCTCCTAGATTCTTCTGCATAGGACTTTCTGCATGTTTCGCCGATTTTTGAGGACGAAATAGAGTCGTCATGGTGGTTTACATGTCCGAAGTTCTTGGCACCATGTTCGATACTGGTGTGGAGACAACTGATGTGTATGCCAAGCAAGATGGATGTCGAAGGTCGCGACGGTGCTTCGTTCAAGCTCCGCATAAATCTTACTCAGTAGAGTACAAACTATTCAGTTATACTACTACTCCTCAATATTCATGCTCACCTCCTTCGTCCGGGCTTAGAAAGGCAGCGCAATAAGTATAAGACAGGCTTACCTCCTTTGACTCGGGTTCATCAAATCGTCTTTTGACAACCAGAAAGTTTCTCTCTCCCAATGTATCCTGAACGATCCCTTGAATATAGTCCGGAGAGGCAACGGCCGTGGCGATGTGGGCAGTCGTGTTCTGGCAACAAATGACATAGTACACCTTCTCAGTCAGCGCGGTTGAGTTTGAGCAACTTCTACCTGGAGCAACGGAATTTTGCAATGCCACAAATGCGCAGCCTCTTGCGCGATAATGGCATCATCGCTTCTTAAGTGAGGTTCTCTCGGACACTGCGTAATTAGGGAAACGGATTAAACTTCAAGCCTACATAAGTCCGCTGTCATCAAGCACGCACCGCACGATCCAGCAATTTTTAAATGAATGGACACGTTGTAATAACAAATAATTTAAATTGTTTCGAGAATAGCCTATGTCCTTCATTGTCCCGTCACTGTGTTTGTCCCTGTCAGCCGCTTTATAGAATACTGTCCATTATATCATACCGTAAATAATAGTTAGAGTTGAGAAAAGACTGTCGTTGGAAGTTCTTGTTCCATTGCTGTCATCAAGGCCTCGAGGAGCTCGTCGAGCGTAGGCTGATCGTCGCAGGCAGATGGCACCCGTAGGAACTGGTCGTGATTGTGCATGACTAATGGCTGGTCGTTGCACCGTTCACAGAGATCGTAACAAGGACGGACGCAGATTCTGCAGGTGAAGTAAGGGCCCACTATCGGACAAACGCCGCAGCTGTCGCAGACTTTATTGCTGCATGTGATCTCTCTTGCTGTCTTGACGGAGGCATTGACGGGATCAATTCTTAATGCGAGATCCAACCAGGCCGAAGCGGATTTCTGTCTTCCTGCTTTTAATTGAGTCATGCCGTAATAGTGGCATAATGCAATACCAGCTGTAAGCGCCTTCGGCAGGGGATACGTCTGGCCGAACCCTTTCGTGAGATTGTTGAACTGATGTAAGATCGACTTCACACTATCGAAGTTGAGCTTCGGGAGACCAACCTTTTGGTGTTCCAGTAATACAACAACCGCCTCCTCGTGTCCGCCCCAAGCTGCTAATTGGATAGGCGTTGGAGTCGTGGAATTCGGATCCAGCTTCGTTCTCTGATGCAGTGCTCGGATGAGTACGACGTGACCGCCGGCAGCGGCCCAATGGAGAGGAGTGAACCCAATCCACGTTGTCGCATTGACTAGAGACTCGTCTGCTGCAATTAAGGCCTTGGCAGCATTCTCTTCTCCCCATTGACAGGCCCGATGGAGTGGTGTACCTCCAAAGGCATTAGGCGTAACGATATTATTTGTTGCTGAAAGGAGAAGCGCAACTACTTCATCGTGACCGTTCCGGGAGGCGAATGCGAGGGGTGTTGTTCCAAGCTTTGTCGTCGCATTAGGATCCGCTCCGGCCTCGAGGAGGCGCATGACGGCGGGGACGTATCCCAGGTTCGCAGCCTGATGCAGCAGGGTATAGCCATCGCAGTTCCACCCGCCCACGGCTCCATCCCAACGGGTTGAAACCTCTCCGGCATTGAACAAGTGATCCATCACGGCATGGGCTGCTGGCATTTCCCGTGCGGCGAGCGCAATAGCCAGGGCATCCCATCCCCTATTGTCCGGTATGTTTGGATCCGCACCATGGAGAAAGAGTAGATTTATGACTTCCACGTTCCCTTCTGCAATCGCATAATGTAAGGCCGTTAGACCTTCATCATCTTGGACATCTATGAGAGTTCGGTCCCACGTTAGCAAGGCCTCGACAATAACTGGATTTTTCTGAGTGCAGGACTCATGGAGGGGAGTCCTCCCATGTGAATCAACCCTTGGACAGAAGACCGCTTGGCCCCACGTTCCCTCCAACAATAGATCGACGACACGACGTAAGCCTGCCCGGGCCGTTAGATGGAGGGGGGACGTAATGCGACTGTTTCTGGGCCGATATGGTTGGTAAACAGTGTAGCAACATTCTTGGATAAGTTCGAACCTCCTTCTGTCGGTGAACAACGACCGGACTCTGCTCAAAACTTCCGGATCGCGCTCACCAGCGTCTTTCAGGTGAATTAACCAATTCTGAACAGCATACTCCAGTAACGGAAGCTGGTCGACGTCTGCGACACTGTCCAAATTGTCCAATAGAAGATAGGTCAGGCATATTTTTCCCAAATACGAGCTGTTGGGAATACAGGGGCAGGTTTTAAGATAATGGTACGCGGTCTCGTGGGCGAATCGGAGGTTGCCACTCTCAACACAAACGAGGCCCAAGCAACATTCTAATACGAAGTCCAGTTCTGGCGTGTCTTCCGGGTCCCGGCGCGGATGCCAAACCTTGACCGAGAGTATTTCTACGACTTCGGCAATGCCCAATGCTCGCGTCGAATGAAGAACGGCAGAGAGAACCTTGAAGGTCATCTCATGTATCTGTGGAGACTTTGTTTTGATTCGCGCTAGGGTTGACTCGTACGAAATGTCCACGGCTTGAGGCAGATGGCTCAAAAGTTGACGTACCTCGGACGTGATGACATGGTCCAAGACCTGGTCCAACTGGATTTTTGCCAAAAGGAAACTGATTTTAGCGAAGGTCAACAATGAAATACCATCCATCAGCGTGGTGTAACAGAGCGCTGGTAATCTCTTCTCTCAGGGCCGGGCTGAATCTGCTCCCCATATAACGTAAATTCTCTCGGATATACTTTTCCAAGTCAGCTGCATCCGTCCGGATGTCGAGGGATATAGCCTCTTGTAAGATCTCCATAGAGAGATGAGGTCGACTGGTCACCAAGACATGGTTAGCCGGTCCCATCCTCAGAGCATCTTCGCAAAAGGCCGACAATTTCCATCTCAATCCGAAATCCGCACACTCGTCAATAGCATCAAATAGGACGTATATTTGGTCAAAAAACTTGCAACAGCTGAAAATCAATGAAATAAGGTCGCGAATATTCATTGCTCGGTCGTTATCGCATGATTCCCGAAGAGACGCAAACACTTCCGATGGCCAAGGCTGTTGGCCGAAACAACGTAGCAACTGCCGAAGAAGACTAGCAAATACGTTGACGCCGTTATGCGTAGAGCTGTCCTGATGGTCAAAGTAGAAGTATGCGACGGCTGCTGTTGTCTGCTGGAGGTGCTCGATAATTGTTGCACTAACTATTAACCCGGTTACAAAGGTTGGAAGTACGTCAGAACCGACTTTCCCACTCCCGCTAATCATTAACGACAATTAGTTGATCGGGAGAACCGTTTCCTTTCAACCACAGCAATTGTTTCCCAGAAGACTTCCATTCACGAAATGCAGGTCTCTCTAAAATCCAGGTGCCGGTTCCGGAGGCACGTTTGTCCAACTGATCGCGGTACTTTGTTTCGTAAGTCGGACCCGACAGCCATTCGAGGATCTGTTGCTTTTGACTCCCTGCTATTAGGTAGTATTCACCGGGCAAGGACCCTCTCTCTCCTCTAAGAGGAATTCTCTTCCCATTCTTCTCGCTTCAAATTCTTGACGGGCCATTGCACTACCGATCAGAACTGAATTGTACGACGAATTACTTTCCTTGTGCCGACAAGATCAGACTAAGACTGAGTTTGTGTCTTTCCACTTTGTCCAACAGACTCTGAATGTCCGCTTTCTTCAAGGCCCAGCCAAACTGTCTTCGAAAATTGTTCAAGCGCCTTGGTGAAGTCTGAGACAGGAAGCTGTTGATCTCGTGAAGTGTAACTTGACAGGCGGCCAACTCGGTCTCCAATTCCGGGCCCAGATGGAAGTCGGGCTTCCCTATGGCGACCATTTCGTAGCTGGTGTCTGAGAAAGAGGAACGCGATGACCCTGAACCGCTGCTCGATCGGGACGATGGTGTACCGGTGTGATGCCTCTCTGATCCACCGGAACAGGCGAGTGAATTTTTCAATGCGAGCAAAAGTCCTGTCAGGGTAGCTATATCAGAGCCCAACGTATTCAACTCTTTGCGATAATCTCTGACAGACTGAGCAACCTGGTAGACATTCTCGACAAGCTTGGCTGCGATCGCAAGAAGGGTGGCCACGTTTCCGATCGAAGAAAGGGCTTCCATATCGAGCAGGAGATGCACTTGTTGGGAGGTTAAGGGAGCAGAAAGGGTCAAATCGTTAGCGCCAGCGTCGTCCATCATAGCGGGACCGCTAATCCGCGATTCTAGCGCCGGTTTGCTGAGTGTCTCGTCGTCCATTGCACTGCTGGGCTAGCGGAAGATGGGCGGGATAATATTTTTATGCCGTGTGTCTGTAAGGTTTGGGCTTGGATACACTTATGCAAGTTGTGTGTTTGCTGCCCCCACGCCCGTGCCAGCGGAACCGTACGTAAGGTTTGGGCTCGGGTGCACTTACGCTATCTCCTGAGAGTTATGTGTGTCTCGTGATAAAGCGCTTTGCAGCCCCCACGGCCGTCCCACCAATCGTTTGAAATGTGAACACATGCCTGCGTATACGAACGGGTATACGAACGGGAAAACCTGTTCGTCCTTATCATTCGCAATTTCTGTCTCGGTGTCTGCCCATGTCCTCATTCTACAACGAGTTGCTCCTCCTTCAGGAAGCCTCCGAGGTCCTGACCAATGGCGGTGATAAGGCCGCTCTGGTTGTGCTCTGCAACCTGCTCGCCAAATTCCACCTTGACGCCCATTTTGGGATTATACTCGTACACAGACATTTCGAGCTGACGGGAGATGAGCAAATGGTAGACCTGCCGGGAGAGACACAGCTTACGGTCACGAGCGTTTTCAAAAACGGAAGACCTGACAGTCACGTTGTCGGGGAATACAATTTGGAAATTCCGTCCTCGCCCGCAATTGTTCCCACGAGCTTCATTGTTCGCAACGCGAAACTTTTGCCATACGAATTTGCCTATATCCCCACGGAAGATGCTGGTTCCTACGCCGATACCGTAACGCGCATCGACAGTCGCTTTCGGAAGGAATGGGTGGAGACCCTCAAGAAATTTGAGATGGTTGACAGATTTGGAGTTACAACGTTGGGAGGTGCAAGGGGCTTGAGATGTGAGCAGTCTTACACAGATAAGCGAGTCAGTGTGCTACGAAGAGTAAATGAGATTGACGCAACTCTTGTCCCTACAGTTTGGTATTCTGACTGTGGGGCGCCAAGGGTCTGCGGGGGCTGCGAGCACGGATCCGCCAATAATGCCTCTTAACGTTTACGATACAATCTTTCCGCGTTGGACAGGGCGAGTAGCGGAAGGAGGCATGAGGTTGGGGCACTGGGTGGACCGGCTATGGTATGATTGTGGTTATATTCTACGTAGGTTCTCCGGAGATATTGTAAACAGGGTCTTGATAGTATGTATGTTGTAAGATGGTTCGATATACTAGTATGGTCAAGAGCCCTGTCAGCTAATTTCCTCTCAGGCTGCGGGCCAAGAGTGAGATATCCTGACTTAGTGGAAACCTCCGGGTGCTCTTCCAAAATACCAAGAACTGCTCTTCCTACTCCCGCCAGCACGACTGCCGTTAGCGTCGTACTACGGCGTAATTGACCACGTCCAGATATATCACCAGAACCAGTCTTGGGTGTCATTTGAAACGCGAGTCGGAAAGTGTAATAATGTAACCGTGCTAAAACATCCACCACCCAAGTGGTCCAACGCACTCCCGGCAATAGTCTCGCCATGGCTGAGCGCCTGTTATACGGAAATGAGAAAGAGCCATCTTTCCCCTTCCAAGCTCTCCGTGGTACAATTCCACACGTGCGTAACTCACTGCAGACGAACTCGGTTGGCTCGGAGACTACCTTGATGAGCATATCGTGACGCCCGAGGAAGACCTCGAGCCGCTCCTCAACACGGTCCTTGTGTTTTCTAGGGCCCGGACATCTACGTTTCAAAATCTCTCGTCCTGGAAACAGGTGGCCGACCTAGTGAAACGACTCAACGCTGCGCTTCATCGAATCGGAGCTTCTCATCATCGCGTCGAGTTGGTCCGTCGCGGGCCTGTAACGTATTTCGTTACTTGCGCCAATAGTCCACGATTTAACTGGAACATTTCCCTCAGTCATAAAGATGTTGGGGAGAATCTAGACTACTTCGCGCCCGGGCACATGGCGATGGGCATAAGAGGAGAAGTTCGAACGGTATATTTGATCGAGAAGACGAGTCTCGTGGACATGACCGGCGAGTTCGTCATAACGGAGTATCTGGACGAAGACAGCCGAAAACAATTTCACAGCTTCAATCAAATCCGCGAGCAGCTTTTCAACGACGCCATGGTCCAACTCGGTCTGCATTATCGGTTTAAATGTCTCGTAGTCGAGTCAGGCATGGTCAATGCTGTCCAACAAGTCATGGCACAAAGCACTCCCCCAAGCGTCTCCTGGTGGCAAGACACGGGCTACTTCGTCAACGGGTTTCTGTTTCCTGGAGTACCACAGCACACGAAGTTTGCCTTTTGCGATTTCGATACCAAGCACGTCAGGTATTGGACGGTATTGCAGTCAACCTTCCAGTTCATGCTCAAATACAAACGCAACGAATTCTGGGCCATAGATTCAAGTTTGGAGACCGGCTCCTCGTTTTGGACATCCATGGAAAACTTATGCACTCGCATCCGAAAAACCTGTGCAACTGACCTTGACCAAGAAGGCTATGATCGATTCGCAGAGGAAATCGCGAAGGAATTTACCAGGCTTGGCGAATGGGCAGAAGCATCAAAGTTGACACGGTCAGACTGTACGAGTCAGCACCGACCAAGGCCACTATCTCCTTACAGGTACTTCATCCGGAGGCTCGTATACCGTTTCTGGACAATCAAGGAAAGAATTTATATTTCCTTATTCGATCGTAGGAAGTTAAGGACGCGATTATCGCGACCGATGCCTGCATCTCCCGCGTCGGGTGACGAGAATGCGTGTGAGCACTGGCTTTACTTTCCCTCCAGGAAGTAGGCGCAGAGAGTCGCAGTCTGGTGTCTCATTATCAGGTGGGAGGAGTCGGATGGGTTTGTATTTGTTAGACAACAGTTGCAATATAAGTTTCTATAAACTTCACGAGCGTACCCGGTTGGACTACATACATCTCTTTGGACCGCCCAAAACCACTTCCCCTTATATTCGAAGACGAACAATAACTCCCAGGGGGAAGGGGGCGGGGGGCCCGGGCGGGGGGAACGCACTTCTCCGAATCCTGCGAGGTCAGGCCATTTCCGCTGTTGAAGGAAGTGCGCCAGTTTACGATACTAGTATTCGAGCAAAGACCATCGGGAATACGCCAATCTGCCCAACCCGGATGCAAAGGAATCCGACGGAGCACTTGGAGCTATTTATGTATGAAAGAGAGGCCTATTTCGGCTAAGGTGTCCAAGCCGCAAATTGTCTGTCGACTCCGGATCCGTTGGGCTGTTCGCCTATACCTAAACGAGACGGCGCACCCCATCACAATTCTTCTTACAGTAATAGGCGCCGTCCGTTCTCCTAGACCGACCAGGTCTTTGTATTGGTGGAAAGAGTGGGATTGAAGGTTTCGGTGCTATGATTGGACGCCACTAAGGAAATCCCACCAATTAATTGCTCTAAGTCCTTTCCCTCCACTCGAAATACGTCTATCATCCACGCCAAAAAATGGACGACAACGCCGCTGACGTCTCGCCTGTCATCTTACCAGCTCGGTTCGAGCTGATTGGTCTTGAGTGGAAAAAGCTTAAATAACTTGATTGGGGTCTATGACGCGTGTAATGCCAGTATGATTGGTTGATACTAATCGATCGGTGACTGTCACGCGACAGGAGCACGCGATAGTATAAAGACCAAGTATGTCATGCCGTCAAGCGTGTCATACCAAGCAGCTTGTCATGACGTTAATATACCAATTTCCACTCATCTAAATGCTTCGAATCTCCCGGCTCGTTCCGCGAGTTCAAAGAATGACCATGGCAACAATGGCAAAAGAACAAATGGGTGTGGTCTTCAAGACCAACAATTCGCCGCTCGAGTACAAGAAAATCACTGTTCCCCAAGTAGGACATGATGAAGTCCTCGTCAATATCAAATACACTGGAGTGTGTCATACCGACTTGCACGCCTGGAAAGGTATTTCCTGACTGGACGACGTTTCATAGTAGGCGATTGGCCCTTGGCTACCAAAGCGAACCTTGTTGGCGGTCACGAAGGTGCTGGAGTTGCGGTGGCTGTTGGAGCAGCGGTCCAAGACGTCAAACCTGGAGACCACGTCGGCATCAAAGTCGTTCTAACTAAAATCATTCTGATTGTAGTGGCTGAACGGAAGTTGTGGAGCCTGTGAGTTCTGCATGAATTCCTTTGAACCAAATTGTCCACATGCGTTGTTGAGCGGATACACCGTTGATGGAACCTTTCAACAATACGCTATCGGTAAAGCCACCCACGTCGCTCGTCTTCCAAAATCTGTCAACCTTGCCGAGGCTGCGTCTATCCTCTGCGCGGGGATTACCGTCTATAAAGTACCTCCATTCTAGTTACGTCGATTGATATTAGGCCTTGAAAGAGTCTGGTGCGAGGCCTGGTCAGTGGGTTGCTCTACCTGGTGCCGGTGGGGGGCTGGGCCATCTCGCCGTCCAGTATGCAGCAGCTATGGGACTTCGTGTCGTTGGTATTGACACGGGAAAAGATAAGGAAGACCTCGTCAAATCACTCGGTGCAGAGGCTTTTATCGACTATAAAACTTCCTCAGATGTCATTGGAGAGGTCAAGAAACTCACCAATGGCGGTCCCCATGCAGTCGTTGTCATTGCGGCGAGTGCAAAACCATATGAGGATGCCATGAAAATGTGTCGTACAAAGGGCACAGTTGTCGCTGTTGGACTTCCAAGCAACACCGTAATCTGTGCTAATGTGTTCGATACGGTTGTACGCAATCTAACCCTCAAGGGGAGCTACGTGTATATCATCTCGCTGGCCTGGTGTCGTTAACAGTAGAGGGAATCGCGCGGATACTGCAGAGGCGATTGACTTCTTCGCTCGAGGAAAGGTCAAGGTTATGTACCACTTGCGTGGGTTGTCGGAACTGCCTCAAGTCTACCGCGAAATGGAGCAGGGCGAGATCAGTGGTCGTATTGTGTTGGATACCTCTAAATAGCGGTAAAATTGTTATGATTCATCAATGACTGTCCACTCGTAACTGCTTAGTACCCCTTATTACATTCGTTGTCACCCCATAATTACCTCAAAGAAAACGATTGTCTCGAATAGTCTGAGTACAGATAACTTCATTTGGCACCGGCTGAACTGAGGACCATATAGTAAGTATGAAGGTGCAAGTTAATATAAGGCCGACGTTAGTTCAACGGCGTGGTAGCATTCTGAAAACGAAATGGACAGTGGAAACAAAAGGTGTATAGGGGCCCAGAAGACATTGTGTGTCTATTACTGATTGAGTGTAAGTACGAAAGTGCTGAAGAGGCTTGCCAACTATGCTCCCAAAAAGGGCTATGGTCGGGCTTGTCAAGGACACATAGAGCCCCGATATCGACCTACTCGGTCGGGCCAGGCTCCTAGAAGGAACCTAGTCGGGTCGATCTTGACCTATACCCGAGCCGATAAGGAGCCGGTCTGCTTCAAACTAGAGCCGATCTTCATCGGATCGGGTGAAGTGGGCTGAGACCCGGTCTCAGCCCGACCGAAACCCATTACTGGTGGGGATGAAGGAGGTTGTTGAGAGGCTGGTTGGGGTGTGTTTAGCTGTGAAAGGGGCGAGTGCCATAGCAACTGGCTCAGAGACCAACAATGGACACAGGGACAACGACAATGCCAGGAAATACGACAGTTGAGGGACAAATCTTTCTAATTCTGGACGCATTAAACGAACCCATTCAACAAACCCAACAAGATATCCTCGCCCTCCTAGACTGATTATCCACCTTTATCCCACAGATGAGGATCATCATCACCAGTCAGCGAACAGAAAAACTTGTCTCTGTATTTCAAACTTGGACAACCTTCGAGTTGCAGGCGCAGTTTCATGACGATTGAAAGGTATGTCTGGGAATTCAGCTTCATATCCCGACGCCGGGGGGATCTCGAGTCACACAGGATCCAGGCATCTGGCAGGAAATCAGGGAGACAGATTGACAGTTGAGAAGGTGGTTTGAGAAGGGCGGCGTCGAACCATTGAAGTTTTTCAGTGATACCGATGGTGGACATAAAGGTTCCTAACCAGTATGCCAAGCGTAACTGGCGCGCCAGTTACGCGTTATAAGGTGCGGACGTGGGTCTGTCTCAACCACGAAATTCTAACCCTGGCGTTGGAGTTACAAATTTATAACGTGGGAATTACGTTGGAGTTACGTTTAGTTTTGTGTGGCGGACAGGCACCAATCTCAACCATGAAAAAAAATTTAGAATGAGCCTGACCCTTATCCAAGTCCGTGGCTCTGGACACTCAACCTAAAACCACTATCATGAGCGCGTACCTCTTCTTCAACAAAGAACACAAGGTTCTCATCTGCAAAGTTCACCAATATGCTGTGTCACCAAAGTTTCTTTACCGTCACTTTCTAACAGAGCACGAGCTGGACATAGGTGTCAGACAAGACATTATCACTTATGCGTCCCAATTCACGGTGGTGGAAATGTCACAGTTAACGTATTCAACAGACAAGGTTATACCAGTCCCATATCTTAGTATCGTCAATGGGTTCAAATGCCAGTACGTGGAGTGCGACAAGGTTCTTGGGACTCTTTTCTCAGTCAAGAAGCATTGCAGGGCGGAGCATAATTGGAAGGCTAATGATGGAGCCCAATGGTTAGAAACACGAGCTCAAACGTTCTGCCAAGGCAATGACAAAAGGTATGTGTGTTAGCGTTATAAGGGATTAATATAGTAGGTACTTCACAGTACATGAGCCAGGAACGTTACCCGTTGTAAATTTCATGGACCAATTGTTGGAAAATCTGCTTGGAGATGCCAGAGAACGGGACTTGAAACACCAACAGGAGATCAATACAGTCAAAGATAATACTTCACTTGTCACTAAGACTCCATGGTTGCGTTACACCAGATGGGATAAGAAATTCGCGGGTCAGGACATGAATGAATTACATGCGTTGACGGATCCATCGCTGGCAATTGCAGTTGAGGAGAAACTGATTTGGGATGCAGTTGGCAAGGTCTTAGAACGGTGCTGGGAAGGCTACCAAGATTGTTTGGCAAGGGAGTGGGATCTCATTCCATTCTGGTTAGGTTCTGTCACGTTGGAAAAGGAAGACACGAAGCCATTCAGATCTTACATTGCACCATATACGCTATCCCGTTACATTGGATATTGGCAGAGCTATATCTTGTTCTGTTATCGCATGTTCGTGCTAAAGGATCCACGGTTGGAATTCACGAGACAACAATTTAATAATTTATTAGTGGCACAAAGTATGGTTCAGTCATACAGGGAGGACGAAGCAGAGGATTTGGAGCTGTTACTGTTTAACGTATCCGTTGCACTTATCTGTCACTCAGATTATGCGAAAGAGCCATCGAGTTTGATTCATTACACTGGCGTTCGTGGCTATAACGTTGATTATAAACAATGGCGAAAGCCGCAGGACTATACAACTATTCTCGCAGGGATCCAGTTCTGTATGCGGGTCATAATGTTGGAACACGCATTACCAACAGTGCTTCGCGATGATTTCACTGAACACAGTCCAATCACGCCAGTCATGCAGTTCCGTGGCATAAGGAAATGGTTAATTGACGGAGGCGGTAAGTCCCATAGATGGGAAACGCTAATTACAGACACACCGTTTGGACGTATCCACCGTACACTCAATTACGGCATGGCAGCTAGTCAAGACAGCATTGCCAGATCTCGCATTCGTTGGTCGGCAGACAGGAAAACATTATACTTCGATGGACGTGCATTGAAGTTAAGGGAGCTGATTGAGTTCGTCCACGAATTATTGAATATTGCGGAGGGGATTATGTCCAAGGAATTATTATTCCAGTGCGACGGAGATCTCCCAGAGTTTGATTTGGATCAGACTGATAATCCGAGCAAGCACGAAGCTGGTTATTACTTTGCGTTGAAGGAATCTGATGCTTGGAATAAGGCACGGGTTAGAATGGTGCAGCGAATCCAAAAGGCACAGCTCGTGACGGACTGGTTCGAGAATATGGGTGATGGGATGGAGATTTCAAAGGTGGCGCGGAATGATTATACCCAGAAGGATGAACGATTCCGTGAGATCTTGGCATTGCTGATGATGTTTACGTGTGGTTTATCTGGACGAGGGACTGAGATGACTTCTCTACGTTGGATGAATACTATGGACGGGGATCGCAGTATCTATGTGGAAGACCATCAGTTAATGTTCATCACGGAGTATCATAAGTCCATGGCGATGATGGATGATCAGAAGGTTTGGGTCCCCGTAGTTGTATAAATTAACTCTAGATCATTCCACGCTTTCTGCCACACCGAATCAGTCAGCTACTTGGATTGTATCTCACAGATATTGTCCCGTTTCGATATATGATTGATCCATCATTGACCAGAGATGGGTTCTTATTTGCGGACCATACGGTACCGTGGACAACTGATCGCTTGACCAAAGTACTTACTCGGGAATCTGGTAAGAGGTTGGGATTTCGCATGACGACGCAGGAATATCGACATATCGCGATTGCTATTGACCGGGAATTCATTCGTGGAAGCTCTGCGGAGGCCGATGAGGAAGAAGAAGGAGATGATGATGTCCACGATTTAATGGCTGCACATTCCACTAAGTTGGCCAACGCTCGTTATGCACGGATGGGTGGATTATCCAAGGGGTTGACGCCAGAGTCAATTAATCTGTACCGTTCTGTGTCAGATAAGTGGCAGCGGTGGTACAAGCTGGAAAGCCGTCGAGAAACCAGTATTAAAGTCAAGACGATAAAGACGGAACCAGAAACGCATGAATCAGCTGTGGAGGAACGAATGACGAAAGCACTACAAACCATGTACGGAACTAGCGCCAAGTTCAAGACGGTGGAACAGAGGACTGCGGTAATCAGCACGGCTATGGGAATCAACCAGCTATTCGTCATTCTGCCAACAGGCCAGGGAAAGAGTTTGACGTTTATGCTACCAGCGATGCAATCTCACGCCCAAACCACAGTGGTGATCACTCCATTAGTTGCTCTCGCTGAGGATTTATTACGGCGTTGTAAAGCAACTGGGATTGATGCAATTATATACGGTCGTGGTGTTAATCGTGGAGCTCGAATCGTGGTTATAGTTACAGAGACGGCAATCTCAGGCTCGTGTCTACAGTTTATCCGGGACTTGCATCTCACGAAATGTTTGGACCGCATTGTCTTTGATGAATGTCATAAGTTATTACACGATCAACGATTCAGACCCAAGCTGGCGGCGATAAAAGATCTTTGCGTGGAAGTCCAGTTGGTTTATCTCACAGCTACATTCCCGCCCACAATGCTAAATCGGTACAAGGATGCCATGTGTTTGAACGAACCACAGTTCATCAGATTGGTTGGATACAAACTATGTACGAGATACAATGTTCTGGTTCTAGACAGAGAACAGTTTGACCAACTTGCAGACGAGCAAATTCAGAACGCATTGTCATCATGTGAGGACATGGACAAGGTACTGGTATTCTGCCGTAGCAAAAAGATGAGTGAGACGTGGGCAAAACGTTGGGATTGTGAGTGGTTCAATTCAGACACGAAGAACAAGGCTGAGGTACTTGATGGCTGGACGTCTGGATTAATGTTCGCCACGGGATCTTTGGGAGCAGGGGTGGATATCATGAGTATACGGGCTGTCATTCACGTTGGAGAACCATATGGAATGATTAATTTTGATCAGGAGGTTGGACGTGGAGGGAGAGCTGGTGAGATGGTGGAGTCTATGACATTACTGTCAGATGACGAGGAGATGAAATTACGCCAACGAAAAGTTCATACTTTATCCCAGGATGAGCAGGCTATGCACCAGTTTTTAACAACAAATGAATGCCGCAGGACGGGGATGAGTGTGTATCTAAACGGGGAGGACCATGCTGTCACTTGCGAGTCTTTGGAATCAGAGTTGTGCGACAATTGCAAGGTGCATCTCAGTCATACCGTGGCAGGGAAAAGGAGGGCGACAGATGATGGGGAGCTGGAACGCCGGGTACGCCAACGCCAGAGTTATGAACGGAGACAGTCAGATCTGCAAACCACGATCATGAACGAGGAACGTAGAGTGCAGGACATACTGCGGATCGTGGAACATCTGCAAGATACGTGTCCAGCATGTTGGTTGGTTGGAGACATTGGAGAACATGACGGGAAGAACTGTAAGTACGTGGAACGGGCACTGGGAATGAGGTACGATGTATTCCAAGGTAATTATATCGATTACGAGAGGTACAGCTGCTGCTATCGTTGTTCGTTACCACAAGAATTATGTGGACAGGTGGGAACGTCATGTTTTCGGGTGGATGTTATACTTCCGGTTATTCTCGTGGCGTTTGAAAGACGGGAGGAACTGGAGTTGGTTGGCGTATTTGAGGAGGTTATGGATGGACGGGAGTTTGAGAATATACTGGAATATATTCAATGGATTGGAAAGGGGGAGAGATGGTTGGGACATAGAGGTACGAATGCGTTCAAGGTCTTTGAGAGTATTATTAGAACGAGATTAATGTAGTTGGGATGGCTGCTACTTGAAGTGCCATAAAATCCGACCGTAAATCTCAACAATGGTGGAGGATTGGCTCGAGAGGGACAGAAACACCCCATCTTGCGTGGGGTTTACGTGGTTTGATGACCAACGTAAGTGACAGCATCCATGAAGACAGTGTTGTTGAGTTTCTGGCAAGTGCGGAGGTTGCTGGGGGCCATGG
>Ga0302325_10005893_pt1 | contig 27737 bp, 29 predicted proteins | sample Palsa_T0_2_FD_201948 | JGI IMG/M metagenome (GOLD analysis project Ga0302325, IMG submission 201948) | Peat permafrost microbial communities from Stordalen Mire near Abisko, Sweden - Palsa_T0_2 | ecosystem: Environmental > Terrestrial > Soil > Palsa > Peat permafrost | place: Sweden: Abisko... | reverse complement strand
ACCCTCGGACTGGTGGGCTACGGTCGTATCGGCAGGGCCGTGGCGCAACGAGCGGTCGGCTTCGACATGGAGGTTCTCCATACCACGCGTTCGGACACCCGCCTCCCGGGCTTCATTCCCGACCTGGGGGAACTACTGGCGCGTTCGGACATCGTGAGTCTCCATGTGCCGCTCACCGACTCCACCCGCCATCTGATCGGCGCGGCGGAGCTGGCGCGGATGAAGCCGACCGGGGTCATCGTCAACACCGCACGCGGTGCGGTGATCGACGAGAACGCGCTCGCCGACGCCTTGGACGACGGCCGGATTTACGGCGCGGGCCTCGATGTCTTCGACGGCGAGCCCGCGGTGAACCCACGGCTGCTCGCCGCACCACGCGCCACGCTCCTCCCCCATATCGGCAGCGCCACGGTGGGGACACGCACGAGTATGGCTCGCCTGGCCAGTCAGGGCGTCTGCGATGTGCTGGAGGGCCGGACGCCCCCCAACCTGGTGTGACTCATCCGGTCAGCCAGGAACACCACTCGTCGACGCCCTCGCCCGTGCGCGCGCTCGCCTGGATCACCCGCGCACGTGGGTTCACCGCCTTGAGGTTGGAGAGGAAGCTCCCGAGGTCAAAGTCGAGATGGGGCAAAAGATCGATCTTGTTGACCACGACGACCTCGGCGGCCCGGAACATTATCGGGTATTTGAACGGCTTTTCTTCGCCTTCGGTGACGGCATAGACCATCGCCTTGGCGTGCTCTCCCACCCGGAATTCGGCCGGACAGACGAGGTTGCCGACGTTCTCGATGACGACCAGATCGAGGTCGTCGAGCGGGAGCCTGCTCAGGCCGGCGCGCACCATCACGGCGTCGAGGTGGCACTCACCACCGAATCCGGCGCTGGTGTTCACGACGGTCATGGCTCTCGCACCCGCCCCTTCGAGCTCATCGGCATCGAGACTGGTGGCTATGTCGCCTTCGAGGACTCCGATCCTCATGGTGCTCCCGAGCTCCGTCAGCGTGCGTTTGAGCAGTGTCGTCTTGCCGGCACCCGGCGACGACATGAGGTTCACGGCGCGTACCCCGGCATTCGCCAAGGCCAGGCTGTTGGCGTCGGCGACCCGATCGTTCTCGGCGAGCAGGTTCTCGAGAACGTCGATCCGCACGCTCCCCGTGTCGGTGTAGCCGCTGTGATCACCGACCTCGTGTCCGTGCTCGTGGCGATGCTCGGTTCCGTCCGCGTGAAGGTGAACTCGTCCCATCGCTACGCCTCCGTGACCTCCATTGATACCACGAGGAGCTCGTCGCCGCTCAGCAGATCCACCTCGAAGCTGTCGCAGGCCCCGCACATGAGTATCGGCATGGCCAACGTGGTCTTCGCCTTGCAGTCTCGACACTCGACCCGAGCGGGGATCTGCTCAATCACCAGCTCACATCCCTTGAGATCGCTGGAGTCGGTCAGGAGCTCCCAGCTGAACTGCAGCGCGTCGGGAACCACCTGGCGGAGATGCCCGACCCTGACGGTCACCCGAGTGGCGGTGCGGCCGTCGGCCCGCTTGATCGCCGTCGCGAGAATGGCGTCGCAAAGTGAGAGCTCATGCACCACGTGCCCCTTTCGCCCGGAGCCTACCGCCACCCTGTCGAGGTGCTGCCCTGACTGCTCGTCGGGCGCCCCGGTGAAGGGCGGCGCGAGCGCCGAGGTCAGGAGCCTACGCTGGGCTGGCGCGTACGAGAGAGGTCGTCACCACTCTTGCTATCGGGACCGGGGGCCGGGGATGGACGCAAGCGGAGGGTCACGACGAGAAGTGTCGGCCGACTCGGCCGCGGCGGCGGTGCTCGCAGCGATCATTGAGCTGTCCGATGACGCCATCTTCACCTGCGACGACACGGGAACCGTCATCAGCTGGAGCGCCAGTGCGGAACGCCTCTTCGGTCGCTCGGCCGACGAGGCACGCGGTGGGCCCCTTCACCTGTTGTTCCCCGGGCATCTCTGTGACGAGGTGCAGGGGGTCGTCGCCAACGTCCTCAAGGGTGACCGCATCCGGCATTTCGAGACAGAGATCCTGCGCCCTGACGGGATGCCCTTGCCCGTCTCCCTGTCCCTGTCCGCCCTCCTCGACGTGCGGGGAGTGGCGGTCGGCGCCGTGGCCATCGCCCGGGACGTCACCGAGCAGCACCTGGCGCAGGCGGCCCTGGCCGAAGTCGATGCCCGGATGGAGGAGGGCGAGGCGTTGGCGCACATCGGAAGCTGGCTGTGGGATCTGAGAACCGGGGTGGTCCAGTGGAGCACGGAGTTCCACCGGATCCACGGCGTCGACCCTCTCGACTTCGATGGGACCTTCGAGTCGCACCTCGGGCTGATCCATCCCGACGATCGTGAGGTCGTGCGTGCGGCCATGGTGCAGTCCGTCGAGTCGGGTCGCACCTACAACGCCGAGTACCGGGTGATACGCCCGGACCGTCACGTCCGTCGGATGCAGGTGCGGGCTCAGCCGACCTTCGGCTCCACGGGGAAGGCGGTCGGGCTGAGGGGGATCGGACGGGACGTCACGGCATTGCCCGCCTCGCCCGACGAAGGCGAGGCACCCATCGACTGATGCTCGCTCAACCCTCTTCTTCGAGTTCGGCCTCGGCGTGGAGGCTCACGCGCACGTCGGGAAAGATGCGCAACATGAGCACGGTGGGAGACGAAAGAGCGAAGTCCCGGATGTCGAAGACCTGCTCCCCGGCGATGACCAGGTGCCGATCCGAGAGCGCATCGATGCTGACCGTGCCCTCGGCCATCCGGGTCACGCCGTGAAAGGTCAGCTCGCCCGCCAGCCGGTACCGGGTGCCGGGCCCGGTCGGTGCGCACTCGCGCAGGTCGACGGTGGCCGTCGGGAACCGTCGAGCGTCTATCCGGCGCAGCAGTTCGGCGTCGTAGAGCTGGTTGCCGGAGTTGAGACAGGAGACGTCGATGGTGATGCGGCCGGATGGTGGCTCATCGGTACGCAGCGCGCCGCCCACGACGGCGGCGTGCACCGTCCCCGAGACGCCCAAGGTGCCAAAACTGAGGGGCCCTACGGTGGACCGCACGTCGATGAGCACGGCCGATCTCTCCGGATTGAGCCGGAATCTCCGGGTCCTCGGCGCCTCATCGACCCGGGCGACCTCCGCATCGGCTCCATCGGCCTGATGAGCCTTCCCCTCCCAGGCCGGGTCCACCGGAACCGGCCGACGCCGGCCACCGGAGGTGGAGCACACCGGGGACCACCCCGCACCCAGGGCGGTGGACCATCCCCCTTCGACCTCGGCCAGCACGGCGTCGATCGTCCCGGTCGCCTGGTAACGGCGGAGCGCCAGGCCCAGGTAGTCGTGCTCCTCCTTGATCACCCCCATCCACACCCGCAACACCCGCTCGCCCAGTGCGGTCACCGAGTAGACGCGACGCGACGGGCCCGCCGTCGGGTTCTGTGACGAGGCCCGCACGAGGCCGTCGGTCTCGAGCTGGGCCAAGGCGCGATAGACCGCCGGTCGATCGACGTGACCGAAGCGGAACTCCTCGAGCCGGGGCACCAGTCCGTATCCGTAGCCGGTCTGCTCCGAGAGCAGGAGCAGGATCGCCGGCAGGATGAACCGGCGAGGGGGCGCCAGTTCGAACCGTGACGCCCCTTCTTCGGCGGCAATCGGGGTGCGGTCGTCCATGAGCGATTTCATCCTTGCGCCGCCCATTGGAGGTGTCAACAGCGAGCGTGCCGGGTAGGTAGCCGCCGATGATGCAAAAGACACTCATTTACATGCTGGGTGTTCTCTTGTATCACTGCTGTCAGCCGCACAACTCGGCGCGGCCACTAGTTGGGGGAAGGTACCGTGACGGTAACCGAAGCCTCGCCTGACGAGGCAGTCGTCCACGTACTGTGGATCAATGCAGGGCTCAGCTGTGACGGCGACTCTGTCGCTCTGACGGCAGCCACCCAGCCGAGCATCGAGGAGATCGCGCTGGGTGCCCTGCCCGGGCTCCCCAAGATCGCCGTGCACTGGCCTCTCATCGACTTCGAATGCGGTCCCGTCGGCGGGGCCGATGACTTCCTCGAGTGGTTCTTCAAGGCCGATCGGGGCGAGCTCGACCCGTTCGTGCTGGTTGTCGAGGGGTCGATCCCCAACGAGGCGATCAAGAAGGAGGGGTACTGGTGCGGCTTCGGCAACAACCCGGACACAGACCAGCCGATGACCACCAGTGAGTGGCTCGACCGCCTCGCCCCCAAGGCCTTGGTCGTGCTGTGCGCCGGGACCTGTGCCTGCTACGGCGGGATCCACGCCATGGCCGGTAACCCCACTGGCGCCATGGGCGTCCCCGACTACCTGGGCTGGAACTGGACCTCGAAGGCGGGCATCCCGATCGTCTGCGTCCCGGGCTGTCCCACCCATCCCGACAACCTCTCCGAAACGATCCTCTACCTGCTCTACCAGGCGACCGGCCAGGCGCCGATGATCCCGCTGGACGACGCGCTCCGTCCGCAGTGGCTGTTCGGCGCCACGGTACACGAGGGCTGCGACCGTGCCGGCTACTACGAGCAGGGGGACTTCGCCACCGAGTACGGCTCACCCAAGTGCATCGTCAAACTTGGATGCTGGGGTCCGGTGGTCAAGTGCAACGTCCCCAAGCGGGGGTGGATCAACGGCGTCGGCGGCTGCCCCAATGTCGGCGGCATCTGCATCGGCTGCACCATGCCGGGCTTCCCCGACAAGTTCATGCCCTTCATGGACGAACCGCCCGGAGCACGGGTATCGACCCTGGCCAGCGGACTCTACGGCAACGCCGTCCGAGGGCTGCGCAAGATCACCGCCCACACGCTCGACGACGAGCCGAAGTGGCGGACTCCGGGCAGCGACCTGTCGACCGGCTACAAGAAGATCTGGAGGTAGGACGATGGCGATCAAGAATTTCACGGAGGACGAAAACGGTCTGGTCGAAATGGCGTGGGACCCGATCACCCGGATCGTGGGGAGCCTGGGGATCTACACGAAGATCGACTTCGGCAAGGGCAAGGTGGCGGAGTGCCACAGCACCTCGTCGATCTTCCGGGGCTACTCCATCTTCATGAAGGGAAAGGATCCGCGCGACGCCCACTTCATCACCAGCCGCATCTGCGGGATCTGCGGCGACAATCACGCCACCTGCTCGTGCTACGCGCAGAACATGACCTACGGCGTGAAACCTCCGGCGCTGGGAGAACAGATCGTCAACCTGGGCGAAGCGGCCGAGTTCATGTTCGACCACAACATCTTCCAGGAGAACCTGGTCGGGGTCGACTTCTGCGAGAAGATGGTGGCCGAGACCAATCCGGGTGTGCTCGAGCAGGCCAACCGTACCGAGGCACCCCATGCAGCGGAACACGGCTACAAGACGATCGGCGACATCATGCGCTCGCTCAACCCGTTCTCGGGTGAGTTCTACCGCGAGGCGCTCCAGGTCAGCCGGTACACGAGGGAGATGTTCTGCCTCATGGAGGGCCGCCACGTCCACCCCTCGACGCTGTACCCGGGCGGGGTGGGAACGACGGCGACCATCCAACTGTTCACCGACTACTACACCCGGCTGATGCGGTACGTGGAGTTCATGAAGCGGGTCGTGCCCATGCACGACGACCTCTTCGACTTCTTCTACGAGGCCCTGCCGGGCTACGAAGAAGTGGGCCGCCGACGCATCCTTCTCAACTGCTGGGGCGCCTTCCAGGACCCCGAAGTCTGCAACTTCGACTACCGGGACATGACCACTTGGGGCCGCGCCATGGGCGTCACGCCGGGCGTGGTCGTCGACGGCAAGCTGGTCACCAACGACCTCGTGGAGATCAACCTGGGTATCCGGATACTGCTCGGGCACTCCTTCTACGACGACTGGGAAGACCAGCCGATGTTCGTCACCCGGGACCCGCTGGGCAACCCGGTCGACCGGCGCCATCCGTGGAACCAGCACACCAACCCCCAGCCCCAGAAGCGCGACTTCGACGGCAACTACAGCTGGGTGATGTCGCCTCGTTGGTTCGACGGCACGGATCACCTGGCGCTCGACACGGGGGGCGGGCCCCTGGCCCGGCTGTGGTCGACGGCGCTCTCGGGTCTGGTGAACACCGACCACCTGAGGGCGACCGGCACCAGCGTGCAGATCCATCTGCCGAAGACCGCCCTCAAGGGCCCGGTCGACCTCGAGTGGAAGGTTCCCCAGTGGTCGAACACCATCGAGCGGGACCGGGCGCGGACCTACTTCCAGGCCTACGCCGCCGCGGCTGCGCTCGACTTCATCGAACTGGCGCTCAAGGACGTCCGCGCCGGGAACACCAAGACGTGGGAGCCTTTCGAGGTACCCGACGAAGGGATCGGGTGCGGATTCACCGAAGCGGTTCGCGGCGTGCTCTCCCACCACATGGTGGTCAAGGGCGGGAAGATCGCCAACTACCACCCGTACCCGCCGACGCCGTGGAACGCCAACCCGCGGGACGTCTACGGCACGCCGGGCCCCTATGAGGACGCCGTGATCGACACGCCGATCTTCGAAGAGAACAGCCGGGAGAACTTCAAGGGGATCGACATCATGAGGGCGGTGCGAAGCTTCGATCCGTGCCTGCCCTGCGGGGTGCACATGTACCTCGGCAAGGGCAAGGTGCTGAAGAAGATGCACTCCCCCACCCAGGTGGCAAACGCCGACGACCTGGCCTGCTGAGCGCGGGGCGAGATGCCTGAACCACAGAACCTCCGGGCGGTGGGCGATCGGATCGAACAGGCACTCGACGAGCTGCAGTCGGCCGCCGACGCCCGCACCGTCAACCTGGCCGAGGAACTCCTTCGCCTGGTCTCCGAGCTCTACGGCGCGGGATTCGCCCGTGCCGTAGAACTGGCCCGCCAGCAGGCGCCCGGCCTGATCACCGCCTTCTGCGAGGATGAGCTGTTGGCCAGCCTCCTCCTGGTGCACGGACTGCACCCCGAGTCCCTCGACAACCGGGTGGAAGCAGCGCTGGTCTCGGTCCGGCCGTTCCTGGCCCAACACGGTGGCGACGTCGAGCTGCTCGGAATCGACGACGAGCTGGGCGCCGTCAAGCTCCGCCTCCTCGGGAGCTGCGACGGCTGCCCCTCGTCGGCCAGCACACTGCGGGGTGCCGTCGAGGTGGCCATCGTCGAGGCCGCCCCTGAGATCCTGCGGATCGTCATGGAGGAGCCGACCACCCCGCCGGTGAGCGTCCCCGTCTCGCTGGGGGCCAAGCCCATGTACGACGAGTGTCCGGCCGAGGTGGCGGCGGGGTGACCGATCCACTGGCCGTGCTGCAGCGGATACGGGAGAGCCAGCCGCGCGACCTGCCGCGCCCCGGGGAGGCCTGTGAGCTGTGCGCGGAGCCCATCTCCGACGACCACGGGCACCTCGTGGACCGGCAGGCGCGCACGCTCATGTGCGCCTGCCGGGGCTGCTATCTCCTCTTCACCTCGGAAGGCGCCGGCGGCACCCACTTCAGATCGGTCCCCGACCGCTTCCTGGCGTTCCCCGACTTCGAGCTCTCCGCGGTGCAGTGGGACAGCCTGCAGATACCGGTCAGCGTGGCCTTCTTCTTCATCAACTCCTCGTTGGGACGGGTCGCCGCCTTCTACCCGGGCCCGGCCGGAGCCACCGAGTCGGAGCTGCCCCTCGACACCTGGGCCGAGGTGACCGCGGCCAACCCCGAGCTCGCAACCCTCCAACCCGACGTGGAGGCGTTCCTCGTCCGCACCAAGGCCCATGGGACGGGAACCGAGTGCTACATCGTGCCCATCGACGCCTGTTACGAACTGGTGGGCCACCTTCGACGTCTGTGGCGCGGCTTTGACGGTGGAACGGAAGCCCGCGCAAGGCTGGACGAGTTCTTCGACGACATCGAGGCCAGGGCGCGATGACCACGCTGTCGTTCGTGGTGGTGGGCTCCCGGGCGGAACCCCACGCCGCCGTGCCCACCCTCGCGCTGCGGCTGAGGGTCGAGGAGGCCGACGGTCGGAGCGTGCACGCCCTGGCGTTGCGTTGCCAGATCCGGATCGAGCCCCAACGCCGGCGCTACACGAGCGACGAAGTGGTGCGCCTCTACGAACTGTTCGGCGAGACGCCGCAGTGGGGCGACTCTCTCCGGCCCTTCCTCTGGACCCACGTCTCCACCACGGTCGGGAAGTTCGACGGCGCCACCGAATTCGACCTGCCCGTGGAGTGCACCTACGACTTCGACGTCGCCGGCGCCAAGTACCTCCACGCCCTGGCCGACGGGGACGTCCCCCTGCTCCTGCTGTTCTCCGGCACCGTCTTCACCCAGGGCGCCTCGGGGTTCTCGGCCGAGCCGCTCTCGTGGTCGCTCGAGGCCTCCCACAAGATGCCCGTCGCCGTGTGGCGGTCCATGATGGACCTCTACTACCCCAACAGCGGCTGGATCCGCCTCCGGCGCGACACGCTCGACGACCTGCAGCGCTTCCGGGCCCACCGGGGCCTGCCCACCTGGGACCAGGCCCTCGAGCACCTGCTGAAGGAAGCGGGCGGGGACGGGCCGTGAGCACCCGGACCGCCGACCGCTTCGAGACCGCCCGCGCCGTGGCCGACGCGGTGCTCTACGAGGGGTACGTCCTGTACCCCTACCGGGCCTCGTCCCGTAAGAACCAGGCGAGGTTCCAATGGGGCGTGCTCACCCCGCGGAGCTTCAGCCACGCCGACGGGTCCGAGCGCTGGTCGATGCGCACCGAGTGCCTGGTTGACCCGGGCGGTTCCCCGACGCTCTCGGTGCGGATCCGCTGCCTCCAGGCACAGCACCGTCGCGTCGAGGCGACGACCGAGGTCGGGAGCGGCGGCCGGTCAGGGGAGGCGACCGCATTCGCCCACACGGGGCTTCTCGAGGTCGAGGGCGTGCGCCACGCCGACTGGGATGAGGCCGTCGACCGGGTCGTCGACGTCACACCTCTCGCCCTGGGGGCCCTCGAGGGATCCGACCACGTCGAGGAGTTCTCCTTTGCGGGTGGCGCGGACTCCGAGCTGGTCCGAGCCGACGACGGCATGGTCACCGGACGGTTCGTGCGGCAACGGGAGGCGGTGACCGGGCTGGTGCGCATCGCCGTCGGTCGACCCATCGCCTCACTGCCCTACCTCAAGGTCGCCGTGACCGTCGAGAACGCAACGGCGGTGACGGCCCTCGGACTGCACCGTGACGACGCCCTCGGGCACAGCCTCATCGCGGTGCACACGATGCTGGCCATCGACGACGGGAGGTTCGTGTCCCTGCTCGATCCTCCCGATCGCGCCGCTCGGGCCGCGGCCTGCTGCCACAGTGACGGTACCCACCCGGTGCTCATCGGGGAGGACGACGTGGTGCTGTCCTCTCCCATCATCCTCTACGACCACCCCGAAGTGGCAGCGCAGAGCCCGGGGGATCTGTACGACTCCCTGGAGATCGACGAGATCCTCGCCCTGCGGGTGATGACCTTGACCGACGAGGAGAAGTCCGAGGCTCGGGGCACCGACCCCCGGGCGGCCGCCATCATCGATCGGTGTGACGAAATGTCGGCCGAGACGTTGGGCATGCTGCACGGGCAGATGCGGCCGGTCGAACAGCCGTCCGGCACCGCGTCCTCCGGCGATCCGTCGGCCGTGCCCTGGTGGGATCCCGAGGTCGACGCCTCGTTCGACCCCTGGACCGAGACCGTCTGGATCGGCGGCACCGCGGTCACCAAGGGCAGCACCGTCCGGCTGAGGCCTTCCCACAGGGCGGACGCGCAGGACATCTTCCTGGCCGGCCTGACCGCGACCGTCGCCGGGGTGTTCACCAGTGTCGACGGAGACCAGCACGTCGCGGTCACGATCGATGACGATCCCGCCACCGAAGAGCTGGCGTGGCAGGGCCGGTACCTCTTCTTCCATCCCGACGAGGTGGAGCCTCCGAGAGGAGGGGGGCAGCACCCATGAGCAACGGCGTGTTGGTGGCCGGCATCGGCAACGTCTTTCAGACCGACGACGCCTTCGGCGTGGAGGTGGCCAACCGTCTCTCCGAGCGGCCCCTCCCCCGCGGGGCGCGGGTCGAGGACTTCGGGATCCGCGGGGTGCATCTGGCCTACGAGCTACTGGGAGGGTACGACGGACTTGTCATCGTCGACGCCCTCGCCATGGGAGAGCCTCCGGGAACCCTCGCCATCATGGAGCCGGAACTGGACGGGACGAGCGCGAGCGGTGACGACGTGCTCGAGGTGGTGGACGCCCACACCATGAATCCCGACGTTGTGCTCGGAACCCTGCGTCACCTGGGTGGGTCCGTCGAGAGGATCTTCATCATCGGTTGCCAGCCCGCCAACCTGCAGGACGGCATGGGGCTGTCCCCCGCGGTGGCTGCAGCCGTCGATGACGCGGCAGAGATCTGTCGTCAGCTCGTATCCGAACTACTCGCACCTCGTGAAAAGGGGGCTTACCCATGATCCGTCGCTTCATCGCCTCTGTCCTGCTCGCCGCCGTCGCCGGGCTGGTGATCAAGTCCCTCCCCGACATCGCCCGGTACCTCAAGATGAGGGAGATGTAGATGGACATCGTCGGCTACGTCTTTCTAGGGTTCATCGCGCTCGGAGTATTGATCGGCCTCGTCCTGTTCGTCGTCGCCCTACCCGACCTAGCGCGCTACCTCAGGATAAGGAAGATGTAGGCGAGTGGCCCGGTACCTCATCGCTCCCGAACGGTCTCACGTGTGGATAGATGCCCGTTCGAACGTGCACCCCATCCACTCCAGCACCGACGGCCTGGAGGGTTTCGTCGACCTTGCACTGTCGCCCGAGGGCGAGGTCGACCTGTCGGCGCCCATGTCGGGGAAGCTGTCGCTGACGGTTGATCGACTGAGTTCGGGGAATCGCATGGAGGATAGGGAGCTCCAGAAGCGCATCGACGCACGGCGCTTCCCGACCATCGCGGGAGTGCTGGACACGATAGAGAAGTCCGACGACGACGGGAAGTACCGGGTCGGCGGTGACATCACGTTCCGCGGGGTCTCCCGGCACCACGAGGACCTGATGAAGATCGGCAGCGTGGACGACCAGACGATTCAACTGGACGGGGGGTCCAGCTTCGACATTCGTGACTACGGGATGGAGCCGCCGCGGATGTTGATGCTGAAGGTGGAGCCGGTGGTGGAGGTCAGGGTCGAGATCTTCGCCGTGCGAGAGTGAGAGGAGCCAGCCGCGATGTGCCTAGGTATACCGGGACAACTCAAGGAGTTCTCCGACGTCCACGAGCATCTGGCGCGGGTGGACGTCTCCGGCGTGACGCGACTCATCAATATCGGCCTGCTGGAGGACGAGGACCTCAAGCCGGGCGATTGGGTGCTCATCCATGTGGGCTTCGCCATGTCGAAGATCGACGAGGAGGAGGCGGCGCTGGCGCTGGCCTCGCTCCAGCTCATGGGTAGGGCCTACGACGAGGAGCTCGAAGCGTTCTGGTCATCGAAGATGGCCAGCGAGAGCAGTACACAAGGAGGTTGAGATGGGAGTGGTGATCGGAGTCATCGTCGGGTACGCCCTGGGAAGCCAGGCCGGAGCCGACGCGTGGCCTGAGCTCGAAGAGGCCTGGAAGACCATCGTCGCGTCGGAGGAGGTCAGAGACCTGATCTCGGGTGGAGTCTCCATCGCTCGGGACCTGTTGAGCCGGCGGGGCGAGTTCTTGGCCGGTGCGCTCGGCATCGCCGATCCGGACGCGAAGCTGCGCCGGGTGGCATAGGGGTCTCCGTGCGGTTCGTCGACGAGTACCGCGACCCCACGGCGGCGAGGGCGCTTGTGGCGCAGATCGCCGCCCTGGCCGGAGACGACACGTTCAAGTTCATGGAGGTGTGCGGCGGCCACACCCACACCATCTACCGGCACGGCATTGAGCACGTCCTGCCGGCGTCGGTGGAGTTGGTGCACGGGCCCGGGTGCCCCGTGTGCGTGATCCCCATGGGCCGGGTGGACGACGCCATCGCCGTCGCCCAGACGCCCGGCGTCATCTTCACCTCGTTCGGCGACATGATGCGCGTCCCGGGCAGCAACGGGAACCTGCTGAAGGCCAAGGCGAACGGAGCCGATGTCCGCTTCGTCTACTCCCCGCTGGACGCACTGAAGACCGCGGTGGAGAACCCGGACCGTCAGGTCGTCTTCTTTGCCGTCGGGTTCGAGACGACCGCGCCCTCCACGGCGCTCACCTTGCTGCAGGCGAGGGCCAAGGGCGTCACCAACTTCAGCGTCTTCTCCAACCACGTCACGATCGTCCCGCCCTTGCGGGCCATCCTGGACTCGCCCGACCTCCGACTCGACGGCTTTCTCGGACCGGGACACGTCTCGACGGTCGTCGGGCAACGGCCCTACCGTTTCGTCCCCGCCGACTACGGGCTGCCGCTCGTCACGGCGGGCTTCGAGCCGCTCGACATCCTCCAGGCCATCTCCATGCTGCTCGCCCAGCTCCGGGAGGGTCGCTGCGAGGTGGAGAACCAGTACGCGCGGGTCGTCCACGAGGAGGGCAACCCGCGGGCGCTCGCTGTGCTACAGGAGGTCTTCGAGTTGCGGCCCCACTTCGAATGGCGGGGACTGGGCTTCATCTCGCAGAGCGGGCTCAAACTGCGACCCGAGTTCGGGGCGTTCGACGCCGAGCTGCTCTATGAGATCCCGGGGGTCCGTGTGGCCGACCCCAAGGCCTGCCAGTGCGGCGAGGTTCTCAAGGGTGTCATCAAGCCGTGGGAGTGCAAGGTGTTCGGCACCGCGTGCACGCCCGAAACCCCCATCGGGACCTGCATGGTCTCCTCTGAAGGGGCGTGCGCGGCCTACTACAACTTCGGGCGGATGCACCGTGAGGCGGCCGTCACACTGGGGCGGACGAGCGGGCTCAGCGCGTGACCTCCCTGGCCGCGTCGGACGCCGTCGTGCGCTATCGGATCCGGGTGGTCGGCGTGGTCCAGGGCGTCGGCTTCCGCCCCTTCGTGCACCGCGTGGCAACCGATCTCGGGCTGGCCGGCCACGTCGGCAACGACTCCGAGGGCGTCTTCGTCGAGGTCGAGGGCGATGCGGGGAGTGTCGATGCGTTCACCGCCCGCCTCACGGCCGACGCTCCGCCCCTGGCCCGGATCTTCGGCATCCAGGGCGAGCACGTCGAGATCCGCCACGAGCGCGGCTTCCGGATCGTCGAGAGCCGCTCGGAGAGTGCGGTGCGGACATTTGTCGCTCCCGATGTCGCCGTGTGCGACGACTGTCTGGTCGAGCTGTTCGACCCCGAGGACCGCCGTTTCCGCTACCCCTTCATCAACTGCACCAACTGCGGTCCCCGCTTCACGATCACCCTCCGGCTCCCCTACGACCGGCCCAACACGACCATGCGGACGTTCGAGCTGTGCGCCGCCTGCAGCAGCGAGTACCACAGCCCGTCCGATCGCCGATTCCACGCGCAGCCGGTGGCCTGTGCCCGCTGCGGTCCACGGATCTGGTTCGAGGGCCCGGGTGGGGTCACCGAGGGGACCGACCCCGCCATCCTCGCCACCCAGGAGGCGCTCGCCCGGGGCGCCATCGTCGCCGTCAAGGGTCTCGGCGGCTACCACCTGGCGTGTGACGCCACCTCGGCCGCGGCGATCGACCTCCTGCGGCGACGCAAGATGCGGGCCGACAAACCTCTCGCCGTGATGGTGCCCGATTTGCAGACGGCACACGCCCTGGCCCGTATCGGCCGGCGCGAGGCCCTGCTCCTGAGCGGTCGGGAACGGCCGATCGTTCTGCTGGACCGGCGCCCGGGTGGCCCGCTGGCCGAGCAGGTGGCGCCCCAGAACCCCCAGATCGGACTGCTGCTCCCCTACACCCCCCTGCACCACCTGTTGTTCCACCAGGTGCCGACGTCCGATGTTCGTCCGCCACGTCTGCTCGTGATGACCAGCGGCAACCTGACCGACGAGCCCATCGCCTACGGCGATGCCGACGCACGGAGTCGGCTGGGCCGCATCGCCGACGCGTGGTTGATCCACGACCGCCCCATTCACGTCCCGTGCGACGACTCGGTGGTGCGCGTCGACGACGGTGAGGAGCTGCCGATCCGGCGGTCCCGCGGGTACGCACCCCTCCCGGTCCGGCTTCCGTTCGCCGTGAATCCCGTCCTGGCCATGGGAGGGGAGCTCAAGAACACCTTCTGTCTCGCATCGGGCCGCGACGCCTTCATGAGCCAGCACGTCGGCGACATGGGCAGCGTGGAGACGCTGGCCGCGTTCGAACGATCGGCGGGGCAGTTCACCGACATGTACCAGATCGCTCCCCAGAAGCTCGCCGCCGATCAGCACCCCGGTTATCAGACCCGACGGTGGGCGGACGAGCACGCGGAACAGCCGGTGGAGCTGGTCCAGCACCATCACGCGCACATCGCCGCCGTGATGGCTGAGCACGGGGTTCCGGCCGGCGAGAGGGTGATCGGCTTCGCCTTCGACGGCACGGGGTACGGGACCGACGGAGCCATCTGGGGGGGCGAGGTCCTCCTCGCGGGATACGACGGGTTCGAACGCTGGGCCCACGTCCGCTACGCCCCCCTGCCGGGGGGGGACGCCGCCATCCGCAAGCCGTACCGCACCGCGTTGGCGCACCTGTGGGCGGCGGGGATTGCCTGGGAGAGCGATCTCCCTCCGGTCGGCCACGCCCCGGAGGGGGAGCTCGCTGTCCTACGACGTCAGCTCGAACGAGGTGTCGGTTGCACTCCGACCTCGAGCATGGGACGGCTCTTCGACGCGGTCAGCTCGCTGCTCGGGGTCCGCCATATCGCCACCTACGAGGCTCAGGCTGCCCTGGAGCTCGAGTGGCTGGCGGCTGCCCACCTGACCGGGGCACGCGACTACCGCTTCGGGCTCCATGGGGAGGAGATCGACGCCGCGCCCGTCCTGGCGGCGCTGACCGATGATCTGCGCGATGGCTGCCCGAGTGGGCCCATCGCTGCGGGCTTCCATGTGGCGGTGGCCCGACTGATCGGCGATGCCGCCGACCGGTTGCGCCAGAGATCCGGTGCCCGCCCCGTCGCGCTGAGCGGAGGGGTCTTCCAGAACGTGCTGCTCCTCCGCCTGGCCCGGAGGGAGCTAGCGGCGCGCGGCCACCACGTGCTGACCCACCGGTTGGTCCCACCCAACGACGGCGGCCTGGCCCTCGGACAGGCGGTGGTGGGGGCCCGGTGCGAACCGAACCGGGGGTGTGCTCGATGACCGTCGTGGACACGACCCTCGCGCCGGTGGACCACCGACCGGCCGAAGACCTGGCCGCGTCCGCCCTGTCACTGGCTCGACGGTTCGCGGCCGGTGCGACGATGTGGTGCGTGGCCCGAGAATGGCCGTCGCACGGTCGTCACGTGGCAGTCGAGTTCGTCCACCCGGTCATCGTCGGCACCAAGGCGTTGCCCGCGGTCAACATCGAGGGGGCGGACATCACCTCCACCCTGCGGCTGTTGGCCCGTCCCGGTGACGTCGTGCTGGCCGTGAGCTCGGCCAGCGACCGGCCGACGGTCGACCTGCTGCGCCGGGCCGAAGCCTGGGGACTCACGAGGGTCTGGCTGGGAGCGGGGCCACGGCCGTCCAGCGGCCTGGCGGAGCACACCGTGTGGCTCGAAGGCACGGACGCCGCCCGGAGCGCGCGGTCGGGGGACCTGGTACTCCTCTACCACCTGTTGTGGGAGCTGACGCAGGTGGTGTTCGAGCATCCCGGTCTCCTCATCCCCGAGCCCGAGTGCACGGGCGAGGCCTGCATCACCTGCTCCGACGAGGGGCGGGTCGCCGAGGTGCGGGCCGTGCACGGCGACGGTTCGGCTGCGGTGGTGATGAACGGCGGCACGGAGACCATCGACGTCACCCTGGTGGAACCCGTCGCGGTGGACGACCTGCTCCTGGTCCACGCCGGAGTGGCGCTGACCACCCTGGGGCGATGACGCACATGGCACGCGAGCTCACCGGATTCCTCTACCCCTTCATAGAGTCGGAGGAGCGCGACGGCTCCAGCCTCCTCGTCGACCTGGCCGCCTCGGCCGAGGAGAAGGTCGCCCAGAGCCGGAGGCTACGGACGACTACCCTCGAGCGCTGCGCCAGCCGACTGGCCCAGGCGGGCGAGGCTACCGCCCAACGCTTCAGGCAGGGCGGGCGGTTGTTCGCCTTCGGCAATGGCGGCAGTGCGACCGACGCCGAAGGTGCGGTCGATCTGTTCCTGCGCCCTCCGAGTGGGCGCCCCCTGCCGGCCATCTCCTTGGTGGACGATCGGGCCGTGCTCACCGCGTTGGCCAATGACGTCGGATTCGACCTGGTCTTCTCCCGACAGGTCATCGCGCACGCCCAGGCGGGCGACGTCGCCGTCGGATTCTCGACCAGCGGTGAGTCGCGCAACGTGCTGCGGGGGCTCGAAGAGGCATCGCATCGGGGACTGCTCACGATCGGGCTCTGCGGGTACGACGGGGGGGCGATGGCGGCCAGCGACGCCATCGCCCACTGCCTGGTGGTGCACTCCGAGAGCGTCCACCGCGTACAGGAAACCCAGAATGCGCTGGTGTTCCAGCTGTGGTCGATCGTGCAGGCTCACCTCGGCGAAGGTGCAGACGCGTGACGCACACCACGCAGGACGCGGGCTCCGCCAGCCGTGAGGCGGTCGTCTTCGAACGGATCGAGGCGTTCCGCCGGCGCCGGCCCCGACTGCTCGAAGAGGTCGTCACGCTGGCCCACGGCGCCGGGGGGAAGGCGTCCGCCGCGCTCCTCGCGGCGGTGTTCCTGCCTGCCTTCGCCGACGATCCGAGCGCCGAGCAGGCCGACGCCGCCACCGTCACCCTGCCCTCGGGAGAGCGACTGGCGTTCAGCACGGACTCCTACGTCGTCCAGCCGCTCCGCTTCCCCGGTGGCTCGGTCGGCCACCTGGCCGTGCACGGCACCGTCAACGATCTGGCCATGCTGGGAGCGCGCCCGCTCGCCCTGTCGGCGGCCTTCGTCCTCGAAGAAGGCTTCTCCATCGACTCCCTGCGCGGGATCGTCGCCGACATGGCCGAGGCGGCGGCGTCCGCCGGGGTTTCGATCGTGACCGGGGACACCAAGGTGGTCGACCGGGGCGCGGCGGACGGCATGTACATCTCGACCGCCGGCGTCGGCCTGATTCCGGCCGGTCGCCGGCTGTCGGCGGGCCGGGTGGGCCACGGCGACGTGGTGCTCGCCTCGGGCACCCTCGGTGACCACGGCACCGCGGTCATGCTGGCCCGAGGCGACCTCGCCCTCGAAGCCGACATCGAGTCGGACACCGCTCCTCTCAACGGGCTGGTGGAGCACCTGCTCGAGGCGGCTCCATCCACGCGGTGGCTGCGCGATGCGACGCGCGGCGGGGTGGGCACGGTCTGCAACGAGCTGGCCCGTGACAGCAACCTGACCGTGGTCCTGGAGGAGTCGGCCCTGCCCGTGCGGCCGGCGGTGGCGGCGGCGTGCGAGTTGCTCGGCATCGATCCGCTCTACGTGGCCAACGAGGGCAAGCTCATCGCCGTCGTGGCAGCCGAAGAGTCGGGCGCTGCCCTCGCCGCCATGAGAGCACACCCCCAGGGCGCCGACGCCGTCCGTATCGGCGAGATCCGATCGGAACCCCCGGGCATCGTGGTCCTGCGCACGGCGTTCGGAGGCACGCGGATCGTCGACATGCTGGTGGGCGACCCGCTCCCCCGCATCTGCTGAGAGGGGCTCACGGCCGGTCCTCGACGACCACCAGCGAGGCGTCGAGGCCGAAGAGGTCCAACGTCGTGCGGCCCGCCCGCAAGGATTCGAACAGTGCGGCCTCCGTCGACGCGCGGGCCTCCCCAGCCTCTCGCACCGCCGTGAGCCGGTGGCCGGGGACCACCGTCACGCCATCGACGTCACCTACGACCCAGTCGCCCTGGGCCACCGAGACGCCTCCGACTCTCACCGGGGCACCAACCGTGCCCGGCTTGTCCTTGCTCGCGCCGGCGAGGGCGATGGCCGAGGAGAACACGGGGAACCGATGTGCCTCGAGGGCAGCGACGTCGCGCACCCCTCCGTCGATGACGAGGCCGACCAGCCCCGCCGCTTGCGCCGCCGTCGTCAGGACCTCCCCCCAGTAGCCGCGGTCGGGCACCGGACCGACTTCTACGACGAGGACGCTGCCGACGGGCGCCGCAGTGACCGCCACGTGCACGGCCAGGTTGTCGCCCGGGGTGCACCCGACCGGATAGGCGGGACCGGCCAGTGCGGCACCCGACCAGGCGGGCCGCAGGCGGGGGTCGGTGACCAGACCACCCGACTCGCCGAGCGTGGCCGCGCCGAGGCGGATCAGGGCAGCTGCGATCTCCTGCTGGCTCTCCATGCTCACGCTCTCCATGTTCACGCAGTACCTCCCCGGGGACGTCCCACATTGGACCACCCCGCGGGCCCCCACACCAGATGCCGATGGCGCCCAACCAGCGTCTCCGGTCCGAGGCCGGCCCGGCGACCTCGGGAGGTAGGGTCCCCGTCAAGAGCACCACGAGGGAGGGCGCCATGGAAGTGCACGACAAGATCTACATCGACGGAGACTGGGTCGCGTCCAGCGGAGGGGGCACGCTCGAGGTCGTCGACTCCACCAGCGAGGAGGTCATGGCCACCATCCCAGCCGGCACCCCCGAAGACGTCGACCGGGCCGTACGGGCCGCCGCCGCCAGCTTCCCGGCCTGGTCGAAGACCTCCCACGAGGAGCGGGCCAAGGCTCTGATCCGGATCGGTGAGGCCCTGGCCGCCCGCACCGACGAGATCGCGTCGATCATCTCGCACGAGCTGGGCATGCCCCGAACGCTGTCGGGACCGATTCAGGTGGGCCTGCCGGCAGGCGCGTTTGCCGACGCCGCTCAGGCGGCCCAGACGTTCCGCTGGGAAGAGGTGATCGGGAACTCCCTGGTCGTACACGAGCCCGTGGGCGTCGTCGGGGCCATCACCCCCTGGAACTACCCCCTCTACCAGATCGTTCTCAAGGTCGCCCCGGCGCTGGCGGCCGGCTGCACCGTGGTGCTCAAGCCCAGCGAGGTGGCTCCGTTGAACGCACTCGCACTGGCGAGGGTCATCCACGAGGTCGGCCTGCCCGCCGGTGTCTTCAACCTGGTCACCGGCGTCGGGCCCGTGGTCGGCGAGGCCATCGCCGCACACCCCGAGGTCGACATGGTCTCCTTCACCGGCTCCACCCGGGCCGGCAGGCGAGTCATGGAACTCGCCGCCCACAACATCACGCGGGTCTCGCTCGAGCTGGGCGGCAAGTCGGCCAACATCCTGCTCGACGATGCCGACCTGGCAACAGCGGTGCCGGCCGGGTTGTTCGCCTGCTTCTTGAACTCCGGTCAGACCTGCTCGGCGCTGACCCGCATGCTCGTCCCGCGCGACCGACTGGCCGAGGTCGAGCAGATGGCCGTCGAAGCCGCGGCGGGATTCGCCCCCGGTGATCCCTTCGAGGAAGGTCGTCTGCTGGGACCCCTCGTCTCCTCGGTCCAGCGCGAGAGGGTGCGCACCTACATCAACACGGGCATCGAGGAAGGGGCGAAGCTGCTCACCGGTGGGCCGGAGGCGCCGGACGGACTGGAAACGGGGTTCTTCGTGCAACCGACCATCTTCTCCGAGGTGACCCCGGGCATGACGATCGCCAACGAGGAGATCTTCGGACCGGTCCTCTCCATCATGCCGTACGACTCCGAGGAGGACGCGGTGGAGATCGCCAACGGCACGCCCTACGGCTTGGCCGGTGCGGTGTGGAGCGGCGATCCGGCCCGGGCCGAGAGGGTCGCCCGGCTCCTGCGCACCGGTCAGGTCGACATAAACGGTGGAAAGTTCAACCCGAGCGCCCCCTTCGGTGGCTACAAGCAGTCGGGCTTCGGCCGCGAACGCGGCACGTACGGCCTGGAGGAGTTCCTCGAGACCAAGTCGCTGCAGCGATAGGACGGGCGAGGAAGCATCAGGCCGTCGCCTCGACCACCACGACCCAGCTGTCGAGCTCCAGCGGGCCACCCCCTCCGGCCGAGAAGCGCGGGTCGGAAAATCCGGCGCCTTCGAGCCACTGCACCCACTCAGGAGGTGTGGGGAGGCGGATGTAGTGCGCACTGTGCCGCACCGCGCCGTCCCGGTACACCGTGCGATCCGTGGCGATGCGACCCGTCACAGGGTCGAACCGTGAGACGTCGACCTGCGCATTCCCGTCTCTCCAGACCACGGTGGCGTCCGGTGCCGCCGTGAAATGCCGGACGACGCCGTCGTGCTGCATGGTCTCGATCAGCAACCTGCCGCCGGGGCGTAGTACGCGGTGGAACTCGGCCAGCACCCGTCGACAGTCGTCGTCGTCGTGGTAGCCGAAGGAGGTGAACCAGCACACCACGGCATCGAAGGGGCCCCGTACCGGCAGATGGCGAAGGTCGCCGCGGACGAAACTCTGGCGGCCCTCCGGTCCCGCGGCTCCGGCCTGCGCCATGGCGACGAACCGCGCCGAGAGGTCGACCCCCGTGACACAGAGTCCGGCGGTGGCCAGACGACGGGAGATCCGACCGTGGCCACACGGCGCATCGAGGACGCGGGACCCCGGAGGGAGGTCCAGGCGCCCCAGGATCTCGGCCGCGTCGTCGTCGGAATGGCCCTCGTCAATCGATTCGGCGTAGAAGTAGAGGTAGTCGTCCCCGAACGTGGCGTCGACGTCGAATTCCATGGCCCATCATCGCCGGTATCGTCGCGTGGTGCCCCCATCGTCACCCGTGGACGACATCTCCTTCGACACGGCGACGCAGCTACGGCCCGGCGACGGCCACTCGATCTTCGAAGTGGAGATCCCCCAGCGCTGGACGGTGGGCGACAAGCCGAACGGCGGCTTTCTCCTCGCCCTGCTTGGGCATGCGGCCGCCCGCGCCGTGCCGGTCGACGGCGGCGGCCTGCCCGAGGCGGTGTCGGCCACGGTCACCTTCGTGGCACCCCCGGCGCTCGGCGGGGCCAAGATCCGGACGAGCGTCCTCCGGCGCGGGCGCACGGCCGCCCAGGTGCGCGCCGTCCTGGTCCAATCCGACCGCCCGATGGTCGACGGCGTATTCGTCATGGGCGCCCTGGCTGCTGCGCCCACCCCCCGTTACAGCGACGTCGGCCTGCTCCGTATCCCCGAACCCGCACAGTGCGTCCGGGTTCCGCCGCAGATGGCCGACGGAACGCCGGTGGCGATCCTCGAGACGACCGAGCTGCGCCTCGACCCGTCGACCCTGCCGCCCGGGCCAGGACAAGCCCTGCAACGCGACCAGGTGGCCGAGCTACGCGGCTGGGTGCGGTTCGCCGACGGAAGGCAACCCGATGCGCGCTCCCTCCTCTACTTCGTCGACGCCATCCCTCCGGCCACCTTGCTCATCGGGTCGACCGGGTGGGTCCCGACGCTCTCGATGTCCGTCTATGTGCGGGCACTGCCCGCCCCGGGTTGGCTGGGCATCCGCTTCACCGCCCACCACGTGGCCTCGGGAATGGTCGACGAGTCGTGCACACTGTGGGACGCCGAAGGCCAGGTCGTCGCGCAAGCATGGCAGTTAGCCCGTCTGCGTTTCCCCGACGACTCCGCATAAAGGGCCACGGAGAGGGCCTTCATGGGCCCGCGGCGTCGCGGACGGCTGCTGCCTATGCTTTGGGAGGTGACGCTCGAACGTCGGTCAGCGAGATCGCCGAACCAGACGCACGGGCCGGAGGTGGGGGGCACGATGAAAGTGAGGCCATCAACATGCAGATCCTGCTCTCGTTTCTCATTGGCTATTTCGTCGGAGCCAAGGCCGGAGAGAAGCAGTTCGATGAGGTCGTAGAGTCGGCCAGAGCGGTTGCGGAGTCCGAGGAGTTCCACTCGTTGCTCATGTCGCTACGCGCCCACGCCTCGGCGGCCCTGCACGCGCTGGGCGATCTACTGGAAGAGGCGCCCCGGTCGGGCACCAACGACAGCGTCGTGGCGCGCGTCCGACGAATGATGGAACAGTCTACATCGACCGCATTCTGAGATAGCGGGCGAGATCGGGTAGCGACGTCACACAGACCCAGCCGACTCCCAGCGCCACCGCGAACTTGACCATGCCGATCACGCGTCCTCCCTCCAGCTGCTCCTGAACAGTACTCGTTGTGATCGGCCGCCGATGCCGATGCCCACTACGGCCGCTTTGCGCCGGTGTCGAATGCTCCGATGTCGCACGGGACCGTTTCGATGTAACCCCGTTGGTCTGTCGGTTGGCAGTCAGCCGCTTTCGTGACGTGACCAATAGCTGGGCTACCGGGTTCCAAGGAAATGGTCTGCGTCGGACCACCGTTGTCCTCCGGCCCTGCGGGATTGAGTTTGGGGGCGGTGTCGGAAAGGCTGGTACTCGCGGTGAAGCCGCACGTGCCGTCGTCATTGAGGTTGTAGCCGCTGTCCGTGATGTGAAATATGCCGCTGGTGCTCCACCCCGAACAGTCCCCTCCCGACGAACTGTTGGCCACAATGTCGGCGATGGCGTTCAGGGTGGAGTTGTTGTAGACGCCTCCCGCGAGCGTCGCACTGTTCCCGGTCACGGTGCTGCCTGTCAGATTCAACGAGCCGTCGTCGTTGTAGATACCGCCACCGACGGCGCCAGGCTCCGTGGTGTTCCCTGAGAACGTGCTGTCGACGACCGATGCCGGGTTCCCGTAGTTGAAGATTGCCCCGCCGGCGTCTCCTGCCTCATTACCGGAGAACGTACTGTCGGACACCGTCAATCCGCCGTAGTTGGCGATGCCGCCACCGTCCCATCCGTTGTTGTCGATGAACGTGGAGTCGTGCACGACAAGGGTTCCGCTGTTCCAGATGCCGCCGCCATCTGCGAGGGCACTGTTGTGGGCCACGGTGCTATCGGTGACGACGAGGTTCCCGTTGTTCACAATGCCCCCGGCAGAACCGGCGCTGGTGCCGTCAGCAATGGTGATTCCTGAGATGGTGACCTTCGACGAGGAGTGCACCACGAGCACCGTTGCGCCATTGCCCTCCAAGAGGACCGCCGAGTTGGCTATCGTCGGCTCTACGGTGACGGAAGCCGAGATGATCAAGGACGTGTAGCTCGTCGCTCTGTAGGTGCCTGCGGCAAGATCGACCGTGTCGCCACTCACGGCATGGGACAGAGCGGTCGGGAGTGTGCAGGCGTCAGCCGATTGCGCGCAGTCGGCACTTCCCTTCGCGCTCGGTGCGGCGTACAGAGTCTTGCCGCTCGCCGACGCGGCCGGGGCGACGAACGCCAACGAGGATAGAACACCCAAGAGCGCTGCCGGAACCATGCCACGCCGTAGATTCGAGCGAGACGAGACGTTCGCAACCGTTCCGTAACTATAGGCCGTCGGATGCTGTGGGAGCGATGTGCGGTGGTCCCGTGGGCACGGTGAGACGGGCCGGATCACGTGACGTGGTCGACACCTAAATCACAGCACTGTGATTCACCCGAAGGGAGTTGCCATGGTGTCGGTTCGGCACCGTAGTGGCTTGGACACTACTCCTCTAGATACTCTCGACTTGCTGGAGATCGTGCCCGGGCGCACACAGTGATCCGCAGCGAACTTCGTGCTACCTTGAACGACGCATCTACACAGATGCGTCACCCAAGGGGTGGCCCCTGGGGGGGGTCGCCGGCCCGCGGCGCACGTTGCGGGCCGGCGACATCGGGGGATCGACGCCCCGGTCGGCCACACCCGGTCACCCTCCCCGCCTATCCCGACTGAAATCAGCCGCCGGCCCGGGAATTCCACCTCGCCTGGTTGCGTAGTGCCGAGGCGAGCGCCGGAACGACGACGTGCCAGTCGCCCACGATGCCGACGTCGCACTGGGTGAACACCGGAGCATCGGGATCGTGGTTGATGGCCACGACCGTCTCGGCCGAGCGGACACCGACCATGTGGTTGAACTTCCCACTGAGACCGAGTGCCACGTACAGCCGCGGGGAGATGCTTCTCCCCGTGATCCCCACCTGGCGGGATCGAGGAGCCCAGCCGTTGTCGGTGACCTTCCGGGTGGCGGCCAATTCGGCGCCGAGCAGGGCAGCCAAGGTGGAGAGCTCTTCGTACTCTTCCGGTTGGATGCCTGCGCCCAGCCCGATCACCACGTCGGCACGGGCAAGCGTCTCGACGTCATCGTCACGTCGGCCAGACACGAGGCGCACACGGCTGCGGGGCGTGATCGTCCACGATGCGACGTCCGGCGTGTGCGCGCTCGGCGGCAACAACGGCAGTACCCCTGGTCGGACCGACACCAATCGAACGCGGGACGTACAGGTGATGTCGGCCACCATGGCACCGGAAAAAGCCGGTTTGGCGGCGACGAGCTCACCCTCGACGATGCTCAGTGCGATGGCGTCCCCGACCAATCCCGCGCCGAGCAAGGCGGCCAGCCGTCCCAAGACCTCTCTCCCGAACGCGGTGCTCGGGCCGACGACCGCCCACAGGGGGTGCTGCTCCGACCACTCCGCCATCGCGGCGGCGACGTCTTCGGCAATGGGGTCACCCTCGAACACTGTGACGGCATCTGCTCCCGCGGCACCCAGGGCCAGGGCGTCCTCTCTCTCGAAGGCCACTGCCTCGACCCGGCCGCCGATGGTCGAGGAGAGCCGAGATACCGTCCCGAGGATCTCCGCACCCAACCGGGGACGATCGGGCTCAATGAGAGCGGCAATGGTGCCGCCACTGGCGTCCGCGCCGCGGCCCGCCCGGCCGTGCGCCCCCTCAGCCGGCCCGGACCTGGTGGCGGAGAGGGCCCCACGCTCCTCCAGCAGGGCGAGAGCCTCGGCCACTTGTTCCTCGGCCGTACCGCTGAGGACCTTCCGGACGCGTTCATGGTGCATCGCCCGTGTCCGGCCCACCCTGGTCGGACTCCCCTCCTGCCCCCATGGTCCAGCGCCCAACTCGTCCGCGGTCACTCTCCGTATCTTCTCGGGCGACACTTCGGCCCGGCGCGGCGGCGGGACCTTGCAGGGCTCACACAGGCGTTCGGCCACCGCCAGCAGAGCGGGAAGCGAGACCTCGACCTCTTCGGAGCCGTCGTCGTGCTCCAAGCTGAGCGACAACCGCTCTCCCTCGATCACCATGGTGCGTACGCTCCCGGCGAACGGCAGCCCGGTCAGCTGCGCGATCTCCGGGCCGACTTGGCCGGTATCACCATCGAGCGAATTGCGTCCGACCAGAACGAGGTCGAACTCGCCATCCTGTTGCAACGCAGCGGCCAGGGACCGGGCGCTGGCCAGGGTGTCCGATCCGACGAATGCCGGGTCACAGAGGTGCACGCCCCCGTCGGCCCCCCAGGCGATCGCCTCACGCAGCACGTCGTCGGCCGAATCAGGCCCGAGCGTGTAGACCGTGCAGGTCCCCCCGCTCTGCCGCGCCCACTCCACGCCCTTCGAGACGGCGCGCCGGCAGTAGGCGTTCATCTCAAGCTCGAGGCCTTCACGGACCAGCCGTCCGTCTTCGCCGAGAGCCATCGACTCGCCCACCGGAATCTGCTTGATCAGGGCGGCGATCCGCAGCGGCCGATCAAAGCGGCACGTTGAAATTTCGTCTGGTTCTTGCGTGGGGGCCACATTACCCGCGTCGCGTGCACGACCTGGGACGGTCCGGCGACCACGCGGGTGTTCGCCTACACTCTTGGACGCGCCTCTAGCTCAACGGCAGAGCAACGGACTCTTAATCCGCAGGTTTCGGGTTCGAATCCCGAGGGGCGCACGTAAGCGGGCCGAAATCACCTGTTCAGAGCCTGTTTCTCTCTTCGCTCCGACCGGAGAGCATCAGATGGACACAAGATTCAAAGTTCTGATCGCCGGAGCATCTGGGCTGGTAGGCCAAGCGGCCGTGCGCAACTTCGCATCGCTGCCGGACTGGGACGTGGTCGCTGTGTCGCGTCGACGTCCGGTGCACGCCGAGTCGGTGGAGTGGCTACCCCTCGACCTGAACGACCCGATCGAGTGCACAAGGGCGCTCTCGTCACTGTGTGACGTAACCCACGTCGTGTACGCCGCGCTGTTCGAGACGCCCGGTCTCTCATCGGGCTGGTTCGACGAGGACGTCATCCATCGGAACGAATCCATGCTGCAGAACCTTGTGGAGCCGCTCCTGGCGACTGCTGACATCCGACACGTTTCGCTGCTGCAAGGGACAAAGGCATACGGGATGCACCATCCCTCGATCGGGTGGAGGGGCGTCAAGAACCCGCTACGGGAGCGGGAACCCCGGACGCCGCATCCCAATTTCTACTTCCTGCAGGAGGACTACCTCCGGGATCGGCAGGGAGGAAGCTCATGGGGTCTTACCATCTTTCGCCCAACCGTCATTTACGGCGACGCGACGGGCAACAACATGAATCTGATCCCCGTTCTCGGCGCCTGGGCTGCGCTCCTCCGCGATGAGGGCCGTCCGCTCGACTTCCCGGGACAGCTCCTCTCCACAATGGTCAGGGAGGCCGCCGACGCGGACCTGGTGGCGCGAGCGCTGGCCTGGGCCGCGCTCTCTCCCGATGCGATGGGCGGGACGTACAACCTGACCAATGGCGATGTCTTCTTGTGGCAGAACGTGTGGCCGGTGATCGCCGAAGCCATGGGGATGCCCGTCGGCGACCATCGACCCACCGAGTTGCTCCACGAGCTGCCGGACCGGGCGGCGCAATGGAGCGCCTTGGTCGACCGATTCGGGCTTCGATCACCAACCAACATCCTCGACTTCGTCGGCTACAACTCCTTGGTGTACGCGGACGGGCTGCTGAGCGGCCAAGATCCCCCCGGCGGTCCTGTCCTCAACAGTACGATCGCGCTCCGGCTCGCTGGGTTCCATGACTGCATGGATACGGAGGACATGTTCCGCAAGTGGTTTCGACGAATCCAAGAGCAACGGATGGTCCCTCCGGCCGACCTGAACTCTGATTGAGCACCGCCGTGATCGTCGGATCAACGGCTCGTGCGCTGCGCCCGCTCAGGACGTGGACATCGCGGTCTGCACAGCGACGAGCGCCTCGAGCGTCTCGAGGTACTCGTCGAGCGTTCGGTTCCTGAAGGCACAGACGACGATGGTGGCGCCGTAGGCTTCGGTCTCGGCCAGGATCTCCTGAGTACGTCCCGGTTCGTTGATCGGGTCCAACCTCGCGGTGGGAGGCAGGACGACGTCGAAACCGGCCGGGATCTCCACGGTGCGGAGCCATTCGGCAGCTTGGGCCGGGCTCACGGTGAAGGGGCACCAGCCGTCGGCCAGTGTGGCACCACGCCGCAGCGACCGCAGGGTGCGACCACCGACCCAGAGGGGAACGTGGTCTTGGACGGTGCAGGGGTCGACGACGAAGCCCTCGAAGTCGTAGAACTCGCCGTGGTAGGCGGGCTCGGGCCGCGAGAGCGCGGCGCGCAGGGCGCGCAGGGCATCGTCGGAACGCGGGCCGCGCTGGTCGTAGGGGGCACCGATGAGGTCGAACTCCTCCTTTAGTGTGCCGACCCCGACGCCGAGGATCACTCGGCCATGGCTGATCAGGTCGAGGGTTCCGTAACGCTTGGCGATGTCCAGGGGGTGGTGGTAGGGAAGGACGAGAACGCCGGTGGCGAACCGGATCTGCTGCGTTATGGCGGCGAGGTATCCGAAGGTGGCCAGCGGATCCCAGTACCGCGATCCCCGTACGGCGGTGTTCGCGATGGGAACGGCTATGTGCTCAGCGCAGGCCAGGTGGTCGTAGCCCAGTTGATCGGCGGTCTGGGCGATGCGGGCGAGGTCCTCGATCGATGCGCCGTTCTCCCAGGGCGCCTTCGAGGCGGGG